>WNFJ01491616.1_pt3 | contig 13103 bp, 13 predicted proteins | sample 5400461 | NCBI WGS metagenome assembly WNFJ01 (sample SAMN13153349, study PRJNA577476) | soil metagenome | isolation source: 115 cm saprolite on Douglas fir-dominated hillslope | place: USA:California | collected 2013-09-17 | reverse complement strand
GGGGGGGGGGGGGGGGGGGGGGGGGGGGGGGGGGGGGGGGGGGGGGGGGGGGGGGGGGGGGGGGGGGGGGGGGGGGGGGGGCGGGGGCGCGGGGGTGAGCGCCGGGACAGCGGCGAGCGGCAGCGCGAGGGCGATGGTCTGGTCGAGAACGTGATCTCGATCAACCGCGTCGCCAAGGTCGTCAAGGGCGGAAGGCGGTTTGGCTTCAACGCGCTGGTCGCGGTCGGCGACGGGCAGGGGCGCGTCGGCATCGCCACGGGCAAGGCGAACGAGGTGAGCGAGGCGGTGCGCAAGGCGGTGGAGGCGGCCCGCCGGCGTATGATGGACGTGCCGCTGACGGGCGGCACCATCCCGCACGAGATCGTGGGAGACCACAGCCGCGACCGGAACCGGCGTCATCGCCGGCGGTGCCGTGCGCGCGGTGCTGGAGTGCGCCGGCGTGCGCGACATCCTCACGAAGAGCCTCGGGTCCACTAACCCGCACAACATGGTGCGGGCGACGATCGACGGCCTGCAGCGCCTCACCACCGCGCGGCGCGTCGCCAAGGAGCGCGGGATCGAGGTCGAAGCGATTCCCTACAGGTCGCGCCAGGAGGCGGGGCATGGCTAGGAAGCCACCCACGAGGAAATACCGCAAGCGCAAGGTGGGACGCGATCGCGCCCTGCCGCCCGCCGGCAAGGGCCAGCTGCTCATCCGCCAGGTGCGCTCGGGCATCGGCCGGCCGGCGCTCGAGCGCCGCACGCTCGAGGCGCTGGGCCTCAAGCACCATCAGGATGCCGTCGTGAAGCGGGACCATGCGGCGCTCCGCGGTATGCTCTATCAAGTGCGTCACCTCGTCGCGGTGACGCCTACGAAGACCGGGGAGTAAGTCATGGCGACGAAGCCGAAGGCTCGGGCGAAGCGCCGGAAGGTGGTCGCGGCCCAGAAGGTGGTGGCGCCGCACTTGACGCTGCACGCACTGAAGCCGCCGCGGGGCTCGCATCGCGCCCGTATCCGCAAAGGTCGCGGCCCGGGCTCCGGGATCGGCAAGACGGCGGGTCGCGGCGGCAAAGGTCAGACGGCCCGCACCGGCGGTCAGACCCGTCCGGGGTTCGAGGGCGGGCAGATGCCGCTCATCCGGCGCATCCCGAAGCGCGGCTTCACGAACCCCTTCAAGCAACCTGCGCAGGTCGTGAACGTCCGGTACCTGGACCAGCTCGCCGAGGGCGTCGAAGTGACACCCGACACCTTGTTCGGGGCGGGACTCGTACGCCGACCTGATCGCCCCATCAAGCTGCTCGGCATGGGTGACGTGCGGCGCAAGTTCAGCGTCAAGGGCGTAACCGTGTCCACCTCGGCGCGGACCAAGATCGAGCAGGCTGGCGGGACGATCGCGACCTGATCCGATGACCGCGCCTCAGATCCCCAACCTCTTCAAGATCCCCGAGCTCAAGGAGAAGATCCTCTTTACGCTTCTCTGCTTGGTGATCTACCGCGTGGGGGCCCATATCGCGACGCCCGGCGTGAATGTCCAAGCCCTCGCCGACTTCCTGCAAAATCAGTCGCAAACGCTGTTCGGACTGTACGACCTGTTCTCGGGTGGCGGGTTGTCGCGGGCCACGGTGTTCGCCCTGGGCATCATGCCCTACATCTCGGCGAGCATCGTGTTCCAGCTCGCCGGCCCAGTGTTCCCGGTCATCGAGAAGATGCAGCGCGACGAAGAGGGGCGCAAAAAGCTTACCCAGTGGACGCGCTACCTCACCGTGGTGCTGTGCTTGTTCCAGGCCTATGGATTCGCGCTCTTCACCGAGCAGCTGCAAGGCGCCGTGGTGCATCCGGGGTGGTACTTCCGCCTCACGACGGTGCTCACGCTTACGACGGGCGGCATCTTCATCATGTGGCTGGGAGAGCAAATCACTGAGCGTGGTATCGGGAACGGGATGAGCCTCCTCATTTTCTTCTCGATCATCGAGCGGATCTGGCCTGAGACCATCCACACCGTCGATGCGCTGAAGGCCCACTCGCTCAGCTTCCTCACCCTCGTCGTGGTGCTAGGCATCATGGTCCTGGTCGTGGCAGGCACCGTCGCCGTCACGATGGCGCAGCGGCGTGTCCCGATCCAGATTCCGCGCAAGGTGATGGGCCGGGGACGCATCCGCGAAGGCCAGAAGACCTACATTCCACTGATGATCAATGCTTCGGGCGTGATGCCGATCATCTTTGCCCAGTCGCTCATCATCGTGCCGGGGACGATTGCGAGCTTCAGCGGCAATGCGACGCTCAAGCATCTGGCCGAGTACTTCAGCGTCACGTCGCCGGTGTACCTCGTGTCCAGCGCGGTGCTCATCGTCTTTTTCGCCTATTTTTACACCTCGATCATCTTTAATCCGGTGGATGTGGCGGAGAATCTGAAGAAACAAGGTGGCTTCATCCCGGGCGTGAAGCCCGGGGCGGCCACCGCGGACTACATCGACGACGTGCTGTCGCGCATCACGCTGCCCGGCGCGATCTTCCTGACCATCGTAGCAATGCTGCCGATCGTGGTGTCGAACACCCTGAGCATGCCCTTCGGGTTCGGGGGGACGGCGCTCCTGATCGTGGTGGGCGTCGCGCTGGACACCGTGCGGCAAGTCAACCAGTACCTCGTCTTGCGACAGTACGACGGCTTCATGAAGGAAGGGCGGATCAAGTTCCGCGGCCGCCAGCGGTACATTTAGGCTCGCGGTGTTCGTCCTCTTGTTAGGCGCGCCAGGCTCGGGCAAGGGCACCCAGGGGCAGATTCTCGCGGAGCGGCTCGGCGTCCCGAAAATCACCACCGGCGACCTGTTGCGCGCGGCGATCAAGGCGGGGACGCCGCTCGGCCGCGAAGCGCAGAGGTTCTATGACGACGGCAAGCTCGTCCCCGACCCCATTGTCCTCAGCCTGATCAAGGAGCAGCTAGGAAGGCCGGAGGCGCAGCAGGGCGCCATCCTGGACGGCTTTCCACGCACCGCTCCCCAGGCGGAACTTGTGGATCGCACCCTGGCCGAGCGGGGCCAGCGCCTCAACCACATCGTGCTGCTGGACGTCCCCGAGGAGGAACTGATCCGCCGTCTGATGAGCCGCGCCGCTCGGGAAGGACGTACCGACGATTCCCCCGAGGCCGTGCGGACGCGGCTCCACGTGTACCAGCGCGATACCGCGCCCCTGATCGCTCACTTCGCCGAACGCGGCATCGTGCACCGCGTCCCCGGTAGCGGACCCGTCGAGCAGATCGCGACGGAGATCAAGCGCGTCATCGGGCGATGATCACCATCAAGTCGCCGCGCGAGATCGAGACGATGGCGCGGGCCGGGCGCATCGTGGCCGACACGCTGGCGCTGGTTGGCCAGCAGGTGCGGCCCGGCGTCTCGACCGAAGCGCTCGACCGTGTGGCGGAGGACTTCATCCGGTCGCACCCCGGAGCCCGCCCCTCGTTCAAGGGGCTCTACGAGTTTCCGGCGACCCTCTGTACCTCCATCAATCAAGAGGTCGTGCACGGCATCCCGTCGCCTCGGCGGGTGCTCAAGAACGGGGACTTGCTGAGCGTCGATGTCGGCGTCTGGCTCGAGGGGCTGCATGCGGATGCGGCCGCCACGTTTCCGGTGGGCACGGTCAGCGGCGACGTCGACCGGTTGCTCGAGACCACGCGGGCAGCGCTGGCCGCCGGGGTGGCCCAAGCGCGCGCCGGCAATCATGTCGGCGACATCGGGCACGCCGTGCAAGAGGTGGCCGAAGCGGCAGGCTACTCGGTCGTACGCGAGCTGGTGGGGCACGGCATCGGGTCGTCGTTCCACGAAGACCCCCAGGTGCCGAACTACGGGAGGCCGAAGCGGGGTCCCCGCCTGATGCCCGGCATGACGCTGGCGATCGAACCCATGGTGAATGTCGGGAGTCCGGATATCCGTACGCTCGACGACAAATGGACCGTCGTCACGGAGGACGGCTCCCTCTCAGCTCATTTCGAGCACACCGTGGCGGTGGGGGAAAGCGGGGCGCCCCCACGCATCCTCACGACGGCAGCCTGAGCGCTTGCCCCAGCCGCTCGGCCTCATCCCGCAGCGCGGTTCCCGCCGTCTGGTCCGACAGGACCGAGACGTTCACCCGCACGTTCTCGAGGGCGCCGATCAACGCGGCCCGCGCGAGCGCGGCGGCCACTGTGGCGTCCGAGCGCGCGTTTTGGTTCCCGATCGTCGCGACCTCCTGTGCGAGCTGTATCAGGCGGATTGCCCCGCGCGCCATCGCCAGTGGCGTCTCGGCCGCGCCGACCAGCGCCTCGTCGATCGCCTGGCTGCGGCGCGCGTCGTTCTTGGGGAGCCGAGAGGCTGCCCGCACCCGGGCATAAGCGGCCGCGTCTTCGTCCACGAGACGGCGTAGCCGGAGCCTGAGGGCGTCGCTCTCGGCGAGGATCTCCGTCACACGCTGCTGCACGCCGGCGTAGGCCGGCCGACCCACCGTGAGGCGGGCGACCATCGAGACGAGCGCGCCAGCGAGCGCTCCGGCGAGTGCTGCCGCGCTGCCGCCTCCCGGTACCGCCGTGCCCGCGGCGAGCTGCTCCAGCCAACCGTCCAGCGTCGGCCCCTCGCTGGCCCGGATCTTCGCCTCGAGCAGGTGGGCTGGCGCGTCGGGGCATCTCAAGGCCGCGGCCCCCGCGCCCAGGACGGCCCGCTCCGGGATGAGCCCCACGATCTCGCTCCGGAGCACGCGTGCGCCGCGCTCGGCGGCCGCAGCCTCCACCGCCGCGACGACCGTAGCCGGGGGTGTGACGTCGATGTCGAGCAGGTTCATCGATACCTGCGCCTTCCCCTCGACCTCGAAGCCCGACGCTTGGACCGCAGGGAGTCCGCCCCCCGAGGTGCGAATCCGCCGGGCGATCTCCTTGGCGATCGCGACGTCCGGCGTGTCGAGGTAGATGTTGAACGCGACCAGGAAGGCTCGGGCTCCCACGGCCGTCGCGCCCGCGGTGGGATGGAGACGTCGCGGCCCGAAGTCGGGAACGGCGGCCGGGTCCGTGTCGATCCGCCGCTGCAGGCCCTCGAACTCACCCTTGCGAATGTCGGGGAGGCGCTCCCGGTCCGGGCGGCTCGCCGCTCGCGCGTACAGGTAGATCGGAATCTGCAGTTCAGCCGCCGCGCGCTCCGCGAGACGCCGGGCGAGGCCAACGCAGTCGTCCATAGTCATGTCGCGGACCGGGACGAACGGCACGACGTCGGTGGCCCCCATCCGCGGATGAGCGCCGCGGTGGCTCGTCAAGTCGATCCGCTGCGCGGCCACCCGCATGGCCTGGAGCGCCGCCTCGACTGCCGCGTCCGGCGGCGCCACGAACGTAAACACGGACCGATGGTGGGTCGCGTCGGCCTGGACGTCGAGCAGCTGCACCCCGGGAACCCCCGTGAGGGCGCGCTCCAGCGCGTCGAGCGTCGCGCGGTCGCGGCCCTCGGAGAAGTTGGGCACGCACTCGACGAGGGGCGCCGGCACGCTAGGTCCGCCGCAACAGCTCGCTGAGCCAGCGATGCAGGGCGGGGTTCCCGGCTACAATCGCGCCGGCGTGCAGCACGTCGTCCGAACCATCGAGGGTGGTCACGAGCCCGCCGGCCTCGCGGATCAGCACGACGCCGGCGGCGATGTCCCAGGGAGCTAGGGTTAGCTCCCAGAAGGCATCGAAGTGCCCCGCGGCGACGTCGGCGAGGTCGAGCGCCGCCGAGCCGGCGCGCCGGATACCACTCGACGCCGCCGTCACCGCGGCGAACTGCCGCAGGTAGCGCTCTAGGACATCGAGTTGCTTGAACGGGAATCCCGTGCCTACGAGCGCGCGCTCCGGTGTCGTAAGCGCCGAGACGCGCAGCCGTCTCGCGCCTTGCCAGGCGCCGAGGCCGCTCGCGCCCCAGTACACGAGATCCCGAGCCACATCGTGCACGACCCCTAGGGAGAGAACCCCGTGCACCACGCAGCCGATCGACACGGCGTACTGCGGATAGCCGTGCAGATAGTTCGTCGTGCCGTCGAGCGGGTCCACGAGCCAGACCACTTCGGCGGCGCCCTGAGCGGCGGGGGACAACTCCTCGCCCACGACCGTGGACCCGGGCACCTCGCGCGTGAGATGAGTGGCGATCCGCGTCTCGGCACCGCGATCCGCCTCGGTGACGAAATCGTGCCGCTCCTTCTCCACCCACGCCGCGGCCGCGACGGGCGGGAGGCTGCGCAAATAGGCGGCGGCGGCGCCAGCAGCCCGCCGGGCGACGTCGACTAAGTCTTTGAACTGTCGCACCTTGCGGCGCTGCCCCCTGGCGGCGTAGGTTGTGACCCCATGGCGCGCGTCTTCTCGGGCATCCAGCCCTCGGGCGAGTTGCACGTCGGCAACTACCTCGGCGCGGTCCAGGGCTGGGTCAAGCTGCAGCACCAGCACGATTGCCTGTTCTGTGTGGTTGACCTGCACGCCGTGACGCAGCCGTACGATGCCGCCACGCTGGCCCAGCGCACCCTCGACATGGCGATCGCGCTCTTCGCCGTCGGCCTCGATCCCGAGCGCGCCACCGTGTTCGTGCAGTCGCACGTGCCGGAGCACGCCGAGCTGAACTGGCTCCTCACCACGGTCACGCCCCTGGGTGAGCTCGAGCGCCAGACCCAGTTCAAGGACAAAGCGCACCGCCATGAGAGCGTCCCGGCGGGACTGCTCAACTATCCCGTGCTCCAGACCGCCGACGTGCTGCTCTACGAGGCCACGCTCGTGCCCGTGGGCGAGGACCAGCTCCAGCATCTCGAGCTGATGCGGGAGATCGCGCGGCGCTGGAACGCCCGGTTTGCAGACGGCTTCGCGTTTCCCGAACCCCAGGCGTTGCTCACCACCGGTAAACGCGTGCTCGGCCTCAACGGCCAGGCCAAGATGTCGAAGAGTCTAGGGAACACCATCAGCCTGTTCGACCTGCCGGAGACCATTTGGGAGAAGCTAAAGCCCGCGGCCACCGACCCGGCTCGCGTCACCCGCAAGGACCCGGGCAACCCCGATGTGTGCAATATCTACACCATCCACCAGGGCTTCTCGCCCCCCGATACGGTGACGCTCGTGGCGCATAACTGCCGCACGGCGGGCTGGGGCTGCCTCGACTGTAAGCGGGTGCTGGCGGACAATATGATAGCGACCCTCACCCCCATCCGCGAGCGGGCGCAGGGACTCGCGGCGGAGCCGCGCCGGGTGCGCGACACGCTGCGCACGGGCGCCGCGCAAGCGCGGACCCTGGCACGCCGAACGCTGGCCTCGGTGCGGCGGCAGATGGGGTTCCTGGAAGGAGCCGATGGCTGATGGGGCACTTCGCGAAAGAGATGGTCGAGCTGTTCCGCCTGGAGCTGTTCCTGCAGCTCACCCTCGCGACGCTATTCGGCGGCGCCATCGGTCTTGAGCGCGAGCTCGGCGGTAAGCCGGCAGGGTTGCGCACCAACATTCTGATCTGCATCGGGTCGGCCCTTTACACCAAGCTCTCGATTACGATGGCGGGCGGCAACGCCGACCCAACCCGCGTCGCGGCGCAAATCGTGACGGGGGTCGGCTTCATCGGGGCGGGCACGATCTTGCACGCCCGCGGTGCGGTCGTTGGTCTGACCAGCGCCGCCACGATCTGGGTCGTGGCAGCCATTGGGGTGGCCCTCGGCGCCGCCTTTTACTGGGAAGGGGCTGGCACCACGGTGCTCGTCCTCATCGTGCTGCAAGGACTCGGCCGCGTGGAGCGGTTGGTGGGGCGGCAGTCCACGCAGACGAGGCTCGTCGTGCACGCTCGGCCCGACGCGACGGTGCTGGACGATCTCGAGGAAGTCATCCGGCGCACCGGCGTCGTGGTCGAGCGGGCAGTGAGTAACCGCGAGAACGTCGATCTGGTTGTCGAGTTCACGCTGCGGGGGCCCAAGCGACTCCAAGACGAGGTCATGCTCGCCCTGCTGCATCACCCGGGCGTCCGAACGGTGTCTACGGGCGAGTAACCGAGCGCAGCGGCGGCGCATGTGCCGACCCCTGTCTCGGCGCTCGCTCGTCGCCAGTGCCCCCGCGGGGCGGGGAGCGCGACGACCGCCTCAGCGTCGCGCGCCCCAGGCGCTATCTTGCAGGGGCGCCGCTGGTCCACGCGGCCGGCCTGGAGGTGGGGTCTAGTGGAGGAGAAGCCGAAGAGTCCACGCGCGAGCAGCGGCGCGAGCCAGCCGCGGGGGATCGAGCAGATCATCAAAGCGGCCATTGACCGCGGGGCGTCCGACCTTCACATCAAGGCGGGCGACGTGTTCCGGGCGCGGATCGACGGCAAGTTGGTACCCCTGACAAAGCAGCGTCTCACCCCGGAGCAAACCCGCGCCATCGCCGCGCATTTGGTGCCCAGCGAGGAGGACCGCGCGCGGCTCGACAAACTGCGCGACTACGATTGCTCCTGGGGGATGCCGGGCGTGGGCCGCTTCCGCGTCAACATCCTGCGCCAGCGCTCCTCGGTCATGATCGTCATGCGCGTGATCCCCTTCGACGTCCCCACATTCGACTCGCTCAAGCTGCCGTCGATCCTCACTACCATTGCATCGGCGGAGCGAGGGTTGATCCTCGTCACCGGCATCACGGGGTCGGGGAAGAGTTCGACGATGGCGGCCATCGTGAACCACATCAACCAGACGCAGCACAAGCACGTCGTGACGCTCGAGAACCCGATCGAATTCCTGCACCGCGACATTAACTCCTCGGTCACGCAGCGCGAGATCGGCGTGGATACGGAAGACTTCCGCGTGGGACTCCAGGCCACCCTGCGGCAGGATCCCGACGTCGTGCTGATTGGCGAGCTGCCCGATGCCGAGACGATCGATACCGCCATGAAGGCGGCGGAGACCGGACACGTGGTGATCTCTGCGTTGCACACGCCCGACGCCGTCACCACGGTGACCCGCTTGGCGTCCGCGTTTCCGCCCGAGGAGCAAGACGGCGTGCGGGCGCGGCTCGCCGATGCGCTGCAGGCCGTGCTGTCGCAGCGATTGCTGCCGCGTATCGACGGGCACGGCCGCGTGGCGGCGCTCGAGATCATGATCTGCACCGGCGCCGTGCGTGATCTCATCAAGGATGTCAACCGCACCGCCGAGCTGCGCGACTACATCCGTGACGCACGTGAGCAGTACGGGATGCAAACCTTCGATCAGCACCTCATGGATTTGGTGGTGGACGGAGTCGTCGGCTATGACACGGCGCTCGCCGCCGCACCAAACCCCGCCGAGTTCGAGCTGCAAATGCGCGCTCAGCGGCGACGCCCCCGCGCCGCCGCGCCCGCGACCGGGGCGGCGCGTCCGGCCGCCTTCCCCGACGACCGGTCGAGCCTGCTCCCGGGCCAGTGACCGAGCGGGCGCTCGCGGGGGTGCTGGCCCCCATCACCACGCCGTTCGACAGCACTACGGGCGACGTCGCGCCCGTGCATCTCCGCCAGAACGTGTCCCGCCTCGTGGCCGCTGGGCTCGACGGCGTCGTGGTCGCCGGATCGACCGGCGAGGCAGCGCTGCTCGACGTTGAGGAGCAGCGCCGCATGGTCGGGTGGGTCCGCGAGGTGCTACCCGATCAGCGCTGGTTGCTGGTTGGGACCGGGGCCGAGTCGACGCGCCAGGCGGTGCTGCTCACGCGCGCCGCGGCGGCCGAGGGCGCGGATGCGGTGTTGGTGCGCCCACCGGGCTACTTCTCCGCTGCCGTCTCGCCCGCCAGCCTCGCCGATTACTACCGTGCCGTCGCGGACGCGAGCTCCGTGCCGGTGCTGCTCTACCACGTGCCGAAGTACACCCACCTCCCCATCGCCGCGGGCCTGGTGCGGCAGCTCGCCGCCCACCCCAACATCGTCGGCATCAAGGATTCCTCGGGCGACGTGAAGAACCTCGCCGCCTTTCGCGACGCCGCCCCAAGGTGGTCCGTCTTCGTGGGTGGGGGCTCGCTGCTCTACGCGGCCCTCGAGCTCGGCTGTGAGGGCGGCATCCTTGCGGTGGCCTGCTTTGCGGCGGCGCTGTGCGCCGAGATTTTCGCCGCTTTCCGGGCGGGGGACCGCGCGCGGGCCGGTCGACTGCAAGAACGCCTCGCGCCGCTCGACCGGGAGGTCGTCGGCAAACTCGGTCCGGGCGGCGTGAAAGCGGCGATGGACGCCGTGGGGTTGTATGGCGGGCCGGTTCGAGCGCCCCTCGCGCCGGTAGTCGCTGCCGACCGGGAACGCGTGGCGCGACTCGTCGCGGCGTGACGGCCGCGGGCGCGTTGACGCGCCGCGGGGAGCGGTCTAGTTTTCCGCAGAGGATAGTGCAACGCCCCGCGTCGCCGGGGCGTTTTTGCTGAGGTGCCATGTTCGGTCCGAAGACACACTGCGTCGTCGTCGTCGGCGCCCAATGGGGCGACGAAGGCAAGGGCAAGATCGTCGACGTGCTCGCCGAGCGCGCCGATTTGGTGGTCCGCTACCAGGGCGGCGCCAATGCTGGCCATACGGTGCACACGGGCGCCGGGGAGTTCGTCCTGCACCAGATCCCGTCGGGCATCCTGCAGGGCGCCGTTTGTATCGTGGGCAATGGCGTCGTGCTCGATCCGGAGATGCTGCTCACCGAACTCGATGCCCTCGCCTCGCGCGGTGTTCGCACCGAGCACAAGCTGTACGTGTCGGACCGGGCCCACCTTACGCTGCCCTACCACAAGTTGCTCGACCGGGCCCGCGAACAGCGCGAGAAGATCGGCACGACGGGCCAGGGGATCGGACCGGCCTACGAGGACAAGTATGGCCGGCGCGGCCTCCGCGTCGGCGATCTGCGAAACCTGGAACGTGCCACCGCGCTCGTGTGTGCCCGCGCGCACGCTGCGAACGAAGTCCTCGCCCTCCTAGGCTCGCCCGAGCGCGCTGATGCGGCGGCGCACGCCGCGCTTCTCGCGCGGCTTGCGCCCCGGCTGCTGCCGCTCGCGGTGGATGCCGGGCGCGTGGTCTGGGAGGCCTTGGAGCGGGGCGAGGCGGTGCTGCTCGAGGGAGCGCAGGGCGCGCTGCTCGACGTGGACCACGGGACCTATCCCTACGTCACGTCGTCCCATACGACGGCGGGGGGCGCCGCGGTGGGGGCCGGGATCGGTCCCACGGCGATCGATGCCGTGCTCGGCGTCGTCAAGGCCTACACGACCCGCGTCGGCAATGGGCCGCTGCCCACCGAGGCGGAGCCCGCGCTGGCTGAGCGGATCCGCGACCTGGGGGACGAATTCGGCGCCACCACCGGGCGGCCGCGGCGCTGCGGCTGGTTCGACGCCGTGGTCGTGCGCTACGCCGTCCGGGTGAACGGCCTCACCGGCCTCGCCGTCACCAAGCTGGACGTGCTGGGTGCCTTTCCAGAGATCCCCGTCTGCGTGGGGTATCGCAGCGAGGGCGAGCCGCTGGACTCGATGTCCGCCGACGTCGAGCGTCTCGCCCGGGTCGAGCCGGTCTACGAGGTGCTGCCCGGGTGGCAGCAGCCGCTCGGTGGTGCTCGGCGCTTGGCGGACTTACCGCCGGCAGCCCGCGCCTACCTCGATCGGCTCCAGGACTTGGCCCACGCACCCATCCAATACGTCAGCGTCGGCACCCACCGTGACCAGATCATCGAAGTGACGTGAAGAAGGCTCTGTGGGCCGCGGCCGCGCTTGCCGTCTCGCTGGCGCTCGCTGTCGGAGTAGCACGCCTGTGGCTCAGCCGCGGGGTGGTGCCACTCGGGGGTCGCGAGCGGGTCGCGGGGCTCGTCGATTCGGTGATCGTGCTGTGGGATTCGCTCGCCGTCCCCCACATCCTGGCGCGCTCGCGATCCGACTTGTTCACCGCCGTGGGATACCTCCACGCCCGTGATCGGATGTGGGAGATGGACCTGCTACGCCATGCCGCGGAAGGCCGGCTCAGTGAGCTGTTCGGGGCGCGCACCGTAGCGACCGATCGCACGCTCCGCGTTCTCGAACTGCGGCGCATCGCGCGGTCCGGGGCGACCCACCTAACCGTCGAGGCTCAGGGAGCCCTGGCGGCGTACGCCCGTGGTGTGAACGCGTGGCTCGCTCACGGCCCCCAGGCGCCCGAATTCCGCCTGCTGGGCCACACGCCGGAGCTCTGGCGGCTGGAGCAGTCGGTCGAAATCGGGCGACTGCAGGCCTGGGACCTCCGCACCGCCGGTCCCGAGTTGGCACTGGGGGAGGCGGCCCGACGTCGGGGAGCCGCCCAGGCCGACTTGCTGGCCCCACCCGAACAGGACTCGGCTCCCACCATCGTCCCGCGCGGTATGTGGCGCGGCGCTGCGCGGCCCTCCCGCGCCCGCCGCGGCCCCGGAACGCCCCGGGAGCCGGGCGCCCCGCGGCGCGCGGGGCTCGCTGGCCGGTCCCGCGCGCCGGCGTCGAACTCCTGGGTGCTGGGACCGTCCCGCACTGCGTCCCACAAGCCGATCCTGGCGAACGACCCCCACCTCACCCTCCGAGTACCGTCCATCTGGTACCTCGTCGGAGCCCACGCGCCCGGTTACGAGATCGTGGGGGGCACGATTCCGGGCATCCCGCTCGTGATCCTCGGGCACACGCGGCGGCTCGCGTGGGGCTTTACCAACGCCATGGTGGAGGACGTGGACTACTTCGCGGAAGCGCTGAGCCCCGACTCGAGCCGCTACCGCACGGCAACCGGGTGGGCCCCCCTCGAGGTCGTGGCCGAGACCATCTGGGTGCGGGGGGGACGGCCCTTGATCTATCGGCGCGGGCGCACGGCGGATGGCCCGCTCATTGAGCGCCCGGCCGGCGATTTGGGGCCGCCCCTGGCGATGCGCTGGGTGGCGCAGGATGTTTCGGACGAGTTCGCCGCGCTCCTCGGGATGGCGCGCGCTACCGACCTCGCGAGCTTCACCGCGGCCGTGGCCGGATTCCGCTCACCCGAGCAGAATGTGGTGTACGCCGACACCGCGGGGAACATCGCCTATTTCCTGGCTGGCCACGTGCCGCTGCGACGGGCCGCGGGAGGTAGCCTGGGGCGTGGCGGCGAGGCTCGAGCGGGCTACGAGCCGCACGTGGGCTGGGCCGCGGCGGGGAAGTGGCAGCGCTTCCTCACGGCCGCCGAACTGCCCCATTTCGCCAACCCGCCCGACGGGTTCATCG
>WNFJ01338065.1_pt4 | contig 13106 bp, 10 predicted proteins | sample 5400461 | NCBI WGS metagenome assembly WNFJ01 (sample SAMN13153349, study PRJNA577476) | soil metagenome | isolation source: 115 cm saprolite on Douglas fir-dominated hillslope | place: USA:California | collected 2013-09-17 | reverse complement strand
AGCGCACAAAAACTTGTGCGCAGATGTGATAGGAGACGATTTCGGTTAAACCAACAATTAGTTTTCATATAATCTATTAAAGGAACTGAAAGCCAAAGTTCCGGAGTTTTTCTGGAAGTTTCGGACGGACGCTCCAGTTCTTGGCACGTAGGACGCCTCGCCGAACCGGTTTTAAAACTTGTAAAAGAAGTAAAAAACAATCACGCTACTGGCCGGTGAATGTGGAAGCCGAGCCGCGGGTGTTCGCCACCACGCGCTGGAGTCTGGTCCTTGCTGGGGCGAACTCCGAGGGCGATCAGCAGAAGGCAGTTGAAGCGCTGGCGGAGCTTTGCCGAACTTACTGGCGACCCATTTTTTCCTACGTCTGCCGCCGCGGCTATTCGATTGAGGACGCGCAGGACCTTACGCAGGATTTCTTCCTGATGATTCTGGAAACTAACTGGCTGCGGCAGGCCGACCAGGGTCGCGGCCGCTTCCGCTCGCTCTTGCTCAAGTCGCTCCAGAATTTTCTTCACAACGTCGCCGATAAGAAACAAACCCTGAAGCGGGGCGGTAGCGTTCAATTCGTTTCCTGGGATGCTTGGATGGCAGAAGCGCCCTCACAATTATCGATCTCGGATCGCGCGCTCGACGCGCTCGCGCCCGAACGTCTTTTCGATCTTCGCTGGGCTGCGACAGTCGTGGACCAAGCGCTCCGGCGTTTGCGAGAGGAATGCGAAGGCAAAGGACGCCTTCGGCTTTTTGAGGGCTTGCGCGATCATCTCACGGGCGAGCACGCAGATATCTCGTATGCCAATCTCGCCGCCTTGGGCGTTGCGGAGACGGTCGTGAAAAAGCAGCTACATAATTTACGTCAGCGTTATCGGTGGCTCCTGCGGGAGGAAGTTGCTCATACGGTCGAGAACCCGGCCGATGTGGATGACGAGATACGACATTTGTGCGCAACACTGGCCGCCGCAGCATGATGAACAAACCAACGGAAGCGGCTGATTGCATCGCGGAAGCAATCGAGGATTCGACGACATGCCCGCAGTGCGGCGCCATGACTCGGCTCGATCACGGGACGTGCATCAACTGTCTCCTGCGCGAAGGACTTGAAGCCAAAGGCGAGGCGTCGCGCGAAATGTTTGAAAGCATTCTCGCAGAAGCAGACGTGCCCGACAAGCAGTGGCGTCTCGGTCATTACGAAATCCTGGAAGAGATCGGGCGCGGCGGCATGGGAGTGATCTATCGCGCGCGACAACAGCACTCGCGCCGGATTGTCGCGGTGAAACGCATCCCCGCTCATCAGGTGGATTCAAGGGAGACGCTGGCGCGTTTTCGACGCGAAGCCGAATCCGTCGCCAGCCTCGATCATCCAAACATTCTTCCGATTTACGAAGTTAGCGAAAGCGAAGAAGGGCTGCCGTTTTTCAGCATGAAATACGCGACGGGCGGGAGCCTTCGCACCGCAGCACCGACGCTCCGCAAGGACCCGCGCGAGTGTGTGCGAGTGATGGCCAAGGTGGCGCGCGCCATTGCTTACGCTCATGGCAAAGGTGTCCTTCATCGCGATCTACAGCCAGGAAACATTCTGCTTGATGAAAGCGGCGAGCCGATGGTAAGCGACTTTGGCCTGGCAAAATGGCTCAACGAAATCAGCGACCTTACCAGAACGCTGGAGACACTTGGAACGCCGGGCTACATCGCGCCCGAACAAGCTGAGTGCCGAGCAGCTGAACTTACGAGTGCTGCTGACATTTACAGTCTTGGCGCGATCTTGTTTTACCTTCTTACTGGCCGGCCGCCGTTCGTAGGACCCAATGTTCTTTATGTTATTCATCAAGCTGCTGCGAATCCGGCGCCGCGGTTGTGTTCACTAGTGCCGTCGCTTGACCGGGATCTTGAGACAATCGTCGCTCGCTGTCTGGAGAGCGATCCTAAGGCGCGCTACAAATCCGCCGCAGCGCTGGCTGATGATCTTGGATATTGGCTGCGGCATGAGCCGATTCGAGCGCGGCGCGTTGGAGTGCTTGCTCGCGGCGGAAAGTGGGTGCGACGGAATCCAACTTCGACGGTGCTCCTGGCATCATTGGTGGCCCTCGGGACGGTCGTTGGTGTGATGTTCTGGGAAAGAGACTCAGCACGCCCGCTCTCGCTGCTGCCGACCGGTGTCGCGGTGCTCCCGTTTGAGAATCTGAGCGCCGATCCTGAAAATGTGTCCTTCACTGATGGCATGCAAGACGAAATTCTGAATGATCTGACGAAGGTCGCAGACTTAAAGGTCATCGGCCGAACGTCAGTGATGCAATACAAGGCTGGCCTGAGAAGAAACCTGCGCCAGATAGCGAATGAGCTCGGCGTTACGCATGTGGTCGAGGGAAGTGTGCAACGCGCAGCAAATCGCGTCCGGGTCAATGCGCAACTAATCGATGCACGAACCGATACGCATCTGTGGGTCGAGCGCTACGATCGACCACTCGATGACGTCTTTGCGATCCAAACCGATATCGCGAAAGCAATTGCCACCCAGCTTCAGGCAAAGCTGTCGCCAAAAGAGAAAGCGGCTATCGAGGAGCGCCCGACGTCTGATCTAGTTGCATACGATCTCTACTTAAAAGCGAAGGAACTCATGTACAACGCTCGCTTTAATCCCGCTCGCCGAGAGAAAGCATTATTTAAGGCGGTGCAGCTCCTTGATGAAGCGGTAACACGTGATCCCGCGTTTCTGCTCGCTCACTGCCAGCTCGCCGCCGCTAACGACACAATATATTTCGCTAACCACGATCACACTGAGGCTCGCTTGGCGTTAGCCGAGACCAGTGTAGAAGCTGCGGTTCGTCTCCAGCCCGATGCGGGCGAGACACATCTCGCGCAGGCGAATCACTTTTTTTGGGGTTATTTGAATTATCGTCGGGCGCGCGAGGAGCTGGCTAAGGCTCAACGCGAACTTCCTAACAATGCAGAGGTCTTTCGGATTTTTGGTCAAATGAATCGGTGGGAGGGGCACTGGGAGGAAGCCAGGCAGAATCTTGAACGCGCGGTGAAGCTCGATCCTCGGAATACGAGAACGATCGCTGATTTGGCTTNNNNACGAAGAGGCAGACGCCTTAGCCAGCCGCCTGTAAGCTCTGGAGCCACGAAGCCCCATCTTGCGAGCCGGTCGAGCATGGGTCGGGCTTGAGGCGCGGGCGGACACGGCGTCTCTGCGTGCTGTGCTAAACACGATTGAAGCCGAAGGCCCGCAGTCCGCAACCGAAGTGGCTGATCTCTCCTTCCGCCTTGCTCTTTACGAGCGCGACGCGGCGGCAGCGGCCCGTGCTCTGACTAACATGCCTCGCGAAGGGAAAATCGATATGAATGGTGACCCATTCCCGCATGCCTGGTATGAAGGGTTACTCGCTAAGCTGCGATATGACGCGGCTGCCACGTATTCCGCTTTCACCGCCGCGCGCGCTGAAACTGAAAAACTCGTCCACGCTCAACCGGCAAATGAAAAACCGCTTAGCGTGTTGGCACTTATCGACGGTGAGCTAGGGGACACGGACAAAGCTATCCGGGAGGGACGTACCGCGTGCGACATGCTTCCTCCTACAAAGAACGCCCTCGACGGCGTTTGGCTGATGACTAATCTCGCCCGCATCTATGTGCTCACCGGCGAGGACGATCTCGCCCTGGAGCAGTTGGAGCTAATGAGCAACCTTCCATCGGCGTGGTTCGGGTTGTCATATGGTGACCTGCGTCTTAATCCCGAGTGGGACTCACTGCGCGGCAATCTGCGTTTTGAAAAACTCTCAGAGGAGTCGAAGAAACCAGTCGCGCTAGCCGATATTGCGATGGTTCCTTATAAGAGCATCGCGGTCCTTCCCTTTGAGAATCTGAGCGCTGATCCCGAAAACGCATTCTTCGCTGATGGTGTACAAGACGAAATCCTGAATGATCTGGCAAAAATCGCTGACTTGAAAGTCATCAGCCGTACATCAGTGATGCAATACAAGACCGGCGCGAAAAGAAACCTGCGTCAGATAGCGAACGAATTAGGCGTTGCGCATGTCGTGGAGGGCAGTGTGCAACGTGCGGCAAATCGCGTCCGCGTCACCGCGCAGCTAATTGACGCAAAAACCGACTCGCATTTGTGGGTAGAACGTTACGATCAGCCACTCGATGACGTTTTCGCGATCCAAACCAATATTGCCAAGGCAATCGCCAGCCAGCTTCAGGCGAAGCTCTCACCGGCCGAGAAAGCCGCGATTGAACAGCCGCCCACGACGAACCTAATCGCGTACGATCGTTACTTGCGAGCTCAGAAGCTCAGGGCGGTACCTACGGCTCGCGTTCCCGGGGACATGCGCGAAATAATACGGTTGCTCGATCAGGCTATAGCATACGATCCAACATTCTTGCGCGCTTACGGTTCACTGGCGAGCGCCCATGCCTATGTTTACCACCTTGGAGTCGACCACACTCCCGCCCGTATTGCGCTTGCCAAAAAGGCGCGGGACACAGCCTTGCGCCTGGGCCCAGACCGTGCCGAGGCACATCTCGCAGCAGCGTTGGTCGCCTATCATTGTTATCTCGATTACGAAACTGCCCTCACCGAGGGTGGCATTGCTCGACGCGGATTGCCTAACGACGCGTCCGTGTTCTCGCTACCCGGTTACATCGCTCGCCGACAGGGCCATTGGGAGCAATGCGCAAGGAATTTGGAACGCGCCGTGGGACTCGATCCACGTAATGTGTGGTTACTTAACGACACCGCTTCGACGTATCAGTCCCTGCGACGCTTCTCGGAGGCGGCGGTTGCTTGGGATCGCGTTTTGGGGGTCGCACCGAACGATCCGACTATGCGTGTGGCGTGCACGCTGCTCGATCTGGAAGCACGCGGGGACACGCAACCTGCACATGAGGTTATTCAGCGCATTGTAACTGAAGATCCAAGCGCTGTGGACGCGATTGCCGACCAATGGCTCTATGTTGCTCTTTGCCGGCGCGACGCCACAGAGATGGCCAGTGCGTTAGCTTCATTACCCCCAGAGGGAATCATTCCTTGGAACGTACGAATGCCTCGCTCCTTTTTTGAGGGCCTGGTAGCGCGGGTTCGAAACGATGCGACCGGTGCCGAAACAGCATTTACTGCGGCGCGTGTTGAGATGGAAAAAATTGTGCGCGAGCAGCCCGATGATGCTCGAGCTCTCTGTGTCCTGGGGATGATCGATGCGGCGCTGGGTCGCAAGGAAGATGCGTTACGTGAGGGCCGCAGCGCGGTGGAACTCTTACCTGTTACAAGAGACGCGTTGGCGGGTGCGGCGGTGCTAACCAATCTCGCAATCACCTATGCTTGGGTGGGCGAAAAGGATCTCGCCATTAAACAGTTGGACGAACTTGTACGGATTCCCAGCCCAGCCTGCTATGGTCAACTAAAGTTGCACCCGTTTTGGGATGCGTTGCGCGGTGATCCACGCTTTGAGAAACTGGTTGAAGAAGCGAAGAAACCAGTCGCGCTGAATACACTGTAGGCAAACCGCTCCGGTTGGCAGGTTCTCCTGTGGCAGGCGGAGCGCCTGCCCTACAACGACTGATTTAGCTTCGTGAGAATTTCCGGATCGCGAACGTCAGCCCATTCGCCGGTAAGCTCGAGAGCTTGCACTTTTTTTCCTGACTGTGCGAGATCACGAATGGCGTCGGTCAGTTCGTATTCTCCGCGTGGCGACGGTTTCAATTTCGCCGTGAATTCGAAAATGCTCGGTCGAAATGCGTAGAGACCGGCGTTGTAAAACGGAACAGCGTGCTGGGACGGCTCGCTCCACCCTTGTACTTCTCCCGGCGGCGATTTTTCGCGAATGTCGACTAGTTCCATTTCGTCGTTCACAAAAACTGCACCGCCTTTACTCACATCTTCGCCACGCGTGACGCTTACAATTGCTTCAACATGCTCGGGAAGATCAACAACGCGCTTGTAGTTTGCCGGATCAACCAAAATATCGCCGTAGCTCAAGATAAACGGGCAACCTCCGACGAAACCGCGGGCAAGATCGACAACGCGCCCAGTCCCATCCTGCACTGTCTGCGTCGCATATTGAATCGCGATATTGTGACGCGAGCCGTCCCCGAAAAAATTCTGTACGGCATCAGCGCGATAACCGACGACAAGAAGCACGTCACGTATTCCGGCGTCACGCAATCCTTCTATGATGTGCTGCACAACTGGTTTGCCGCGTACCTCGATCATCGGTTTGGGAAGATCGGCTGTGAGCTCGCGCATACGCGTGCCGCGTCCCGCTGCGAGGACGACAGCCTTGTAGATCTTTGTTGTCATGGCTGAAAGGGTAGCGCATGCGTCCCGCTTGCGAGGGCTGACACGCAAGCCGGAGGCTCGCGCTACTTTTTCTCCGTGATGATAAGCGCGGGCAAATTAGCTTCTTTGATCAATTCGCTCACTTTTGGCAAATCTTCGTTTTTGAGTTGTGCCCATTTTTTCAACTGCTCGTCGAGCTTGCCGCTCAACGTTTGGAACACGTCGAGTTGCGGTTTGGTCGGCTCAGCATCGCCGGAGTCGATCAGGTGGCTAAACGTGTCGAACCGCTCGTTCAACATGTTTGGGAAAGCGAGATTTGCTTCTGAGCCTTTCATGTTTACCTGGATCAGCTTCTGCTCTACCTCGGACATTTTATGATCGAGATCGTCCGCAGCCCCGAGCGCTGCCTTTAAACGCTGATCGTCGCCGAAACGTTTGTGCAAGTTTTGAATTTGCGATCTGAGGTCGCGGATCTCATTGATCGCCTGATGCAGTTGCGAAGTCCGATCGTTCACCTGCATGGCTAAGGTAAACTGTTTTTGCAACCCGGCTTCCTGTGCCTTCGTTCGAGGATCGATGATCAAGTGAAGGGGTGCGGTTTGTGATTTGCCGCCGACAGTCAGTTTCACCTGATAATCGCCCGGCGACGCCAGCGGGCCCTTAGGTCCGGTGCTCGAATAGAACGCGCCCGGGATTTGGATTGGATCATCGTAGCGCAGATCCCATGCGAATCGGTTCATGCCTTCGTTGGCTGGAATGGTCTTCACGCGCTCGACACGGTCGGGCCACTCAGGCGGTTGCTCGCCTTCTTTTTTTTCCCTGCTCGAAAGATGCCTGACGACTTTGCCGGAACTTTCGAGGATATCGAGCGAGACTTCTTCCTTCGGCGCAGCCTTGAAATAATAATCGATGATCGCTCCCGGTGGCGGGTTATCACCTACCGGCTGGCGTTTGTCGAATTCCTCCGGGTAATGCAAGCGCAACGCGGTCTGCGGTTGATAGAGCACAACGTCTGCCTGATTCGATTGCGTGTTCACTTGACGAAGCGGCGTCAAATCGTCCAGCACCCAAAAAGAGCGACCATGCGTCGCGACCACAAGGTCGTAATCTTTGACCACGAGATCGTGAATCGGCGTTACCGGCAGATTCAATTGCAATGGTTGCCAATGCGCACCGTCATCGAACGAAACGAAGACGCCGAGCTCGGTTCCTGCGTAAAGCAAACCTTTACGTTTGGGGTCTTCACGAACGGCGTGCACGTATGCGCCATCCGGAATTCCATGCACGACCGGGCTCCAAGTCTTCCCGAGGTCGCTAGTCTTGAAGATGTATGGCTTAAAGTCGTCGAGTTTATGTCGATCGACCGCCACATAAGCGGTGTTAGCGTCGTGCGGAGAGGCTTCGATCAAATCGACCGTGCTCCACTCCGGCATCTTCGGTGTGACGTTCGACCAATGCTGACCATCATCAGTCGTGACCTGGACGAGGCCATCGTCTGTGCCTGCCCAGATGGTTCCTTTTGTTACTGGCGATTCAGCGAGCGCGAAGACGGTATCGTAATATTCTACCGAAGTGATGTCGTTCGTTAGCGGACCGCCGCTTGGCTGCTGTTTCGATTTGTCGTTGCGCGTGAGATCACCGCTGATTTGCGTCCAGCTTTGGCCGTGATCGGTCGATTTGAAAAGGCATTCGGCAGCGGTGTAGAGCACGTCCGGGTTGTGCGGTGAAAGCATGAGCGGCGTGACCCATTGAAACCGATGCGCGAGATCGACAGCGCCGTGCCCGGAATTATCGAGCGGGACGGGACTAACGTCCTGCACTTGCTCTTTGTTTTTGTCGTAGCGATTAATGAAGCCTTCGTTGTTTGAGTAGATGATGTGCCAATCGCGTGGATCGGGCACGACGAAGCCGCATTCTCCGCCGCCAGCCACAAACCAATCCTCGCGTCCGATCACGCCGGAATCGCTGCGGCTGGCGATACCGACATTCGAGTTGTCCTGTTGCGCGCCGTAAATGTGGTAAGGGAACGCATAATCCACAGCGACGTGGTAAAACTGCGCAGTGGGCTGATTGTTTTGAGTCGTCCAATTTTTGCCGCCGTCGGTTGAGATACTGGCGCCACCGTCACTCACATTCGCAATGCGATTCGGGTTGGTCGGATCAATCCACAGTCCGTGATGATCTCCATGCCTCGCGGGCATGAGATTGAATGTTTTTCCACCATCGACCGACTTAAACAGGCCGGTGTTTAACAGGTACACCGTGTCCGCGGATTTCGGATCAGCGTAAACTTTGCTGAAATACCAGGCGCGCTGACGAAATCGGCCGTCGTCATTTGCACGAGTCCAATGTTGCCCTGCATCATCGGAGCGGTAGAGACCGCCGTCCTTCGCCTCGATGATGGCATACACGCGATTGGAATCCGCTCCAGAAACAGCGATGCCGATTTTGCCGAGAATGCCGCCAGGAAGGCCGTTGCCTTCGAGACGTTTCCACGTGACGCCGTTATCTTCTGACCGATAAAGTCCGCTACCCGGGCCGCCGCTGGAGAAAAACCATGGCTGTCGTCGCGCCTGCCAAAGTGATGCGAAGACGATGTTCGGATTATGCGGATCGAAAACAATGTCGATACCGCCCGTGTTTTCATCTTTCGATAGAACTTTCGTCCACGTTTTGCCGCCGTCAGTCGTGCGAAAGATTCCACGCTCCTGATTTGGACCGAACGCGTGACCTAACGCCGCCACGAGAAACACGTTCTCGTTTCTTGGATCGACAATCAGCGCGCCGATCTGCCGCGTATCTTTCAAGCCGACGTTCTCCCAGGTTTTCCCAGCGTCGATCGATTTGAAGATGCCAGTCCCGTACGTCGTATTACCGCGGATGGCTGCTTCGCCGGACCCGGCGTAAATCACATTGTGATCAGATGGCGCGACTGCGATCGCGCCAATCGAGGAAATCGGTTGTTTGTCGAACAGCGGAATCCAGTTTGCGCCGCCATCAGTCGTCTTCCACACTCCGCCTGCGACCGCGCCGAAGTAGTACGTATCCGGTTCGCCGACGACGCCTTCGATCGCGAGCGCGCGACCGCCGCGAAACGGACCGATCTGTCTCCAACGCATTCCATTGAACAGCTTTTCATCGATCGCTCCGGGCGGCGTTGGAGTGGGGGATGGAGCGGTTCGAAGAGGAGCTGGGAAAAGGAAAACAGAAGCAGCGAAAACGATTTTAACCAGGTGAAGAGAACGGTAACTCGGCGTGGTCATCCGCCTAAGGTGAAAAGCTTGCGATTTGGTTCAACTGGAATTGCGCGAAATGCTGGTAGGTCGGCGCGCTCGACTGGAATATGTTTAGCGCCAAAGGCGTAGCATTCACGACCAGTCTGGGGCAGCGCCCTGGGGGGTCATGTCGCCGAAAATGCGCCAGCGCTGAAAGCGCGATTCTTCTGCCGTGATTTCGTTTCGATCGTTAGCACCGGATCGATTTCGATGGGCAGTGCATTCGGGACTGAGAGCCATCGCGAGATTGAAGGCGCGCTTTCAGCGCTTGATTTATCCGACAATCGGATTCCTGGGGCGATGCCCCAGGCTAATATCAGACCGCGCCTTCGGCGCTAAACATATATCTGCCTAAGCGTTAATCGCAGCCATTTCGGCTGCCCGTGGTTCAACGGCGGTTCCACTGGCTGAGCCGCCGCCAAAGTGCCTTGCAGCGTAATAGGAACCAATCACCAAGACCGCTGCAATAAGCTGGGCAACGAGTGTTTCGACTGTTGGGAACACCGCAAACCAGAGACCCATCCATGGTGGCAAATAATTTTTCAGAGAATCGATTGGAGTAGTGGAAATCCAATGTGCCAACTGCATTTCCTGCGCCTGCTCGCCTACCATAACCAGCAAGACGACCCCGAGAAGAATGCCGGTAGCGATTAACATTTTGCGGTACGGCAGACGCTGTTGGAGAACAAAGGTCAGCACGGCCACCATTCCCGTGAGCATCATTCCCAGCAGCGCCCCTTTCAGCACCACACCGCCGCCCAACCTCAGATGATAGCTCTGTAGAAACAGGACGACTTCGAATCCTTCGCGATAGAGAGAAGTGAATCCAAGCAAGATCAATCCACACCACAGGCGCCACTGCGATATTTCGGCGCCACGCGCATTTTCGAGTAACGTTTTGCGGCGGCGATTATGCGCGCGAATCCATCCGCCCCAGTAAATCTTGTGAAAGAACCAGTTCATAATCACCAAGAGAACAATGACGGCGAGAAGCCCGGTGGCGGCCTGCAAATCGAGTGCGGACACGTTATCGCTGAGCGAGCCGACGATGCGCACTGCTATAACCCACGTAATCAAGCTGGCGACAAAGGCCAGGCCCGCACCGAGCGCGACCGGTTGGCGATGCACGCGTTTCGTGCCGGTCATGCTGGCGGTGATAGCAGCCAAGACGAGAATGCATTCCAATCCCTCTCGAAAAACGAGAACGCCGATGTCGAGAAACGCGACGGTCGGGCTCGTGTTGGGGCGCGTTGGATCAGGCACGCCGTGTGCGGTGACCCCCTGCCAAACCAGCATCGTGATCACGAAAAACGCCGCTACGATAACGCCGATGCGCAGAGCAGGCTTCATTTTTGCGCTTAGATCTTATCACAGGGATTGGGTCACTGCTGCCGATTGATTGCTTTTTTTTAGCGGCTGCTTGCTGGTGCTAATGAGGGAACGCAGATTCGTATTTTCATCGAGCCAACGATTGCCGGTGCCGTGACAGTCCAGTAGGATCGTCTCGAGAAATGTCGAAATACGTTCTGGGTCATGATTTGAAAGGAGAGGGGAAGCGCCTGGCGTTAATGTCGGAATTGCTCGATCCGATGCATCGTCGTCACATCGAGGCGCTCCAAATTGTTAAGCCCGGCGCGCGGACACTCGAAGTGGGATGTGGCAACGGATCGATTTCCGCGTGGCTCGCCGATCGCGTGAGTCCCGACGGAATAGCAGTGGCATTCGATCTGGATCTGTCGCTAATCGAAGCACGCGCGCCCAATCTTGAATTGCGCGAGGGCGACATCGTTGCTGGTCCAGTGGAGCGCGGCAGCTTCGACCTCGTGACCGCGCGCGCTGTGCTGCATCATATTGCGGACGCAGAAGCGGCCATTAGAAATTTGGCTGCAAGCATGCGACCCGGCGGCGCGATTCTACTCATTGAGCCTGATTTTCTTCCGGTCAGTGTGGCCGAGCCGCCGGAGGTCCGAGCGTTCTGGCGGGGATGGCTCGCGTGGTCGCGCGAACGCGGTATCGATTACCACATCGGGCGCAACCTTGCGCTGCGACTCGCAGCGCTGGGTTTGACGCGAATAAGCGGCAGAGCGGACACCGCCATCTACAACGGAGGTTCGCGATGGGCGGACTACTGGACGCAGACCATCACCGAACTTCGCGACGATCTAATAAATTCCGGCAAACTTAACGACACGCTGGTGGACATATTTCTTGATCATTGCGCCGACTCGAATTGGTGGACTGAAACTATTGCCTTCAGCGCAGTGCACGGCCGCGCGCCCGACGCCTGATCACGCGAGCCGGGTGGTTGTGATTTTGCGTCAATCGAGTAACTTCGGCGGTGCGACGTTTTCGGGCGTTTACTTTAATCGAGATTGCCCTGGCTATTTTCATACTGATGCTACTGCTGATGTTGGCCGTGCCCAGCTTGACTGGCGTTGTCGCAAGCAAACGACTAAAACAATCCTTCGATGGGTTTAACAATCTTGTGCGCCAGGCGCACGAGCGAAGCGTGACCGAGCGTCGCACTTATTTGATCGTCTGGGAAAAAAATAGCGTCCTGTTGCGCCCCGAAGTTTTTGCAGAGGACGAGGAAGCCGAACCAGCGGCGGTATTTCGTCTGAGCAAGGGAATGTTGCTGAAACTCACCTTGCCAGCAGCGTTGGCGGCAAATCATCCGGCGGAGTGGATATTCTGGTCATCGGGAAATTGTGAACCTGCGAGTGTTCAATTCAAAGGCCCCGCTGGTTTGTGGACGGCGAATTACTCGCCACTGACGGCGCTGCCCGAGGTTACCCAGTATGCAGCAAGGTAGCGATTCGTTGAAGTGCTTAAAGGTCAAACCGTTGAAGCGGGCAAAGCCAACCCACTTTAACGCCTTTGCGCTGTACGAGGTTTTGCTCGGCGTGGCGATCTTTGCGATCGGGGTCGTCGCACTTGGGCGCGCGGTAGAGAATTGTCTCAATGCGAGCACGATCAGCGCGGAAGAAGGCGTCGTGCGACAGATTTTGTCCGATCGTATGGCGGAAATTCAAGCTGCCGCGGTTGTGCCTGACGCCGAGAAAGAATTCAAGATCAAGAGCAATTATGGTATGATCAGGTTGATTCAGAAAAGCGCTCCCGCGCCTTTGACCGAACCGGATAATACCCTCATAAGCGGGATCAACCTTGTAATATTGACCGCCCACTGGAAGCACGCCGGCGTTCCGCAGTCGAAACAGATTCAGTTTTATGTTTTTCGTTCCGGATAAGAGGAGATCGAATATTCCCGCCTTCACAAAGCTGCGGCGTGGCAGGCGAAATTCGATTGGCTTCACATTGCTCGAGATCATGCTGGCAGTGGGGATCCTCGGAATGATGTCGGTGGCGATTTTTCGCTTTGTGCAATCGACTATGACTGCGCTGTATCTCTCAGCCGACACTGCTGCTGCGGATGCGCAATATGACGGCCTGCGTGATCTGCTCACGGCGGAATGGCAAAACTTGCGTCCTCTGGGTGCCAACATGATTGGCGAGCCATTCAAATTAAACGATCACGAGCGCGATGAGATCAGGTGGAG
>WNFJ01441097.1_pt1 | contig 13108 bp, 11 predicted proteins | sample 5400461 | NCBI WGS metagenome assembly WNFJ01 (sample SAMN13153349, study PRJNA577476) | soil metagenome | isolation source: 115 cm saprolite on Douglas fir-dominated hillslope | place: USA:California | collected 2013-09-17 | reverse complement strand
AAGGACGTGATCAAGTCCGGCGGCGAGTGGGTTTCATCGCTCGAAATAGAAAACCTGATCTCGCAATACGAGGGCGTTTCCGAAGTGGCCGTCATCGGCATCAAGGATGAGAAATGGGGGGAGCGGCCGGTAGCCCTGGTCGTGCTCAAGGAGGGGACGGCAGTCACGGAGGACGATATCAAGCAGCACGTACTGTCGTTCAGCGCGTCCGGGAAGATCTCGAAATACGCGGTGCCGCAGGTCGTGAAGTTCGTCGATGCACTCGCAAAAACGAGTGTTGGCAAGATCAACAAGAAGGGGCTGCGCGAGCAGTTCGCCTGACCAGCGCCAAGGAGCAAACACGATGAGCATCAATGGATACAGCGTCGCCGCCATCGACGACTTCGTTGGCCGCGAACTAGGCGTGTCGAACTGGGTTGTTGTCGATCAGGCACGTATCAATGCGTTCGCCGAGTGTACGGGCGACAAGCAATGGATTCACGTGGACGAGGAGCGCGCGAAGCGCGAAAGCCCGTTCGGCGGCACGATCGCACACGGCTATCTGACGCTTTCACTACTGGCGGCGCTCGCCATCGAGATCGGAATCATTCCAGAGGACGCATCGGCCGGGCTGAACTATGGGCTGGACAAGGTGCGCTTCATGACACCGGTGAAGGCGGGAGCGCGGGTGAGAAATCACGTGACGCTGATGTCGGTGGAAAAGAAGGGCGGCGGCCGGATCGTCGTCAAGACGATGAACGAACTGCAGATCGAGGGCGAGGAGAAGCCGGCGCTCATCGCCGAGACCTTGGCGATGCTGGTCTCGTAAGCGCAAGCAACCGGGTTGGCGAAGGGGATAGAGATGTTTGAGGAGCGGCAAGATGGCGGCAAATGACGAAAGCACGGCACGCAGCGAGGAGCAGAACGACCTCGCGGCATCGGCCGCGGAAGGCATACTCGGACCGAATCCGTTCGTGGGACTGCGCCCGCGTGACATTCTGGCAACCGCGCAACAGATTGGCGCCCAGGCGTTGCGACAACCCACCCTGCTCATGGAGCAGGAGGCGGCGCTTGCGCGCGATCTGATGGCTGTGCTTGCCGGCAGCGCGGACTGTACGCCGCCTCAGGGCGACAAGCGCTTCACCGACCCTGCGTGGCAGGACAATTCGCTTTACCGCATGGCGCTGCAAGGTTACGTGGCGTGGCGCAACGCGCTGACAGGGTTTGTCGACCGCTCGGCGCTCGATGCGAAGAGCAAGGAACGCGCGCAGTTCGTGCTGTCGCTGTACACCGATGCCATGTCGCCGACGAACACGCTGCTCGGCAATCCGGCCGCACTCAAGAAGGTCATCGATTCGGGTGGTGCGAGCCTGCTTGGCGGCATCAGGAACCTCGTGACGGACATGCTGCAGAACCAGGGGATGCCCGCGCAAGTCGACAGGTCGGCGTTCAAGGTGGGCGAAAATCTCGCCACGTCGCCGGGCGCGGTGGTCTTTCGCAACGATGTGCTCGAGCTGATCCAGTACACGCCGGCAACCGAGCATGTGTACGCCCGCCCGCAACTGATCGTGCCACCACAGATCAACAAGTACTACATTTTCGACCTCTCCGAAGGCAAGAGCATCGTCGACTATCTGGTGAAGAGCGAGTTCCAGGTGTTCGTGGTGAGCTGGCGCAATCCTACTGCTGCGCAGAGTCACTGGGACCTCGATACCTATGTTGCCGCGCTCCTCGAAGCGATCGGGGCAGTGCGGGATATTACCGGCAGCGACGACGTCAACCTGCACGGCGCCTGCTCGGGTGCGATGACGATTTCGGCGCTCCTCGGCCACCTCGCAAGCCGTCGTGACAGGAGCGTCAATGCCGCCACGCTGATGGTCGCCGTGCTGGACAATACGGCTGACTCGCAGCTCGGTCTCTTTGCAACGCCGGAAGCCATCGCGGCCGCGAAGCAGAACAGCACATCGAAGGGCGTGCTCGCCGGCGAAGAAATGGGCCGCGTGTTCGCGTGGATGAGACCCAACGATCTCGTCTGGAACTACTGGGTCAATAACTATCTGCTCGGTAAAACGCCGCCCGCTTTCGACATCCTCTATTGGAACAACGACGCGACCCGGCTGCCCGCGCGGATGCATGGGCAACTGCTCGATATCTTCACGGGCAATCTGTTCAGCAAGCCTCGCGCGCTGACGGTCCTGGGTACGCCGATCGACCTGTCCAACGTGACGTGCGACAAATACGTCGTCGCGGGTATGACCGATCACATCACCCCGTGGAAGGGCGTGTACAACACGGCGCGCACGTTCGGCGGCGACACGCGCTTCGTGCTGAGCTCGAGCGGTCATATCCAGAGCTTGATCAACCCGCCGGGCAATCCGAAGGCGAAGTTCTTCCTCAATCGCGATTTGGCCGGCAATGCCGACGCGTGGCTCACCAATGCCCGGGCCGAAAAGGGCACGTGGTGGGTCGACTGGCGCACGTGGCTCGCCGACCATTCCGGCGAGCGGCGGCCCGCACCGGCGACGCTCGGCAACGAGCGGCACCCCGCGGGCGTGAAGGCGCCGGGAACGTATGTCGTGGAAGCATAAGGCACACGCTCCGGCACACTCGTTGACCGCACGGTGGTCAACATTTTCTTAATGCAGTTTCATTGGAGTACTGATGATGGATTCAACCAATTCGAATAGCATTTTCGCTGAGTATAAAAAGGTCATTGGACAGTTCAAGCTGCCCGGCATCGACGTCGCTGCGATCCTCGAGACGCGCCGCAAGGACATTGAGGCGATCGCCGAAGCCAATACGACCGCGATTGCAGGCGTGCAGTCGCTAGCTCAGAAGCAGTCGGAGATCCTCCGCACGACACTGACCGAATTGCAGTCGCTCGTCAGCCGCGTTGGCCAGTCGGGCGCCCAGCCCGCCGCCAACACGGGCGAAGTGGTCCAGCAGGCATTGCAAAAGGCGCTGGTGGACATGCAGGAACTCGCAGACACGGCATACCGTGCGCAGTCGGACAGCTTCGCGGTGGTCACCAAGCGCGTCGCCGAGCACGTCGAGGAATTGAAGACGCTCCTTCAGCCGAAGAAGTAATGCCGAAGAAGTAATTCGGCACAGCCGATGCGACATCCCGATGCCTCGAATGATTGTCCTTCCAGAAGCTGATCCGGAAACAAGAAATGCACACGAACCCCGAGTCTGCTTGCAGCATGCAAATCCAGATGATCGATCTGGACGGTCAGATACTGCGTGTCGCAACGTGGCGCGGCAGTGACGCTTCGCCGCCGCTGCTCATTTTCAACGGCATCGGCGCCAACCTCGAACTGGTGGAGCCGTTCGTCACGGCGCTCGAAGATGTGAGCGTCATCATCTTCGACGTTCCCGGCGTCGGCGGCTCGCCTGCGCCGGTCGTGCCTTATCGCTTTTCCACGTTGTCCGTGTTGACCGACAAGTTGCTGACGCGGCTGGGCCATGAGGGGGCCGTCGATGTGCTCGGCGTATCGTGGGGCGGCGCGCTGGCGCAGCAGTTTGCGCGTCTGTATCCGGGGCGCTGCCGCAGGCTGATCCTCGCGGCAACCTCGCCCGGCGTCATCATGGTGCCGGCCAAACTGTCAGTGTTGTCAAAGCTGATCGGGCCGCGCCGCTACACCGATCCCGCTTACCTGCAACGGGTGGGCGCGGACATCTACGGGGGCGCTTACCGGCGCGATCCGTCGCTGCTGAAGGCGCACAGCCAGCACATCCAGCCGCCGCGCGGGCGCGGCTATATCTATCAACTGCTGGCCGCGACAGGCTGGAGCAGCTTGCCGTGGCTCGGTGCGTTGCGCCAGAAGACACTGGTCATGCACGGCAACGACGACCCGATCGTGCCGCTGACCAACGCGAAGATTCTCGCCGCCCGTATCCGCGATGCGACGCTCTATGTGATCGACGACGGTCACCTGTTTCTTATCTCGCGCGCGAATGAAGTCGCGCCTGTGGTGCGCAGGTTTCTCCGGCAGGAGGCGAGTTGAGTTTCTTTGCGGGCGAGGGCGAGGGCGAGGGCGATGGCGATGGTATGCGGCCGACCACTGCGAATGCACGCGAGGACCGCAAGGCAAGCGGCTTGAAGCGCATGCGGCGAACGGCGTTGTGCCTGCTCGCCTTCATGATTGCGTTGCTGTTCGCGTGTGTCGCCTGGCAGGCTGACCATTCATGGCTTGCGTGGCCGCGCGCGTTTGCGGAGGCCGGCACGGTCGGCGCGATCGCGGACTGGTACGCAGTCGTCGCGCTGTTCCGTCATCCTTTGGGTCTGCGGATCCCGCACACGGCGATCATTCCGCAAAACCAGCAGCGCATTGCCGAGAGCCTCGGCAGCTTCGTCGAAGAAAATTTCCTGGCACCGGAGCTCATCATCGGCAGGCTGAGCGGCCACGATGCCGCACAGACGCTTGCCCGGTGGCTGGCGCACCCGGCGAACAGCCGCGGGGTCGCCGATATGGTCACGGACGCCGTTGCAGGATTGCTTGACGGATTTGACGAAGCAGACCTCCAGTGGCTTTTCGACCGTCTGGTGATACCGCAGTTGCGTACGCTCGACGTATCCCGCGTGGCCGGCGACGTCCTCAAAGTACTGACTGAAGGCGAGCGGCATCAGCCGTGGCTGATTCACGGACTCGAAGCGCTGGAGAAGTGGCTGACGGCGAACGTCGACATGATCAAGGCCAAATTCAGCGAGACCTCGAGGTACACGCCCGCGCCGCTTGACGACTATATCGTCAGGAAATTTATCGAAGGCATCATTGCGCTTCTCCATGAAGCGGCGGCGAGTCCGGACCACGCGCTTCGCCGCCAGTTCGATGAGACCTTGCAGGCGCTGACCGTGCGATTGCAGACATCGGCCGTGCACCGCCGTTTCGGCAAGTCGCTGATGCACGACTGCATCCGCTATTTCAGGCATGCAGACTATTATGGCGTGCTGCTGGAGCGCTTGCGCATACGTGTGACCGCCGATCTCGGTCACGAGCAATCGGCCGTGCGCGACGCATTGACAAGCATGCTGGCTTCGCTCGGCAAGCGGATCAGCCGTGAGCCCGCGATTCGACACAAGCTGAACGCGTGGTGGCTCGCGCTCGCGCGTGAACTTGTCGTGCGCTACGGGCGCCAGCTGTCCGCGCTGATCACCGAGGTCGTAAAAGGCTGGAATGCGGGTGAAGTGAGCCAGAAGATCGAAGCGGAAATCGGCCGTGACCTGCAGTATGTCCGGATCAACGGCACCTTCGTGGGCGGCATGGTCGGCGTGCTGCTTCACGCCGCCACACTCGCCATCATGCGGTGAGACGCGGTGACGTGCGGTGACACGCGCGCTAGCCGGCCGCGACCAGTCCCATTGCCTGCGCGCGCGCAACGGCGTGCGCGCGCTTCTCGACGGCCAGTTTCACGAAGATGTTCTTGACATGCGTCTTGACGGTTTCTGGCGCAATCCCCAGGGTGCGCGCTATCTCCTTGTTCGACTGCCCTTGGGCAATCAGCTCGACGATGCCGCGCTCCCGTGCGCTCAACCGCTCGCGCTCCGTGTCACGCTTGGCGCCCGCGGCGGGCTCATACAGCACCCGCCAGCCGTCCAGCAGGCGATCGATGTAAGCGACGCTCTCCTTCGTCTGTGGGGTGGAACGCGTGTCGTCGCGAACCGCAAGCAGGAGCGGCCCGATTTCTGGCCCCTGGTCGAGAATCGAGCGGTAGATGTCGTTATTGGCCCTCAGGACTTCGCGAAAGATTTCGACGGCGCGGGTCCGTTCGTTCGCACCCAACCAGACGAGCGCGAGCACGGTGCGCAAGCGCAGCGCGAGATAGTCGCCGTGCCGCTCTTCGACGCTTCGCAGAGCGGATGTCAACGACCCGAGGGCTGCCTCTGTCCGGTTCTGGGCCATCGCCACCCAGGCCACCGCGATGGCACGGAAGGTTTCGATCTCCGGCGAGACTGCGTTCTCAGCGGCGGAACGGGCATGCACCAGTTGATCCAGTTGCACGATACATGCCGACGCTTCCGTGATCCTCCTTTCCGCAAGATAGAGCCTTGCGCGCTCGACGAGGACGCCGGCAATCAGCCGGTCCCATCGGCGTGCATAACCCAGGGCCTCCGCCCGATGGAGCAGCGCATAGGCCTGTTCGGCGTCGGCGCGCGCGATAGCGATCCGCACGAGCACCCGATAAGCGATCAAGGTGCTATCGAGCAGGACCGCCAGGTCGATCACCGGCATGAGATCGACCAGCAACGCTTCCGCTTCGTCGAGCCGCCCCTGCTCGTACCAGATCTGCGCAATCATGGGCGCGCACAACGCGGCCGAGATGGATTTCGGACCCGCATGGCGCTCGGCGAGCTGCATCGACTCGGTGAAATAGCGCTCGGCGAGCGCGAAGTGCATCTGTTGCATTTCCGCGTGGCCGAGCAGGCATAGCCGGTAGACCGAAGCGAACACATTGCGCTGGTCTTCCTCGATGGAATAGGGGATCCACGGTGTCGCGTACAGCGCTTGCAGGTTGCCTGCTTTCCAGTGCCCGAAGCGCACGACGTTGGAGACGACGTTGGTGGTCCAGCTGTCTGTCGACGGCCGGTCGAGGCACGGCTGTGCGATCGCAAGCGCGCGCGGCGCGTCGTCCTGTAGTGCGACCACCACCGAGCGGATCGCCTGGCATTCCCAGCGGATGTTTTCGGAGGCGTCGCTCGGGCCAGAACCAGCGTCGCGCTCGATCTCATCCAGCATCGCGAGCGCTTCGTCGAAACGCATCGCCAGCGCCATCCCCCACGCGATCGCGAGCGTGACCTTGACCTGCACGCGCATCAGGTGCGCCGGGAACTGCCGTTGCCAGCCGAGCAGCGTGAGCAGGTCGCCCTTTGTGACGAGCGCCATCGCGCAGTGACCCATCAGGGAGACGGCGTCTTCCGTATCGCCCGCGGCGATTGCGTGCTTGACCGCGTCTGTCCATTGCTCCTCTTTGGCGTACCACTGGCACGCACGACGATGCAGGTCCACCACTTCATCGCGATGCCGGGTTTCGAGCCGCCGGCGCAGGTACTCGCCCATCAGATTGTGATAGCGGAACCAGCGTCCTTCGATATCGAGCGGTTCGAGCAGCAACTGGCGCGCAGAGATCGTGTCCAGCATGCCTTGCCCCGCACCAATGCCGGTTACCGCTTCGCATAGCGACGCCGTCAGGCGGTCGAGTATCGACGTGCGCAACATGAACCCGCCCATATCGGCTGGCAAACGCTTGAGTATGTCTTCAAGGTAGGCGGCGAACGGCCGGGAGGCACCGGACGGCGCGCCCACGTCCCAATCCGGTTTGCATTCGTCCCGCGATAGCACCGAGGCAGAAATTCGCAGCGCCGCAGCCCAGCCTTCGGTGTTCGCGAACAGCGACTTGACGCTGGCGGCGCGCAGGCCGCCTGGGCATTCCTGTTCGACAAAACTGTGTGTTTCGTCGAAGTTGAAACGGAGTGTCGACGCGTCGATTTCCAGCAGGTCGTTCCTGGCTCTCAGGTTGGCAAGCGGCAGCGGCGGGTCGGTGCGCGTGCAGACCACGACATGCACGTTGGACGGTGCGTTCGCGATGAAGTACGACATTGCATCGTGAATGACGGGCAGGCTGATCAGGTGATAGTCGTCGACAAATAGATAGACCTCGTCGTCGACTTCGACGAGTTCGTTGATCAGCGTCGACACGACTGAGTGCGCAGGCACGAGCGACGCCTCGGTGGTCAGGCTGAGCGCGGATGCGCCGACGCTGGCGCAGGCGTTGCGCAACGCCTGCGCCAGATGATGGAAGAAGCGCGCGGGTTCGTCGTCCTCCGTGTCGAGCGACAGCCACGCGACATATGCGCCGCTTGCATTCAGCCCGTTGAGCCACGTGAGCGCAAGCGATGTCTTGCCAAAACCGGCAGGCGCCTTGATTACTGTCAGCCGTTTGTATTCCGCTTTCCCGGCGAGCACGACGAGCCGTGGCCGATCGATCAATCCGACGGGCAGGCGCGGCGGAAACACCTTCGTTGCGAGGAAGAGAGGCGGCCTGTTCAGGGGCGACGCTTCTATCACGTGCATCAGTGGCTCCAGACGTTCGGGTTGACCCTGACTTCCATTTCCCGTCCATGCAATCGCGCTCCCCTGTAAGGGGGATTTTGCGCGGCGCCGCACTCAGACACCATTGATTCCAGCGAGGAGACACGTAGTTCCACAGCTGGACAACGGTGCGGCACGACGACCTGTCACTGGGAGTCGCCCCTCGGCAGGCGCGGCCTGAACTGGTGTTTTGCTCACGAAATGATACGCCCAACCACCTTGAGGGAGGAGACATGTCTACCCGCATCGAATCACATTGCGTTGCACAAACCCGGGCCCGCTGCGCACATCCCTGACGAACAAAACAAAACCTCGAGCGATCGGTTCACACGGCCGGCGTGGCGAAGTCCTTTATCGAAACGGAGTAGGCAATGAAAGTACTGGTTCCTGTCAAACGCGTCGTCGACGCGAACGTGAGAGTCCGCGTGAAAGCCGACGGCAGCGCCGTTGACATCGCGAATGTGAAGCTGTCGATGAACCCCTTCGACGAAATCAGCGTGGAAGAGGCGGTGCGTTTGAAGGAAGCCGGCGCGGCGTCAGAGGTGGTGGTCGTGTCCTGCGGCGTGCAGGCCTGCCAGGAAACGCTGCGCACGGCGATGGCGACAGGCGCTGACCGCGCCATCCTCGTCCAAACCGACGCCGAGTTGCAGCCGCTTGCGGTTGCGAAGCTGCTCAAGGCGCTGGTCGACAAGGAGCAGCCGCAACTCGTGATGCTCGGCAAGCAGGCCATCGACGACGACGCGAACCAGGTCGGCCAGATGCTCGCAGCGCTGCTCGGCTGGCCGCAGGCGACCTTCGCATCGAAGGTGAGCGTGGAAGCAGGCAAGGCGACCGTGACGCGCGAGATCGACGGCGGACTTGAGACGATCGAGGTCGATCTGCCGGCGGTGGTGACCACCGATCTCAGGCTCAATACACCTCGCTATGCGACGTTGCCCAACATCATGAAGGCGAAGAAGAAGCCGCTCGATGTGGTGACGCCCGATGCCCTCGGCGTCGACATCGCAATTCGCGTCGCCGACGCCGCAGATCTCGTGGCGAAGCTGAAGAACGTCGCGCACGTTATCTGAAACGGAAGAGGGAACCATGTCCATACTCGTTATTGCAGAACACGACAATCACACGCTGAAGGCTGCGACGTTGAACACCGTCACCGCCGCCGCGTGTCTTGGCGACGACATTCATGTGCTTGTCGCCGGATCGCAATGCGCGTCCGTCGCGGAACAGGCCGCCAGCATCGCTGGCGTGAAGCGCGTGCGGGTCGTCGATGCGCCGCACTACGCGCATCTGTTGGCCGAGAACCTGGCCGCGCTGATCACGACGGTCGCGGCCGACTACAGCCACGTGCTGGCGCCCGCCACCACAACCGCGAAGAACGCGATGCCACGCGTGGCGGCGCTGCTCGACGTCGCGCAGATCTCCGACGTCGTTGCCGTCGAGTCCGCCGATACATTCGTGCGCCCCATCTACGCGGGCAACGTGCTGGCGACGGTGCGAAGCGCGGACCGTATCAAAGTCATGACAGTACGCACGACAGCCTTTGCAGCGGCGCCGGCCGAAGGCGGCGCGGCGGCGATCGAATCGCTCGCGCCGGCTGTCGAGGTCCCGGGTTCACGTTTCGTGAGCCAGCAACTGACCCGCTCCGAGCGCCCTGAGCTGACATCGGCGCAGCGGGTGATCTCGGGCGGCCGAGGCATGGGCTCCGGTGAAAACTTCGCATTACTTGAGGATATCGCCAACAAACTGGGCGCAGCGGTCGGTGCGTCGCGCGCTGCCGTGGATGCCGGCTTCGTGCCAAACGACTATCAGGTGGGCCAGACCGGCAAGGTCATTGCACCGCAACTCTATATCGCGGTCGGTATCTCCGGCGCGATCCAGCATCTGGCCGGCATGAAGGACTCGAAGGTGATCGTCGCGATCAACAAGGACGAGGAGGCGCCGATCTTCCAGGTCGCCGATTATTGGATCGTCGGCGATCTCTTCAAGGTATTGCCGGAGTTGTCCGGTGAGCTGGACAAACTGCAACAAAACTGATTCCGGAGACCATGATGAGCACCTATATTGCACCACTGCGCGACATGCGCTTCGTTATGAGGGAACTGGCCGGTCTCGGCGAGTTGTCTTTGCTGCCCGGCTTCGAGGAGGTGACACCCGAACTCGCCGAGGCTGTGCTCGACGAGGCGGCGAAGCTCGCGACCGAAGTGCTGGCACCGCTCAACAAGCCCGGCGACGAGCAGGGCGCGCGCCTGACGAAGGACGGCGTGGTTGCAGCGGACGGTTTCGCGACAGCCTACCGGCAGTTCGTCGAAAGCGGCTGGAGTGGCCTCTCCGGTGACCCGGATTTTGGCGGCCAGGGGCTGCCCGAGTTGTTGAGTGCGGCGACCGTCGAGATGTGGAATTCGTCCAACATGGCATTCGCACTGTGTCCTCTGTTGACGGCGGGCGCCACGGAGGCGCTGAGGCAGCACGGCTCGGAAGAACTCAAGGGACGCTATTTGCCCAATCTCATCAGCGGTGAGTGGACGGGCACCATGAACCTGACTGAGCCGCAAGCGGGCTCGGATCTCGCCGCCGTGCGCACCAAGGCCGTACCCGAAGGCGACCACTATCGCCTCTACGGCCAGAAGATTTTTATCACGTGGGGCGATCACGATATGACGGGCAACGTCATTCATCTCGTCCTCGCACGCACGCCGGATGCGCCCGAGGGCGTGCGCGGCATATCGCTCTTTGTCGTGCCCAAGTTCCTGCTGAATGCCGATGGCTCTCCGGGGCAACGCAACGACGTGCACTGTGTATCGCTCGAACACAAGCTCGGCATTCACGCGAGTCCGACCTGCGTGATGAGCTTCGGGGACCAGGGTGGGGCGATCGGTTATCTGGTGGGGCAGGAGAACAAAGGTCTCGCGCATATGTTCACGATGATGAACGAGGCGCGCCAGAAGGTGGGTATCCAGGGGCTCGGGGTGGCGGAACGCGCTTATCAGCAGGCCCGCGAATATGCGAAGGAACGCGTCCAGGGGCGGCTCGCAGCCAGCAAATCGGGTGGCGCCGTGGCGATCATTCATCACCCGGATGTGCGGCGCATGTTGATGACGATGAAGTCCCAGATCGAAGCGATGCGTGCTTTCGCGTACGTGATGGCCGCGGACATGGACCGCGCGCACCGTGACCCCGACGCCGGTGAGCGCGCGCGTCGCCAGGCGCGTGTCGATCTTCTGATCCCCGTGTTGAAGGCATGGTGCACGGAGTTGGGCGTCGAGATTGCGTCGACGGGTGTGCAGGTGCACGGCGGGATGGGCTACATCGAAGAGACGGGCGCATGCCAGTTCCTGCGTGACGCGCGAATCGCGCCAATCTATGAGGGCACGACAGGCATCCAGGCTGCCGACCTCGTAAGCCGCAAGCTCGCGTCAGATAAGGGTGCAGGGATGGCTGAACTGGTTGCGGAGATGCGTCAGGCCGCGAGGGAGTTGGAGCGCAGCACGGATACGCAAGTGGCGTCCATTGGCACGGCGCTCGCGGCCGGTGTCCAAGCGCTCGACGATGCTACCGCCTGGATGTTGCACGCGTTGGCAACTGAGCCCGACGCAGCGCTTGCCGGTTCCGTCGACTATCTGATGCTCACCGGATACGTGTGCGGCGGTTGGCAGATGGGGCGCGCAGCGCTTGCTGCGTCAAAAAAATCAGCAGCGAACGAAGACCCGGACTTCCATCGCCCGAAGCTTGCCACTGCGCGCTTCTACGCCGACAAGGTCTTGCCCAAAGCCGAATGCACTTCTGGAGACGATCCGCAGCGGCGCATCGAGCGGGTCGAGCCTCCCAATCGAGCAGTTCTGAGCAGTTCTGAGCGGCGATTCAAAAAAAACATCGGTGCTAAAATATTAATATGTCGTGCTAAGTAAACTAGAGACGAAATAATGAAAAAACTTGTATGCCTTGCGTTAATACCGGGTGCCATATGTTCCAGTGCGATGGCGCAGAGCGCGGGCAGTCTCATAACCAGCGTCGGTGGAGTTTGGCTCGACTTTGGCCCGTCTTCCGCAACATCGTTGCAGAGCAGTTCGCCTTTGGGCACATTCACGTCTTCGGGAACGGGTGGTCAGATACATAACACGTTCACCATGGAGCTCTCGACCACTTATTTCGTCACGGACCATATTGCTTTCGACCTGGCGGCAGGCATACCGCCCAAGCTCAAGCTCTATGCGCAAGGCAACGCCACACCATTCGGTGCCGGTGGACCATCGCTCAATCTGGGGAATCTGGCGCCGCTCGCCACCTCCCGGTCGTGGTCACCCATTCTGTTCCTGAAGTATTACTTCTTCGACGCGCAGACGAAGCTGCGCCCGTTCGTCGGGATAGGCGCGAACTATACCTGGTTCTCGCATACCAATCTCAATTCGACATTCAGTGGCGCGTTGCAAGAGGTTGCAGGGCCGGGCGGACAGGTCAAGGCGTCGCTCAGTCCGTCATGGAACCCCGCGGTCACCGCGGGCGCATCTTACAATATCAACAAGAACTGGTACGCGACTGCGTCGGTGACCTATCTGTCTCTTAAGACAAATGCGACGGTCAGTTCCGTGGCCGCCAACGGTCAGACAGTGTTGTCCAGCAAGACGCGCATCACGGCGGATCCGGTGATTGTCTTTCTCGGAATCGGATACCGGTTCTAGCCAGACGATAGTTATTTGGGCTTCTTCAGGAAATCGAGCCCTTCCGGTAGTTGTGCATCCGGGAAATGCGTGGAAAGCGTGGTTTCGCGCCACCGCTCCTGTTCCTCGGCGCGCTCAGCGTCTGCGAGATTGCAGACGTGCAGGGCATCGCCACCGAGCAACAGACGCAACGGAAGCTCGTCCCGACGTGACAGTTGGACGATCAGTGCCGCGATCTTCGCGGGGTCGCTGATTTCGTGACCGCCATAAGCTTCCAGGAGCCTGAGCATATTGCCGACCGACTGTTCGTAGTCGGGCAACAGGTCATTGTTGCCGCTACGTGCTTCGCTGGCCCAGTCGGTGCGCATCCCTCCAGGTTCCAGC
>WNFJ01377095.1_pt1 | contig 13109 bp, 8 predicted proteins | sample 5400461 | NCBI WGS metagenome assembly WNFJ01 (sample SAMN13153349, study PRJNA577476) | soil metagenome | isolation source: 115 cm saprolite on Douglas fir-dominated hillslope | place: USA:California | collected 2013-09-17 | reverse complement strand
AAAGACACCATCAACACGATGGTGGATCAGCTCAACGCGTTCGCCTCGGAAGTAACACGTGTGGCGCGCGAGGTCGGCTCGGAAGGAAAACTCGGTGGCCAGGCTGAAGTGAAGGGCGTCGCCGGCACCTGGAAGGATCTGACTGACAGCGTGAACCTGATGGCCGGTAACCTGACAGGCCAGGTGCGTAACATCGCCGAGGTAACCACGGCCGTGGCCAATGGCGATCTTTCAAAGAAGATCACCGTGGACGTCAAGGGCGAAATCCTTGAACTAAAGAACACCATCAACACTATGGTGGACCAGCTCAACGGCTTCGCATCGGAAGTAACGCGTGTGGCGCGCGAGGTCGGAACGGAAGGCGAGTTGGGCGGCCAGGCCGACGTGAAAGGCGTCGCCGGAACCTGGAAGGACTTGACCGACAACGTGAACGGCCTGGCCGGGAACTTGACCGCCCAGGTGCGAAACATCGCCAAGGTGACCACCGCGGTGGCCAAGGGCGACCTCTCGCAAAAGATCACCGTCGGTGCGAAAGGCGAAATCCTCGAGCTGAAGAACACGATCAACGTGATGGTGGACCAGCTCAACTCGTTTGCCGCGGAAGTGACCCGCGTCGCCAAGGAAGTGGGCACCGAAGGAAAGCTGGGCGGACAGGCCGAAGTGGAAGGCGTGTCCGGAACCTGGAAGGACTTGACCGACAACGTGAACGGCCTGGCCGGAAACTTGACCGCCCAGGTGCGAAATATCGCCAAGGTGACCACCGCGGTGGCCAAAGGCGACCTCTCGCAGAAGATCACCGTCGACGCGAGAGGCGAGATCCTCGAGCTGAAAAACACGATCAACGTGATGGTGGACCAGCTCAACTCATTCGCGGCGGAAGTGACCCGCGTCGCCAAGGAAGTGGGCACCGAAGGAAAGCTCGGCGGTCAGGCGGAGGTGAAGGGCGTCTCCGGAACCTGGAAGGACCTGACCGACAACGTGAACTTCATGGCAGGTAACCTCACCAAGCAGGTGCGCGGCATCGTCAAGGTGGTGACCGCGGTGGCCACCGGGGACCTGAGCCAGAAGTTCGTGCTCGAAGCGAAGGGCGAAGTGGCCGCCCTGGCCGAGACGATCAACAACATGACCGATACGCTGCGCATCTTCGCGGATCAGGTGACCACCGTTGCCCGCGAGGTGGGAATCGAAGGAAAGCTGGGAGCCCAGGCCAGGGTGCCAGGCGTCGCCGGAACGTGGAAGGACCTCACCGACAACGTGAACTTCATGGCGTCCAACCTGACCACCCAGGTGCGCGGCATCGTCAAGGTGGTGACCGCGGTGGCCAACGGAAACCTGAACGAAAAGTTCGTGCTCGAAGCGAAGGGCGAAGTGGCCGCTCTGGCCGAGACGATCAACAACATGACCGACACCTTGAGGACCTTCGCCGATCAGGTGACCACGGTGGCGCGCGAAGTGGGTATCGAAGGAAAGCTGGGTGGCCAGGCCAAGGTGCCAGGCGCTGCCGGAACGTGGCGAGACTTGACCGACAACGTCAACCAGCTGGCAGGAAACCTCACCTCGCAGGTGAGAGCGATCGCCGAGGTGTCCACTGCGGTGACCAAGGGCGACCTGACCCGGTCGATCACCGTGGAAGCCCAGGGAGAAGTGGCGGCCCTCAAAGACAACATCAACCAGATGATCGGGAATCTGAAAGACACCACCCAGAAGAACACCGAGCAGGACTGGTTGAAGACTAACCTGGCCAACTTCTCCGGAATGATGCAGGGCCAGAGAAACATCGTCTCGGTGGCGCAGCTGATCATGTCCGAGCTGACGCCGCTGATCGGAGCGCAGCACGGCGGCTTTTTCATGACGGAAACGCCGGAAAAGGAGAAGCCGGACCAGGTCCTGAATCTGATTGCCAGCTACGGCTTCACCTCGCGCAAAAACCTCGCCAACTCATACAAGCTCAAGGAAAGCCTGATCGGCCAGTGCGCTTTCGAGAAAAAGCGAATCGTGCTCACCGATGTGCCGCCGAACTTCATCAACATCGCCACCGGTCTGGGTGAGGCGCCGCCTCGCAACGTGGTGGTATTGCCGGTGCTCTTCGAAGGTGAAACCAAGGCGGTGATCGAGCTGGCATCCTTTGGGATCTTCAGCCAGAACCACCTCACCTTCCTCGATCAGCTGATGGACAGTATCGGCGTGATCCTGAACATGATCTCCTCCAGCATGAGAACGGAGGAGCTGCTCCAGGAGCTCAAACGCTCCAACGCCGAGTTGGAAGCGCAGGCCAGCGAGCTGAACGAGAAAGCAAAGCTCCTCGAGATCAAGAACCAGGAAGTGGAGCTTGCCAGCCGCAGTCTGGAAGAGAAGGCGGAGCAGTTGCAGCTGATTTCGAAGTACAAGTCGGAATTCCTCGCGAACATGTCTCACGAGCTGCGCACCCCACTCAACAGCCTGCTCATCCTTTCGAAGATGCTTTCCGAGAACAAGGAAGGGAATCTGTCGCCGGACCAGGTGAAATTCGCCACCACCGTCTACTCCTCGGGCAACGATCTGCTCGGTTTAATCAACGAGATCCTCGACCTGTCGAAGGTCGAAGCGGGCAAGATGCCCATCGATCCGAGAGACGTCGCGCTGCGCCAGGTCGAGGACTACGTGGAGCAGACCTTCCGCCACGTGGCGGATCAGAAGGGGCTCGGCTTCGAGATTCAAGCCGATGGCGAAGCCCCGGAGCGGATGTTCACCGACGTCAACCGGCTGCAGCAGATTCTCAAGAATCTGCTCTCCAACGCGTTCAAGTTCACCGAGCACGGAAAGGTAACGCTCACCATCCGCCCGGCGTCGAAAGACAAGAAGCTTCTGCTTTCGAGCTTCAATCCAAACCAGAATGTGGTTGCGTTCTCGGTCAGCGATACCGGGATTGGAATACCACACGAGAAACAGAAGCTGATTTTCGAGGCCTTCGAGCAGGCCGACGGGACCACCAATCGCAGGTACGGCGGCACCGGACTGGGCCTCACCATCAGCCGGGAAATCGCGCGACTGCTCGGTGGACAGTGCCCCCGGCGCGGGCAGCAAGTTCACGCTCTATTTGCCCCAGAACTACACCGGAGCCGACGCGTCGCGACCCAGAGAGGGCAACGCGATGACCGAGAGCGGTCCGACGCTCCCCAAAGATGCCGATTTCACGGACCGAAAGGTTTTGGTGATCGACGATGACATGCGCAACATCTTCGCGATCAACAGCGTGCTCGAGGCGCAGCATATCCGGGTGATCCACGCCGAGAATGGCCGGGTGGGGGTTGAACGCCTGAGGGAGCATCCGGACGTCGATCTCGTTTTGATGGATACGATGATGCCGGAGATGGACGGTCTGGCGGCGACCCAGGCGATCCGCAGCATGAGCGAGTTCAACCAGCTGCCGATCATCTCGCTCACCGCCAAGGCGATGAAGGGCGATCGCGAGAAGGCTCTTGCCGCGGGAGCGTCGGACTACATTGCCAAGCCCGTCGACCCGGAGCGTCTGCTGTCGGTGATCTATCTCTGGCTGCAGAAGTCAGCCGGCGAGCGCTAAGCACTCGGTCTTTGGACAAAGGCAACCGGACAATCGACCGGTCGCGCTGAAGTTTCCTTTGCGCCGCGCTCCGCGGACGGACAGATAATTGCCTTGCGGTTGGCGGGATAGAGAAGCAGGGAGGAAAACCATGGCGAAGATGCGGGTGGTCCAGGTTTCACGTCCGAAGGGCCCTTTCGAGCTGGTCGAACGCGAGATCCCGGAGCCGGGCGCGGGAGCGATCCGAATCAAGGTCCAAGCCTGCGGTATCTGTCACAGCGACATATTAACGAAAGAAGGTCTCTACCCGGGCATCCAGTACCCGCGAGTCCCCGGGCACGAAGTCGCCGGAGTCGTCGACGCCGTCGGGAGTGGCGTCGCTCAATGGAAGGTCGGCCAGCGGGTCGGGGTGGGCTGGCATGGAGGACACTGCGGCTATTGTGATTCGTGCCGTCGGGGTGACTTCCTCACCTGCCAGGTCGCTCCGAAAGTGACCGGCATCTCCTACGACGGAGGCTACGCCGAATACTTGGTTGCTCCGGCCGCGGTGGCCGCGCTGATTCCCGACGAGCTCTCCCCGGTAGAAGCAGGACCCTTGATGTGCGCGGGGATCACCACTTTCAATTCTCTTCGCAACAGCGGCGCGCGGGCGGGCGATCTCGTCGCCGTGCTGGGGATCGGCGGCCTGGGTCACCTGGGCATTCAATACGCCGTCAAAATGGGGTTTAGGACCGTTGGGATCGCCAGGGGGAAGGACAAGGAGCCCTTGGCGAAGAAGCTGGGAGCCAGGCACTACATCGACAGCCAGGGGCAGGATCCCGCCGCCGAGTTGACGAAGTTGGGTGGGGCGAAAGTGATCCTCGCCACGGTGACGAACGCCAAGGCGATGGGCGCGGTGCTCGGCGGTCTGGGCATCGGTGGAAAGATGATCATCCTCGGCGCTGCCGCGGAAACGCTCGAAGTGCCCCCGCTCGCGCTCCTCGGGGGACGGCGGTCGATCGTCGGCTGGCCTTCCGGAACGTCGATCGATTCGCAGGATACGCTCTCTTTCAGCGCGCTTTCCGGTGTGCGACCGATGAATGAGGTCTTCCCGCTGGAACGCGCCGCGGAAGGTTACGAGCGGATGATCAGCGGCAAGGCGAAGTTCCGGGTCGTTTTGAACCCCAACGCCTAGTTGGTTTGAATTGCAATCAGCCCCAAGCGCTCCCGTATAGCCACTCCTAGGCGCGGAAACCCCCGCCTATTCGCAGACGCCTCGAGGGGCTTGGATGACACGCAGAAAATGGATCGCCAGCGTAGGGTTGGTTGTGCTTCTCGCTGCTGGACTCTTCGCACTCCTGCGCGCTCGCAACGCAACCGCAAAATCGACCGAAGCCCGTCCTTTCCGGCTGGGAAAGGTTCAACAATCCAGCCTTCAAGTGAGCGTGCGGGAGGTCGGGGTGGTCGACCCGGTGGCGAAGGTGGAGGTGAAGTCCCCGGTGTCGGGGCGGGTGATCGCTCTCAACGTCCGGGAAGGCGCGGCGATCAAGGTCGGGGACGTCCTCGCCGAGGTCGAACCGGACGTCAATCAGGCGCAGTCGCTCTCCGAGGTACACACCGCGGTCACCCAGGCCCAACTGCGGTTGAAGGACGCCGAACGGGAATACGCGGTTCAGAAGAGGCTCTTTGATCGAGACCTGGTGGCCCGCGGGACGGTCAGCGAGTACGAGACCAAACGCGAGCTGGCGGCGGGGGATCTCCGGGCGGCGCAGATGCGCTACCGGATCGTCGAGGATCGCGGCATTCCGATCTCCGGAAACGCCGCGTCCCAGAAGGCGCGCATCAAAAGTCCGATGGCCGGTACGGTGATCAAGCGCACCGTCGAGCTCGGGGAAAGCGTGATGTCGGGGGTGTCCTCATTCAATGGGGGGACGGTTCTGTTCACCGTGGCCGATCTGCGCACGCTGATCATCCGGGTCAACCTCAACGAAGTCGACATCGCGAAAGTCGAGCTGGATCAGCCGGTGCGGGTCACGCTCGATGCTTATCCTCAGCAGATCTTCAGCGGTAAAGTTTCATTTGTCGCGCCGGCCGCGGATCTGGTCGACAAAATCAAGGTTTTCAAGGTCGAGATTCAGCTCGCTGAGCTGGGCAAACACCTGCGAACCGGAATGAGCGCCAACGTCGAAATATTGGGAGAGAAACGCGACAATACTTTGTCCATTCCGCTCGAGGCGCTGCAAAAACATGAGGCACAAACGGTCGCCTACCAGTTGAAAAAAGATTTGCGACCGGACCTGATTCGCGAGGCGAAGGATGGCCTCAGCGGTAGGTCGAAGTTCATCTGGATGTCCGAGCACTGGAAGGACTATTTCAACGTCGTCCCGATCAAGGCGGGCATCGCCACCCTGGAGCGAGTGGAAGTCCTCGAGGGTCTTTCCGAGAGTGACGAAGTCGCGTTGGAAGATCCCTCGCGTCGCAAGATCGAGAAGGACGATGAGAACAACTAGCGGCGAGAAATTTTAATGACAACGCTGATCCAGACTCTGGGCGTGAAGAAGGTCTACGATTCGGGTCAGTCCGTCGTTCACGCGCTGCGCGGAGTGGACGCGTCGATCCACAAAGGGGAGTTCGTCGCCCTGATCGGACCCTCGGGATCGGGAAAATCCACCTTGATGGCGATCCTGGGTTGCCTGGATTCTCCGACCTCAGGCCGCTACGCCCTCGATGGTCAGTGGGTGGAGAGCCTCTCGAGAAAAGAGCTGGCCCGGGTGCGCAACGAGAAAATCGGCTTCGTTTTTCAATATTACAACCTCCTGCCCCGCGCGAGCGTGCTTCGCAACGTCGAGCTGCCGCTTCTCTACGCCGGCGTTTCGCGCAAAGAGCGCAGCGCGCGCGCCCGGGAGCTTCTGGAAAAAGTGGGAATCCTGGACAAGGCGAAGGAGCTGCCGTCGGCGTTGTCCGGGGGCCAGCGGCAGCGGGTGGCGATTGCGCGCGCGCTGGCGAACAGGCCGGCGTTGATTTTGGCCGATGAGCCCACCGGCTCTCTGGATTCGAATACCGGCGCGGAAGTGCTGGGATTGTTCGAAGCGCTGCACCAGCAGGGCCATACCATTGTCATCGTCACCCACGATTCGGGCATCGCCGCCCGGGCAGAGCGGCGAATCGAGCTCCACGACGGGCTGGTGGTCGAATCGAGATCGGTCGCCGCATGAGACTGGTGAAAGGGACGGGCGCCCTCGGGCTGCGGCTGTCCAACGCGTGGACAGAGATACGCGAGAATCTGGGCCGCTCCTTCCTCCAGGCGCTGGGAGTCATTTTGGGAGTTGCCTCGGTTCTTGGGGGCCTGTCGATCAGCGACAGCCAGCGGAAGCGTTCGGACGAGCTCTTCGTCAAGCTGGGCGGATTCGACAAGCTCAACGTTCAGCCGTCACCAGTGTCCAAGGAGGGCACCCCGAGCGCCCTGAAGATGGCAAATCTGGGATTGCGCGTGGAAGACTCGACCTCCGGAGAGGCACTGGATCCGAAGCTGGTCACGGCGGTGAGCACGCAGAAAATGATTCGCGCCCGGGTTCGATCGCCCTTCGCGGACCAGGAACGGGACATCAGCGGGGTGGGGCGAGATTACTTTCCCGCGGAGGGCTATCAGATCGCCCAGGGCCGCCTCTTCTCCAACGAAGACCTCGAGCGATCCGCGGGGGTGGTGATTCTAGGAAGCGAAGCGAAGCAGGTGTTTTTCCCCAACGGAGATGCGCTCGGCCAGACGATCAGAGTCGGCGACGTTCCGGTCGTGGTCATCGGCTTTTTGAAGGAGCGCGTCTTTCGATTTCGAAAGGACCAACGGCAGAACATCTTCAGATGGCGGAACAGAATCATCGCCTTGCCCGCTACTCTCGTGCAGCGCCGGTTCGAGGGCGACGCATACCAGAGATTGGATCGGGTGACCTTCAAGATTCCGGAGATCAATTCACTCCAGGCATTCTCGCGCAACCTGTCCGCGCTTGGACGATGTCGCCGCCCGGGTCAAGAAGCAGCGAAGCAACGGCGATGTCTACAACATCATTTTCATGCTTTCCGGCGTGTTGTCGCTGCTCGGCGGTGGGCTGGTCAACGTGAACATCCAACTGGCCTCGCTCAAGGATCGTGTTCGGGAGGTGGGGATCAAGATGGCGATCGGCGCCTCGGGGCGCGAAATCTTCAAGGAGCTCATGACTGAAGCGCTCGTCCTTGCGGGGTTGGGCTCCCTGGTGGGCGTCGCAGTCGGGGTGGCTTTTTCGCGAATCATTCTGGAAATCCTCGGCGTGCCGCTCTACATGCGTCCCTCGAGCTTCGGATTGGCAATTGGGTTGGCGTGCTTGAGCGGCTTTCTCTTCGCGCTCTATCCCGCGCTGAAGGCCAGCCGGCTCTCGCCGATGGAGGCTCTCCGCTATGACTGAGTTGGCGGTCGACCGATCCGCCGCCGCGCCGGACCGATCGAAGCGGAAAACACGCGTTCTGCCGCGGCTCGGAATGCTGGTGGAGGTGGTGCGGGTCGGCCTGGTCGAACTGTGGGCGCACAAGCTCCGATCCGTTCTGACTTTGACCTTGCTCATGCTCGGGGTCTTTGCCCTGGTGGTGATGACCTCGGTGTTGGATGGGGTGATGGACAAAGTTTCCACCGGCTTTGCCGGCATGAGTTGGGACGGAACGATCATGGTGGCCCCGAAGGCGCCCGCCACGAGCGAGGAGACGAAGCATTTCAGGATGAGCCCTGGGCTGCGATACGAGGATTTGGCTCGACTGACGAGCCCTCACCCCGATGTACTGGCTTTCTTGCCTCGGGCTTCGACGCGCGCCGTGGTGAAGACGCCGCTGACCAGCGAGCGGGCTTTTGTGAACGGCGTTTGGCCAGAGTACGGCTACTGGATGAATCGGCCCGTGGAAATGGGCAGGGGACTGACCGAAGACGACCAGCGCCGGCGCAGCGCGGTGGCGGTGATCGGAGCGACCCTGGCATCGAAGCTCTTTGGCGGCGCCGATCCGGTGGGGCGAGACATCACGATCAACGGCATCTCGTTTCGAGTCGTCGGAGTGCAGGCCAAAGGGCAGATTTTCAGCAGCGAGAATTATCAGGACGCGAATGGTGTCACCATTCCCCTGGAAACCTATGTCGATCGCATGGATCCGGAGCACAAGCTCGCGCACCTGGCGGTGAAGCTCAGATCGAAGAAGGATCTCGCGGAGATGTCGGCCTTGATGCTGGCTCGCACCAAGCAGGCGCACCGTGGGATCGAAGACATCGAGATCGTCGATTTGGACGGTGAGATGGCCCGGTCCTATCAGAATTTTCTGGACCAGATCCGCGGCTGGACGATCGTCTTGCTCAGCCTGGCGGGCACCGTCCTGCTCGTCGGGGGAGTCGGCGTTCTCTCGGTGATGTTGATTTCTTTTTCCGATCGCCGGTACGAGATCGGCTTGCGCAAAGCGATGGGGGCTTCGGACGAAGAGGTGTTCATCCAGTTTCTTCTCGAAGCGCTGGTGCTGGCGGCGCTGGGCGCCCTGGTCGGCACCACCGCCGCGACCTTTACCTGTCGCGCCCTCTCCTCGGCCTTCCCCTACGGCTTGGTGGTCAATCCGTTCGGCACCGTGGTCGCGTGGTTTGTCGCGTTGATCCTGGCGTTGGTTTTCGGGATGTATCCGGCGATTCGAGCTTCGCGACTGTCGCCCATGGAAGCGATGCGGTAGCGCGTCAGCCGGTCCTCGAACATCTGGCGATCTCCCCGAGATGCCCGACGGAAGCCTCGGGGAGAAACCCCCGCCGCGCGATGGAAGGTGCGTACGAAATTGGAGAGATCGCCGAACCCGACCTCCAATGCGACGTCGGTAATCGACCTGCCGCCGTCGGTGAGCATTCTCGCCGCCCGGCGCAGACGGGAGCGGATCAGGTACTGGTGCGGGGTGACGCCGAGGACTTCTGCGAAGAGCCTCAAGAAGTGAAAGGAGCTGATCCCTACCAAGCTCGCCGCGCTTTCGAGATCGACCGGATCGCCGGAATGAGCGTCGATCCAGAGCGCGGCTTCCACCGCGCGACGCCGATCGCGCGCCCGGGCTTGCGCCCCTTTTCGCTTGCGCCGGGAGGCGACGTCGACGAAGCGCGCGGCGAAGATCAACCCCGCTTCGTCGAGGTCGAGGTCAGTTCTGCCCTCGGCCACCGCCTGCGCCAGCTCGCCGATCACCATCAACTCGGGCAGGGGCGGAATGCCGCGGCTCCGCCAGAGCTCGGCCTCGCCGCCGATCGCGTCGACCAGCGCCGGGGCGAGCTGAAAAGACAGACATTCGTCGCCGTAGACGTGGTCGTGGGTGCAGAGGTACTCGTCCCCGCGCTGGCCGACGAGGACCGACCCCGCCACCAGCTCAAACGATTCACCTCGGCTGCGATAGCCGAAGCTGCCCTTGCGTACGTAAGAGATGGAGAAGGCGCTGTGCTCCTCGACCCGTGGCTTGTCCGCCGGCCCGACGTGGCACAAATAGTCGATCACCGAGATCGAGCCTCGCTGCAGCAGAGTGGTAGCCGGCATCTGCACTGAGTCTATTTTCCGCAGCCAAACCGATCAATCGAAAGGAGCGTCAGCCCTTGAGATCCGTCGCGCGCCACAAATACCAGCTTGCCACGGTGCGGTAAGGCTTCCACCGCACCCCGCGTTTTTCCACGTCTTTGCGCGTTGGTAACTCGCGCTTCTTGAAGGCAATCGCGAAGCCCTTGCGGATACCATAGTCATCCACGGGCAGTACGTCCGGACGGCCGAGGCGGAAGATGAGGAGCATCTCTACCGTCCACCGGCCGATGCCGCGCACCTGGGTAAGCCGCTCGACGATCGCCTCATCCTCCATGCGATGGACTTCGGCGAGGTCGGGCAGCTCTCCGTCGGCAGTCTTTCGGGCCAGGTCGCGCAGCGAGAGGAGCTTGGCGCGTGAAAGCCCGGCCGAGCGGAGCCTCTCTTCGGAAGCGCGGAGGATCTGCTGCGGGGTGGGCCCCAGGTGGGGGTTCGGAAAGAGCGCGCGCAGGCGGGAGAAGATCGTCGCCGCTGCCCGGCCGGTGAGTTGCTGGTAGACGATCGCCTCGGCGAGCGCGAGGAAGAGGCTCGGTGTCTTGTCCAGCTGCAGGCGAAACGGGCCGACCGATTCGATCAGGCGCGCAAGCTGCGCGTCGGATGATCGCAAATGCTCGATGGCGGCATTGGGATCGAAATGAAAGTCCCCATCGCCCTCGGAGCGCGAAGGGGCGCCGTTTCCCTGCGCGACCTCGATCGAAAGCAGGCGGAGCTTGGTCGCGATCCCGCCATTCGCCGAGAAGCCGCCGATCTTGCCGCCGGCGGCAAGCACGCGATGACAGGGCACGACGCGATGCGCCGGGCAGGCCGAGCCGCTCTGCGATCTCCCCGTAGCAAACCGTTGCGCCGGCGGGGATGGTGCGGGCGACCTCGTAAACTCGCCGATGAAAGGGCGGCACCCGGTCCAGGTCGAGCGCGATGCCGGAGAGATCGCTCGGCTCTCCTCGGAGGAGCGCGGCGATCGCCGTGACCGCTTGCTCGACTTGCGGCGGCGGCGGAGCTTCACGCGCGTCGGGAAATCGCTCGAGCAGCCGCGTTCGCGTCTGGAGCTCGCGGCCCTCCGGAAGCTGCACCCCGGTGATGCCGCGGCCGCCCCAGGCGATGCCACATCGCCCGATTGCCGTATCGAAAAGCGCGAATCCGTCTACCGCGAGCATGGAGGTCGATCTAACACTTGCGGTCTCCGCCGGACTTGGAGAATCTTGCTCCGGAGGTGAAAATCATGCCGGAGACCGGATTGAAGACAGATTGTCCCGTCTCCATCGCCGCGCGGTGACGGAATAGGCGCCCCCTTTATCCAAGAGCTCAAATACACTGCGGTGCGGCCTGGCCCTGCGCTTGCTTATTCGCTCAGCCGGTGCGCCGCCTCCAGTCCAGAGCTTCAATCAGCCTTGCCCTTGCAGTTGTGCTCCTCCCCGGCCTGGCCAGGGCTCAAGGCACAGACGAGCATTCGCGTGCAATCAAGCCCGTCCCCGCTTGCGAGGCTTTCGGGAAAGACAAACGCTTCAACGTCTACTTCCAGCACGTCGACGTCGAAAAGTTGATTCAGACCGTCGCCGATGCCACTTGCCGCACCTTCATCGTCCCCGACAGCATCAAGGGCAAAATCTCGATCATCGGGCCCGACGGAGGCCACGGTGAAATCGACGCCGAGCAGTTCTATACGGCTTTTCTGGCGTCGCTGGACGCCAATGGTCTGACCGTGGTGCACAGCGGCAACTTCTTCCGGATCATCGAGAAGGCGCGAGCGGGCAAATCGCCGATTGAGACGCTGGTTGAGCCGGGCGAGGTCCATCGAACCAAGGAGGAAATGGTGACGCGGGTGTTTCAACTGCGGAACGCGGACCTCGAACCCGTCCGCGCCGTGCTCGCGCAGCTGCTTTCCCCCGGCGCAGAGTTGGCTCCATTTCCACCCGATACGCTGATCGTCACCGAGGTCGACTCGAATCTCGAAAGAATCGAGAAGCTCCTCGCCCGATTGGACGTCGCGCCCGCCGATCAGCTCCGGGTGATTCCGATCAAGTTCGCCGCCGTTCAGGAGGTGGCGGACAAGATTCAGCGCATTCTCGACAAGTCGCGCACCCCGGGCGCGAAATCTCCCGTCGGGCCACTGGTCGTGCCTGACGAGCGCACCAACAAATTGATCATCGTGAGCAATTCGGCGACGGTGGAACGCGTCTTACAGGTGGTTGCGGAGTTGGACGTGCCGCTGCCGGGTGATGGCCAGGTGAGCGTCTATCCGCTCAAGAATGCGGAGGCGAAGGAGATCGCAACCACGCTCGAGCCCCTGCTCCAGGGCGGTCGCGGAAAAACACCGGCGGCGCCTGGCGTCGTTCCCACCGCGCCGCTGTTCACCGGAGAGGTGAAGGTGGCCGCCTCGGAGGCGACCAACGGGCTGGTGGTGGTTGCCAATCCCGCGGACTATCGCAATCTGGTGCGCCTGATCGAGCAACTCGACCTTCCGCGGAAGCAGATTTTCATCGAGGCGGCAATTCTGGAGATCGACGTCGAGCGCGACAGCGATTTCGGGATCAGCTTTCACGGTGTAACAAGCGTCAATACCGATCAGGGATCGGTCCCCGTGGTGCTCGGCACCAACTACCCGGGACAGCCCAGCTCCTTTTCCCTGACGAATCTGATCTCCGCCAACGGCGCTCTGGCCGGCGTGCAAGGGCCCATTTTGAAGGACCTGTCGAGCCAGCTTGGGGTCAACGTTCCCCAATTCGGTCTTATTCTCCATGCGCTGCAGCAAAGCTCCGATGTCAATGTCATCTCCACTCCCCACTTGCTGGCGATGGACAACAAGGAGGCCACGATCCACGTTGGCCAAAAAGTCCCGTTCCAGACCGGCTATGCCCCTTCCGCGCTGCAGCAGGCGGCGAGCTCAGGGGTCAACCCCACCGTCAACAGCCTCTCGCAACTCTATGCGCCGATCACCCGGGAGAACGTGGAGCTCAAGTTGACCGTGAAGCCGCACGTCGGTGATGGGGACGAGGTACGGC
>WNFJ01170998.1_pt1 | contig 13115 bp, 13 predicted proteins | sample 5400461 | NCBI WGS metagenome assembly WNFJ01 (sample SAMN13153349, study PRJNA577476) | soil metagenome | isolation source: 115 cm saprolite on Douglas fir-dominated hillslope | place: USA:California | collected 2013-09-17 | reverse complement strand
AATATCGGCTTGAATATCGGCGTCAATCATTCGGGATGAATCAGTTCGGAGCAAATCGGATCGGAAATCGGTTTAACCCGTCTCTCAATTGAAAAGCGAGCTGACCGACTCTTCATTATGTATGCGCCGGATGGCTTCCGCTATAAGGCTCGCGACCGACAGCACTTTGAGCGAGCCGAGTTCCGCCTGCGCCTTGGCGCGCAGCGGGATAGTGTTGGTGGTGATCACTTCCTTGATATTCGACTTGTTCAGGCGCTCGCAGGCCGGGTCGGACAGGATCGGATGGGTCGCGCAGGCCAGCACTTCGTTCGCGCCAGCGTTCATCACCACCTTGGCCGCCTCGGTAATCGTGCCGGCGGTGTCGATCATGTCGTCGACCAGCAGCGCCGAGGAGTCGCGCACTTCGCCGACCAGTTGCATCTCGGCCACCTCGCTCGCGCGCGGGCGGCGTTTGTCGATGATCGCGAGGTTGGCGTTGAGCCGCCGCGCAAAAGCGCGCGCCCGCTCCACGCCGCCGGCGTCGGGCGAGACCACCGAGACGCGGCGGCCCTCCAGGCGCTTGCGCAGGTACTGGATCAGCACCGGCATCGCGTACAGATTGTCGACCGGGATATTGAAGAAGCCCTGGATCTGGCCGGCGTGGAGATCGACCGTCAGCACGCGCGAGGCGCCGGCGGCGGTGACGACGTCGGCGACCAGCTTGGCGCTGATCGGAACGCGCGGGGCGACCTTACGATCCTGGCGCGAATAGCCGAAATAGGGAATCACCGCGCTGATGCGGATGCGTTTGGCCGAGGCGCGCCTGAGCGCGTCCATCAGCAACAGCAGTTCCATCAGGTTGTCGTTGGGCGGAGTGCAGATCGACTGGAGCACGAAGCAGTCACCGCCGCGCACGTTCTCGCGCACCTCGACCATCACCTCGCCGTCCGGGAAGCGGCCGACTTCGGCCTCGCCCAGCCGCACGCCGAGATGCTCACACACCTCGCGCGCCAACGCCGGATTGGAGCTGCCGGTGAAGATCTCCAGTTCGTCTTTCGCCCGCTCAGGCATCGAGGCCCCTCCGGCCACGCCAAAATCGCGACTCTTCTCTCATCGTGTCCCCGCCGTCGTCACTCGCGTTCACGCCGATTTTCCCGCACTCCCGCGAGCGGCCAAAAAATTGATGGCTGGGCGGGAAGGATTCGAACCTTCGAATGCCAGGTCCAAAGCCTGGTGCCTTACCAGCTTGGCGACCGCCCAGCACGGGCCGTGTCCCTTCCATCCGCTCATGCTGAAGGGCCATCGAGCATAGCACAGGCCCATGACGCGGGCCGCTCGCGCTGAGGTTCGGCGCGCCGCCGAGCCGTCCGCCGCCTCCGGGTCATTCGATCAAGCTGTGACGCGAAACTGTTGCCAGCGGATCGGCCCAAACTATTGGCCGCAGCGCGGCACGCTGCGGCTTTGTGACAGGGATGTTAATTGATGGTGTTTTTGGGTGTCAATCGCGGCTTTCGACTAATTCCACAAGCTGCGGTGTTGGGGAAAGGATCTACCTGCTGCAGGAAGGGCGGCCCGCATTGCCGTATAATTCAAAAAAGCGAATTTACGACGTAATATCGTGCCTGTGGATGATTCTGACGCATCATGCTGGCGGCTTGAGCGGCCGCCTTCGCGCTGGGGAAAATTCCAAAGACCGCGCCCCCACTGCCCGACATCGACGCACCCTCCGCTCCGGCCGCAAGCAGCGCCGAGCGGAGTTGCGGGATTTCCGGATATCGCGCCATCGCCGCCGCCGCCAGATCGTTTTGGAGCATCGCCGGCTCGATAACGCCCGAGGCGATCGCGTGCAGATGCTCCGTTGGCGCGGCGCCGCTCCATTGTTCGGGCGAGAGCGCGCGGAAGACCTCGGCGGTCGAAACCTCGACCGGCGGCACCGCGATTACCATCCATAGTGGAGTTTGCCACAGCGGAGCTTGCGATAACGGGGCGCGCTCGCCCGACGCATCGATTTCAAGCGGCGCGATACGCTCGCCCACGCCGCCGACGTGCGCGACATGCGGGTCCAGGAAAAATGGGACGTCGGCGCCGAGTGCGAGCGCGACCTGGGCAAGCCGCGACAGGTCGTCGACACGGCATAACGCGGCCATCATGCGTAGCACCGCGCCGGCATCGCTCGAGCCGCCGCCGAGGCCCGCCCCTACCGGAATTTCCTTGCGCAAATCGATCGCGACCTCGCGCGGACGATGAATCTCGGTGCCGAACTCGCCGAGGAACGCGTCGGCGGCGCGCCATGCCAGGTTTTTTTCGCCCGCGGGGATATCGGTGCGATCGCAATGCAGAGCGATCGTCGTATCGGCGGCGCTTCGCGGTTCCACGCGAATTTCCACCCGCACCTGGTCGCACAGCGAGACCGGGACAAAAACCGAATCGAGCTCGTGATAGCCGTCGGCCCGCCGCCCGACGACGCGCAGGAAGAGATTTATCTTGGCCGGGGCTGGCTCGGCGAGCAGCTTGACCATGCTTGCATTCCTGAAATCATCGGAAGGTGAGACTGCGCCACGGGCAAAGTGACGCTGCACGTCCGCGCCGTTGGCTAGTGCGCGTGCGGCGGCGCGTTGCCGCCCAGGGTTGCCCGCAGCCTTCGATGGACGTGACGGTTGTCCCGCTGGATTATCACGATGAAGCCGACCAGCGTCAGCACCACGCCGGCCAGCACCAGCGCCTGCCCGGTGAGAAACGTCGCGTGATAGAAGTCCATCCGCGCGGTCGCGTAGGAGACTTGGCGCTGAGCGTTGGTGAACGGCGCCAGCACTTCGCGGTCGGTGTGCGGGTCGAGTTCGTCGAAGCTGCGGTAGGCCTCGTCGGCCGCGACGTCCGTGGTGCCGACGACGATACGGCTATATTCCTGGGTGCGGGCGCGGCCGATTTCCCAATTGAACGCCCCGAGCACGATCAACGCGAGTCCGGTCACGATTCGCCAATCGGTGTAAACGTCAGGCAGTTTCATCAGTATTTGGCTGCACAATATGCGCACTGCGGGCTCAAGACAACAAGGCAGGAAACAACCTTGAACAGGCTGACGCGCCGTGCCGCGTGCGGCCTCAAATGCCTTTTAATTGCGCCTGCGTTGCTCCAGCGGTTATCATCAATCCAGCAAACAGGGTAACCTTACAGATCCGGTGGATAACACGCGTCTGAACTCACTGCTGGAGCGTTTTGCGGCTCGCGATCGCCTGGCCCTGGCTCGGCTGATCACGCTCGTCGAGAACCGCGCTGCCGTGGTCAGCACCGTGATGGAACGCATTTATTCCCGGGTCGGCCACGCCTACATTATCGGGGTGACCGGGGCGCCCGGCGCGGGCAAATCGACGCTCGTCAACCGTCTCATCGCCAAGTATCGCGCGCAGCGCAAGGAAGTCGGCGTGCTCGCGATCGATCCCTCGAGCCCCTTTTCCGGCGGCGCGGTGCTCGGCGACCGCGTGCGCATGACCGACCATTACCGCGACTCCGGCGTTTACATCCGCAGCCTCTCGACCCGTGGCAGTCATGGCGGACTGAGCCGCGCCGCGCGCGAGGTCGTAAAGCTGCTCGACGCCTTCGGCTTCGACATCATCATCATCGAGACCGTCGGCGTCGGCCAGACCGAGCTTTCGGTGATGGACCTTGCCGATACCACCGTGGTCGTGACGGTGCCCGAGGGCGGCGACGGCGTGCAGGTGATGAAGGCCGGGCTGAATGAGATCGCCGACCTGTTCGTGGTCAACAAGGCCGACCGCGAGGGCGCCGATCGGGTCAAGGCGGAACTCGAGCTCGGCGTGCATCTGAGCCGCCAGGACGCCGGATGGCTGCCGCCGGTGGTGCTGACGCAGGCGGCAGCCGACCAGGGCATCGACGCGCTGATGGCGGCGATCGCGCGCCACGCCGAATATGTCGCGGCCCATCGCAGTCCCGAGCGCGAGCGTGAGCGGCGGACGCGCGAATTCGTCGAGGTGCTGAGCGCCGAGATGGAAGAGCGGGCCGCGCGCGCGGTCAAAAGCGGCGGCGTCAACGGCGTGGTCAGCGAAGTCCGTGCCGGAAGCCTCAATCCGTACACCGCGGCGCGCCGCGTGATCGAGGATCGCAAGGCGCTGGGCGAACTGCTCGCGGAAGGATCGGCGGCAGGATCTGCGGGAGGATCGGCGGCAGGATCTGCGGGAGGATCGCCGGAAGGATCGGCGGTCACTGCGCAACGCGATTAGCCGCATATACGATGGCGACGCGAAACAACAAATCACATCAGGGTGCCGCGGCCGGACGCCTGTTCGCGATCGGTGATATCCACGGATGCCCCGATGAGCTCGGCGTGATGCTCGACGCGATCAAGCCGGTGCGCGGCGACACGGTGGTGTTCGTCGGCGACTACGTCGATCGCGGACCGTCGGCGCACGACGTTATCGAGCTGTTGCTCGATCGCGAGCGCATGGGCGGCGCGGAGTTCGTCTTCTTGAAGGGCAATCACGAGGACATGATGTGCTCGTATCTCGGCCTGCCGGGAAACTACGGCGAGTCGTTCCTGTTCAATGGCGGCGCCGCGACGCTGGAGAGCTACGGCGTGAACGAGCACTGTCTGCCCGAGGCGCGCGATCACATTCCCGACCCGCATCTCGATTTCGTCAAACGTCTGGCGACCAGCTATCTGCGGCCGCCCTACCTGTTCGTCCACGCCGGCGTGGTGCCGGCGCTCGAGCTCGAGGAACAGCGTATCGAGGATATGCTCTGGATTCGCCAGGAATTTATTTTCAGCCCGCATAAGCTCGGCTCGACTGTGGTCTTCGGACACACCCCGATGCGGGCGGTGATGGTCGATTTGCCGTACAAGCTGGGCATCGACACCGGCCTGGTCTACGGCGGCAAGCTGACCTGTATTGAGTTGACCGAGGGCGCGCTCTACCAGGTCGGGCGGCGCAGCCGTCAGGCCAAAACCAGCGCCATCGCGCTCAGCTGAAGCTCTTCTAAAATTGAGCCAAGGCTCGTGCAAATTGAGAGCGAAGGCTCGTTCGAGATCGAGCTGAAGCTCTTTTAGAATTACGCCGCTCCGGCTAATGTTGACGGTTCGGTGGCGACGTAGCTCAGTTGGTTAGAGCATGCGGCTCATATCCGCAGTGTCGTAGGTTCGACTCCTACCGTCGCCACTCACATCGAAGGTCCCATAGTGCCATCAAAGAGCCAATCAGTAATCGACCCGTCCAAGGCGCGCGGCGGCCATCCGTTCCACATGTTCGACGCGATAACCGCCCAGCCCGCGGCGATCGCCGAGGTCGTGGCGCGCAACCGCGAGGGCGTCACGGCTTTGGCGCGCGCGCTCAAGGAGGCGCCAGCGCTGACGCTGGCCGGGCTCGGCACTTCGCTCAACGGCGCGATGTACGGCGAGTACTGGCTGCGTACGGTCGGCAGAATCGGGGCTGTTGACGCTATAGGAAAGACGGCCTCGGTCAGGGCCGTAAGCTCATTCGACGCCGCGAATTATGGGCTCAAACCGGCGACGGGCGGCGCGCTGCTCGTGCTGTCGCATCGCGGATGGAAACAGTACTCGGCGCGCGCGGTCGCCGAGGCCAAGGCGGCCGGAATCGTGACCGCCGCGATCTGCGGGCAGGGACCCGACGAGGGCGCGCGCCAGGCGGACCATCTGCTGCTCACGACCGATCAGGAGCAGTCGGCGGCCCATACCAAGAGCCTGACGACGGCGATGGCGCTGCTGTTCGAGTTGGCGCTCGAGCTTCGCGCGCAAGCCGGCAACAGCGACCTCGAGACGCAGCGGATGCGCGCGGAGTTCGAGGCGATTCCAGAGCTGATGCGCCGGCGGCTCGGCGACGATTCGGGCGAGCGCGACGCGGCCGAGCAGTTGCGCAACTATCGCCGGATCGTGGTGCTCGGCGGCGGGCCCAACTACCCGACTGCGCGCGAGGTCGCGCTCAAGCTCAAGGAGACCAGCTTCGCCTATGCCGAGGGGATGCAGGTCGAGGAATTTCTGCACGGCCCGATAAGCTCGGCCGACCGCGACACCCTCGTCATCATCGCGAGCGGCGGCGGCGCGGCTGGCGCGCGCGCCGAGCAGGTGGCCAATGCGCTCGGCGAGATCGGCGCGGAGCGCCTCGGCATCTATACCCGCTCCGGTTCGGCGCTGGCCGAAGCGGTCGACGTCGGAATCCAGGTCGAGGGCGAGGACGAGGTGCTGAGCCCGTTCGCGTTGCTGCTCTCGCTGCAGCTTTTCACCTATTGGCTGGCGGTGAAGCGCGGATGCAATCCCGACCTGGCGCATCGCGACGATGCGCATCACGTCAAAGCCGCAGGTCACTTTGAGATGTGACGGCGAGATGTGACGCTGCACCCGCGCGACGCGACGGGAGAGGGCCGTTCACGAACGGCCCCTACGATTTCAAGAGGGTTCTGCTCATTTGCGCGGCAAAACACCATGCACCGAATCGCGAGTCAGCCAGAGGCGCAATTGAAGCAACGGCTAAAGCCGCGACAACGAAGCGGCTGTCGCGAGTGTCGGTGAAAAAGGTGAAGGCGCGCGTTCGGGCTAACGTCGCGCCGTGATGCTCGTCCGGCTCGCCAAGCCTGTCGCGGCGCTCGCGCTCTCGGCCGCGCTCATCTCGCTCATCCTGTTCGCGCTCGGAGCTTCACCGCTCGCCGTTTTCGCCGCGCTGTGGGAAGGTGCCTTCGGCAACTGGCTTGCCGCCACCGATACGCTGGTCAAGACGACGCCGCTGGTCTTCACCGGGCTAGCGGTGTCGATCGCCTTTCGCGGGGCGCTGTGGAATATCGGCGCCGAGGGCCAGTTGCTGGCCGGTGCGCTCGCCGCGGGTGCGCTCGGAATTGCTCTTGACGGATGGCCCCGGCCGCTGGCGGTTGGACTGGTGTTGATGGCCGGCGCGGTGGGCGGCGCGCTGTGGAGCGGAATTTGCGGATGGCTTCGCGAGCGGCGCGCGGTCAGCGAAGTGATCAGCACCATCATGCTCAACTTCGTCGCCGTGCAGCTCCTGAGCTACGCCGTGCACGGTCCGCTTATCGAGCCCTCGCGCTCATATCCCAAGAGCGCGCCGATTGCGCGCGCCGCCGAGCTGTGGACGTTCGCGCCGCCAAGCCGGCTCAACGCCGGCATGATCCTCGCGGTAGCGCTCGCGCTCGGATCGTGGCTCTGGCTCTTCCATACTCGCAGCGGTTTCGAGTTGCGCGCGATGGGCCGCAACCGGCGCGTCGCGGCGTTCTTCGGCATCCCGGTCGCGCGGCTGGGGATCGCGACGATGGCGCTTAGCGGAGCGCTGGCCGGGTTGGGCGGCGCGGTCCAGGTCTCGGCGATAACGCATCGGCTGTATGAAAGCCTCTCGCCCGGATGGGGTTACGAGGCGATCGCGGTGGCCCTGGTCGCGCGGCTCAACCCGCTCGGCGTGATGCTGACCGCGCTTCTATTCGGCGCGCTCGACAACGGCTCGCAGGCGATGCAACGCAGCCAGGGCGTATCGCCGGTGCTGGTGCAGGTGATCCAGGGGATGGTGATCCTGATTCTGCTCGCGTTCGACACCCGTGCGTGGGCGGGCCTAGGCGATGCGCTATGGCGCGGCGGAGCCATGGTCGCTCCTGAAGCCAACGTGGCGACGCGGAGCGGCAGCGATGCTTGAGGCGTTTTTGGCTTCCACGGTCGCGATGGCGACGCCGATTCTTTACGCGGCGCTCGGCGAACTGCTGGTCGAGCAAAGCGGCGTGATCAATATCGGTATCGAGGGCGCGATGCTGGCCGGGGCTTTTTTTGCGCTGGCGGCGGCCTACTTCAGCGGCAGCCTCGCGCTCGGATTGCTCGCGGGAATCGCCGCGGCCGTCGCACTCAACGCGCTGCTGGCGCTGTTGGTCGTCAACCTCGCGGTGAACCAGGTCGTGGCCGGCACCGCGCTCGATATCCTCGCGCTCGGATTGACCGGCGTCTTCTACCGCCAGATGTTCGGCGTGACCGGCAGCGCCTTCGTGGTGCGGCAGTTCGACGCGATGGCGCTTGGACCGCTCGCGCGTATTCCGGTGATCGGACGCGCGTTCTTCGATCAGAATGTGCTGGTGTACGTGGCGTTCGCGATGGTGCCGATATTGGCGCTCGTGATCTCGCGCACGCGCTACGGATTGCGGCTGCGCGCGGCAGGCGAGCGGCCCGAGGCGGCCGACGCGCTGGGGCTCGGCGTGTATCGGCTGAGATGGGAGGCGCTGCTTTTCGCGGGCGTGCTGACGGGACTGGGCGGCGCGTTTTTGACTCTGGCCTACGCCGGCACCTTCGTCGAGGGGATGTCGGCCGGCCGCGGCTTCGTCGCACTGGCGGTGGTGATCCTCGGGCGTTGGAAGGCGTGGGGATGCGCCGCGGCCTCGGTGTTGTTCGGCGCCGCGATGGCGCTGCAGTTCGGCTTGCAGGCGCTCGGCACAGCGGTGCCCTACCAGGTGTTTCTCGCGCTGCCCTACGCGCTGACGCTGGTGGTGCTGGCGGGCTTCGGCGGCCAGGCCGCCGCGCCGAGCGCGCTGGGCGAGCCCTACGTGCGTCCGTGAGTGGGGATGTCCTTTGTGACTTCCTCCCCAAATTGTCTTGCCTTGGACGCCAGGTTGTGGCACCGGGTTGTTGTGGATGCAGGTTTTCACTCGCCGGATCGAACCCGATTTTCCTCCTTCTTACGCCGCTGCAAGTATGCGTCCTGAACAGCCCCGTAAAAATCAATCGAGTATCGGTCTACATCATCAAATGTGCCCAGGCTTTCTGAACGCGCATTGACGGCAGCGAAGGCTTTTGCAACAGCTTCGTACAGCGGAGCGCCGCTGACGACGTAATTCACGGGATTCATCGCGCCGTCCGCAAACCCGCCGAGCGCGTCACGCACGGTGGAAGGTCCTAAAAGTGGCAGCACGACATATGGGCCTTCACCCACGCCGTATTTTGCCAGCGTTAGCCCAAAATCATTGTCTTCCTGCTTGAGACCAAACCATTTGTCAGCAGGATCGAACAATCCACCGACACCCAGGGTGCTATTGATTCCGAAGCGCGCGACTTCTGTGCCCCCTTGCTTGAACTGGAGTTGGAACAAGTCATTCGCAAAACGCGGGATCACACCGACATTCTTGAAAAAGCGACTGACGCTGGCGCGAGCTGGCTCTGGCATAATGTAGGCCCATTTGGCGGCGACAGGGTGCAATACCCAATCATCTGCTTTGCGGTTGAATGTGAGCATGGCTTGGTTGAATGGTTCCAGGGGATCGACGCGCTCTTCTGAGTAAACTCCCTCACCCGCCAATTGCGCACCCGGCGATCGCTGTGCCGCTAAACCGTCAGGTGCGATAACAGATCCGCGCGGCTCTCCCGCCGGATTTTGACTTGAGGCGCAGGCACTCAGCCCGCTTGCAACGATCACCAGAAACCCTGCCAGTTGAAGTTTCCAAATCATAGACTCTTCCTCCTGCGAATGGTGTGCTTTCAGCCAAAGCAACGAATGCTGTCGGATTCAGATTGGATTCCTCGATCGCGGCGGCATCGCCAGTGAGCTGCGTGGCGGCAACACGTGCCCGGCACGCGCTGACATCTCTTCGATCGACGAGCGGGCCTCGCGGATTGCTTCCGTCTCGGTCGCGGCCGCTCCGATCGCGCCGCAGTTGCGCTGTGGATTGGCTACACACCAGAACCAGGTTCCCTGGCCGGTCCATACTTCGAAGGTGATCGGCGATCCGTGAGATCGAGCAAGGCTCCAGCAACGGGCGTTGCGGATCTCACGTGGATAGGGATGATAGCGGCGCGCGAGTAATTGGTTGCCAAGACCCAGCGCGTTCCAACATAGACCAAAGACCGGCCGCAGCAGGTGATGGTGCGCGGGTCCCAGATGCTGGTATAGCGCCGCAGCCCCGGTCGAAACGGCACGTACGAAAGCCCCTGAACACAGAAAATCCATGGCAAATACCCCTTGTTAACGGTTCGGGAAGAATTAATAGAGCGAGCGTTCGAACTAATTTAATACCGGATTGGACGGCACTGTCAAGCGAATGCTAGAGTGAATGCTCTAACCGTGTGGAGGGGGAGCAATGCGGAAAGTCGATCGGGCGAAATATGACGAAAAGCGTCAGCACATCCTGGAAGCTGCGGAGCGATGCTTCCAGCGAGATGGTTTCCGGGGCGCCAGTATCGGCGACATCTGCGCGGCGGCGCGAATGAGTCCAGGGCACCTCTACCACTATTTCGAGAGCAAGGAAGCGATCATAGAAGCCATTTTTGAATCGCGCCTGGAGCGAGAGGCAGCCATTGTCGGCGAACTGACACAGACACCAAATGTAGATCTAATTGCCGCCATCTGCGGGTGGTTGGACGGGCGGATGAAGGACGTCCGGGCCCACGGCACTTCGCTTGGTCTTGAGATGAGAGCCGAAAGCGCCCGTAACCCGGCTATCGCGAAGATTGCTTCTCGTGTGGACCGCGGCGTGCGGGAACTGCTGAGCCACCTGATTCGTGAGGGTCAAGAGCGCGGACAGGTAGATCCCGCGCTTGATCCGGACAGCGTCGCTGCGGTCGTCCACAGCATTATTTTCGGCCTGAACCGTCTCGGCGCTATTAGGGATTCCAAGTTCGACGTGAAAGCCGCGTCAGCTATGTTGAAGTTGCTGATGGAGCGCTTTCTAGAGCCCCAGCGGCGGATGAGTTCCCGTTCAACCTCATCAAGCGGGGAACCCAGGAAAACGGTGAAGTAGCCTTCGTGATTCGCGGACGCTCTAATCTCTTGGGGTAACTCGTTGAGCGAAATTTGATCTGAGGCCGCCAGGAGAACGGCTCCGTGCCACTTTTGAAGAGAGCTCGCTAGTGCGGCGCCTCACCCCCAGGGCGGCGGCGAGTGGCGTGCGGCGCGATTCCGAGCGCTTCCATCTGACGATTGAAACGCGGCCGCTTGTAGCTCATCCCGATCATGAATCCGGCCAGGTAGAAGATTCCGTTCGGACGCGGCAGCAGCATCGTGGGCAGGAACAGGAATACGATCGCGCCCGCAACCGCCCATCCCAGCGTCCCCGCCTCCATCCCTATCGACAGCGCCGTGCGGTTGGGCGCGGCGTCCATCCGCTCGAGCATCCGCGCGCGCCATTTCAACACCCGCGCGAATGGGATGAACATCGCGACTCCGCCGGCGACGCCGAGCACGACCGCAATCCATAGCCACGGGTCCTTCCAGTCCATTGTTATTCTGTCGCGTTATTCCGTGCGCGTATTCCACTGCGCCGGTGATGATCTGGCGCCCGCGGAGGATTAGACTACCGCACAGCCACTTGCTATACACGGCATCGGCTTGACGATGAAAGATTTGTCGCTCAACGCGTCGACTTTTCCCACCGCGCACTGCGCAGCCTGCGAGCGTGTCGTGCTGGTACACGTCACGCTCGATGAAGGCGACTGCGAGCGCAGGTGCTGCGTGCATTGCGACGCGGAGATCGGCGAGCCGGTGCGCTGGATCAAGGCCGGTGAGCTCGAGCAAGAGGGCTACTACTTCGGCCCGCCGCCCGAGAAGGGAGCGGCGGGTGGCGGATGCGCCAGCGGATGCGGGACGTGCGGAACGCGCGGCCACTAGGACCTCGCGGCCACTTAGATCTCGCGGCCGCAATTGCTTTTACGAAATTCCCAGCATGTTCGCATCGCGTTGGCGTTTTTCAACGCCATAGCCGCCTTGATCTTGCCCCGCTGCCCTTCGCCCGTGAGAGATGGAGCAATGTCTTATTTTCGCGCAGGGCTGCCTTGCTCGTTACCGGGCGTGCTCTCGCCGCTCCGCTGCTTTAACTTCCAGTACTGATCCGAGGGAATCGTGGGAGGGTTCGGAACCTCTCGCGGCGCCTCACCTTGCGGGACGATATCGCGGTCCTTCTGAATGTCCTCGGGCGTCCTGACGATCGCGCCAGGCGCCGTCGCTGGAATTCCCTGAGTCACCGCAGCATCGCCTTGCGGGGCAGCTTCGGGCGTGCCTTGGGCCCATGCCGGACCCGGCGCTAGCATCGCGGTTAGGATCACGAGGGCCGCGCTCGCGAGCGTGATTTGGGCTGCTGCGCTCCTCCGAGCGTACCTTCTGTTAATCATCAATTTCGTCTTTTAGTGATCAATTTCGGACGGTCAGGGCCGTTTGGCACTTTCATGCAAAGCTTTCTATCGATGCTATCGCTTACCTGTTGAAAAGTCTCACGACGGTGTCTTTATTGACTCTCTTTGGAGAGAATAGACTGCATTAGGGCCAACGCGTGAGTAAGTTCCGCTCCCAAAATCGCACCGGTCCGAGGAGCGCGTCAGACGGGCGGGGGTCAGGTTACGCAAAAAAGCGCTTTGATTATCCACCAAACTGGGAGGGGGAATCGATGAGACATTCGAGATGGTTGGTGCCGCTGGCGGTCATGAGCGCAGCCGCGACGGTGGGGGTTTTTGCGCTTCAACGGGCGCCGCGCGCGCAAAGCGAGGCGCCTCCGCGCTACGCCGGTCCCAGCATCCTCGCCACGGGCACAGTGAGTGCCTCCGGTTCGGTCGAGCGGACTACGGAAGCGATGGCTGCCGATGCGGCGCTCGCGCCGTCGGGGCCGGTGCCAGCCGCTGCGCTCGAGGCGCGGCCGACTATGCCCAGAGCGCAATACGACGCGCTCAAGGCCGCCGCAAACGCGGAAAGCGCCGTGTCGAAGGCCCTTGTCAACAGTCCCGTTGCTGAGACCCCCAACCTAACAGCGGTGCATTTTCCCGGCGCAAAGGAGGGCGTGATCGGCGTTAACGAACTCCCTTCGGACGACGATATGGACGTGTCGTCGACCCAGGTCGCTCAGATTACCAATGCCTCGCTATGGGTATTCAATAAATCGGGCACCATCCTGGGGCAGCATTCCCTCAACGCATTGTTCGGTACCGCTGACTTCCTGGGCGACGTCCAAATTCTTTACGACAGCACGTGGAACCGATGGGTTTTGACCTCGGACGACTTCTCGAGCAGTTCCTTGTGGATCGGGATATCCACGACCAGTTCCGCAAACGGCGGGTGGATCGTATATAGGGTCTCCGGCGGTGGGTTTGGCCAGCCCAACTTTCTCGACTACCCGCATCTCGGCATGGATCAGGATGCTCTATTGGTCAC
>WNFJ01669339.1_pt1 | contig 13116 bp, 10 predicted proteins | sample 5400461 | NCBI WGS metagenome assembly WNFJ01 (sample SAMN13153349, study PRJNA577476) | soil metagenome | isolation source: 115 cm saprolite on Douglas fir-dominated hillslope | place: USA:California | collected 2013-09-17 | reverse complement strand
GGGGCCGTGCTTGGGACGTTCCCCCTCCCGGTTCCATCGATGTGCCGGAACAATTTCCTCTCGTTCCGCTTTCTCCCGAATGTCTCGTGCCTCTGCTCGGCCATGGCACTCATCTCGTCGGTCTGCTGGTTCTTCGCCAGCCGCTTTCCGAAGAGCCTTACTCGAGTGAAGACAAGCGCCTCCTCGATTCCGTGGCCGGGCAATCCGCCATCGCCCTTGAAAACATTCGCCTCGCGCAAAACATCGCCGACCGCATGGAAACCGAGCGCCGCGCTGCTCATGAACTGGACATCGCCCGCGACGTCCAGTTCCGTCTTTTCCCTCAAGTCCGCCCTCCACTGGCCACGCTCGAATACGCCGGAGCCTGCATGCAAGCGCGCCAGGTCGGCGGCGACTACTACGACTTCCTCGATCTCGGTTCCTCTCGACTCGCCTTCGTTCTCGCCGACATTTCCGGGCAGGGAATTGCCGGCGCTCTGCTGATGGCCAATCTCCAGGCCAATCTCCGAAGTCGCTACGCCGCGCTTGACGATCTCCCGCGCCTCCTCAACTCCGTCAACCAGCTTTTCTTCGACCGCACCCCCGACGACCGCTACGCCACGCTCTTCCTCGCGGTCTACGACGACGTCACCCGCCAGCTCGAATACGCCAATTGTGGTCACAACGCCCCCTCGTTTTCCGAACCAACGCCGCCATCGAGCGCCTCATGTCCGCCAACTGGGAATGCGTCACGCAAAAACTTTCTCTGTCTCCCGGCGACCTCCTGGTCATCTATACCGACGGCGTCACCGAAGCCAATGACGCTTCCGGCAATGAATTTGGCGAAGTCCGCCTGATCGATCTCGTCCGCGCCAACCTTGCTGTCTCGCCCGTACAACTCATCACGCAAATCCAATCCGCAGTCATGTCCTTCAGCGCCAACCGTCAATGCGACGACCTGACTCTAGTCCTGGCCCGCGCCCGCTAGTCGTCGTCGCCCCCAACGGTTCTCTTGTAGTACGGGAGGGCACGAGTTCACAGCTTGCTGCAAAATTACGATTCGTTGTCATCCCGAGCGAAGCGAGGGAGCTGCGGTTCGCAAAATGCCAAGAGAAAAACAGATTCCTCACTCCGCAGACTCCGTTCGGAATGACAGAGTGAGAGTCTTTTCCTAGCCTGTTCAGCCGCGCCGCATGTGCTTAATCGGGGGCCGCTATGCCTAGCGATTTCATTTTGCGGTACAGGTGGGAACGCTCCAGGCCTAACGCGGTGGCGGTTTGCGTCATGTTCCAGCGATGCTCCTGAAGTTTGCGCAGGATGAATTCGCGCTCGTAGGCGCTGCGGGCTTCGTGCAGCGTGGAATAGGGCCGCTGCGGACTTTCGGAGACCCCGCGAAAAAGCTCCGGTGGCAAGTGATGCGGCTCGATGCGGGCTTGCGGACAAACGATCACCAGGCGTTCGACGAGATTGCGCAGTTCACGAACATTGCCGGGCCAGGGATAACGCATCAGAATTTCCATGGCGGCATCGGCAAATTCGCGAGTCTTCTTGCCGTATTCCGCGCTGAATTCATTCAGGAAAAATCGCGCGATCACCGGGATGTCTTCCTTGCGATCGCGCAAAGGCGGGACGAAAAAAGGAATGACGTTGAGCCGGTAGAAGAGATCCTGGCGGAAAGCTCCGCGGGCAATTTCCTGCTCGAGATTCTTGTTGGTGGCCGCGATAACGCGAACATCGACGCGCAAGGTCTGATTGGAGCCGACGCGCTCAAAACGCTGCTCTTCCAGGACGCGGAAAACTTTCGATTGCGTGCGCAGACTCATGTCGCCAACTTCGTGGAGGAACAACGTGCCGCCGTCGGCTTTCTGGAATTTGCCGATCTTGTCGTCCGAGGCCCCCGTAAAGCTGCCTTTGATGTGGCCGAAGAGTTCCGACTCGATCAATTCTTCCGGGATAGCCGCGCAATCGACTTCGACGAACGCCGCCTTATTGCGAAGGCTGGCAGCATGCAGCGCGCGAGCCACGAGTTCCTTGCCGGTGCCGCTCTCGCCATAGATCAAGACCCGGCCGTTGGTCGGAGCGGTGACGGCGATTTGCTGCCGCAACGCTTTCATGGGCACGCTTTCGCCGATCACCTGATAGCGCTGGTCCAGTTCGCTGCGCAGCAAAATGTTTTCATCTTCCAGGCGGTGCTGCTGGACAGCATTGCGAACCAGAACAATAATCTTTTCAAGGGACAAGGGCTTTTCGATGAAGTCGAAAGCGCCCAGTTTCGTGGCGCGCACCGCGGTCTCGATGGTGCCATGCCCGGAAATCATGATCACTTCGGGAGGGTGGGAAACGGTCTGGATGCGGCCCAGCGTTTCCAAGCCGTCCATGCCCGGCAGCCAGATATCGAGAAGGACGACTTCAAAATCGCCGCCGCTGATGCGTTCGAGGGCAATACTGCTCATCGCGAAGAATGGAAGAGAGGGACTCGCGAATGCCTTCTTCATCGTCGACAATCAGGATTTTCGGTTTCACACTCATCGATCTGAGTCCAGCCCAGCGCGCTCCGAAGCGGCGGCGGCGGAGATTTCCGCGACGGGCAATTCAATCAGAAAACGGGAGCCGACCGGCTGGTTATCTTCCACGCGAAGAGAACCGCCGTGTTCGGAAATGATGCGGGCGGCAATCGCGAGACCGAGACCCGTGCCCCGTTCCTTGGTGGAGAAATACGGCAGGAACAATTTGTCCTTGTCCTGCGGGGAAATGCCGTGTCCGGTATCAGTGACAGCGATTTCTATAGTATCGGATTCCGGACGGAAATGGGTGGTTACAGTAATCTCGCGGAACTTCGAATCCTCCAGGGCTTCCGCGGCATTGTCGATCAGGTTGACGATGACGCTGCGCAGGAGCGGTGCGTCGGCGCGTACGGGAGGCAGCGAGTCCTCGAGAGAGATCTTCAAGGTGATGCCGTCCAGGCGACCTGAAAAGACGCCCAGGGCCTCGTAGACGGTGGTGTTGGCATCGGTGGGAAGAAGCTTGGCCGTGGGGAAACGCACGAACTGAGAGAATTCGTTGACGAGAGCAGCCAGTGTGGCCACCTCGCGCTCGATCAGGCTGGCGCTTTCGCGGGCGATCTGCATGAGCTCGTCGTCTTTCCTGGGGCTTGCACCTTCGCCGGCACGCTTCTCGATTTGCCGCGTCAAGCGTTGCGCGGAAAGCTGGATGGGCGTCAACGGATTCTTGATTTCGTGCGCAATGCGGCGCGCAACTTCCTGCCAAGCAGCGGATTTCTGGGCGCGCAAGACTTCAGTGAGGTCGTCGAACACGAGGACATAGCCGGTATTGGCGCGGCGCGGACCAAGCGAACTGACCGTGACGGCTAGGTGAGACATGCGACCGCTGACAACGGCCTCCATTTCGCGGGAGACCACGCCCATGCGCAGGGCGCGCTTCATTAATTGCTGCAAAGTGCGGAGCGCGTCGGCGTCCAGAAGAGATTCCAGTGACTCCACGCCGCGGCCTTCCCTGGCGAACATGCGGAGCAACGCGGAGTTGGTACGAAGAATAGCGCCACTGGCATCAAGGTAGATCACGCCCGCCGGAATATTTTCGAGGACCGTTTCCATGAGCTGGCGGCGCCGCTCGAGTTCCTGAACGGCTTGTTGCAAGTTGCGGGTGAATTCATCGATCTGTGAGCGGCTGTCGTGAAGCTGGGAAGTCATATTGTTGAACGAGCGCACGAGCATGCCGAGTTCGTCCTGCGGCTGGTCGGGAACCTGGTAGGCGAAATTTCCGGCGGAAACTTCGCGAGTGCCTTCCGCGAGGGCCTGGATGGGAACGGTGACTTGCTTGGCGAGGAAAAGGGCGACCCATGTTGCGGCGGAGAGCACCAGGATGGTGAAGAAGAAAAGAATCAGGAGCATCTGGCGTTTCAAGGCGCGGAGATTTTGCTTCATGGCGCCGTATTCGTGGGTATTAGCCTGAATGGTGGCCCAGCGTTTCAGGAAGTCGGGACCGGGGCGATAGGCAGCAACGAGAGTGCCGGGTGGCTGCCCCGCGAGATCCACAGGAACGCGCGAGGCGAAATAAGTTCTGCCGCCGGCCTCCCAGATTTCGATGCCGCTAGGCAGAGTCTGATTGAGGGTGCCTTGGACACCGGAAACAGTGCAGGATTCGAGGGCGCGATTTTCGGGCTGATTGTCGCAGGCGACGCCGCCCTTCAGGAATTTGTCTTGTGCATCAAAGAGCCAAGCCGCGTCGAGGCCGGTGGCCACGGAATGCTCGAGAAAAGCTTCGGGAGTTTCCTGGGCGTGGAGCGCGGCCTGGAAGCCCTGGGTATGGAGTCGCGGAAGAGTGCCATGGCCGAAGTCGGTGAGGAGTCTTTGTGTTTCGTCGGAGGCAATCTCGAGCGGGCGAGGGAACCAGCGGCCGAGGGTGCGGTTCAACAGGGAATAGCTGACAAAAAACATGAAAATGACGGGCAAGAGGGAAATGGCCATGGCGCCCAAGACCATCTTTGTTTTGAAGCGAGCGCCAGGCTGCTGCTTGCTACGTTCCATCAGCAGGCGAATGACGGAACGGGTGAGGATCAAGCCAAAGACTAAAAGAGCGGCAGTGATGAGGCTGGAGACGGCATAGAGGGCGATAATTTCGCGCCAGGAGCGAGGCTCGACGGGCACATCCAGCGAACCGAGCGTGAATACCGCGGCCAGCAGAAGCGTAAGCAAGACGCCGCCGAGGACCAGGCGCACTCGCAACTTGGCATGGGAGGGACTCATCGGGCGCCCTCGGGGATTTCGGGCAGGTGCAGGCGCAGGGCACAACTGGAACAGCGGGGGGCCTTGGCGCGGCAGAAGTGCTTTCCAGCATGGACGATCAGAGCGTGATATTCGTTGAACAGTTGGCGATTAGCAGGTAGGCTTTTCTCGAACAACTTCCGGATGTCCTCGTACGGCTCTTTTCCCCGGGCCAGCCCATGCCGCTGGAGGATTCGGCGCGTATAGGCATCCACGACGAAAACAGGATGATTGCCGGCATAGAGCAGGATGGAGTCGGCCGTTTCCGGCCCTATCCCATGAACGGCCAGAAGTTGTTCCCGCACAACAGCGGTTGGAGTTTGAAACATTTTGCTGAGCGACCCGTGATGCTGCGATCGCAAAAACCTGACAAACTCTTTCAGTTTGCGGGCCTTCTGACGGAAATAGCCGGACGAACGGATCAAACGAGAGAGCTTGCGCAACGAAACGCGTTCCATGGCTTCCACAGTCAGGAGCTTTTCCTTTCGCAACGCAGTGATGGCCCGCTCGACGTTCGTCCAGGACGTATTCTGCGTCAGGATCGCGCCGACAATGACTTCAAATCGTGTTCTGCCAGGCCACCAGTGTTGCGGTCCGTGAGCCGCAAAAAGCACATGGTAATAAGCATGGAGAAGGGGTTGTGCCGGGAGTGGGGCAGACTGCGATTTTCGGCGAAGGGGCCGAAAGGTGTCCGCCCGAGACTCATCGGGAACTGGCAGAACAGAAGGAATAGACATCTCTTTCGGAAGATAGCGGCGCAGAGATGGCAAGTCAAGGTTGCGAGCCTGCCCCAAGAAGCATTTGCCTGTCCCGGTGTACAGGTATTAGCGAATTCACAACGATGGGTCAAAATCGAACGACGCCGTATCCGTGCCTTTGCTATGTTTGGCGGTAGGTGCACAGCAGTTAGGGAGTGCAGCGGATGTCCGTCCGTTTAGGCGAGATTTTACTAAAAGAAAGCCTGATCACTCAGGATCAGCTGGATAAGGCGCTGGAGAGTTGCCTGACGAAGATGGGCTATATCACCGATGATGACATCACGGGTGTGCTCTCGCGGCAGTATGGCGTTCCCTCCATTAACCTGAAGTACTACGAAATCGACCCCAACGTCATCAAGTTGATCCCGCAGGACACCGCGCTGCGTTACCAGGTGATTCCGCTATCGCGTGTAGGGTCGGTGCTGACAATCGCCATGACCGATCCCACCAACGTTTTCGCGATGGACGACATCAAGTTCATGACCGGGTTCAATGTGGAACCGGTGGTGGCGTCGGAATCGGCGATCGCGGAGGCCATCGCGCGTTTCTACGGAGGAGCTGGGTCGAGTCACGAAGAACTAAGCAACTTGATGAAGGACCTGGTGGAGGACGACCAGGAACTGGAATTGACCGCGGATGAGCAGGAGCTGGACGCGGCAACGCTGGAGAAGGCCGCTGAAGAGGCGCCCATCATCAAGTTAGTGAACCTGATTTTGACGGACTCCGTGAAGCGCGGGGCCAGCGATATTCACGTGGAGCCGTACGAGAACGAAATGCGCGTGCGGTTCCGCATTGACGGTGTGCTGCAGACGGTGATGAATCCGCCGATGAAACTGCGAGACGCGATCACCAGCCGTATGAAGATCATGGCCAAGCTGGACATCGCGGAGAAGCGCTTGCCGCAAGACGGCCGCATCATGATCAAGTACAAGGCCGAGGGAAAGAAAAAGGAATTGGATTTCCGCGTTTCGACCGTGCCGACACTGTACGGCGAAAAGATCGTGCTGCGGTTGCTGGACAAGGAAAACCTGCGCCTGGATATGACCAAGCTGGGTTTCGAGCCGGAATCGCTGAAGAAATTCGAGCGCAACATTTTAAGGCCGTACGGCATGGTGCTGGTCACAGGCCCGACGGGATCGGGCAAAACGAACACGCTGTATTCCTCGGTGGCGCGGCTGAACCAGGTTGATACCAACATCATGACGGCGGAAGACCCGGTGGAATTTCAGTTGGCCGGAATCAACCAGGTGCAGATGAAGGAACAGATCGGGCTGAACTTCGCCGCCGCGCTGCGCGCCTTCCTGCGGCAAGACCCGAACATCATTCTGGTGGGAGAGATTCGAGACTTCGAAACGGCAGAAATCGCGGTCAAGGCGGCATTAACGGGGCACTTGGTGCTGTCAACGCTGCACACGAATGACGCGCCCTCGACGATCAGCCGGTTGATGAATATGGGCATCGAGCCATTTCTGGTGGCCACCTCGGTGAACCTGATCTGCGCGCAACGCCTGGTGCGGCGCATCTGCGTGAACTGCAAGGAAGAGCTGGAGGTTCCGCAGCAGGCGCTGATCGATGCGGGATACACGCCGGAAGAAGCCAAGACCACGAAAATTTATCACGGCAAGGGCTGCTCCACGTGCAACAAAGGCGGATACAAGGGGCGCACGGGTTTGTACGAAGTGATGGAGATTAACGACGAGTTGCGCGAACTGATTCTGGTGGGAGCGTCGGCGCTGGAGTTGAAGAAGAAGGCGATGGAGCAGGGCATGCTCACGTTGCGGCGCAGCGGACTGGTGAAAGCGGCGCTGGGCCACACGACCATGGAAGAGGTTTTGCGCGAAACGGTATTGTAGGCCGGAGAGGAAGCGACTATGGCTGGCATAACATTAAGCGAACTGCTGAAGAAGATGATCGAGATGGGAGGCAGCGACCTGCACATCACCACGAACAGTTCGCCACGAGTTCGCGTACACGGGCGCCTGCGTCCTCTGGACATGCCGCCATTGACCGCGGCAGACACGAAGTCGTTGGCGTATAGCGTGTTGACGGACGCGCAGAAACACCGGTTCGAAGAGAACCTGGAACTGGACTTTTCCTTCGGTTTGAAAAACCTGGCGCGCTTTCGCGGAAACGTATTCAACCAGCGAGGTGCGGTGGGAGCAGTGTTTCGTACCATTCCGTGGGAAATCAAGGGATTTGACGCCTTGGGTTTGCCTTCGGTGGTGAGAGGGTTGTGCGATAAGCCGCGCGGGCTGGTGCTGGTGACGGGACCGACGGGGTCGGGGAAGTCGACGACCCTGGCGGCGATGTTGGACAAGATCAACGCGGAACGCGAAGAGCACATGATCACGATCGAGGACCCGATCGAGTTCCTGCACAACCACAAGAAATGCCTGGTGAACCAGCGGGAAGTGCACGCGGACACGCATTCGTTCGCGAATTCGCTGCGCGCCGCGCTTCGCGAAGACCCGGACGTAGTGCTGATCGGAGAAATGCGCGACCTGGAAACGATTGAGTCCGCGCTGCGAATTGCCGAAACCGGCCACTTGACGTTTGCGACCCTGCACACCAATTCCGCGTCGTCCACCATCAACCGTATTATCGACGTGTTTCCGGCGCACCAACAGCCGCAAATCCGCGCGCAACTCTCCATGGTGCTTGAAGGAATTCTTTGTCAGGCGCTTCTGCCGCGTTCGGACGGACGCGGACGCGTGATGGTGATGGAAGTGCTCGTGCCGACACCGGCAATCCGCAACCTGGTCCGCGAAGATAAAATCCACCAGATTTATTCGGCCATGCAAACGGGCACGGGAACGACGGGCATGCAGACGTTCAACCAGGCCCTGGCGAACGCCTATTTTGCCAAGCTTGTCACGCTGGAAATGGCACTATCGCGTTCGTCGAATGCGGATGAACTGCAGGACATGATCAATCGTGGAGTGGCGACGACGCCGTCGATGGGCAAGACGCCGGGAAACAAGGCGCCGGTGGGAGCAAAACGCTAGGTTTCGAATGTCGGAAATAATGAGGGACTGAAGAGTACGGAATATCGATCGCTAGTGGAGGAGAAGCAATGAAGACCTTTACGTACAAAGGAACGAATCGCGCAGGGACGGCGGTCGCCGGAGAAATGGCGGCGAATAACAAGACCGAACTGCAGACCATGCTGCGGCGCCAGTCGATCACGCCCACGAAAATGTCGGAGAAGGGCAAGGAATTCAATTTGCCCACCTTCGGTGGCGGGGTGACGGCCAAAGAGTTGGCGGTGTTCACGCGGCAGTTCTCGGTGATGATCGACGCCGGATTGCCGCTGGTGCAGTGCCTGGAAATTCTTGCCAGCCAGCAAGAGAACAAGGTATTTCAGAAGGTGCTGATTGGGACGCGCGGAGCGGTGGAAGGCGGGAGCAATCTATCCACGGCGATGAAGCAGTATCCGAAAGTATTCGACCCGTTGTACTCGAACATGGTCGAGGCGGGGGAGACGGGCGGTATTTTGGACACGATTCTACAGAGGCTGTCGACATACATCGAGAAGAACGTGAAGCTGAAGCGGGCTGTCAAATCCGCCCTGGTTTACCCGATTGGTGTATTGACGATCGCCGCGGGCGTGATCACGCTCTTGCTGTGGAAGGTGGTGCCTATTTTCGCGACCTTGTTTGCCGGCTTGGGCGTTGATTTGCCGCTGCCGACCAAAATCGTCATTGCCTTAAGCAACCTTGTGGGAAGTATCTTCGGTTTCCTGATTCTCGTGGCGATCGTGGGAGTCATCCTGGCGTTGAAAGCGTGGTACGGCACGGCGCAGGGTCGCATGGTCATGGACACGTTAGTGCTGAAGCTTCCGGTAATCGGGATTCTGATGAGGAAGATTGCGGTAGCCCGCTTTACCCGAACGCTCGGCACCCTGATTTCCTCGGGCGTACCGATCCTCGAAGGACTCGACATTACCGCGAAGACCTCCGGTAACGCGGTGGTGGAGAAGGCCTTGTTCCAGGTTCGCAAGTCACTGGAAGAAGGTAAATCGCTAACCGAACCGCTGAAGGAGTGCGAGGTATTCCCTGGGATGGTAACGCAGATGATCAGCGTCGGCGAACAGACGGGCGCCATGGATGCAATGTTGTCCAAGATCGCCGATTTCTATGAAGAAGAAGTGGATGCTGCGGTGAAAGACTTGCTGACCGCCCTGGAACCGGTGATGATCGTGTTCCTGGGCGTGGTAGTTGGCGGCGTGGTCATTTCGATGTATTTGCCGCTGTTCTCCTTGATCGGCAAGCTGAGCAGCCACTAAACAGCTAGCATTCTGGAAATGGAGGGCAGGTGAACATCGCCGGTCCTCCATTTCCTGTTTAACATGGGGATAGGGAAGGGCAGTTCTGCGACTGGCTTTGGCCGATGGAGCATACGTTCAATCGCCGTGAATGGTTAGAGTGGCTCACACGAGTCCGGCTGCTGATGATCGGTCTGATCCTCGCGGTCGGCGTGGCTTGGCCGCAATACGTTCCCTCCGCAACCTCGCCCCGCTTTTTCCTTCCGATCGTCATTCTGTGGATCACCATCAGCATTCTGCACCTGATTCTGGTGCGCCTGCTGCCGGGAAATGTGTGGCTGGGGGCGCTGCAGGTATCGTGCGACGTCGTCATGATCACGGGCATCGTTTACGCCACGGGGCTGCAGGACAGTTATTTCACGTCGCTGTATTTGCTGGTGATCATCGTGGCCAGCATTCTTTTTTCGCGCCGGGTGGCATTTATAACCGCGGGTTTCTGCCTGGGAGCGTTGGTGTTGATGACCGTGCTGGTGAACAACGGCGCACTGCCCCGGAGTTCGCTGGCGGCGCCAACGACGGAAGCCGTACGGATGTGGTTCCTCAGCAATACCTTCGGATTTCTGGCAGTGGCGTATTTGGCGAGCCTGCTGGCGCAATCGTTGCGGCGCAAGAGCACGGAACTGGAAGAAAAGAGAGAAGAACTGCTGGAGTTGCAGGATTTTACCTCGGACATCATCCATTCCATGCGCGGAGGTCTGGTGACGACAGACCTCGAAGGGCGTGTGGTGCTGTTGAATCGCACCGGTGAAGAAATCTTGGGACGGTCGTTCGCGGAGATACGGGGACGCGATTTGAGGGAAGTGAGCCCGGATTTCTGGTTGTCGGACATGTCGTCGATCCCCGACAAACTCTCGCTGCGGCGAGAGATTGAGATACAGACCACAGGAGGGCAGCGGCGATTTGTGGGCATGTCCGTTTCGCCGCTGCGGACACGGGAAGCCTCGCGAAGCGGATACGTGTTCAATTTTCAGGACCTGACCGAACTGCGCCGGTTGGAGCAGGAAGTGGCCACCAAGGAACGCATGGCGGCGGTGGGCCGGCTTTCCGCAGCCATCGCACATGAAATCAGGCAGCCATTGACGGCGATGTCTGGAGCGGTGAAAGAGTTGGCGCGACTGGTGCCGCTGGAGGAGGACGAGAAGCACCTGGTCAACATCGTCAGCCGCGAATCGGAACGCCTGAACCACATCATTACGGATTTTTTGAATTATTCGCGGGAGAAGTCCTACGTGTTTCAGGATGCCGACGTACGCTCGCTCCTGGACGAGACCCTGCTTCTGATCGAAAGGAAACCTGGGGTAGAAAAGCAGTTCCACATTGTGCGGGCGTTCAACGGAGAGCAGGTCAAGGCGCACGTCGATCCCAACAAGATCCGGCAAGTTTTCTGGAATTTGTGCGACAACGCGCTGCGAGCCATGCCCAGTGGCGGGACGCTGACGGTGGGCATCGAGCAAGTTGCGGATTGGCTGCGGATTTCGTTCCGGGATACGGGCATCGGGCTGGATCCGGCGCAGCGCTCCAAGATTTTTGAGCCGCTGCAATCGAATTTCGAAGGTGGAACGGGTTTGGGGCTGGCCATCGTGTACCAGATTGTGCAGGCCCATAATGGGCGAATCACCGTATTCAGCGAAAAGGAAAAAGGCGCGGAGTTTGTGGTCGAACTGCCTCGCCTCGAATGAGGAGCTATGCAAGGCACAAAAGCCGCTGCAAAAGAGGCAGGCCGCGAGATGGCGCATATTCTCGTTGTAGACGACGAGAAATCCATCTGCGAACTGCTGGAAATCACCTTTCGCAAGGAAGGTCATCGTGTGGAAGTGGCGCACAATGTTGAAGGAGCCAAACGCAAACTGGAAAGCTCGCTCTACGATATCATTATTTCCGATGTGCGCATGCCCGGAGCTACCGGTCTGGAACTTCTGAAGCTAACCCGCGAGATCGCGCCGGACTCGTATTTCGTGTTGATCACGGGTGTGCCCACGCTGGAAACGGCGATTGCCGCGGCGAATGAGGGGGCAAACCGGTACGTAATTAAGGACCACGGCCTGGTGGATCAACTGCGCGCGGCCGTTCGCGAAGTCTCTGAGAACCTGAGGTGGAAAAAGGAAGCCGGGTATTTGCGGCGGGAATTGCGCCGATTGACGGGGCTGGACAACATCATCGGGCAGAGTCCCAAGATGCGCGCCATTTTCGACTTGATCCAGACCATCGCGCCGCAGAGCAGCCGGGTATTGATCACCGGGGAGAGCGGGACGGGAAAAGAGTTGGTGGCGCGCGCGATTCACGAGAACAGTCCGCGGGCCGCGACGCCTTTCATCACCATTAATTGTGGCGCGTTTCCGGAGACCCTTCTGGAATCCGAACTATTCGGCTACGTCAAGGGCGCGTTTACGGGCGCGAATGACAATCGCCGAGGCCTGTTCCAAGCCGCGCATGGTGGCACATTGTTTCTCGACGAAATCGGCAACATGAACCTGGCGATGCAGGTGAAATTGTACCGCGTGCTGCAGGAAGGAAAGGTGCGGCCGCTGGGAAGCACCGAAGAAATCGATGTGGATGTGCGCGTGATCGCCGCGACGAATCGCGACTTGGAGAAGGCCATTGCGTCCGGAGAGTTCCGCGAGGATCTGTTCTACCGGTTAAGCGTGATTCCATTGCACCTGCCGTCGCTGCGGGAGCGTCGTGAGGACATTCCACTTCTGGCGCGTCATTTCCTGGAGAGTTTTCGAAAGAGCATGGATAAGCCCATCGAAGCCATTTCCCCACAAGCCATGAGCCGCCTGGAGACGTATGACTGGCCGGGCAATGTCCGGGAACTGGAAAACACCATTGAGCGCGCGGTGGCGCTGGAAAGTGGATCGGAAATCTCAACAACCGTGCTTCCGGACCGGATCTCTGGCGCAAGCGTTGTGGCCGTATCTCTTCCCGGGGAGTCGGCCGCCTTTGCGTTTCCTGCCGAAGGAATCGATTTCGATGGAGTCATGGCTGAAACGGAAAAGAGGTATCTGCGGGCTGCGCTGGATAAGGCCGATGGTGTTAGGACGCACGCGGCGGAACTTCTGAAAATCAGCTATCGCTCGTTTCGTCATCTTGCCAAGAAGCACGAACTATAGCGGCTTGGAAAACGAAAAATTGCGCATTGTACCGGTACTTGTCTAATCCTTAGGTCACAGCGTAGGAACGTTTACATTGCGCTAGACCCTGCTCAACTCGAGAATAATGTGGAGAAGCCTGTCACCATAGGCAAAGCATGCTACGAAACTTGAAAACTTCG
>WNFJ01076323.1_pt2 | contig 13116 bp, 9 predicted proteins | sample 5400461 | NCBI WGS metagenome assembly WNFJ01 (sample SAMN13153349, study PRJNA577476) | soil metagenome | isolation source: 115 cm saprolite on Douglas fir-dominated hillslope | place: USA:California | collected 2013-09-17 | reverse complement strand
CACATGCCAGACAAGAATGTAAGTCATTGAAAGTAAATCGATTAGGTGTGCTGCCATGTGTGCGGGATTGGTCTTCCCCCATTTCAGAACCGTTTACAGGACACGCCCTATAAAGAAGATCCTATAAAGAAGATAAGGAGTCGAAGACCGCATAAATGAAGATCTTACGGCCAAGTGCTCAGTTTCAAAGGATTTAGCTGAAGCGTTCTTCCGGCGGGCTCGCAATCGTACCCATGGATGCCTCTGTCACATTCCGCTTCCCTGCCCTGAGGCTTCCCCATGAGGACGAGAAATGTTCCGACGTCGCTGATTCTTCCTCTCCAGCACCCAGCCCTTCGGACGAAGTCCTCATGCAGCAGATTTGTCACGGGAGCAAAGAAGCACTCGCGCTCCTGTTTCGCCGCTACGCACGCATGGTCCGCGGAGTCGCCTACAAGGTCCTTCGAGATACCGCCGAAGCCGACGACCTCCTCCAAGAGATCTTCTTATTGGTTCATCGCCTGTGCGGAACCTTTAACAGTTCTAAGGGCCCGGCGCGGTTTTGGATTCTTCAAATGACCCATCGCCGCGCCATTTCCCGCCGACGTTACCTGACCTCGCGCCACTTCTACACCCACGTGGACCTGGACGAGGCAGCGAATCAACTTGGCGAAACGCGAGCAATGTCCGTCCGCCACCAGGACTCGATGGACGGAGCCCTTGACCGAAAGGAAGCCCTGCAAAGCTGGTTGTCCGGACTGACTGAGAGTCAGCGTCAGACTCTGCACCTCTTTTTCTTCGAGGGCTACACATTTGACGAGATCGCTGCCAAACTGGGTCAAACCGTTGGCAATGCGAGAAATCACTATTACCGTGGGCTGGATAAGTTGCGGAAGCAGATTTCTGCTGGCAAATTGCCGGGCAAAGAAGCAGTATGATAAAAGGTTCTAGCCATCGTAGGAGCGGGTGCGTTGTTGCCAAGCGGACCCCATGACGAGTTCTTGGAGCTCTGTGCTGTTTCGACCTCAGGCCAGCTTAGCGAGGAAGAACAGAACCGGCTTCAGGAACACCTCGCTGTTTGCGCCGAGTGCCGTGAAGCTCTCCGCCAGTACGAATCCGTGGTCCAAGATGCGATCCCAGCCATAGGGGCAGAGCACTCATCGCGAATAGATCCCGGCCCTTCCTGGTCTCAATCGAGAGCGGAGAAAGCGTTCTTCGAGCGTTTGGCACAGGAGGATGGCCAACAGTCAGGCGGCACCGAAAGCAAGAATGGCGTGCCAGCTGCTTTCCACCGGGTTCTCCCGATCGCTCCTGAATCGACCTGGCGCCACGTCTGGATGCTGTATGCCGCCGGAATCCTGCTTTTTGTCACCCTTGGTCTCAGCGCATATTGGGTCGGCGTGCGGCACGGCACGGATGTAGCCAAAGCCACCCGGCCAGCAGCAACCCCGGACACAACCACTAAAGATCAGGTTGCAGTCGAGAACACGACTTCTCTCGAAGAACAGCTCAGTGACGCCGCCCACGAACGCCAAATTGCCCGCGCCCAAATCGCCCAGCGGGATAAGGCCCTGGCAGATCTCCGCCGCCGATTGGCGCGCCAGTCAGTCGACATCCGCCGCATGAAGGAAGCGCAGGATCAACTAGAGAGCAACCTCCGCAGCGACGAGACCGGTAAGCAAGATCTCATTCAGCAGCGCGCCGAGTTGGGGCAGAAGTTGGAATCGGCGCAAGTGGAATCCCGCGCACTAAAGCAGCAGGTGAATTCGCTTACACAGCAGTCCACCGAAGAAACGGCACACGCCAACGTGTTAGGTGCCAAAGTCAACGATCTCACTCGTCTCCTTCAGGATCGTGAAACATCCCTTGGTCAGCAGGAAGAACTGCTTTCGCATGACCGTGACATTCGGGAACTCATGGGTGCCCGTGACCTCTACATCGCAGAGGTCTATGACGTCGGCGACAACGGGGCCACCAGAAAACGGTACGGTCGCGTGTTCTACACCAAGGGAAAATCACTGATTTTCTACGCGTACGACTTGGATCAGCAGGAAACGAAGCGTGCCGAAGCATTTCAAGCATGGGGGCGTCGCGGTCCGGATTGGAAGCAGGCGCTGAATCTCGGCATCTTCTATGAGGACAACGCTTCCAAGAAGCGCTGGATTCTGAAACTGGACGATCCGAAGATGCTGGCACAGATCGACGCCGTCTTTGTAACTTTAGAACCGCACGGCGGAAGCAATAAGCCGAGCGGAAAACCCCTTCTTTTCGCGTACCTTCGAGTCAATCCCAACCATCCCTAAGCTTGTGTGATTTGAAGCATAAAAATGTCACTAACTGACATCTCATCCTTCCAAACCACGTACAAGGACTAGGCCTGCTTCAACTCTTGTCTTGCAGCTTTTGACAGGCGCGGCCACAAGGTTTCAGTCTCTCGGTGGACGTTGTTTCTGGTGGTCGCACTGTTATTACCCAGGCGGATTCCAGCAGCGGGTCCTTCCAAACCGCACCTTCTGGCAGCTTATCCTTCCTGTAGCTGACATTTATGCTTCCGCGACTACAACCGGCCGCTCACCCTTCCCTTGATATCAAAGGACTCTTGTACCGTCGCCTCACATTTTATGCTTCGCTTCGCTGACAATTTACGATTCAAGGAATTCAAGGTACAGCCTGCCGCCCCGAACTGCCCGACTGATACGTTCTAAAAGTGGACTTGATAAAAACGAAGGGACTCCCTGCGAACAACTGAGGAGTGTCTGAGACTCGTTGCTCGCTGGAGAATCAGTATGCGCTTCCCCCGGATCACCCTCCCCCTTGCTTGCTTCGTGCTGTTCGTCATCCCCGCTGTTGGACAGTCGCCCAACGGGAACATCAACGGCCTGGTCCTTGACGCTTCCAGCCAACTCATTGTCGGTGCCGAAATTATCGCGGTGAACGACGTCACAGGCGTGCATTACACCACCAAAACCAACAACGAAGGAATTTACGTGTTGCCCAACCTGCCTCCTGGCCCCTATCGGGTCCAGGTTTCAAAAGTTGGCTTCAAGACCATCATCAAGCCTGACATCGTTCTCAATGTTCAGGACGCGCTCTCCATCAACTTCACTCTTCCCGTTGGCGCGCTGCTTGAAACAGTGACCATCACGGGCGGCGCACCTCTGATCAATACAGAGTCGGCAGCTGTCAGCACAGTTGTCGATCGTCAGTTTGCCGAAAACCTCCCCATGAACGGCCGGAGTTTCCAAACCTTGATCAATCTTGTACCGGGAGTGGTTGTCGTCCCTACTGGTCCTGCCGACGCGGGCCAGTTCAGCGTTAACGGGCAACGCGCCAGCGCAAATTACTGGACCGTAGACGGTGTTAGCGCAAACGTTGGCATAAGCGCGACGAATATTCCCGGGAACGGACTTGGCGGTGCGCTCGGTACATTTAGTGCCTTCGGAGGAACGAACAGCTTGGTATCCGTGGATGCCATGCAGGAGTTCCGAATTCAAACTTCGACTTACGCGCCGGAATTCGGGCGCTCACCAGGAGCCCAAATCTCTATTGTCACCCGTTCAGGAGTCAATCAGTTTCACGGGACTGCCTTCAATTACCTACGAAACGATATCCTCGATGCTAACGACTGGTTCGCGGATTATGCGCAACTCGCCAAGCCGAAGGAGCGGCAGAACGACTTCGGCGGTACATTCAGCGGTCCGATTCTGCGGGACCGCACCTTTTTCTTTTTCTCATATGAGGGTCTGCGTCTTCGATTGCCACAAGTAGCGCTTGATACGGTACCCGATCTCTCCGCACGTCAGGGGGCCAATTCATCAATTCAGCCCTACCTGAACGCATTCCCATTCGATCCGCGCCAGCCGGATCTAGGCGGCGGCATTGCACAATACAATGCGAGCTATTCAAACGCTGCCACACTGGACGCATTCAGCCTACGTCTTGATCACAGGTTGAACAATAAATGGGCTCTTTCGGGGCGCTACAACTACTCTCCATCAAAAATCATCGATCGCGGTGCTAACGACGGTCCTCTCAGTGTAGTGGCTCCGACCGGGATTTCCATTCAGACGCTGACTCTCGGAGCCGCCACAACATTCTCGCCGGTGCTCGCAAACGACTTTCATTTCAATTTCAGTCGGACCGATGCTTCCAGTACGTCTAATGTAGACAATTTTGGTGGAGCAGTTCCGCTGCCCTCATTTCCGTTTCCGAATCCTTTCACAGTTCAGAATTCGAGTTTCCTTTTTGGACTGTACGCTTTGAAAGGAGGGCAACAGCTGTTGGCGGGTCGACAGCAGCAGAACGTGCAGCGCCAGTTCAATCTGGTTGATGCGGTGTTGGCGCAGGTCGGACGGCATAGCCTTAAGTTTGGAACTGACTTCCGGCGGCTCTCTCCCTCGGTCAATCCTCCCTTGTATCTGCAAAACCCCAACTTCCTCGACATGCCCTCGGTAGAAACGGGCAATCCTGCATTCAGTTTCATTGAATCGAATGTTTCCGCAACCTTCTTGTTCCGCAATCTTGGCGTCTACGGTCAGGACACTTGGCGTGTTACACCTCGGCTCACGTTGACCTATGGCTTGCGGTGGGATGTGGACTTTTCGCCCTCAACGTCGAAGGGCCCGAACCGGCCGTGACGGGTTACAATCTTGCGAGTCTTTCGGCGTTGGCGCTGGCGCCGCCTGGAACGCGCCCCTTTTCAACAGAATTCGCCAATGTGGCTCCTCGGCTAGGTCTGGCTTATCAGCTCCGGGCGGTCTCCGGTTGGGAAATGGTCTTGCGCGGTGGGCTTGGCATTTTTTACGACTTAGCAAGCGCCGCTGTCGGAACTGCAGTTGTGAATTCGAACTATCCCTTCGGTAGTTTCAAATTCCTTTCGGGAGGGTCTTTTCCGTTCGACTCCGCATCGGCCGCCCCGGCAGCAATCAGCCCCCCAAATTTGACTCCCTCCGGCGGTGATACGCTGCATGCTTTCGATCCCCACCTGCGGCTGCCATACACGCTAGAGTGGAACGCCGCCGTTGAACAAGAACTAGGAAGGGAGCAGAGCCTATCTATTTCCTACGTGGGTTCTGCCGGTCGGCGCCTTCTGCAATCGTCGTTTGTATTCTCGCCAAATCCAAACCTCAACGCTGCTGATCTGGTGGGCAACACGGCAAAATCCGATTACGACGCGCTTCAACTCCGATTCCAGCGCCGCGTCTCACCGGGCCTGCAGACCCTGGCTTCCTACACTTGGGCGCATTCGATAGACAATGCCTCGTCCGGATCCAGTTTTGCCGGTTCCAACATTAACGTGCCGGCGCTTGGCGGGAATGCCAATCGAGGGCCGTCCGATTTTGATGTCCGCCACGCATTTTCGTTGGGCTTAACGTACGATGTCCCGACTCCTAAACTTCTCCCCCTTAAATTGATCCTCCAGGGCTGGTCAGTTCAGAGTTTCGTTGTCGCTTATTCCGCACCGCCGGTCGAACTCTCTTACAACCTCCTCGCAGATACGCTCTTCAAGTCTGCTGCAGACGTTAGGCCTGACCTCGTTCCAGGCCAACCAATTTATCTGCATGGCTCTGCATGTGTGGCGGTTTTAGGCCCACCGTGCGCAGGGGGCCTCGGTTTCAATCCTGCCGCGTTCACGCCTCCCCCACTTGACCCCTCCACCGGAAATCCGCTGCGGCAGGGAGATCTGGGGAGAAACGCGCTGAGAGGGTTCGGGGTTGCCCAGTGGGATTTCGCGATGCATCGTGAGTTCCCAATTCATGAGCGACTGAAACTGCAATTCCGCGCTGAACTATTCAATGTGCTGAATCACCCGAACTTCGGCCAGCCGGTTGGAGCACTCGGGGGGCCACAGTCTTTAAACCCTCAGTTCGGTCAATCTCAGGCAATACTCGCGCAGAGCCTGAGTGGTGCTCAATACGCGGGAAGCGTGGGCAATGGGTCGCTAAGTTCCCTATACCAGATGGGTGCGCCACGCTCGGTTCAATTCGCATTGAAGTTGACGTTCTGAAGTCGCAACTTGGAATTTGAATGTCGCTGATTGACCGCCGGGGTCGCAGTCCACTCGCAACGGCGTTACAGGCGCTTTACGGAGAGATAATGTCTGCATCAAGAACACCTCGGTTATTGCTCGTGGCTACAGCCATTTTGGCGATCTATGCTATTGCTGCGCCGGAGAGATCAGTAGCGGAGAATGTAGAACCTCTGGCTTTGGAAGATGCTCTTCGATTTCGCAAATTCGCGGATCTGGCTCCCATGGCGATATCGCCCGACCGCAAATGGCTCGCCTTTAGTATCAGGGACAACCAAAGAGCGAGGACCGTTGATGACAAGGCATGGGCTTTGACTGGAGTTCGGGACATTTTTACTGGCACCGACATCTACGTTTTAAATTTGGAGTCAGGTGCGATGACGAATGTGACAGGAGGCATGCACGACAACTTTCAAACCGTTTGGTCACCTGACAGCCAATATTTGGCATTCATTTCCGATCGAGACGGTTCGAATCAGGCCAAATTATGGCTTTGGGACACTCTCCGAGATAAAGTGAGGAAAGTTTCGGACCTGAGTGTCCGCCAATTAGGTCTCATCGAGTGGACGAGCGATAGCCGAAGAATTATTGCGCCCGTTCTACCCGAGGGCATGTCCCCGGAGAGCTATTCCCAGGAACTCAGATCGGGTTCGCAACAGAGGAACGATGACACAAACCAGACCCCAGGTTCGACCGTAACTGTTTTCCGGTCAAATGTGGACAGCGCTAAAAGGTCGTTGTCGGAAGCGTCGGGTCCCTGGAGCTTGCGGCTGTTCATGCGCGACTTGGCGGTAATTAATATCGCCGACGGAAAGACCACAATTCTCGTTCACGGGAGAGTAGCGGGCTATTCGATCTCTCCCGACGGATCCCGTATCGCGTATTCCATTCCCAAGAGATTCGAGAATCCAGGCTCGCAGCAAACATTGTTTGATCTATTCACCGCTACGCTAGATGGTGTTCGGAAGAAACTCCTCGTTGCCGATGCCAGGCTCGACTACGATGGCGCGTCCTTCACGTGGTCTCCCGATAGCAAACGCTTGGCCTATTACGCATTTCGCGAACACGGACTGGAAACCGACACGGCCGACTATTATCTGGTCGGTGCCGAAGGCGCTAACCTGAGAGACGTCACGGAATCAGTGCCCCAACAGACAGTTCCCGCGAAATCAACCACTCCCTTATGGGACGCTACCGGAGAACACATCTACTTCATACGAAACGGTGCACTGTGGATGGCGGGTGACCGGATGGACGCAAGGCAGGTAGCCATCGTACATGGCCGACAGATCCTCAAGCTCATTTCTCATTCACAAACCTCTGTATGGACGTCGCAGCCTGGGTCAATCGTTGTAGTTACACGCGACCCGCACAACAAACAGGATGGATTCTATCGAGTTGAGCTCACAACAGGACAGAGCACGAAATTACTCGAACAAGGACAGTGCTACGCGTGTGTCAACATGGATCAGCAATTCGAAGTGACCAGCGACGGCAAAAACATGGTGTATTTCGCGGAGGACGCGCAGCACGATACCGACTTGTGGCTCAGCGACTCAACTTTCAGCGTCCCTCGCCGGCTGACGCACCTGAATCCGCAGTTCGACAATTACAAGATGGGGTCCCCTCGCTTAGTTAGCTGGTTAAGCGATGACGGCGAACCCTTGCACGGAGCATTGTTACTGCCCTCCTCGTATACGGAGGGGAAACGCTATCCACTCGTCGTGTGGGTTTATGGTGGAACAAACCGTTCGGATCGTTTCGATCACTTTGGTTTCGAAGGCCAGGGCCCTTTCAATTTGCAGTTGCTCGCCACACGCGGCTACGCCGTTCTCCTTCCCGATGCTCCTCAACATCTCGGCACGCCCATGTTGGACCTGTTGAAAACAGTCATGCCTGGCGTGAACAGGGTCATCGAGATGGGAATTGCAGATCCGGAGAGATTGGGCGTAATGGGTCACAGCTATGGAGGATACAGCACACTCTGCCTGATCACGCAAACGAGACGATTCAGGGCGGCGTTGGAATCGGGTGGTGAAGCCGACTTGGTGAGTGGCTATGGCGAGATGGATGATCGCGGCGCTGCATATGGCATCGCGAACGACGAAGAAGGCCAGGGAGAGATGGGTGCCACGCCGTGGCAGTACCGCGACAGATACATAGAAAACTCGCCGATCTTTTATCTCGACAGGGTTGACACGCCGTTATTGATCATTCACGGTTCCGAAGATACAGCTATCCGGCCGTTCCTTGGCGACGAAGTTTTTGTCGATCTGCGCCGTCTGGGCAAGGAAGTGGAGTACGCCAAGTATGCTGATGAGGAGCATTCGCCTCTAGGTTGGAGCTATGCGAATCAGCTGGACTTCTGTAGCCGCATGATCGCCTGGTTCAACAGTCATCTCACGGCTGGCGATCATAGTCGAAAAACTCCGAAGTGAGCTGCATCTATGGGCGGAGCGATCGGCCGCTGATCCCTCCGCCGAGCTAACTATTCGTCAGCTTCGTATGCCATGGCAGTGGTCCTTGAGTTGCTGTCAACTATATTCGGATCTGGCTTGCGTGAAGTCTGTACTGAATCCAGTGCGCACGGGAGCGCAAAGATTTCAGGTTTCCTGTATTCCATTATTCTGGCCTCCTTTCTTTCTCGCTGTGACTCACAGATCAGATTCCTCGTAGGGAAAGCACGGCGGAGCGCCCCTAGGTGACGCTCCGTCAGGCTCTTACTCGTCGGCTTCGTATGCGGTTGCCGTCTCTCTTGAGTTGCTGTCAGCCTGCGCGGGTGCTGGCTTCTTGGAGCTCTGGACGGAATCCAGGGCTGCAGCGACTGCAAGAATCTCTGGCTTACTGTATTTCATGGCGATTACCTCCTTTCCTTGGTTATTGACGTACACGGCTAGCGCTAGCCGAACTCTGCAGAATTGCGGTTGGCGACAAAATCTCTGACTGGAGAGACGATTGATCCGTCAGTCTCCTACCCTTCGATTGGACACGGTTCTCGATTCCCCTTAGCCAAGCTTCGATGGTTAGGGTGCGCATCAAGGCAACTATTGGGACTTCCTTTCCCTCGCACACCAACTGCAGGGCCCGAGAGAACAAATCTGGATCGACAATCCCCAGGGAAGCAGCGAGCATGCCTCGCACGTTCAACTCCTTGCATTCAGCAGAGATTCCCGCCATCGGACCACGAACGATGTAGGCTTTCCTTCTCCTGTCGAGAATTTCGGTAGGCACAATTCCACGCAGAGCGCGGCGCTGAAGCGAGCGGCGCTGGCCGGGGCGAACGACCTGCTCCCGCGAAATAGCACAAACGAACTCCAGCAAGTCACGATCAAGATAGGGATATCGTTTCTCGTATGGAGGATTTGAACTTAGAGCAGCACACGCCAACTGTCTGCGCACTGCGTCAATTGTTGCCAGATTCTGCTGAAAGCTAGGGCGCGCGCCAAAAAACCTTAGCCGCGGTTCGTACCCGATTAATGCCAATCTGAACTTCTTCCCAAAATCCTTGCATAGCCACGAAACCGGTGTCTTGACTTGGTTAGTAGACCTGAGCACGGAAGGAGCAAACTCTTGGGTAGCCTCCCACAACAGGTAAAACCACGGTCGTCTCTGGATTAGCGCCCATGCTTTCAGCTGATGTGCCAGGCGTCGAAACCTGAGGCTCACAATCAGGTCTTGGAGCTCGGGATTCGGTGTCGGAACTCCTCCCACAACTTCGTCGCCGCCGAGGCCGGAAAGAAGCGTTCGATTTCCTTGGCCGATGAGGCAAGTAGCGAATTCACGTGCCGACTCGTCTTTTGATCCTGCTGCGCCCGGAACGGCAGCGAAGTTGTACTCAGTGCTGCTAGGGGCGTACGCCCGGGCTGAAACATCGATGTGGCAGCCTGTCCGAGCGAGCTTTTGCTCAACTGCGGTTATGTAGGGGAGCTCTTTCCAGTTGGGCTCAGAATTGTCGTAATAAGAAAGCGTGTCTAGCCTCGGTGTCTCCGCTAGTCCTCGCCCGATGATCTCGTCCGCCACACATACGACGGAAGACGAATCCATACCTCCGCTCAACTCTGAGAGCACAGCCTGGTCTGACCGTAGCCGTCGGCGTACGGAGTCCGAGAAAACGATCCGAAAATGTTCTTCGTACTCGGTATCCGTGCGATAACGGATGTTATTCTTCGGATCGAAATCCCAATACCGGCTGACCCTCTGCTGCTCCCGTGCCAGGCGAACGAATGAGGATGGTGGAACCGAATGAATGCCAACGTATGGCGTGAGGTGCGCAGCAGGAAAGAATGCCAGCCATCCGGCGATGTATTCTTCCTCAAGTTGGAAGGCGTGACCAGCGAACAAAACTAGAGGATCCAGAATCGTGCACCAGGCAGCCCGATCCTTTTCGACGGAGTAGTACAGATGACGTGTGCCGACGAAATCCTTCGCCAAAATGAGTGACTCATCTTTGGGATTCCAAACAGATAGGGCCCAGTCACCGATCAGCTTTCCTAAAGCAGTTGTTCCCCAACGTTCGTACGATGCAGCGACGATTTCCACATCCGTGCATTCGCGTGACAGCTCACTGGCCATCTGGCCGATGAGTTCTTCCCGATTGTCGAGTCGTCCGTCCCAGGTGATCGCAGCCCAAGATAACGAAATGTAGGGCTGTTGTTCTCTTCGGGATTCTTTGGTCGTGTGGCAGGAGCGATAGAGAATCGCAAAGTTGTCCTTGCAAATGAAGCCTTCCCCATCGGGCCCGTACGGCGCAAGTACAGGCCGCACCTCTTCTAGATCGTCGGGATCAACCGGTTTGCCATCGAAATTGCACTTACCGAACTGAACGCTCATGTTTACGAATCCTTCCAGCTAGACAAGCGTTTAACATTTGTCGAGCACGGCGTACATCTCGCGCATATAGGGCTTGTCATTAACCACCCGGCCATCGACTTCGACCCAGGCGTGTGCCTTGAAAGGCATCTGCTGAGCTCCAAGGATCATTTGAGCGGGCACTCCGTAGCGCTTCAGCAAACAAGTCGTCGCGGCGGATCGCTGGAGACAGAGCACTTCTTTCCAGTACCAGATACATGCCATGTCAACCGCCGGACAGATCTGTTCGGCCCTGTTGACCTGCGTCGGCGTTTTCCTGATTGGATAGCCGCTCACCTTGTCGTACAGCGCCTGGAAATTTCCTCGGGCTAAGTACAGATCGAACTGAATCAACCTCAGGTATGCTCGCAGCACGAGAAATGACATCGGAAGAACCTCCTCTTTACCCGGTCAAGTCCAACTGGTCACAGAGAAACGCCATCCGGTCCGTGAGGGATTCGATCCGCTGACTCAATGGCAAGACCGGGGAGTGCCCTCGATGCCGGCTGTAGTCGAGAAACATCGGGTATCTAGAAACGTTCGCGGCTTGCAGTCGGGCTGTCATCTTTCGCGCGTGCATCGCATTACAGTTTTGATCTGAATCCCCGGAGACGATCATCGTGGCCGGATAAGCCGTGCCATCGCGCACGTTGTGATAGGGCGAATAGCTCAGCAGCGCTGCCAGGTCTTCTGGGTCCTCAGCGGTTCCAAACTCGTCTTTCCACGCATGTGCGTTGTCAAAAAGGTGATACCGCAGCATGTCTAGCATGGGAACCATGCAGGCAACCGCACGAAACAGATCCGGCCTCTGCGTCATTGCGGCGCCAACCAGCAGCCCAGAATTTGAGCCGCCGAAGATGGCGAGCTTGTGAGGTTCCGTCCGTCCGGTTTCAATCAGCCATTCCGCCGCGGCGATGAAATCATCGAATGCCACCTGGCGCTTCCGTCGCTTGGCTGCGTTGTGCCACTCGACTCCGAATTCCGAGCCACCACGAATGCTTGGAAGTGCAAAGAGACAGCCTCGCTCGATGAGAAATGCCACGAATACGCTGAACTGTGGCGTCATGGGAACGCCAAAACCGCCGTACGAGGTCATGACAGTGGGATGGGCGCCTCCCTCGAGAACTTCGCGACGGCCCACAAGGAACACCGGAATTTGCGTCCCATCTTTTGCCGGGAACCAGACCTGGTTATGGCAGAAGCCCTTGGGGTCAAACGGAATCCTCCGCTCTGCCCAGAGCGTTGCCTCAGACTTGGCGGGCGAATAGGTACAGGTCTGAACGGGTTTCGTGAAGGACTCTTGTTCGAAGAACAGCTCGTCACCATCTTCGGAGATCCCTAGCAGGCATACTGTGTCGCACTTGTCAGCCGGCACGCAGCCAAGGGGCTTGCCGGATAGATCGAAAACCTCGATGACTGTTTGAAGTTTTCGAATGCGGGAGATAAAGACCCTGTCCTCGCATACTGTCCAGTTCTGGATGGGCTGGTCACCGCACGGGACGACGTCGACGAATTCCGGCTCCACGCCCCTACGCCGACGGATTTCAACGATCCTGAAGTTCGGCGCTTCCCGATTGGTGAGAGCCAGCAGACGGCCGTTTCTCGGCAGTAGCGGCCCTAACATGTATTCGGCATTCCGGATCACCGGCTCCGGGTCTTCCGTGCCCCCAAGCGACCAAAGATAAAAGTCGGTCAAAGTGCTTTCTTCAAACCGAACCACTAGAAAGCCGAGTTGTTGGCTGCCGGGAACGATGTGGAGTCGCAGCCGATCGCATTCGCCTGCAAAGAAGACTTCCTCGTCTTTGGTAAAACTCGTGCCCAAGACGTGTTTGTAAGCGGCGCGATAGGCCTGCTTTTTGGCTTCCAGGGCCTCGTGAACGTAGTAGAAGGCTCGAGAATCTGGCGCAAATGCGAAGCCGCGAAGATAGCCTCGGGGAAGCGCGTCCGGCAGCTTCTCTCGGGTTCCGACATCGAAAATTTCAAACGTTCCAGTACGCTCTCCGCCCTGTTTAACTTCATAGAGCAGCAAGCGGGCATTGGGTGAAGCTCGAATCGGTTTTACCGCGGTGTACGGTCCTGTGCCCCGACTCGCGGGATCGACGAGCATCTGATCTGGTCCGTCCCTACCTTCACGGAGGCATATGCAGGGCTGCTCTTGCCCCGCTAGACGTTTCCGAAAAAAGTACCGGGTACCGGCTTTTTGAAGAGAGTCGTAGGTCTCAACATCGAGAAGTTGGCGAATGCGCTCTCGGATGCGCTCT
>WNFJ01207765.1_pt1 | contig 13117 bp, 11 predicted proteins | sample 5400461 | NCBI WGS metagenome assembly WNFJ01 (sample SAMN13153349, study PRJNA577476) | soil metagenome | isolation source: 115 cm saprolite on Douglas fir-dominated hillslope | place: USA:California | collected 2013-09-17 | reverse complement strand
GGGGCCGAGAGTGATCTTTACTGCGTCGGCGAGGGCATTCACGCCGCGCAAAATCGCCTGGCGGGAATTCTCACCTGTTACAATCTGCTTCGCCATACTAGTCATTCCTCCTGATATTTTCTTGCGACTTCAAGATTCTGATGAGAAAAGAACCGGTGTAAAAACCGGCCACTACAGCCCCAATACGGTTACTTCCTGGCCGCTTTCGCTGCGCCGCTCAGCTTCGCCAGAATTTCTTCTTCGCGAAGGATGAGGTACTCCTCGTCCTCGATCTTGATTTCCGTACCACTGTACTTGCCGAACAGAACACGGTCGCCGGGCTTAACGTCGAGAGGGATCAATTCGCCCTTTTCACGCTTGCCGGCGCCGACGGCGATGATTTCGCCTTCCATCGGCTTCTCTTTTGCGGAGTCAGGGATGATGATGCCACCCTTGACGCTTTCCTTCTCTTCAATGCGCTTCACGATGACACGGTCGTGGAGCGGGGTTAGTTGCACTGCCATCTTGAAAAACCTCCATAGGTGAACTTGCGGTTTGAATTACGGCTGAGAGCAGAAAGGGGAATTAGCACTCCTCGCAGCCGACTGCTAATATAGCAGAAAGTTCTGCCATGTCAAGCATTTAACGGACAGCTAGGCGATGTCCTTGTGGATTTCAGGCCACCCTAAGCCATCTATTTAGAATAGCTTAGGTGGTGCAAGAAAAATATGGCACTTGGCCGTTGTGCTGCATATGGTCCCGGCGTAGAATTCCGCACATTGGAGTGCCATGGGGGCGCTGCTCTACATTCGGCTCATCGGCTACACGGCGGGGACGCTGCTGCAGCTTTTCTGGATGGTGGTCATTCTCGGTTACCGCCGCCAGCGCAATTTTGAGCGAGTCTTCTTTTTTCTATGTCTGGCGTTATTCCTTTTCTACGCCGGTTCCTTGCTCGCTCTAAACTCGCAGATTCATTACCTGCAGCCTCCCGTGGGGATCAATCAGTTTGCAATAGTCATTATTTCGACCGGGCTGTGCATGTTGCCGGCCCTTCTTCTTCACCTACACACGGAGTATGCGGAAACACGGGGGATGCTAAGAGTGAAGCGGTGGAAGTGGGCCGCGTTGCTCCTTTTTTATGCTGCGTGTTTTCATGTGGCCTACCATCGGATCCCTCTTCTGCTGCAAGATCCGCATTTTAATTTTCTCGTTCCGGGAAGTTCTTTAGGCGAAGGGTTTGCCATCGTGCTTGCCATCGCGCTGGCATGGTGCGCGATTTGGCAAGGGCGCTTCACAGTGAGCGCTCCCGACCGGCCGCAACGCTATTTTCATGCGACATTGTTGGTGTTTTTCACGCTGTCATTTCTGGCGGTCACGGGCCTGCACCTGGGACCATTTCATCTGGAAACGCAAACCGCCGACTCTCTGGGCACCGCTTTTGGCCTGTTGCCGATTCTGCCCTTCACCGCGCTGATTTACCTCGTACAGCGGCATAACTTCTTGCAGATCGGGCGGCAAAAGAACCTGCTTTATGCGGTTTCCGCGACTTTTTTGGCGCTGCTTTACCTGAGCCTGGTGCGCCGCGTCGGCACCTGGCTGGAGCCGCTTCTTCCGCCGGAAGCCTCGGCATCCATACTGCTATTCGTGCTGGTGATCTTTATCGAACCGCTGCAGCGTGTACTCGGACGGAGACTGCAGGAGACAGCTCACCAAGAAATGGACCGGGTCCAGCGGTTGACGGCCGAAATTCAGCAGGAGGCCCGGCAAGGCAACTTACGAGGTCTGATCCGGTTCATTGAGAACCGCGTCAAAGACCAATTCGAGTTTGAAGCGGCTTGGCTGGACATGCTCCAGCCCGACCTGGGCTCAAATTTTGCCAGGAGGCGCGGCCATGAGGGGGGAGAGTCTTTCTCCGTTTCTCAGCCAGGCAGATTGCATGCTGTTTTGTCCGTGCAGCCTCACGGCGCCATGCTTTCCGGAGAAGTCCGGGCGGCGCTGGAGTTCTTGTGCGAACAATTGCCGGGGGCGCTAGATTTGTGCCGGTTGATTGAAGAGAAGCTGCAGTTGGAAAGGGAATTGGCGGAGCGCGAACGATTGGCGGCGCTTGGGCAGATGGCGGCGAGCATTTCGCACAATTTGAAAAATCCACTGGGCTCGATGAAAACGATCTTGCAGGTGCAGATGGAAAATCCGGAAATGCCGGAGTCCATGCGCGCGGAAACGAAAATGATCCTCGAGGAGATCGGGCGTCTTTCCGCGAAACTGAATCAGCTGCTGCAATTCAGCCGGCCGGCGGTGCTTGGAGAGGGGAAGCAGGCGAAATGCAATGCGTGCGACGTAGCGCGGGAAGTCGTGGATGTTTTGCGTCCTGAAGCGCAGCGCAAAGGCGTCGCGCTGGAACATCAACCGGAGGCCACTGCGTTGAATGTAGCCATCAACACAGAGGCTCTGAACGACATTCTTACCAACCTGGTGGTAAACGCGTTGGACGCGGCGCCGCGAGGCGGACACGTGCATCTAGGAGTCTCGCGGAAAGACGGCAACGGTTTGGTGGTGGTGGAGGATGACGGAGCCGGAGTTCCTGCCGAGTTGCGAGAGAAAATAATTCAGCCGTTTTTCACGACAAAGACTCAGGGGACGGGCCTGGGATTAGCGATCGTGGCCCGTCGCGCGGCGGATGCGGGCGGCAAGCTGGAATTCGAGAGCCCGGTGAAAAATGGGCGGGGGACGCGGTTTTACGTGACATTGCCGATGGCTGAAGCAGAAACCAATGAAGTAAGGAAAAGAGAATGATGAAGAGCATATTGATCGTGGACGATGAACCGGCGGCGAGATACGGGTTACGGCGGGCGCTGGAGGCAAAGTATCGCATCGCAGAAGCCGATTCGGCCGAGGCCGCGCGAGAAGCGCTTCCCAGTGAGCAACCCGACCTGGTGCTGCTGGACGTGGTGCTGCCGGGGCAGGACGGTTTGTCATTCTTGAAGTGGATGCGCGAGCAGGGGAGCGAAGTGCCGGTGCTGATGGTTTCGGCGCTGGACACGGCGAAGACCGCGGTCGAGGCGTTACAGCTTGGCGCGGCGGACTATCTGGTGAAGGGTTTCGAACTGGAAGAGTTGCGGCAGCGCGTGGGGAATCTGCTGAAGCTGGCGACACTCGAAAAAGAAAATGATGTGCTAAGGCGGCGTTTGACGACCGAAGGACAATTCGGCCAGATGATCGGACGCTCGGCGGAGATGCGGCGCGCTTTCGAAATGGCGGACCGCGTGGCGCCGACGGATTCGACGGTGCTGATCCTGGGAGAGAGCGGCACGGGAAAGGATTTACTGGCGCAGGAGATTCACGCGCGCTCGCCGCGCAGCGGGAAAGCTTACGTGGCGGTTAATTGCGCGGCGCTGCCGGAAATGCTGATCGAATCGGAATTATTTGGCTACGAGCGCGGCGCGTTTACGGGTGCGGCGCAGCAGAAAAAAGGAAAATTCGAGCTGGCCTCAGGCGGGACGATTTTTATGGATGAAATTGGGGACATGAATCCGGTGACGCAGGCCAAAGTGTTGCGCGTGCTGGAGAATCGCACCATCGAACGGCTTGGAGGAACACAATCGATTCCGGTGGACGTCCGGGTCATCAGCGCGACGCATCGCAATCTGGCTGCGGAGATTCGTGCTGGGAAGTTTCGCGAGGATTTGTTTTACCGGCTGCGGGTGGTGACGATTGACTTGCCGCCGCTGCGGGCCCACAAGGAAGATATTGCGCTGCTGGCCGAAACTTTTCTGCAAATGCACGGGGCGCGGTTGGGGCGAGCGGCGCAGCTAAAGCGCGAAGCGATGGCGGCGGTTGAAAAATACGATTGGCCGGGCAACGTGCGGGAGCTGAAGAATGCGCTGGAGCGCAGCGTAGTGCTCTCGCGGGGCGACGAGATCGGCGTTGAGGATTTGCCCGGCGAGGTGATACACGGCGAAGCGATCTCGATGAAACATCGCGGAGATGAGAACGACAACGGGATTGGCGAGCGTGATTTTCGCGAGGCCAAACGGAAATTTGAAGTGGCCTATCTGACCAGGCAACTGGCGGAGCACCGTTGGAACGTGTCGCGCACCGCGGCGACAATCGGATTGCACCGGCAGAGTTTGCAGGAGAAGCTGCGCGAACTGGGCATCCGGCGGCCGGGCAGAGAACCGTTGGAAGAAGAATAAGAATTAACGCAGGGACCACAAAGACCGCAGAGAAGAGAATGAAACAGAGAGTTAGAGGATGACTGTCAGGAAAAGCGAGACGGGATTCGCTGGGTATGTTTTGGCGGGTGGCGGCAGCACGCGATTTGGGAGGGACAAGGCGCTCGTGGAAGTCGGCGGGACACCGATGCTGGAGCGCATGATCGAGCTGCTGCGCGGTGTCTCCAAGCAAGTGAAAATAGTCGCGGCGCTGAGCAAATACCCCGCGTTTAGGACGGAAATTGTTGAGGACCGTTGGCTGGGGCAAGGGCCGCTCGGGGGAATCATCACCGCGCTCGAAGACTCCGCAACCCGCGCAGCTCGATGTCAGTGGAATCTAATCCTCAGCTGCGACATGCCGTTCCTGACGCGCGAATGGCTAGCTTTTCTTTGCGAGCGTGCGGCACGAAGCAGAGCGCAGGTCGTTTTTGCGCACTCGGCGTCAGGGCCCGAACCGCTCTGCGCCTGTTGGCAAACGGCTGCTGCGGCGACACTGCGCTCTGGATTCGAGCGCGGCGTGCGTAAAGTGACCGAAGGAATCGCATTGCTGCGCGCAGAAGTGCTTGACGAGGCGGACTGGAAACGATTTGATAGCGCAGGGCGGTTGTTCTGGAACATGAATACGGCGGCGGATTACGAGGAAGCGCGGCGGATTCTGGAAGCGGAGCGAAAGTGAGCGGAACCCAGGCGACTAACTATTTCGAGTTTCGCGACGTGTGCAAGAGCTTCGACGACCGCCTGGTGCTCGATCACGTGAGCTTCACGGTGAAGCACGGAGAGACGTGCGTGATCATGGGGCGCAGCGGCGTAGGCAAATCGGTTTCGTTGAAACACATTATGGGTTTCCTGAAAGCGGATTCGGGACAGATTTTCGTTGATGGAGTGGACGTTACGAATTTCAAGGAGCCGGACTTCGAGGAAGTGCGGCGCAAGGTGACTATGGTCTTTCAGTCCGGAGCGCTGTTCGACTCGCTCACGGTCGGGGAGAACATGGCGTTCCCCCTGGAAGGGCAGCCGGGTCTGACTGCTGACGACGTCGACGAGTACGTCGCGAAAATCGCCCAAATGCTGGAAGTGGACGACGTCACGGACAAATTGCCGAGCGAACTTTCCACGGGGATGAAGCGCGCGGTGGCCATCGGGCGCGCGCTGGCGCAGAACCCCGAGGCCATCTTGTTCGACGAGCCGACAACGATGGTGGACCCGATCATGGCGGGGCACATGGGCGATCTGATCCTGCGGCTGAAAAAAGCATTTCAAAAAACATCTATCGTCGTGACGCACGACACGCATTTGGCAAAAAAACTTGCGGACGTGGTCGTTTTTCTCCAGGAAGGACGAGTAACACTTTTCGGGCCCTGGGACGATTTTGAAAATTCAAGCGATCCCTTCATCAAGAATTTCCGCATGCAGGACGAATTGATTCCCGCGCTGGACGTAACTCTGTGAGCCAGGCCACGAACGGCTTCTCCGATCCCATCAAACAGTTGCGCAGGGAGATGGGCTTCTGGGACGTCCTGCTCTTTAACATTGCCACCGTGCTGGGCCCGCGGTGGATCGCGGCTGCCGCGCACAGCGGTCCTACTTCCATCAGTTTGTGGGTCATAGCGGCTGCGTTTTTCTTCATTCCCTCGGCGCTAGTGATCAATGAACTCTCCTCCCGCTTTCCGAATGAAGGCGGCTTGTACGTTTGGGCCAAGGAAGCCTTCGGTGATTTCCACGGCTTTGTGGCTGGCTGGACGTATTGGATTTACACGGTTTTTTATTTTCCCGGATTGCTGCTCGCCAGCGCGGCGATGAGCGCTTACATTATCGGTGAAGGCGGCGCGACCCTGGAGCACAACCGCCAATTCTTGCTTCTCGTTTCGCTGGCATACCTGCTGGTCGCCGTGGCCTTGAACATCGTCGGACTGAACATCGGAAAGTGGCTGCAGAACGCCGGCGGCGTCTCGACTTACGCTCCGCTGCTCTTGCTCGTGGCGCTTGGAGGATTCTTGTGGCTGCGTCATGGCTCGGTGACGCACCTGACATGGACAAATGTTTTGCCGGTTTGGAATTGGGACACCGTGAATTTCTGGTCGCAGATCGCTTTTGCCTTCACAGGACTCGAACTTGTATCAGCCATGAGCCAGGAAGTCCGTGATCCGCAACGGACGCTGCCTCGCGCCGTGTTTGCCGCGGGAGCCCTCATTGCCGCGATGTACGTCGTCGGAACGATGGCGGTGATGGCCTTAGTTCCTCCTGCCGACGTCTCCACGACAAGCGGTGTGTTCCATGCCATCACGGTGGGCGCGCTCGCACTGAAGATAGGATTTTTGGGAATCATCGCGGCGCTGCTCGCCACTGTGGGAAATGCCGGGGGAGTGGGCAGTACTGTAGCGGGGATCGCGCGCGTTCCTTTTGTGGTCGGCATTGACCGTTATCTGCCTGGGGCATTCGGGAGGATTCACCCGCGATGGAAAACGCCGTACGTATCCATCATCGTGCAAGCAGTTGTTTCCGGCTTGATTCTGTTCTTGAGCCAGATCAAGAGCCCAACGGTTCAAGCGGCTTATCAGATTTTGATCGATGCCGCGATCATTCTGTACTTTATCCCGTTCCTGTACATGTTTGCTGCGGCGATTAAATTGTTCGGGCGTCGCGACCGCCTGGAGAATAAAAGTGCCGTGCTGATTCCGGGAGGCAAAGCCGGCGTGTGGATCATCAGTATTCTCGGATTTGTGGTTGTATTGATCGGAATTATTGTCTCACTTGTTCCGCCGGGAGATTCTTCGGATAAGGTGGGATTCGAATTGAGGCTCGTGGGCGGAACGGCGGCCGCGATCGTGCTGGGGCTGAGCTTGTATTGGCGCGGGGTACGGCAGAAGAGCACGGAAAATCCTAGCGCCTAGAAACCTTGATTGACCAGCTGCTCGATCGTTAGTATGCCCGGGGGTGTGTCGTTGCGCGCTTCCAGATAGCTCTCCACGTATTTCCCCAAAATGTCTGCTTCGAGATTGACCGCGTCGTCAGGCTTGCGGTCGCGGATATTGGTGTGTTGGTAGGTGTAGGGAATCACCGCGACTTCGGCAACGTTGTTCGGCCAACGAGCCACGGTGAGGCTGATGCCGTCAATGGTGATCGAACCTTTTGGCACAATGTAGCGGGCGAATTCAGCCGGAACTTCCACGCCGAACCACCAGTTGTCTCCCTCGGGGGTGAGATGCGTTACGCGGCCGACAGTATCCACATGGCCGAGAACGAAATGTCCGCCGAATTCCTTGCCGGCGGTGAGCGGCTGCTCGAGATTGACGCGCGCGCCCTTCTTCAATTCGCCTCTCTTGGCGCCGAAAGAAGTTTTGCGGATTGTTTCACCGGACAGGTCTGCGGAAAGCCGGCCATTGTGGAGATCAACGATTGTCAGGCAGCAGCCGTTTACGGCGATGCTGTTCGAGACAGCGAGCGACGGCGCGACAGTCGGGGCGTGTATGGTGACACGCCCGCCATCATCTTTCAGGTTGAGCGCTTCGATTGTGCCGGTGTGCTCGATGATTCCGGTAAACATGGAGATTTCAACTGCTCTCAAATCTGAGTGTACAGTATTTCGCGGCTAAGGTAGAAAGCACTAGACTGTTGCCTATCGCATGGGCGGAGAGCCTTGGTCGTACAATGAAAGCATGCTTGCTGCGCGCGCCGGCCGCAATTGAAACGAATCCGCTGGAATATGCGGACGTCGCGATGCCGCAGCCAAAGAGCGATGAAGTGATGGTACGTGTGCGCGCCTGTGGTGTGTGCAGAACGGACTTACACGTCATTGAAGGCGAATTGCCGCCGCGTAAATCGCCGGTGATTCCCGGGCACCAAGTCGTCGGCGTTATCGAGAAACAGGGTGAGAATGCGCGACGGTTTGCGGTCGGGGCGCGGGTCGGAATTGCCTGGCTGCATCAAACAGACGGGACTTGCGAGTATTGCCGGTCAGGGGCGGAAAATCTTTGCGACAACCCGATGTTCACCGGCTACAGCGTAGATGGCGGCTACGCCGAATATATCGTTGCACCGGAAGATTTCGTCTATGCCATTCCTTCGGAGTTTCTCGACGAACAGGCCGCGCCGTTGCTCTGTGCTGGCATTATTGGATTTCGGTCGCTGCGGCTCTCCGGGATCAAAGCGGGCGGACGCCTGGGCTTTTATGGATTCGGCGCGGCGGCGCACGTGGCGATTCAGGTAGCGCGGCACTGGGGCGTGGAAGTGTTTGCTTCAACGCGCGACGTGCGTCACCAAAAACTTGCGCTGGAGTTAGGCGCGGCGTGGGCCGGAGGAACGTTTGATGCACCACCAAAGAAACTCGACGCAGCTATCGTCTTCGCGCCGGCCGGAGAGATCGTTCCGGCGGCACTGAAGGCGCTCAAGAAAGGCGGCGTGCTCGTTCTTGGTGGCATCCACATGAGCCCAATACCCTCGTTCGATTACCAACTTTTGTACCAAGAACGCGTGATTCGCAGCGTAGCGAATAATACGCGGCAAGACGGCGAGGATTTTCTGGGCGTGGCGGCGAAAATTCCGATTCGAACGCACGTGCAGGTTTTTCCGTTGAGCGAAGCCAACCGCGCGCTCAATACGTTGAAGAACGATGCCATCCCCGGCGCATCAGTTCTTCGCGTCGGCGACTAACTCGATCTATTTCTCGTAGATGTCCGGAAGGTAAGCCTCAACGGCGAAGTCCGGGCCGAATTGCTGCGTGCGAATGTTCCGTGGTGGCGGAAGACTCAGCTTCGGAAGGAGTGCGAAGGGCACGCGGTTGCCCCCGGCGATTTTTGGAGCATAGAAGAGAAAAAGTTTGTGGACGATGCCTGCTGTGAGCGCCGAGCCATTCATTGTCGGGCCTGCTTCCAGCAGAACGCTGAGAATTTCGCGACGGCCGAGCTCCGCGAGCACAGAAGAAAGTTCGACACGGCCACTCTTTGCTTTTGCGCGGATCACTTCGACGCCGGCGGTCTCCAGTTTGCGCGCCTTTGCTGAATTCACTGGAGCAGTTGTGAATACCAGGAGATTCTCGTCCGAGGTCTTCACGATGCGGGATTTTGGCGATAGGCGCAGCCCAGAATCCAGAATGATGCGCAGTAAACGGCGCCGACGCGGCAGGCTGCTGCGATCTGTCAGCAGCGGATCATCGGCGAGAATCGTGCCGATTCCCGTGAGCAACGCATCCGAAGCGTGGCGCATCCGATGGACTTCCGCGCGGGACTCTTCCGACGTGATCCAATCATCGCGCTTGCCGGAGTGCTTGCCCAGCTTTTTTCCAGACGATGGCAACGCGAGCTGGCCGTCGAGCGTCATCGCCGACTTCAGCGTAACGAACGGCTTCTTCGTGCGAATCCAGCACGCGAACGCTTCGTTGAGGCGGCGCGCCTCGTCTTCGCAAACGTCGGTGAAAACTTCAACGCCTGCCGCCCGCAAGCGCTCGAAGCCGCGGCCTGAGTTGACCGGATTCGGATCATCCATGGCCGCGACGACGCGTTGAACGCCCGCCCCAATGATCGCTTCCGTGCAAGGCCCAGTGCGCCCGGTGTGATTGCACGGTTCGAGCGTGACGTAGAGCGTTGCACCGCGCGCCTTCTCGCCGGCAGATCTCAGCGCGACGATTTCCGCGTGCTCGCGCCATTCGTATTGATGAAAACCTTCGCCGACGATCTGTCCTTCCCGCACGATGACACAACCCACCATGGGATTTGGGCTGGCCAGGCCAATGCCTTTGCGGGCCAACCCCAGCGCGTGTTGCATGAAGCGGATGGCGTGTGCGTCCACGTTTTAGTCGAAGAGAGAATTGGCGTACGTTTCCGCGTCGAAGGGAACTATGTCATTGATCTGCTCGCCGGTGCCGACAAAGCGAATAGGCAGGCCCAACTCGCGTGAGATCGCGACGATGATGCCGCCTTTGGCAGTGCCATCGAGTTTCGTAAGGATGATTCCCGTGACGCCGACCGTGGAAGTGAATTCGCGTGCTTGCGCAAGACCGTTCTGCCCGGTGGTGGCGTCGAGAACCAGCAACACGTCATGCGGTGCGCCCGGAATCACTTTGGCGGCGGTACGCTTCATTTTTTCCAGTTCGGCCATGAGATTTGATTTGGTGTGCAGGCGTCCCGCGGTATCCACGATGACGACATCGGAGGAACGCGCCTTAGCGGCGGCGACGGCGTCGTAGACAACCGCCGCGGGGTCAGCGCCGGATTTCTGCTTGATGACCTCGATGCCATTGCGCTGGGCCCAAATTTCCAATTGTTCAACGGCGGCGGCGCGAAACGTGTCCGCGGCACAGAGCATCACGCTGCGGCCTTCGTGGCGAAGCCTGTTTGCGAGCTTCCCAATGCTTGTAGTCTTGCCAGCCCCGTTGACGCCAACAATGAAAATCACGCGCGTGCCGGCGCCATTCTGCGAAGCGGAGATTCCGCTTGTGGTTGCCAGATCCGGCTTCACGGGCGCGTTCAAGATGCGAATGATGTGCGACTTGATTTCGCGCTTGAGCTGTGCAGAGTCGGCTAGCGCGTTGCGGTCCATTTTTTCGCGCACTGCATCCAGAATCTCGCGAGTCGGCTTCACGCCCAAGTCTGCGGAGAGCAGCGCTGTCTCCAGATCCTTCAGGATCGAGGCATCGATCTTCCGCTCGCCAAGAAAGACATTATCGACAGCTTCCGCGAGAACAGCTTTCGTCTTGCTAACGGAAGCCTTGAGGCGTTCCGCGAGAGTTGGTTCGGGCTTGCCAAAGAGAGAAATCATAAGATTGCACGATGCAGGTCAAGTACAACCTGAAATTGTAGCAGAAGCGCCTTTTGCGGGCCGCGCATGTCTCGCGGGGTGTTAGTTCTAGCGGTACGGTTTTTCGGTGAGGAAGGTGACGTTTTCTATCCCTGCGAGGCGGACCTGGACCAAAATCGGTATAGCATCGCCGTACTTCGCGCGTGCGTCCACTACCAGGTAAATTCTCTTTTCCGCCCCATTCCGCATTCCTTCTTGAATCTCCTTCGCCAAATCGGCGCGGACAACACGATGATCGCGGAAGAATACGCTGCCGTCGCGCGTAATACTGATCAGCAGTGCATCTTCCTTCAAAGCACCGGGCTGTGGGCTCGAGTGCCTAGCGATGGCTCTGTCAGCACTGCTGCCAAAGGCATAGGGCGGATACGGCATACCAAATCTTGTCCAGACGAGAATCGCTAGCATCACGCTCACGAATCCCCACATGTCTATCCTGCAAAGAAGTTCATTTCTTCGTCGCAAAGCGGCTAATTTGAATCGGGGTTGTTTTGACCGCATTGGGAAGCCCTTCTCTGTGCCTCCATGATGTGGATCGGCTGACAAATCAGACGTGCACTTCAACGGCGCTGAGGCGGAGCTTGCCAGCGTTGACGGCGGCTTCGAGTGCGGTCACAACGACGACGTCGAATTTGGAACCGGTCAGAGCCCGGATGCGGTTCATGGCGTAGTCCAATTCCATTGCCGTCTGATAGGGCCGGTTGGTGGTCATGGCGTCGAGAGTATCGGCCACGCCGATGATGCGCGCCATGAGCGGAATCTGCGGGCCTTGTAGTCCATACGGGTAGCCGCGGCCGTCCATGTGTTCATGGTGCAACTCGATGCCCGGAAGCATTTCTTTAAGCTGCGAAACCGGGCGCATGATGTTCGCGCCTTTCACGGTGTGCTGCTTCATTAACCCAAATTCTTCCGGCGTAAGCGCCCCCGGCTTCTTCAGCACGCGATCCTCGACGCCGATTTTTCCGACGTCATGCAGCAGCGCGGAGATACGCAGCTTGTCCAACTCTTCCGTCGAGAGCCCCAATTCCTGCCCGATCAGCGTCGAATACTTCGCCACACGGCCGGAGTGACCGCGCGTATATGGATCTTTTTCGTCGATGGCCGCGGCGAGCATTCGAATCGAACCAATAAACAGCTCACGGTTTTCTTCCGCGGCTTCCTTCAGGCGCTCGATGTATTCCTCGATGTCGCCGGCCATCTTGTTGAAGTTTTCGGCGAGCTCGCTGATTTCTGAAGCGCCGCGCACCGGAGAGCGCTGATGAAATTCGCCGCGGCTGATTGCACGCGTGGAGGCCGCCAGCCCGCGAATGGGTCCGCTGATGCCCACGGCGAAGAAATATCCGACGAGAATGGCGGACAGAATGACGACGCTGACGAACGCCAGCGCCTGGCGGTTGAGTTCGGTCACTCCGGCGTCCGTTTGCGCCTCATCGAGACTCCGCTGCGCGATGACCGCCCAATTCACTTCAGGAAAAGTGCTGTACGTTCCGATCATCTCGGTCTCGTGTTTCTTGTCCTTTTGGGTAAACCGCACCGTTTCCGTGTTGCGAAGCTCCTGCGGCAGCGCTTTCACTTGCGCGACCAGCGAATTGCTGGTGACGTCCGCGCCGGGAACGAAGTTTTTTGTGTCCCAGTGGGCCACCAGGCGGCCGTTATGATCCACCAGAAAAACAGCGCGGCCCCGCACGCTGGCTTCCTGCAAGCGGCGCACGATGGAGTCCAGGGAAACGACCGCTGCCAGCATTCCGGTAAAGTTGCGGTTGACGTCCTCGAGAGGGACCGCCACCACAAACGCAGGCCGGTTTTCCGGCGCAAGCGCCAGAGGATCGCTTCGAAACTTCACCACCTGCAACTGCTGCGACTGCAAGCAGGTAACGAAAGCTCGCTGCAACGCTCTCGCAACGAACGGATCCTGCTCGGCGCGGAAATTTCCCTGTGACGCGCTCGTCCCTTTTCCCGATTTCCCGACTGCGGTCAGGTAAATGAACGTGCTGCGATTGCTCGATACAAATTCCTCTAGCAGGCGCGTAACCTTGGGTTCCGCCGCGGGATCCTCGACGTTGTCGATGAGACCGGTGAGGGCGAGGATCTGGCGCTCGCTGAGCAGCTGTTGCGTCAAGTTGGATTCGAATAGCTGG
>WNFJ01190626.1_pt1 | contig 13118 bp, 9 predicted proteins | sample 5400461 | NCBI WGS metagenome assembly WNFJ01 (sample SAMN13153349, study PRJNA577476) | soil metagenome | isolation source: 115 cm saprolite on Douglas fir-dominated hillslope | place: USA:California | collected 2013-09-17 | reverse complement strand
CGGCAGTCGCGGCGCCAGCGCCTCGATGCGCTGTGCTTCGTTATCCGAAACATGTCCTGCACCGTAGGCCGCGATGACGATCCCGTGATATCCCGCGTGGGCGACCGCGTCGAGCATCTCACCCGTCTCGCCCAGACATGTCTCGACGAGTGCCACTCGGACCGACAGGTCGGGCTTTCCAAAGCGCTGGGAATAACGCCTGGACGGTGGACGGAAATACTGGGGCATACCTTCGAGCACCATGCCAGCGGGCCCCACGACCGGCGACTCGAAGGTTTCGACGGACATCGAGTTCGCTTTGCGCACCCAGCGCGCCTCATGGATCGTGTTGTTCATGACCACGGCTACACCGCGCCCGCGACTGGCGCCGTACGCCGCGCAGGCCACCGCGGCAAGAATATTGGCGGGCCCATCCGCGCCTGCGGCCAGCGGCGTGCGCATCGCGCCTGTGACCACCAGCGGCTGCGGATGCGTCCACAGAAGGTCGAGCAGGAAGGAGGTTTCCTCGAGCGTGTCGGTGCCTTGGGTCAGGACGATCCCGGCGGCGCCGGCAGCCACCAGACTGTCCAGCACATGCGCAAGGGTCAGCGAAGGGCTGGGTAATTGCAAAAGCGTCTCGGCGTGAATCTGCGCGATATCAGCCAGACCGGGGACCGCAGTCACCAATTGTTGCGCGGAAAGTCGTGGCAACGCGCCAGCGTCGGCATTGTCGGCGGTCATGCATATCGTGCCGCCTAATGCCCCTACAGCGATGCTCGGATAGTTCATCGAAGCGTTCCTTTCGAGTGTGTGGAAAGTATCAGCTAAACCGTACCTTAAACAACGTGCAAAGACTCGGCACCAACGAGCGGCGCCGATGTCACGCCCGGAATCGGTGCGACGGCGATCTTGCGCTGCGTGATGCACCGTCCTCGCGCGCGCTTGCACAAGTCCCGCGCATTGCAGTGTGCTCTTGCCGGTGGGGCAAGCGCCCGACGTGCCCGCACGTACTGGATTTACCGCATGATGGCACGCTTCGTGCCTATAAGCGTGTAAATGTCAATTGTTGCAAGTTGCAATTAACGTAGCACAGTGGAATCGGATATCAGCCTGTCGCAGGCGCATATCCGAGATTGAAGCATCTGAACTTCCGCCTGGATGCACTCGACGCGTTGGCGTGGAGTGCGGCGTCCGGAAAGGGACGTGCCGTACCACTGTATCAACAAGCTTACTGAACACGTCGAAGAGGGTGGCGAGTGGACACGCCCGCTAATACGACGCAAGCGCGGCCTGAATTCATTTTGTGTCATTTCTTCCTATTGGAGTGAAGCATGTTGAAGCGATTGTTTACTCGATGTGTGGCTGGGGCGCTGATTGCGAGCGCAGCGACGATGGTGTGCGCGCAGGATGCATCCAAGGTGTTACGAATCGTGCCGCAAGCCGATCTGAAGATCCTCGATCCGATCTGGACCACGGCATTCATCACGCGCGACCACGGCTACATGATCTACGACACACTCTTCGGCGTGGATGCCAAGGGCGCGGTGCAACCGGAGATGGTGGACACGTATACGGCCTCGCCGGACGGCAAGACTTGGACCTTCACGTTGCGCAAGGGGCTCGCGTTCAGCGACGGCAAGCCAGTCATCTCAGCTGACGTCATCGCGTCGATCACGCGCTGGGGCAAGCGCGACGTGTTCGGTCAGAGAATGTTTGCGGCCCTGCAGTCGTTCGATGCGGTCGACGCCAAGTCCTTCCGCATGACCTTTAAGCAACCCTTTCCGATGGTCTTCGACGCGCTCGGCAAGCCGTCGGGCAGTGCCGCCTTTATCATGCCGAAGCGGGTCGCCGATACGCCGGCGGACCAACAGATCTCTGACTACACCGGGTCGGGCCCCTACATCTTCAAACAGGACGAGTATCGCCCGGGCGCGAAGATTGTGTACATCAAGAACCCGAACTATGTGCCGCGACCGGAGCCGGCTTCCGGTACCGCAGGCGGCAAACATGTCTATGTCGACCGTGTCGAATGGATCGTGCTCAAGGACGCGCAGACGCAGGCCAATGCGATTGCGAACGGTGAAGTGGATATGATCGAATGGATGCCCGCCGAGCAGTACGCCGCGTTCAAGAGTAATCCCAAGCTGGAACTGGTGAAGCCGACTCCCGCCGGGCTCTTCGACCTGCACCTGAATCATCTGGTGCCGCCGTTCAACAACCCGAAGATTGCCCAGGCGGCAATCATGGCGATCAACCAGGAAGCGTTGATGCGCGCCCAACTGGTGAACAAGGATCTGTACCGGACGTGTTCGTCGATTTACCCATGCGATTCGCCGTTGGCGTCGACCGAGACCGCCTACTTCACGGGCAAGCCCCAGTTCGCGGCGGCCCGAAATCTGCTGAAGGAAGCGGGCTACGATGGCAAGCCGGTAGTGTTGATGTATCCGTCGGACTACGCAGTACTGAATAAGTTTCCGCCAGTCATGGCGCAACTGTTGAAGCAGGCTGGGTTCAATGTCGACCTGCAGGCGATGGATTGGTCGACGCTCGTGACGCGCCGAACCAGCAAGGCGCCGGCCGACAAGGGTGGCTGGAACCTGTTCATTACCGGATGGGCGCCCGGCGACACGATGAATCCATTGTTCTTCACTCCGCTGACGGGCAACGGCGACAAGGGCTGGTTCGGCTGGGCGACTGACGACAAGATCGAGCAGCTCAAGAACGATTACCTTGTCACCACCGACCCTGCGCAGCGCAAGAAGATCGCCGCGGCGATCCAACTGGAAACGTTCCAGAGCGGGATCCTGGCGCCGTTGGGCGACTTCGATTTCTATTCGGTCATCCGCAAGGGCGTGGTCAGCGGCATCGTGCCGGCTCCGGTCAACGTGTTCTGGAACATCCGCAAGAGCTAACCGGTGTCGGCGGCTGGTCGCCGGCCGCCCGACGTCTCGCAGGGCAACGCAAGCCCGTCAATCTGTCAACCGGATTTGGAGCGTAACCGACATGCCTTTCTTTCTTTTCCGGCGCGTACTGTCGACGGCGCCAGTGCTGGTGATTGTCGCCCTCATCGTGTTCATGATTCTGCGTCTGACGCCGGGCGATCCGGCTGCGGCGCTCGTCGGTGACAACGGCACCAGCGCGGACATCGCACGGATCCACGCGAGCCTCGGGCTCGACCGGCCGCTGCCGGTGCAGTTCGTCAAATGGACCGGGCAGTTGTTGCAGGGCAACCTCGGCGACTCGTACTACATGAAGCAGCCGGTAACCCGGTTGATTGCGCAACGCGTTCCACCGACCTTGTCGTTGTCCGCCCTGACACTGGTGATTACGCTCCTGCTCGCGGTGCCGCTCGGCGTGATCGCGGCCTCGCGGCACGGAGGCTGGCTGGACCGGATGCTGATGGGACTTTCGGTGATGGGGTTCTCGGTGCCGTCGTTCGTGGTCGGCTATATCCTCATCTGGGCGGTCGCCTTGCATGCGAAGCTGCTACCGGTACAGGGATACGCACCATTGAGCGCTGGCATTGGTCCGTGGCTCACGCACCTGATCCTGCCCGCCATCACGCTGTCCATCGTCTACCTTGCACTGATTGCCCGCGTCACGCGCGCTGCGGTTGCCGAGGCGCTGACCGAAGACTACATCCGCACGGCCCGCGCCAAAGGTATCTCCGAAGCGCGCGTGCTGATTCGCCATGCGCTGGCCAATGCCGCGGTACCGATCGTCACGGTGATCGGCATCGGCGTCGGCTTGCTAATCGGCGGCGTGGTGGTCACCGAAACCGTCTACGCGATCCCCGGGCTCGGGCAATTGACGGTCGATGCAGTACTGGCGCGCGACTTCCCGCTGATACAAGGCATCACGCTGTTCTTTTCCTTTGTTTACGTGCTTATCAACCTGCTGGTCGACATGAGCTATCTGCTGCTCGACCCGCGTATCCGCTATTGAGTGAAAGGACGATTGGACATGAGCGACGACCACGATCCGATGACCCTTGCCGCGCCGGGCGCCATCCTTGCCAACCTGGAGGTGGTGCCGGCCATACGCTCGCGCACACCGCTGTGGCGCCGCGTCCTGCGGAACTGGTCGGTGCGCCTGGGATGCGGGGCACTGTTGCTTTTGATCTTCGTAGCCGTCGCCGCACCGTGGCTTGGCACCATCGACCCGACCGCGATGGATCCCTCGAGCGCCAACCTCCTGCCGGGCGTGAGGGCGGAATTCAGTGATCTGTCAGGCGCGACGTTCCAACACTTCTTCCTGATGGGCACCGACAGCCTCGGCCGGGATATCTGGAGCCGGGTTGTATACGGTGCGCGCGTGTCCCTTTCGGTCGGCATCTCGGTGGCACTGCTCGCGCTCACCTTCGGCGCACTGGTCGGCGTGGCGGCGGGGTATTTTCGCCGCCTCGACGACATCCTCATGCGCGCCATGGACAGCTTGATGGCGATTCCCAGCATCCTGTTCGCGATTACGCTGATGGCGCTCTGGCGGCCGACGCTGGTCACGGTGATTGTCGCGATCACGATTCCCGAAATTCCGCGCGTCGCACGGCTGGTGCGCTCGATCGTGCTGACCATTCGCGAGGAACCCTACATCGAGGCCGCCATTTCGTTGGCTACGCCGACCGTCAAGATTCTGTGGCGTCACATTCTGCCGAATGCAATCGCACCGCTGATCGTGCAGGGAACCTACGTGTGCGCGTCGGCGATCCTGGTGGAGGCGATCCTGTCGTTTCTCGGCGTCGGCCTGCCGCCGGATATTCCGACGTGGGGCAACGTCATGGCCGACGGCCGCATGCAGTTCAATCAGTATCCTCAGACCGTGCTGTTCCCAGGGGTTTTCCTGGCGCTGACGGTGCTGGCGGTCAACATCCTGGGCGACGGATTGCGTGACACGCTCGATCCGAAATTCAACAAACGGGGGAGCTGACGCGATGCGTGATTTCGATTTTCAAACGGCCGCATCATCCGCCGCCGAGCCGGCCGCAACCGTCCTCGCGGTCAACAACCTGACCATTGCGCTGCCGGCCGGCGCCGACCGCCCCCACGCGGTCCGGCATGTCTCGCTCGACGTGCGGCAGGGGGAGATTGTCTGCCTGCTGGGCGAGTCGGGCTCGGGCAAATCGGTGATCGCGCAGGCAGTGATGGGCTTGCTGCCGGCGTCGCTCACGCCGGTGGACGGCGGCATCGAACTGCTGGGCGAAGACGTGCTGACAGCAAGCCCGGACCGCATCCGCCAATTGCGCGGCGAAAAGATGGCGATGGTTTTCCAGGAGCCGATGACGGCCCTCAATCCGATCATGACGTGCGGCGCGCAGGTCGACGAGATGCTGGCACAGCATAGCCGTGCCGGCGTCGGCGAGAGGCGGCGGCGCATTCTCGAGATCTTCGCGCACGTCAGGCTGCCGGAACCGGAGCGCATCTACGCGTCTTATCCGCATCAGTTGTCGGGTGGGCAGCGCCAGCGCATCGTGATTGCAATGGCGCTGATCCTGAAGCCGTCGCTGCTGATCTGCGACGACGTCACGACCCAGGCCGAGATCCTCAAGCTGATTCGTGAATTGCAGACTGAGAGCGGAACCGCCGTGCTGTTCATCACCCACGATTTCGGCGTTGTCGCCGAGATTGCCGACCGCGTCGTTGTGTTGCGGTTGGGCGACATGATCGAGCAGGGCGCCAAGTTGCAGGTATTGCAGCAGCCGCGCGAGCCCTATACCCGCATGTTGCTGGCAGCGGTCCCCGCGCTGGTGCCGCGCACGCGTCCCCCGGTGGAGAAAGCCTATCCCCTGCTCGACGCGTGCGGGATCGGGAAGACTTATGTGACGGGTTCCTGGCCGGCCCGCAAGCGCAAGGTGCAGGCGGCCATTGATGTTTCGCTGATGGTGCATCCGGGCGAAACGGTCGGCATTGTGGGCGAGTCCGGCTCGGGAAAATCGACGGTCGCGCGCTGCATTGCGCGGCTGATCGAGCCGAGCGCCGGCGATATCTTCGCCGACGGCCGGTCGGTGGCCAAAGCGCGCGGCCGCGCGCTATATCCGTTCCGGCGCGGCGTACAGGTCGTGTTCCAGGATCCTTACCGCTCGCTGGATCCGCGCCAGACAGTGGGCGCCTCGATCGTCGAAGGGCCGCTGAATTTCGGCGTGCCATACGCTCAGGCGTGGCAACGTGCTGAAGAATTGATGACGCTGGTGCGTCTCAGGCCCGATGCGCTGAACCGCTACCCTAGCGAATTCTCCGGCGGCCAGCGGCAACGCATCTCGATTGCGCGGGCGCTGGCATGCGAGCCAAAAGTGTTGATCGCCGACGAGGCGGTGTCCGCACTCGACGTCTCGGTCCAGGCGCAAATTCTCGAACTGCTGGATGACATTCAGCAGCGGCTGCGGATCGGCATTCTGTTCATTACACACGATCTGCGGGTAGCCAGCCAGATCTGCGATCGGGTCATCGTGATGCGGCGCGGCCAGATTGTCGAGGAAGGGGCGATCCAGGACGTGTTCCTCGCGCCGCGCCACGAATATACGCGGGCCTTGCTGGCGGCGGCCCCCGGGCGCGACTTCGCGTTCGGCGCCGCTTGAGGCGGCCCACCATCACATTGATTTCCCGAGCTTCCGATCAGTCACGACAATGACCCGATACCGTCGATATCTTCAAAGAGACAGCAATGCACACTCCTAAGCGGATCGTCTTCTGTGGCTTCCAGCACGAGACCAACACCTTCGCGCCGACTCAAGCGGACCTGCTCGCCTTCGAGCGCGGAGGCGGCTGGCCGGGACTGGTGAGCGGCGATGCGGTGTTCGAAGCGATTGCCGGTAGAAATATTCCCGCCGCCGGTTTCGTCGATGCAGCACGACGCGCTGGCCACACGGTGCTGCCGACCGTGTGGTGCGCGGCCAGCCCGTCCGCGCACGTCACCGAGGCAGCCTACGAACATATCGCCGGCGAGATCCTGGCTGGTGTCGAGGCAGTGCTGCCGGTCGACGCGGTCTACCTGGACCTGCATGGCGCGATGGTCGCGACTCATTTCGACGACGGCGAGGGCGAGCTGCTGCGGCGCATACGTGCGCTCGTTGGTGATGCTGTGCCGGTGGTCGGCAGTCTCGATCTGCACGCCAACGTGACCGCGCAGATGCTCGACAGGGCAGACGCACTGGTCGCATACCGGACCTATCCGCACGTCGACATGGCGAGCACGGGCAAGCGCGCCTTTGCGCTCCTTGAAAAGCGCTGGGCAAGCGGTTCGCGTGCCGCGCTCGCGGTCCGCCGGCTGCCGTTCCTGGTGCCGATCTGCTGGCAGTGCACCGACTTGCAGCCGGCCGCGCGTCTCTATGCGCTGCTCGAGGAGATTGAAGCGGCGGATAGCGCCGACCTGTCGTTCGCGACCGGCTTCCCGGCGGCCGATTTTCCCGAATGCTCGCCGGTGATCTGGGCCTATGCGAACGATCCTGCCGTTGCCGAAGCGGCGGTCGACGAGTTGACGCAGGCAGCGAACGACGCTGAAGCCGAATTCGCCGGTACCCTGTATTCACCCGACGATGCGGTCCGTTACGCGATCGAACAGAGCCGCGCCGGCAGGCGCCCGATCATCGTCGCAGACGGACAGGACAATCCGGGTGCCGGCGCGAATTCGGACACCACCGGGCTGCTGCGCGCCCTGATCAGGCAGGACGCGCAGCAGGCTGCGATCGGCCTGATCGTCGATCCGACGGCCGCTGAAGCGATTCACGAGCGGCAGGTCGGTGAGACGATCCGGCTGTCACTTGGTGGTCATTCCGGCATCCCCGGCGACGCGCCTTATGAAGACGAGTTCCTGATTGAAGCGATCTCGGACGGCAAGATCGACGCGACCGGCCCGTACTATGCCGGCTTTCACCTGGATGTCGGGCCGGCCGCCTGCCTGAGGCGCGGCGGCGTGCGAATCGTAGTGGCCTCGTTCAAGGTGCAGATGGCCGACCAGGCGCTGTTTCGCCTCGTCGGCATCGAGCCCGCCACGCAGGCGATCCTGGCCGTCAAGAGCGCGGTACATTTTCGCGCCGACTTCGCACCGATCGCGGCCGAGATTATCGTCTGCGCGGCCCCTGGTTCAATGCCCATGCGGCTTGAGCAACTGCCGTGGAGCAAGCTTCCTGCGGGGATGCGACTTGGCGCCAAGGGGCAACCTTTCGAGCCGGGGTGGACGGCCTCGGAGGGCGGCTGAGCTGCGCATTGATACCTTCTATCTGACTTTTTCAGTTACCCACTCGTCACATTTCACCAAGAGGGATCCCTACCCATGGAAGACTATTTTGTATTCAATGCCGGAGACGTGGTGTTGCAATCCGGTATCACGTTCAGAGATGCCAAGCTCGCCTATCAAACCTACGGAAAGTTGAACGCGGAAAAATCGAATGTCATTCTGTACATGACGTCATTTTCCGCGCATCACTATGACATCGAGTGGATGGTCGGTCCAGGCAAGGCGCTAGACACCGACAAGTACTTCGTCGTTATTCCGAATCTGTTCGGCAATGGACTGTCGTCCTCGCCCAGCAACGCAACCGAGCCCTTTAGCGGAAGCCGTTGGCCGAATTTTACGATCGCCGATAACGTCGCAATTCAACACCAGCTCCTGACGCAGGAACTCGGCATCGACGTATTGCAATTAGCGTGCGGATGGTCGATGGGCGGCTTGCAGGCGTATCAATGGGCATCAATGTATCCGGACATGGTCAGGCGGCTGGTCGTGCTTTGCGGCGCGGCAAAGGCCTCGCCGCACAATCAGGTATTCATCGAGGGCGTGCGCGCGACCCTGACGACGGATCCTGGTTTTCAAAACGGAACGTTCGTTGAGCGTCCCGAACGCGGTCTGCGGGCCATGGGTCGCAACTACGCCGCCATGGCGATGTCGCAGACGTTTTATCGTGACGAAGTGTGGCGGCAGGCTGGTTTTTCCTCGCTTGAAGACTATCTCGTGATGTCGTGGGAAGCGAATTTCCTGAAGCGTGATGGCAACAACCTGCTGGCTCACCTATGGACATGGCAGCATGCGAACATCGCCGCCAATTCCACATATAACGGCGATTTTCACGCGGCGCTGAAAGCGATTACGGCAAAGTCGCTGATCATGCCGAGCGAAACCGATCTGTATTTCCAGGTGGAAGACAACCGTCTCGAGGTCGAGCAAATGCGAAACGCCAGGCTTCTTCCCATTTCGTCGATATGGGGCCATCGTGCCGGACTGCCGACAGCCAATGTGGACGATGCCGCGTTTATTTCCGCTGCGATAACCCGGCATCTTCAGGACTGACCTGCTGGACATGCCTCGGCTGCGTCTCGTGTTTCTCTTGCAGTCATTCATCGGCACCGCAAGCTTCCAAACCAATGTTGTCGAATAACATTGCGGAAGTCGCTGTTACAGATTAGCAGTGAGATTGCAACATGTTGGTCGGGACGTCACAGGCGTCCCCGGAATGACGATCATCCGGCCTGACGAGCCCTGGCGCTACGTCGCATGACTCTTTCCGAACGTTTTTGAAGCGGGCCTTTTCACAGGCGTAGGTTGCTGCCTCAAGCAGCAACCTACGCGGCCGTCAGACCGGTTACGCAACAAAGACAGCTCACACGAACCCGCAGCCTTCTCCATCATCGGCGAACGTTGAGAACTACACAATGCGCACCGCGATGAACTGAGTCGGGTGTTTCGGCAGACTGCGTCGTCACATATAAATCGCTTCCTTGGATCGTCGCAACCGTACAGGCTCGACGAACGCGAATGTCGCGCCCGGAATCGGTGCAACGGCGATATTGCTTCGCACGATGCACCGTTCTCGCGCGCACCATGCATGGTTTTGCACATGGCCGTGTGTGCGTTGCGGTATCAAAAACGCCTGATTCGCCCACGAATACAGGGTTTTTCGCATAGTGGCACACTTCGTGCAAATCGAGGTCACGTGTAAATATCAATTGTTGAAATTTGCAACTATATCGAAGTGATCCGAATGCACTAGCAGCTTGTGGAAGGTGACGTTTTCAAGGCTGGAGCAGCTTAACTTACCCCCTCGATGTACTGAGCGTGTGACCTCCAGGCAAGCGCGCTGCCTTAGTCATTTCGTGTCACCTCTTCGTACGGAGTTGAAGCATGAGCACCCATTTCGGCGCCCGCGCGCGCGCGCCGCTTGCACTTTCACTACATAGCCGCTGGTGGCAATTGTTGTGCGGCCTCGTATGTGCGATGGTCGCGTCCAATCCCCAATACATCTGGACTTTGCTGACGCGTCCGCTGACAGCGCAGCTCGGCGTGTCGCTGCCGAGTCTGCAGGTCACTTTCTCCATCCTCGTTGTCTGCCAGACTTTTCTGTCGCCGCTCGAGGGCTATTTAATCGAGCGCTTTGGGCCGCGCTGGTTGCTGGCCGCGGGTGGTGCGATCACGGGGCTTAGCTGGGTACTGACGAGCCGCGCGGAGTCTCTGCTCTCCGTTTATCTCTGCTATGGCGTACTCGGCGGGATCGGCGTTGGTATTGTCGTGGTCGGCACGATCGGGCTGATGGCACGCTGGTTCCCAGACCGCCGCGGCTTTGCGATAGGCGTAGTGATGGCGGGCTTCGGCATGGGCGCGATGCTCACGACGTTCCCGATCACCAATAGCATCGCCAAGTACGGCTATCAGCATACGCTGGTCGTCTTTGGCGTGACCCTCGGCGTGGTCGGCATACTTGCCGCGCTCGGCATGAGGCTGCCGCCTCCCGGCTACATGGCGGACTGGCGGCCGCAGACAGCCGTCGCCGTACCCGACACGCGGCCCGGCAACATGCTGCGCACCCCGTTGTTCTGGCTGATGTTTGTGATGATGTCGATGATGGCGACCTCCGGCCTGATGGTGACCTCACAAATGGCAGTCTTTACGCGAGATTTCGGCATGGCGGGGGTCACCGTGTTCGGCCTCGCAGCGTTGCCGCTTGCGTTGACCATTGATCGCGTGGCGAATGGCGTGACGCGGCCTATGTTCGGGTGGATCTCCGACCTGATCGGGCGCGAGCACACGATGCTGATTGCATTCGGGATGGAAGCGGTAGCGATGACCTTGTGGCTCACGTTGCGGCACGACCCATTGTTGTTCGTGCTGCTGTCAGGGGTCGTCTTTCTCGGCTGGGGAGAGATTTTTTCGCTTTTCCCTTCGACGCTCACGGACACCTTTGGCAGCAAGCATGCGATCGTCAACTACGCGTGTCTGTCTTATGCGCAAGGTATCGGTTCGATCCTCGGCGGACCGGTGGCCGCGCTACTCCACGAGCATACGGGCGGTTGGGACGCGGTGTTCGGCACGGCTATCGCATTGGATAGTTGTACCGCTGTGCTCGCGATCGCCGCACTCAGGCCGATGCGCCGCGCGTGGTTTGCCCGCGAATCCAAACGCTCGTAATGCAATCGCCCACGGCCACCTTGCCAGGGACCTCGACCACTCGAACGTGCGCGGCTGCTGCACCGCTTCGTCGATTCTCTGTTTTTTTGTCTCCTTAATTTTCCACTGAAAGGGATTAAATTCCGATGGATAGCGACCTGATCGACCTGATGATGAAGTGGCGGCATGCACTGCACGCCTGTCCGGAAACTGCGTTCGAGGAGGTCGCAACCGCAGACCTCGTCGCCGGCGTATTGCGACAGTATGGCTTCGAGGTACATGGCGGAATTGGACGAACCGGCGTGGTGGGCACCATGACCCGGAGCGCGGGACCTGCTATCGGCTTGCGTGCCGATATGGACGCGCTGCCGATAGCTGAAGCCAATAGCTTCGCACATCGGTCGCAACATGAGGGCAAGATGCATGCGTGTGGTCATGACGGCCACACTGCAATGCTGCTCGGTGCCGCAGTCGCGTTGAGCCGCGACACCAATTGGCGTGGCACGGTACATGTGATCTTTCAGCCAGCAGAAGAGGGGCCGGCGGGCGGTGGCAGGATGATGGTCGAAGACGGACTCTTCGAGCGCTTTGCGTGCGACGCCGTGTTTGGTTTGCACAACTGGCCGGGTTTCCCGCGCGGACATTTTGCGATCAACGACGGTCCGATGATGGCATCGTTCGACACGTTCGAGATTGTTGTCGACGGCAAGGGTTCGCATGCCGCGATGCCGGAGGAGGGGACCGACGTGCTGGTGTGTGCCAGCCAGATCGTCACCGCGTTGCAGACAATCATAAGCCGACGAATTTCTCCGAAGGAATCAGGCGTCGTTAGCGTCACGCAAATTCATGGTGGCGAAGCGTGGAATGTACTGCCTGACCGTGCGGTCATTCGCGGCACCGTGCGCTGCTTTTCGAGCGACGTGCAGGAACGAATCCGCTCGTCGATCGGCGAAGTCTCCACGGGTATTGCACGCGCACTGGGCGCAAACGCGACGCTTGACTATCGCTACGCGTATCCGGCCACCATCAACAACGCCGCTCAAGCCGATGTTGCAGCTGCGGCCGCCGAGGCGACCGTCGGCGCTTCCAGCGTGCGGCGAGGTTGTGCGCCTTCGATGGCCTCGGAGGATTTTGCGTTCATGCTGCACGCAAAACCCGGCGCGTACATCTGGATGGGCGTTGACGAGGCGACTCCGGCGGCACCGCTCCACAATCCGCACTACGATTTCAACGATGCCGCGCTTGCGATCGGTGCAACTTATTGGGTGAACCTTGTAAAGCTGTTTTGTGCCCGGTAAAGGACCCTTATGCAACCCGCAAATCTCCAGCATGCTGTGCAATTCGCAATCGATCATGAAACGCCGTGGGACCGCGAGGTCGATGGCGTGTGGGGCGTACATCCGAACGACCCGCCCCCCTGGAACCGGTTGCTCGGACCGGTGCATGGGCGTGGCCCGGTGTCCGGCGTCATTACTCGGGACGGCCGGCCGCTAACCTCGTGGGGCGAACCTGATCGGGCCGACCTGACCTTTAGCATCGCCAAGACTTACCTCGCGCTGCTGGCCGGCGTCGCGCACGATCGCGGCCTGATGCCCGATGTCGACGAACCGGTGCACGTACGCGTGCCTGGTATCGGCTTTAATGACGAGCACAACGCGAGCGTGACCTGGGCGCATCTGCTGCAGCAGACGAGCGAATGGCAAGGTGTGTGTTTCGGGTTGCCCGACGAGGCCGACCACTACCGATACGTGAAATTCGGCAAGGAGCCC
>WNFJ01121491.1_pt14 | contig 13118 bp, 16 predicted proteins | sample 5400461 | NCBI WGS metagenome assembly WNFJ01 (sample SAMN13153349, study PRJNA577476) | soil metagenome | isolation source: 115 cm saprolite on Douglas fir-dominated hillslope | place: USA:California | collected 2013-09-17 | reverse complement strand
CCGGGTCCACACCCGCCGGATCCCGCTGGAGCCGAACGTCGAGCTGAAGGTGCTGGCGCGGGGTACCCCCGGCTTCTCGGGGGCCGACCTCGCGAACCTGGTCAACGAGTCCGCCCTCCTCGCCGCCCGGCTGAACAGGAAGTTCGTCGAGATGACGGATTTCGAGAACGCCAAGGATAAGGTCCTGATGGGCGTCGAGCGGCGGTCGATGATCATCAGCGACGCCGAGAAGCGGACGATCGCGTACCACGAGGCGGGCCACACCCTGGTCGCCGACTTTCTGCCCGGCACCGATCCCGTGCACAAGGTCACGATCATTCCGCGGGGTCGGGCCCTCGGACTCACTCAGCAGCTGCCGCTCGACGACAAGTACAACTACTCGAAGGAGTATCTCATCAACCGGATCACGATCCTCCTCGGCGGTCGGGCCGCCGAGGAGATCGTGCTGAACCAGCTCACGACGGGGGCCGGGGACGATCTCGAGAAGGCCACGGAGATGGCGCGCAAGATGGTCTGCGAGTGGGGCATGTCCGAGAAGCTCGGCCCCCTCACGTTCGGCAAGAACGAGGAGCACATCTTCCTCGGCCGGGAGGTCGCGCGGCAGAAGGATTACAGCGAGGACACGGCGCTCCAGATCGACGTGGAGATCAAGCGCATCATCGGCGACTGCGCGCACCGGGCGCGGCAGATCCTCGAAGAGAATCTCGAAAAGCTGCACGCGCTGGCGCGCGCGCTGCTCGAGCGCGAGTCGCTCGACGGCGAGGAAGTCGCCCGGATCCTCCGGACCGGCGCGCCCTTTGGCGCGCCGGCACCCGCCTGAACCCGGCCGGGGGCGCCCCGTCGGCCGATGACGCGGTGAGGCTGACGGAGTCGGCACCCTCTCGCGTGGCGATCTCGGGGCGATGGGATGTGGGGATATGTCCGCCGAGACGCTGCGGGCCATCCTGGGAGGAGTGACCGTCGGCGACGGCCTCCCCGTCGCGATCATCGGCGTCCTGAACGTGAGCCCCGAGTCCTTCTACGCGGGCTCGGTGCACCCGGATCCCGACGATCTCCTGCGGGCCGCCGACGATATGGTGGCGGCGGGCGCGGCGATCCTTGACGTCGGCGCCCGATCCACCGCGCCCTACCTTCCGACCGAGATCAGCGAGGCCGAGGAGGCGGACCGCCTGGCGGCGGCGATCCGGCGGCTCGCCGACAAGTGCGCGGTCCCCCTCTCGGCCGACACCTCCCGCGCGGCGCCGGCGCGCGCGGCGCTCGACGCGGGCGCCGCGATCGTCAACGACGTGACCGGCTTCCACGGCGACCCCGCCGTGGCGGCGCTGGTCGCGGCGCGCGGCGCGGGGGTGATCCTCGCGACCGACGCGGCGGCCGCGACCCGAGCGGGCGGGGCCGATCCGATCGAGACCGTCTTGCGGGCGCTCGCGGACAGCCTCGCCCTGGCGCGGCACGCCGGGGTGCCGGACGAGCGTATCGTCCTCGACCCCGGCATCGGCTTCCTCCGCGCGGGTCCCCGGCCCTGGTATGAGCGGGACGCGGCGGTGATCGCCCGGCTCGACCGGCTGCGTCCGCTTGGCCGCCCCCTCTGCGTGGGCGTCTCCCGAAAGTCGTTCATCGGTGTCCTCACCGGCCGCGCCGAGCCGGCGAAGCGGCTGGCGGGTTCGCTGGCGGCGACCACCGTCGCGGTGCTGCGCGGCGCCGCCCTGATCCGCGCCCACGACGTGGCCGAGACCCGCGACGCCGTCCGCCTCGCGGAGGCCTTGCGGGCATGATCCCAGGCGCGCTCGCCGCGTTCCGTTGGCGCGACGCCGTCGACATCCTGGTCGTGGCGGCAGTGGCCTACCGGGTCCTGGTGACCTTCAAGGGCACGCGCGCGGTGCAGATGCTCACGGGCGTCGCCCTCCTCGCGGGCGCCACCGTCGTCGCCCGACGGCTCGAGCTGTACAGCACGAGTTGGATCCTCGGGAACCTCTGGTCATTCTGGGTGATCGCGCTGATCGTGCTCTTCCAGCCGGAGCTCCGACGCTCACTCGCCGAAGTCGGGCGGGGGCCGCTGCTCCAGGGGGTCCTCGGGCCGGCCCGGGCGCAGCGGACGCACGTGCTCGACACGGTCCTCAAGGCGGCCGAGTCGCTCGCGGCACGGCGTATCGGTGCGCTGATCGTCTTCGAGCGGACGACGGGCCTCCGGCACTACGCCGAGCTCGGGGTCGGACTCGACGCGCTCGTGTCGCCCGAGTTGCTCGGCAGCATCTTCCTCCCCTACTCGCCGCTGCACGACGGCGCCGTGTTCGTCCAGGGCAACCGGGTCGTCGCGGCGGGCTGCTTCCTGCCGCTGTCGCGTAACATGCAGCTTGGGCGGGAGCTCGGCACCCGGCACCGGGCTGCGCTCGGAATCAGCGAGGAGACCGACGCCGCGGCGGTGGTGGTGTCGGAGGAGACGGGGCGCATCTCGGTGGTCTCGGAGGGGCAGATCGAGACACCCCTCGACGGGGAGACGCTCCGGCGACGGCTGGGGCAACTGCTGGGCGTGGGGGTGCCGGCGGGGGAGACGGAGACGCTCCTCGGCGGCCTGCGCCGCCTGCTGCTCCGGCCCGAGCCGAAGTGAGGTGGGCCGCGCGGGGTGGCGATGCGACAGGCCGTGAGCGACGCCCTCCTCCACGGAGTGCTCCGATACTGGGAGCTGAAGCTCCTGTCCCTCGTCATCGCGTTCACGCTGTGGCTCTTCGTCGTCGGCGGAGAGAAGGGGGAGATTGTGCTCTCGGCCCGCGTCGAATACCTGAACGTCCCGTCGGGGTTGATGCTCGCGGGCCCCGCTCCCGACACCGTCGACCTGCAGGTGCAGGGGAATCGGTCGGCGCTCCGCCGGCTGACCTCCGACGACTTCCGGGCGCAAGTGGACGTGGCCCGGGTCGGCGCCGGGGACGCTCTGGTGGAGCTCCACCCCGACCAGGTCCTCGCCCCGCGGGACGTCACCGTCCTCCGCGTGAGCCCCGCGCGCCTGCGCCTGACCCTCGAGCCGGTCGCCACCGCGGAAGTCCGGGTCGTGCCCCAGCTCACGGGGGCGCCGGAGCCCGGATACCGGGTCGCCCGCGTGTCGGTCGCGCCGCCGACGGTGGAGGTGCGCGGGCCTCGCTCGGAAGTGGCGAGTCGGCCGCCCGTCCAGACGTCGCCGATCGACATCTCGGGCGTGCGCGGGCCGATCACGCGCCGGGCGGACCTCATCCCGGCGCCGGGCGCGGTGCGCCTGACGAAGCGCCGTAGCGTCGACGTGACGGTGGAGGTCAGAGAGGAGCGCGACACGCACGCGGGGGGAGGCGCGCGGTGACCCGCCTATTCGGGACCGACGGCATCCGCGGGGTGGCCAACGAGGAGCCGCTCACGCCGGAGCGGGTCTATCGGCTCGGCCGCGAGCTCGTCGCGACCCTTCGCGCCGAGCGCGGCGTCGACACCGTGCGCATCGTCATCGGCCGCGACACCCGGCGCTCGGGCCCGCTGCTCGAGGCCGCGCTGGTGGCGGGCGCGCTCTCGGCCGGCGCCGAGTGCTTCGCGGTCGGCGTGCTCCCGACGCCCGGCATCGCCCACCTCACCCGCGCGCTCGACGCCCACGGAGGCGTGGTGCTGTCGGCCTCCCACAACCCGTTCGAGGACAACGGGATCAAGCTGTTCTCGTCCGAGGGCACGAAGTTCCCCGACGCCTGGGAGGCCGAGATCGAGAAGCGCCTCACGGGCGCCGACACGGCGCCGCGGGCGCGCGGGGCCGGGATCGGGCGGCTCGTCGAGTACCGCCGCGCCGAGCACGACTACGCCGCCTTCCTGCGCCGCCGCTTCCCGCTCGACCTCCACGGCCTGACGATCGCGCTCGACTGCGCCCACGGCGCCACCTACCGCGTGGCGCCGCAGGTGTTCCGCGGCCTCGGTGCCCGGGTGATCACGACGGGCGCACGGCCCGACGGCACGAACATCAACCGGGGCTGCGGCGCGATGCACCCGGACGCCCTCGTCCCCCGGGTGCGAGCCGCGCGCGCCGACATCGGCCTGGCGTTCGACGGCGACGGCGATCGTTTGATCGCGGTCGACGCGACGGGCACGATCCGCGACGGGGACTTCGCGCTCGCGATCTGCGCCCGCCACCTCGCGGGAGCCGGCCGCCTCAAGGGCGGCGTCGTCGTCACCACGGTGATGGCCAACCTCGGGCTCGATCAAGCGCTGGCCGCCGCCGGCATCGGGATCGTCAAAACCCAGGTCGGCGATCGCTATGTCCACGAGGAGATGCAGCGGATCGGCGCCAACCTCGGCGGCGAGCAATCCGGCCACGTGCTCCTGCTCGATCACGCGCCGGCGGGCGACGGGATCCTCTCGGGGCTCCAGCTCCTGGCCGTGATGCGCGAGACGCGCGAATCGCTCGAGTCGCTCTCGGCGTGTGTGCGGAAGTTCCCCCAGGTGCTCGTCAACGTGCCCGTCCGCGTGAAGCCGCCCATCGAGAGCCTCGGGGGCCTCCGCGAGCGCGTGGAGGGATTCCAGGCTGAGATGAACAGCGCCGGACGGATCCTGATCCGCTACTCGGGCACGGAGGCGCTCGCCCGGGTGATGATCGAGGGTCCCGACCGCGAGCAGATCGCGACCATGGCCGCCGAGCTCGCCGCGCTCATCACGCGCTCGATCGGCGCGTGAGTCTCGGCTGTCCGGCGAGGGGGGAGGGGTGAGGATCCGCGGCATCGGGATCGATCTGGTGCAGATCCCGCGCATCCGGCGGGTCGTGGAGCGCTGGCAGGACCGCTTCCTCGAGCGCGTCTTCACCGAGGAGGAGCTCGCCTACTGTCGCGCGCGCCGGGACCCCGTCCCGCACCTGGCCGCCCGGTTCGCGGCGAAGGAGGCGGGCCTCAAGGCGCTCGGCACGGGGCTCCGCCTCGGCGTCCGCTGGCGCGAGCTCGAAGTGCGGCGGGAGCGGGGCCAGCCGCCGGTCCTCGTGCTCTCCGGCCGGTCGCGCGCGATCGGCGAGGCGCGTGGGGGGGGGCGAATGCTGCTCACGCTGACGCACGATGGCGAGTACGCGTGCGCCCAGGCGATGCTGGTCGATGACGAGGCGAGCGCTCCGTAGCGTGGCCGCCCTCTCCCTCCTCCTGTCCGGCTGCGCGACCATTCAGGTCCGGCCCGAGTCCGGGGTCGAGGGCGGGCAGATCTGGACGAAGCCAGGCCGGGCGGGGGTCGTGGTGGCGGCGCCGCATGGCACCTCCGACCCCTACACGGGCGAGATCGCGGCCGAGCTGGCGCGGCGGACCGGGTTTGGGCTGGTGGTCGCGGGCGGATTCGGGCTCGACGCCGAGGCGAGCGGGCGGCCCGCGCGCCGGTACGAGGTGAACCGGCCGACCGAGGGCGTCCCCGGGCGACCGCCCGCCGAGGAGGTCGCGACCCCGAGCGCCGGGCGGGTCTACGCGGAGTTCGAACGCCGGGTGCTCGAGACCGCGGCGGCGCCGCTGGCCCTGTACGTGGAGATCCACGGCAACGGCAGCCGCGAGTCGGCCGGACGACTTGAAATCGCGACGGTCGGGATCGATCGCGACGACGCCTGGCGCCTCCGCACCCTCCTCGAGCTGACTCGGGACGCCCGGCTCCGCACGGAGCCGGCGGCGCCGCGGCTCGCCGTGCTCGTCGAGCCGCTCGATGAGCTTCGCTACACGGCCTCCGCGGCCAAGCAGTCGGGCGTGCTCCGGCTCCCACGACGGGCGCTCCACATCGAGATCCCACGGGCGGCGCGCGCGGACTGGCGCCCGCTCTACACCGCGATCCTGGCCGACTTTCTCGGGCAGGCGGCGGCCCTCCTCAACGCTCCGCCGCCGCCCGCGATCCCCGCCCGGGACAAGCCCTGAAGCCCGTCTTCACCGCCGCCGAGATGCGCGCCCTGGACCGGCGCGCGATCGCCGAGCTGGGCATGGCCGGCTCGACGCTCATGGAGAACGCCGGGCACGGCGCCGCCGCCGAGATCCGGTCCTTCCTCGCGGCGCGCAAGCGGCCGCTCCGTGGCCTCGGCATCGTCGTGGTGTGCGGCAAGGGCAACAACGGCGGTGACGGGTTCGTGGTGGCGCGGCGGCTCGCGGGCGGGGGAGCGCGCGTACGCGTGTTCCTGATCGGCCGCGCCGCCGACGTCGGGGGGGACGCGGCGTCGAAGCTCGCGCGCCTCGTCGCCGCGCGGCTCCGGCCGGTGGAGGTCACGGATTCGGGCGGGATCGCCGGGCTCAAGCAGGCGCTCGGCGCCTCCTGCGCGCTGGCCGTCGACGCCCTGCTCGGGACGGGAGCGAGCGGGGCGCCCGCGGGCCTCGTCGCCGACGCGATCGCTCGGATCAACGAAAGCGGTCTCCCCGTGGTCGCGCTCGACCTGCCCTCGGGGGTGTGCGCCGACACAGGCCAGGCGCCCGGCGCCGTCGTGGGTGCCACGCTCACGGCGACGTTCGAGGGGCTCAAGCGTGGCCTCCTGCTGCCTCCGGGCCGCGACCTCGCGGGCGAGGTGCGTGTCGTGCCGATCGGCCTGCCCGCGGAGGAGACACGGCGCGCGGCCAGCGTCTTCGTCCTCGAGCCCGCCGACATCGCTCGCCACCTCCCGACTCGGCGCCGGGAGTCCCACAAGGGTGACTTCGGTCATCTGCTGATCGTCGCCGGTTCGGTCGGCAAGACGGGCGCGGCCGCCCTCGCCGGCCGGGCGGCAATGCGCGCCGGCGCCGGCCTCGTCACGATCGCCGCGCCGCGCTCCCAGCAGCCGATCGTGGCGACGCTGGCCGTCGAATGCATGACCGAGCCGCTGCCGGAGACGGCAGCCCAGACGGTCGGCCTCGCCGCGAAGGAGCGGATCGCGACCTTGGCGGCCGCGCGCGGCGCGGTCGCGCTCGGCCCCGGGCTCGGGCTCGACGCCGAGACCCAGGTGCTCGTGCGGGATCTGGTCCGCGGCGTGCCGGTGCCGATGGTGATCGACGCCGACGCGCTCACCGCGCTCGCCGGGCACCTCGACACGCTCGCGCGGGCGGCGGGCGCCCGCTGCCTCACGCCCCACCCCGGCGAGATGGCGCGGATGCTCGGCCTCTCCGTGGGCGCGGTCCAGGCCGACCGAATCGAGACGGCCCAGCGCTTCGCCGCGACCTACGGGGCCCACGTCGTGCTGAAGGGCGCGCTGTCCGTGATCAGCGCGCCCGCGGGCCCGACCTTTCTCAACCCGACCGGGAATCCCGGCATGGCCAGCGGCGGCACCGGCGACGTCCTCACGGGCATCGTCGGCGCCCTCCTCGCGCCTCTGCGCCGCGACCTATCTGCACGGCCTGGCCGGCGACCTCGCCGCTCGGGAGAAGGGAGAGGAGGGGCTCATTGCGGGCGACGTGGTCGAGGCGATCCCAGCCGCGATCCGAGAGGTGCAGCGGGATGCCCCCCGCGACTGAGCTCCAGAGTGCCAGCCCCGAGGAGACCGAGCGGGCGGGCGAGAGGCTGGCCGCTCGACTCGGGCCGGGGAGCGTGGTCGCGCTGGTCGGCGACCTCGGCGCGGGCAAGACCTGCTTCATCCGGGGCCTCGCCCGCGGCCTCGGCGTCAACCAGATCGTCTCGAGCCCGACCTTCGTGCTCGTCAACCAGTACCAGGGTCGCCTGCCGGTGTTTCACGTCGACGCCTACCGAACCGAGAGCCTGGCCGAGCTCCTCGACCTGGGGCTCGAGGAGTATATCGACGGCGACGGCGTCACCGTGGTCGAGTGGGCCGACAAGCTCCGCGCGCTCCTGCCCGCCACGACGATCTGGGTCCACCTCGTGGGGCTCGGCGACGAACCGCGGACGATCAAGGTCGAGGGCTCGCCGGGGCGTATCTGATCAGCGACGTTGACGGGCGCGCCGATCGCGCGTACTCAGGGAGCATGCCCGCGATCAGCCAGTGGCCTGTGGCGGAGCGCCCGCGCGAGCGCCTGTACTTCAGCGGCGGTCAGGCGCTCGCCGACGCGGAGCTGCTCGCCATCCAGCTCGGCTCCGGCGTGCGCGGCCGGACGGCAGTGGACCTCGCCCGCGAGATGCTCGTCGAGTACGGCTCGCTCGCCGGCCTCGCGGGCCGGGACGTAGCCGAGCTGGCGCGGATCAAGGGTGTCGGTCGCGCGAAGGCGGTCCGTCTCGCGGCCGCATTCGAGCTGACGCGTCGGCTGCGCGCGCGGGTGCCTGCCGCGCGCACGGTGCTCTCGAGCCCGAGCGACGTGCACGCGGCGTTCGGGCCGCTGATGGAAGAGCTGCGGCGGGAGGTGTTCCGGGTCGCGCTGCTGGATGCGCGGAACGGCCTCCTGCGCGACGTGGTCGTCTCCGAGGGCACCTTGTCGGCGAGCCTCGTGCATCCGCGCGAGGTCTTCAAGCCGGCGATCCTCGAGTCGGCCGCGTCGGTGATCCTCCTCCACAACCATCCGAGCGGCGACCCGACGCCGAGCCGCGAGGACGTGCGGCTCACGCGCCAGCTCGTGGAGTGTGCGAAGCTTCTCGACCTCCGGATCCATGACCATGTCATCATCGGCCGCGGGCACTTCACGAGCCTGGCCGAGCGGGGAGTGATCTGACGATGGCGATCTCCGTCAAGCACGTGGGACACGTGGTGCTCAAGGTGCGGGACCTCGACCGCGCCGCCACCTTCTACCGCGACGCCCTCGGACTGACCGAGGTGGCACGCTACCGGGGCCGGATGGCCTTCTTCTCGGCGGGCACGAATCACCACGACCTCGCCGTGCTGGCGCTCGGGCCGGCCGCTCGGCCCGCGCCCCGGGACGCGGTCGGCCTCTATCACGTCGCGCTCAAGATCGGCGACCGCCTCGAGGAGCTGCGGGCCGCGAAGGCGCAGCTCGAGGCCCACGGCGTGCCGATCCGCGGGACCGCGGATCATCGCGTGAGTCAGTCGATCTACTGTGAGGATCCGGACGGGAACATGATCGAGCTGTACGTCGACGGCGATCCGGCGCTCTGGCAGGCGGATCCCTCCATCGTCGCGTCCGTCGAACCGCTGGATCTCTGAGACCCGCTACGCCTTGGCGAGCTTCTCGATTTCCTTTTTCGACATCGTCTGCAGGCGGGAGAGCATCCCCTTGAGCTTCCCCTCGGAGACGACGTCGGCGAGGATCAGCTTCTTGGACTTTGTGCCGGTCGCGATGTAGGCCACCCAGTCGTCGAGCCTGGGCGTACCGCGCCACGCGATCGTGAGGCCGCTCTGCCGCATTCGGCGCCGTCCTTCGACCTTCGCGAGCGGCCTTCGACTGGCTTCCATGCCGCGCCTTCCTCTGGGTGGACCGAGTTCACCGCGTTGGCCGAGTTGAGCCCGTTCAGGACAGGTCTCGCCGACGGTAAGAACCGTTCGCGGGCGTGTCAAGGCCTCGTTTGCGCCCGTCAAATGCGCGATTGAGTCGAGCCCGGCCCCGGGCGCCCCTTGCCGATTGACGATCCGTGCAGGGATGCCCGCGGTGAATTGAAGGACCGTCGTTTTCGGGCGCGACGGCCGCCAAACCGCACCAGACCGTCGGCTTTGGGCAGTGGTGGATAACTGTGGAAATGTGGACAGGCTGTGAGTATCTGCCGCAGCTCAGCTTCGCCGAAGCTCGTCCAGCGAGGCGCGGCCCGCCTGGTCGAGCTCCGCCGAGAGGCGGTCGAGGATCGCCCGGGCGAGGCCGGGCCCCCGGGTGATGAAGCCGGTGAAGTACGCGCAGGCGTTGGCGCCCGCCCGGAGCAGCGCCAGGGCCCGGTCCGGGGAGTCGACGCCGCCGGTCGCGATGATCTCGAGCGACTCGCCGAACTTCTCGCGGGTCCGGCGGAGGTTCGCGAGCGTCGCCGGGAAGAGCTCGGGGCCCGAGAGTCCGCCCGCACCCTGGGAGAGCCGCGGCTCGGCGATCCGTCGGGTATTGCCGTAGTTGACGATCGTCACGCCCGCGTCGAGAGCCGCCGGGATGATGGCGCCCTCGTTCGTGTCCGCGAAATCGGGGGAGAGCTTGACGATGAGCGGCCGCGCCGTCGCCGCGCGCACGCGCCGGAAGAGGGCGCGCAGCTCCGCCGGTTTCCGGCTCCACTCGTAGACGAGGGCGGTGTTGGGCGAAGAGATGTTGAACTCGACGAGGTCGGCAAAGGGGGCCAGGCCCTCGACGACCGCGACGTAGTCGTCGATCGACTCGCCAGCGACCGCGACGATCAGCGGGACCCGGTGGGGCAGCGCGGGCAGGGCGGCGCGGTAGGCGTCGAGTCCGGGGTTCTTGAAGCCGTTGCAGTTGACGAGGCCCGGTCCCTCGGCCGACCAGCGCCGCACGAGGTTCGGCTCCGGATGCCCCGGTCGGGGGGTGCGGGTGATGCTCTTCGTCGTGACGGCACCGAATCCGAGTCCCATCGCGCGGCGCAGGATGGCGGTGTCGTAGTACATGGAGGAGAGGATCAGCGGGTTACCGAGTCCCACGCCACCCAGCGTCACCGCCAGCCGAGGGTCCCGCGAGCGGAACGCGCCCAGACGATCGAGCGGCAGCAGGCGGAGCCCGGCCTGGCCGAGGGCGAGCGCGGTGGGCTCTGGGAGCCGGCTCAGGACGCCACCGTACAGGACGCGGTAGAGCCAGTCGGCGGCGCTCCGCATACGCCTGGCAGGGTATCACGCGCCCAAACGGTCGCCGGGCCCGCCCGGTGACGTCCTCCTGCCGGCCGCTCATCCCTTCGAGAGGGACGCCAAGGAATTCGGGTGGTTCCCCGCGCTGTCGGCGCCGATGGCGGGCAATCCGGCCACCCAGCCGCGTGAGGGTCGGGCCATCCGTGATGACGGGGGACCGCTAGCACACCGATCGCCTCGGCGCGTCACTCAAACTCAGCCGCGCCGTTGCGAACGGCCACGGCGGGCGCTACACTGAAGGTCGGCTAACACTTGGAGGTGGAGATTGAAGCCAAGCCGCCGAGCGTACCCGCGCTGTCACGTGGCCTTGGACGTGCGAGTCACCGAAGCCTCCGGGAAGTCGTGGATCGCCGAGGCGGAGGACCTCAGCCCGTTCGGAATGAGGGTCCGCAACGGCCATGGCCGGCGTGATTCGGTCGTGCGCCTCGACTTCGACCTTCCCCGGGGCGGCCCACACGTCACCGTGAAGGCGCTTGCCGTCCGGACAGACCCCGACGGCGTTGCCTTTGCGTTCGTCGACGTCGACCGGGCAGAGTTTTGCCTCGTCAGGCAGTCAGTCGACGACCTCCTCCTGCGTCGGAAGCTCTGGATCATGATTGTCGAGGATGATCGGGAGGTGGCGAGCATCTTGGCCGACTACGTGGAGCGCGAAGGCCATGCCGCCCTGATCATCGCCAGGGCGGAAGATGCCCTTGCCTATTTGAGCCACGATCGGCCCGACGCCATCCTACTCGACCTGCAATTGCCCGGCATGGGCGGGGTCGAGTTCCTGGAGGCGCTCGCCCGCCGCGAGATCCGGATCCCGGTCGTCGTGTGCGGGGCGGCCTCCGAAGCCGACGCAGCCCGCTGTCTCCAACTCGGCGCACTCGACGTCGCGGCACAGCCCCACGGCCACCAGTTCGAACTCGCCGTATCCGCGCTGGGCCTCAAAGGGCTCGAGGAGCGTTTGGCAGAGGTCGGCCCGGCGCAGCTGTAGGACCGCGTAGAACCACGCTCACGCCTTCCGCTGCCTTCCGGCGGGGCGGGACAAGGAGAGCGATGGGGAGCGCATTCAGCGCCAGCGCCCCCCCGGCGCGACGCTGAGTAGGGCGGAGATGAAGAAAACGGTCGCGCTGCTCTTCTCAATCGTCGTACTCTTCTGCGAGCCTCTCTTTGCCGAGGCGGGGCGACACCATGGGTTCCACCACCGTTTCGNTCCTCGTGGGCACGACCGTCTTCGTCGGCCCCGTCTGGGGCCCTTCGTGGTGGTGGGATCCCTACTGGGCCTATCCCCCGCCGATCGTGATTCAGGAGGAGCCGCTGGTGTACATCCAGCAGAGCGAGCCGGCGCCGCCGCCTCCCGTCGCCTACTGGTACTACTGCCCGGACTCGAAGGCCTACTACCCGTACGTGCAGCAGTGCCCGACAGCCTGGCTCAAAGTCGCCCCGCAGACCACCCCTCCGCACCAATAGCCTCCGGGAAGGACGCAACCTGAGCTCGTCGCGGCCGGGCGAGGCGTAGCCACGGAGGAAGTTGTCGTGAACCCCGCGGACCTGCGGCAAGTCGCCCGCACGCGGGACGCCGCTCAGCGGCGGGGCACACTGTCTGGGCACACCCGGGGGGGAAGGGCTTGAAACCCGTCCGGCAAGTCTATAGAATTCCTGCGACGGACGATTAGCTCAGTTGGCAGAGCGCTGGCCTCACATACCGCGCTCAGCCTCGCGCCCCTCGGTAACTTGCGGAGTTACCGAGGGGTTTTTTCTTCGGCCCGCGCGGCTACCGCCGGCTACAGGCTGCTTTCGGGGGCTGCCGTAACACTACCCGTGGCGGTCACTTGAGGGAAGGGGATAGCCCAATGCCAGCAATACACGCCCCGCGGCAGGCGGTGGTCCACACACGTCTGAAGTCGCGGGTGCGCTCGCCCTGATGCCTGTCGGCGAGGTGAGGGAAGAGGTAGGGGATGATCCTGCCGGTCCGCTTCTGGAGGGTCTCCACGCGGTCCAGCTTGCCCGGGAGGAGAGCTTTCAGCTCTGGCGTGAGGTAGATCACGCGCCCGTCGTCGTTCTTGGCCGTGCCGGGCTCGAGGCGAAGGGGCGCTCGATTTCGTAGCGTTCGAACCTGCCCGGGTGACAGCGGTCACAAGGGCTTTTGTTTCCCCCGGTGACTTCCCTTGGGACTGGCCGTTGACTTCGCCCACCAGCGCGCTGTAGACTGCCTTCCCCCTGCCAGGGCAAGACGGCGTTGATGGACGCCGGGTTCGTGGAGCAAGAGCCTCATTAGTAGGCGGAGTAGCCCATGTGGGTCCTGCTTGCGCTCGTGTTCACCGCACACGGCATCCTCGCCACGCCAGTAGCGTACTTCGACACAGAAGCTGCGTGTCTCGCCGCGATTGACCGCGACGTGGGGCAGTCAAAGGACTTCGACTTCGACTGGTACGGCGTTCCTGCGCCCATCTGCCGGATGGCGGACAAGGAGCGGTAGCCCGTGAACGTCGACAAGCCATCT
>WNFJ01131521.1_pt1 | contig 13123 bp, 13 predicted proteins | sample 5400461 | NCBI WGS metagenome assembly WNFJ01 (sample SAMN13153349, study PRJNA577476) | soil metagenome | isolation source: 115 cm saprolite on Douglas fir-dominated hillslope | place: USA:California | collected 2013-09-17 | reverse complement strand
GGTACCGCCGGGGCCTCGGATGACTTCGATCCTGTCGATATCCTCAAGCAGTGTGTCCTGGACTTGCCAATAAACGCCTGCGAACAGAGGCGTGTACACACTCCGGCCGTCGATTAGCACGAGTACTGATCGGGAGAGTGTGCTCTCGAATCCGCGTACGCCGAGCGACCAGGTGTTGGAATCGACCCGTGCGACTTCAACTCCAGGCGCCATGCGGAGGGCCTCCGGGATGCTTGTGGCCCCGGACCGCCGAATATCCTCTTGGGTAATGACGTAGATTGCTGCCGGAGTTCTAGTGGCTTTCACAGGCACTTTGGATGCTGTTGTAACCTCGATTTGTCCGAGTTCTTCCAGGCTAACTTTTTTTAAATTCTCAGGAGGATTTTGATTGCTTTGCGTGGCCTGGGCGCGAATCCTCTGATCTGTTACCGTGAGCAAAAGCAGAAGAGCGAAAGCGTTTGCAGTCGCAATCCGACAGATAGATGATCGGTGTGGGCGGCGAAAATCGCCTGGCCGATTCTGAAAGCAGCTAGCGCTCATTCTTGGCTCCTACATTCGACAACTGAGGTGTTGATTCGCGCACAAGCAGTTCCAGTTGATCGATCAAGGAACCATCCCACCAGCCGCGTTTTACTTCTTCCCGCATGATGGCGAAGGCCTTTTCCGTAGAAAGAGCCTTGCGATAGGGCCGGTCCGTAGTAAGCGCGTCGTAGATGTCGGTGACTTGAAGGATGCGCGCGGTGAGTGGAACTTGTTCGCCCTTCAGGCCGTCCGGGTATCCGGAGCCGTCCTGCTTTTCATGGTGGTGGCGAATGATGGGCAGAACATAGCGAAAGGATCTGAGTGGGGCGCAAATTCTTTCACCTATCACGGTGTGTTGCTCCATGATTTTTCGTTCTTCGGGAGTCAACGGTCCGGGTTTGAGCAGGATGTGCTCTGGCACGGACAGCTTACCTATATCGTGCACAAGACCGCCTCGGCGGAGAGCGACGCGCAGGTCCTGGGGCAACCCGAGCTTGTCCCCTAGCGCGACGGAATATTTCGAAAGGCGGTCGCAGTGGCCCTCGGTATAGGGGTCCTTCGCCTCGATACTCAGGGCGAGGCTGAACAATACGGTCTCGGCGTTATCCAGCTCATCAGTGAATTGCTTCAAGCGCAACAGAGAGTGCACCCGGGCTAGCAGTTCATGTTTATTTACAGGCTTGTTGAGGAAGTCATCCGCGCCACACATGATCCCGTGGATCCGGTCGGCGTCACTGTTCAAACTGGTGAGCAATATGACAGGAATCAAGCGGGTTTCCGTCTTGGACTTCATCTCTTGACAAATTTCGAATCCGGTTCGGCGGGGCATCACCACATCCAGCAAGGCGAGATCAATCGAGTCGTTATTCACCCGAGCTAGTGCTTGCTGGCCGTCCGCTGCACAGACGACCTGGTAACCCTCTGCGCCCAGCAAAGCAGAGAGTAGTTCGCGGTTCGCTTCGTTGTCGTCGGCTACAAGGATGATTCCCTTGTGGGACTGCGGAGCAGACATAGTGCCTCCTTAACGATCCTCTCGACCGCACAAGACGGTTTGCGAGCGTCAGTTCTTGTCGAGAGATAGAACGGAGATTGTCCGGCCCAGGCAACGAACACCTATCGCATGAGCCCTATTCGGAAGTATCCCAAATTTGTAAGTACTTCTTATTCCTCTCCAACGGCGTGCATCTAAGCAGTTAATAAGGCGAATGGCGTGCTAATCGACGTGGGATCCCCCCAAGTTCTCGTGGCGGGGAGCCGGCTTCCTCGGAATTGAGGGCCACTTACATACCCGTATAACCCGCTATACGCATAAGTGACGTTCGTTCTCGGCGCATTCCGAGTGGATCGTCGCACACTCGGAAACTGGTTGCGTGATGTTTTCGATGTGATACAGACTGCGAGCATCGACGCCGACATCAGGATTCGGCGAGGATGCGCTTGTAGTAGGTTTCGTAGGCGGAGATGACATCGGGCATGGCAAACGCGGTGAAGAGAATCGGTCTGATTTCGGATACCCACGGCTTGCTGCGCAAGGAAGCGGTGGAAGCCCTGCGCGGTTCGGAGGTGATCATTCACGCGGGGGACGTGGGGAAGCCGGAGATTCTGGAGGAGCTGAGAAAGATCGCGCCGGTTGTAGCGGTGCGCGGAAATGTGGATACGGAGCCGTGGGCGAAAGCGTTGCCGGAGACGGCCGTCTTGGAGGCAGGCGCGGCAATGATCTACGTGTTACACGATGTGAAAGCCCTGGATTTGAATCCAGCCGCATCCGGCTTTCACATCGTCGTCAGCGGCCATTCCCACAAACCAGGAAAGACCGAACGCGGTGGCGTGCTGTACCTCAATCCGGGAAGCTCCGGGCCGCGCAGATTTCAGCTGCCGGTGACGGTGGCGCGGCTGACTCTAGAACGAACAACTTTCGCGGTGGAGTTCGTGGATCTCGAAGAAACCCGGTAACCGCAACAGCGGGAGGGGCGGGACTTCATATACTCATCGCAGGCATCCCCGCTCGACAAACTTCGCAGGCGCCGGCTTCCGCGACTTCTAATGCTGAGCAGTAGCCCACGCGAGGCCGTCGACGCCCGGAGTGAGCTCGATGGGCTGCTGCATTTTCCAGGAGCGCAGGTCGAGCACGGCTATTTTCCCGGCGCCGGTGCCGCTCACATAGGCGATTTCCCCGCCCGGGCGAATCAGGATTTCCGAAGATCCTCTAGGAATCTCCAGCGACTGCGTCACTTTCCGTGTCTGCAAATCTACGGCGAAGAGACGATTGGCCGCCATGCTGACCGCCAGCAGCCAGCGCCCATCGGGAGTCGACGCCGACGCATACGCCACATTCGGCAATTCGATCCAGTTCGTGATTTTGTTGGTGGCAGTATCGATGACCGCGATGCGCGGCGCATCCTGGTCGTGAGTGAAGATGCGGAGGCCATCCGGTGAAATGGAAATGCGCTGGACACTCTTTGCCACGGGAATGGTGGCGATGAGATTGCGCTTCGCCAGATCGAGCACGCTTACGCTGCCGGCGCTGACGTTGGCCGTGTAACCGCGGTGGCCGTCCGGCGAAAGAACCAGCATGTGGGACTGCGGTTCGCCCGTGGGAATTTCCGCGAGGACCTTGCGCGAGGATGGATCGATCACATCGACGGCGTTGGCCAGCTCGGCGGTGACGTAGAGCAGACCGTCGGGCCCAAATTCGGCGCGATGCGGGCGGAGCGGTTTGCCAAGATCGATGGTGGCAGCGAGTTTGCGTTCCTGCAGATCGATGACGTCGATGGTGCTGCCGTCCGTCCCGGGCTTTCCGACGCCAGAGTTTCCGTAGATGGGAACGTAGGCGAAGCGGCTGTCTTTCGATACGATGACTTCATGCCCGTTCACCCCTACTGCAATTTTTGCGAGTTCGCGGCGATTGTCGGGATCGACCACCAGCAGGGTGTGCTCCTTCTGATTCGCCACCACCAGCAGACCGCCTGTCAGCGGCGCTGACTTTGCGTTTCGCAGCACCGCTGAAGTGACGAGCATCATGGAAACAAGGAGCAATAACAGGCGTGCGATCATGGACCACCTCAACGAAATATCTTTCTCTTTCGAACGCTGGGAAACTCAGCGGAGTATATCTTTTCCGGAGGTCAGCGGCTACGCCCCCCCTTTCTTTTTCACCGGTTTCTTACTACGAGCCTTGCGCGCCGAAGGTTTTGCGTTGGCGATCGCATCCCGGGCTTTCTTCGGAAGCCTCGCAAATACCATGTCATAAGAATCGCGCAGCAAGCGCGCGAGTTCGTCGGTCGGCAAAGCGTCCCAGGTTTGCAGCGCGACCCATTGCGCTCGCGCCAGGTAAGGCGCAGGAATGATGTTGGGCCGCTCCGTGAGTTCTGCAAAACCTTCCGGTGAGGCTTTGAAGGAGAGACACACCGGAGCGGGCTCCAGCGGCGTTACGGCAAACATCTTCCCGCCGACTTTGAACAGGAGGTCGCTGCCCCACTGGATCTGTTCGGTGGCGCCCGCGAAGGAAAGGCAAACCTCGCGCAGCCAATCGACGTTCATGAGCAAGATTCTAGGACAAAGCGAGTGCTTGCCTCAATGGATGAGACGACCTCTCCCGCGAAGCCGCTGTTCGGTCATCCTTCCCAGGCGATCTCCTTCACCGGGCCGATCACGAAGAAATAGGAAAGTGCAGCAAGCATTGCGATGACCGCCATAATCACGAAGGCCATGAAAAAGTGTCCGGTGAGATCGACCACGAACCCGGTCACGGTGGGCGCGAAGAAGCCCGCAAGATTCCCCACGAAGTTTTGAAATCCCGTCCAGCGGCCCGCCATCCGCGGACCGGCCAGCGTTTGCGTAATCGCCCAGATATTGGACCCGCACATTCCGCCCGCGCCAAACGCCAGGAGCAGCAGAATCACCAAAAGCCTTGGGCCGGCGAGAGCGCACCCGAGAAGCAACAGCCCGGCAGTCCCCGCTCCTACGCCGGCAAAGGTTTTGCGAACCACCGTGGGTGTTCCGCCAGCGGCGATCCACCGGTCGGAAATCCAGCCGAAGATCGCGGCGCCTGCCGAATAGCACAAATAGCCGGCGCCGCTGATTTTCGCCATCGTGCCTATGGGAAAGTGGCGCTCCTGCTGCAGGTAGTACGGCAGCCAGGTGATCTCAAAGTAGAGCACGTAGTTTGCGCCAAAAAGGCCACCGCAGGTCCCCCATACCGAGCGCTGCTTCAGGAGTTCGAGAAATCCCGGGCCGCCCGTCTCCACGGGCGAAATCGCTGTCCCTGCTCGCGGAACCCATCGGAGCCAGGGAATCAGCCAGGCCATGCTGACAAGACCGAGAACGATGAAGAATGGGCGCCATCCGTATCGCACCATAAGCGTGCCGCCGAAAAACGTGCCCAAGGCTGGGCCGCATCCGACTCCGGTAGCGATAAGCGCGTTTGCGAAGCCCCGGCGCACTTCCGGAACGTGCCGGACCAGTGTCCTGGCGTAGCAGGGATATGCGGCCGATTCACCGATTCCCAGCATCAGCCGTGCGGTAAGCAGCGCCGCGAATGTGTGCAAGGCGCCGGTCGCCGCCGTGGCTCCGGACCAAAGAAAAAACCCGATAGCTAACACCCATTTGGCGTCAAAACGGTCCGCCAGCCAGCCGGAAACCGGTTGGAAGAGAGAGTAGGTCCAGAAAAAAGAAGACAACAGGATGCCAAGCTGCGACGCGGATAAATTCAGTTCGACCTTCAGCAGCGAGGCCGCGATGGAGAGATTGCCACGATCAATGTAATTGATTAAGGCGGCGATGGCGAGAAGCGCGATCACCCGGTTGACCGGACGCGCAAGCCTGTTGTTCTCGTTGGCAGATGCGGTAGGCAAGTGTGAACGCCGGACATTCTGTCTGTCCGGAGGGGTTGTTGCAAGCTACTTCAACTTTCTGTCTTCGTAGCACCTGCCCGGAAGGTTACCTCCACACGGCGAGGATCGCTCCCATAACCAGGTAGCAGACAAGCTGGTAGCCGGTGTTGATGGCGAAGAGCTTCATGCTCTGTTTCATGAACAGAACGCCGGTCAATTGCACAGTGGCGACAAATCCGAGCCACACATGGAACCCCACCATCAAGCCGATATGGAGGCCTTCTGCCCGAAGCCAGTGAAGGAACAGCGCCAGGGTGGAAGCGGACACCAGGCTGGCCAGAAAAGAACCCGTGTAAGCGAGCCCGGCAGTCTTCTGCATCTCTTGAATCTTGGCTTTGTCGTTCGGATCGTGGCCCATTTCACGCATCCAGGCATTCGCGAAAAGAATCGGTGAATACCACAGGAATCCCACCACCATGGTGTATATCGCGGCAACCACGACTCCCAGCCAATTCAATCGATGAAAGTTCATGAAGGAACTCTTTCGAATGGAGAATCAGGGAAACAGGTGGCGGTATCCTACGACGCACTTCGCTCGGATGCAAAGGAAAACAGGTGGGCGAAATCTTTCATGGTTTGCCGCCAGCGATTCCGGCTCTCTCCCTCAATCATCTCGGTCCAGAGTTTTATAGTTAAGTCGTCGATCGGATTTTCGAGCAAAGAGGGATGCTTGAGCTAGTGGGCGCGGCGGAACTCCACGTAATCGCGGCCGATGTATAGCCGGTAGTTGCCCGCCGTACTAGAGGCAAGCACTTGCAGCGGCACGGGTCGCTTCATTTCCGCGTCGTGCTGCGAGGTGGCCTGCAAGACGTCGTTGGCGCCCAGGTCCATCACCACAAACTTCCCTCCGGTGACGAAACCGATGCCGTAAGCGCCGGGCTTCAAGGTTTGACCGGCGATTTCGAGCGTGACTTCGTTGAGCAGATATGCTTGGTACTTCTCTTTGATCCCCGTGGAGTAGCCGGAGCTGTCCACCATTCCCGCGAGAACGTAAAGATCGTCAGCAAAGCGAACTCCACCACTGTTGCGGAACTGGACTGGGGCGCTCTGGCCGCGGAAAAAAACGCGTTCCGGAAAAACTTTCGGAGTGATGTCTGCCGCCTTGAGGACAACTTCCTTCCCTTCAGGGGAAGGGCTGCCGGCGCTGGCAGTATGGAGATGCCGGAGGGGAAGACTCAGAAGCAAGAGCGCGAGGAAAACGAAAAACCGCGTGAAACGTGTCATAGAAACTCCTTTCAGAATGCGGGAATCGTACAACATTTAGTTTCGTTCAGGAAAAAAGAAACGACGTCCATCGGCGCTGCTCTGGCCCTCACATTTTCCGGAGCAAAAAAGCAGCAAAACGGCCAAGGGAGTGGTGTGATATCTTACGCGCGCGCCTGCGGGGCTGCACAAAGGAGAGGATAAGGATGCTGGATCGGCGAAATTTCATGAAGGCGTGTTCGGGAATGGGTCTGGCAGGAACGCTGTTTCCGGGAGTGCTGTGGGCGCAAGCACAGGCGCAGGCTGCGAAGAAGATTACCAAAGAAATGATTGAAAATGCCGCCGCCATCGCGGATGTTCCCATCTCCGAAGAACACAAAGAGATGATGCTCGAAAACCTAAACGATCAGGCGAAAGGTTACGAAGAAATCTACAAGTTGCACATACCGAATTCCGTCGAGCCCGCGCTGATTTTTGATCCCACGCTCCCGGGGATGAAGTTCGAAACGGAACGCAAACCGATGCGCATCTCCAAGGCGCCCAGCGCCGGCGCCTCGGGTGCACCGAGGAATTTGGAGGATTTGGCGTTCGCGAGCGTGCGCGAATTGGGTGAGCTCGTTCGAACGAAAAAAGTTTCGTCGCTCGCGCTGACGGAGATGTACCTGGGCCGGTTGAAAAAGTACGATCCCGCGCTGAAGTTTGTAGTGACGCTGACGGAAGAGCGCGCGCTCGCGCAGGCCAAGCAGGCAGATGCAGAAATTGCCGCGGGAAAATACCGCGGGTCGCTGCACGGTTTGCCGTGGGGCGCCAAGGACTTGCTGGCAACGAAGGGCATTCGAACGACGTGGGGCGCGGGCGGATTCGAAAGCCAGATGATCGATGAAGACGCGACCGTTGTAAAACGCTTGGATAAAGCAGGTGCGGTGCTGGTGGCAAAATTAACACTGGGCGCGCTGGCGCTGGGCGATGTGTGGTTCGGCGGCGTGACGCGGAATCCCTGGAACACGAATCAGGGATCGAGCGGCTCTTCGGCGGGACCGGGTTCGGCGACCGCGGCGGGATGCGTGGCGTTCAGCATCGGGTCGGAGACGCTCGGCTCGATTTCATCACCATCGACGCGCTGCGGTTGCACGGGACTGCGACCGTCGTTCGGGCTGGTGCCGCGGACGGGCGCGATGGCGCTTTCCTGGAGTATGGACAAGCTGGGGCCCATCTGCCGAACAGTGGAAGATTGCGCGCTAGTCCTGGATGCGATTCAGGGGCGAGATGGCAAGGATCGCACGGTACAGTCCGCAGTATTCAATTGGGACGCGAATCTGGATTGGCGCAAGCTGCGCGCCGGTTATTTGAAATCCGCATTCGAACGGAAACCGGACGAGCAACAAGAGGCCGCGAAGGAAGAGCCGGCCGCGACTCCCGAAGAACAGAAAAAGCGCGAAGAGCGGAAGAAGCGCCGCGAAGCAGCGCAGGCGAGAGCGGAATACGACAGAAAATACAACGAGGCCGCATTGGCGAAATTGCGTGAGATGGGAGTGAACCTCTTGCCTGTCGAGATGCCGAAATTTCCCTACGATGCCATGGTGGCGATGCTGACGGCGGAATCGGCGGCGGCTTTCGATGAACTGACGCGCACGGGAAAAGACAAGCTACTGACATCGCAGAAGGATTACGACTGGCCGAATACGTTTCGAACGGCACGGTTTATTCCGGCTGTGGAATACATCCAGGCCGCGCGAGCGCGGCGGATGGCGATGGATGCAGTCGCAAAAGTGTTCGACGGTTTTGACGTCATTGTGGCGCCGACGAGCGGCGAACAGCTGGTGATTACGAATTTGACGGGACACCCGGCAGTGATTTTGCCGAATGGGCTGCGCGGCAGCGATGCGCCGAAATATCCCTCGGACGACGCGAGCGATTTCCAGAACGCAGGCGGCCCCGGGACTCCCACAAGTTTGACGTTTCTCGGGAAATTGTACGGCGAGGCCGAAGTGCTGGCGTTCGCGCGCGCCTATCAGGAAGCGACGGGATTTCATCTCCAGCATCCAAAGCTGGCGCCCGGGTCCTAAGCAAGCCTGATGAGCCACAGCGAATCGTCAAATACGAAGAAGTCTATTTTTTGAGCTCCGCGCGGGTGCGCTGGAGCTTAACGGCCGTGGTGCGGAGAGTTTCGGGAACGTTTTTGTTGGTGGTGAGGCGCTTGAGGTCCACGGCATTTAGCATGGGAAGCATGTGCATGGTGACGTCTAGAGGCGCCTTGGGATTGTTAATGAGATTGCGGACGACGGTGTAGTTCTTGCGGAAATTGCGGTTGCCGGCGATCAGGCGAAGAATTTCATCCGTGAGGCTGGACATCGCAGCGAAGGCTTCCACTTCCTGGTCGGTGAGGCGAGGTGATTGCAACACGGCGCGCTGGACGACCTTGTTGTTGTCGCGGATGAGAGTGCGGCGCGCTTCGGAGCCACCCTTCATGGCGAACTGCACACGCTGCGCGACGGTCATTTTCGCCAGTCGCTGAATCAGAGTCTGCCGCCTTACAGCGTCGGATTCCACCGCAGCCGCGGCTTCGGCGAGCGCGGTTTCGTCGATGAGATTCTCCGGGCCGTGAAGTTCGTGAAGTTGATTTTTTTGATCGATGGTCAACGAGGAAGAATGCTCGAGAGCGGCGGCCAACGCGGGGGATTCAGTTACGCGATCGAGTTCTTCCATCAGCGACTGAATGCCGAGAGCCGAGAGATGGCGAACGACAGGAACGAGATGCTCGGCAGAACAGTTTTTGTTTTGCACCATGGCGTCGCAGACGCCGGGCTTGTCGGCAAGATTTTTTCCCGCGTAGGAAAAGAGCGCGGGGAGAGCCTGCTCGCGTTTGAGGGCTTCGACGAAGGATTCTATAGGCTGCGAGAGAATCGCATCCTGCGCGCGGGTGGCGACGACTTCGTCGGCGTCGCCGGCAAGAACGGCGAGAATTTCCGCGCGTTCCGCGGGAGCAAGATGCGCACCGCCGGTGCAAACGGCGATTTTTCGTTCGCGCGTGGCGCGGCCGCGGCGCAGATCTTCGAGAACTTCGGGACTGAGAGTTTCCACCGGATTATGGCCTCAAGTCCTTCTGTGTAAGCACGATTGTACCGGAGGAGCCGGGCGCGCCGAGGGGTGGCATGGCTTTGCCGTTCAATTCCAGCAACACCGCCGAGGAGTCGCCCGCGGTCACCTCGAATTGCCGACTGGCCGAGAAGTGACGGGTTTCACCGGCAGGCAACTCGGTGTCGAGAAGAAGTTTGCTGTCCGCGAGTATGCGGACGCGCGTGGCGGCGGAAGTGGAGACGGAGAGGTCGAGAAGAACCGCGGAGGAGGATTGTTCCACCGATACCGGCGAAGTGGAACCGGGCTGAGGCTGAGGCTGCAAGGACAAGGAAGCAGCGGCGGATTTTTTGGTGGCGCGATAGGCAGCATAGCGATGCCAGCCGTAGCGTGCGGAATAGAAAACTCCGGTGAGCAAAATAAGCAACAGAAAAAGGGCCGCAACGGGAAGCCATGTCGGCGGCGACGGAATGCGTTCCTCGGGTTTGGGGGGAGCTGCGGCCAAATGATCGGCGCGGGCAAGATCGTATTCGCCGAGGAAAACTTCTTCATTGAGGCCCAAATAACGCGCGATGGTGCGCACGAACCCGTGGCCAAAGACGCCGCCGGGCAGCCGGCTCCAATCTTCATTCTCGAGGGCTTCGACAAAACGGGCGCTGATGCGGGTGGCCTTTGTAAGCTCTTCAATGGAAATTTCGCGCAGCTCGCGCTCGCGCTTCAGGCGGTCACCAAAATTTCCCCTGGCCATGAACCGGAACCTGTCCTTGATGAATCGGCGGGCGCCCTCGGTTTCGAACACCCCAATCCGGTCGGGGCGATCGGAAGGCGGCGTGGGGTCCCTGAACGGACTATAGGCGGAGGAATCCAATGCTGTCAAACGGAGAGGAAAGTGGGGCGTGAGCGGCGGGCAGCGGAGACGGGAATTGGAGGGGAAGACCAGTCTGGAAATCGCCCCCATTGCGTACTGATGGTATTAAGTGTAAGTTTTCGGCCAGCCGGAAAGCAAAACAGAAATCCCGGTTGATGGTCATGTGTGGCAATTTTCACCGCAGCACCATAACAATCACAAGCCTTTGAACGGATGGGCATCATGATCTTAGGGATGACGACATTCACCTTTGTGCATGTGGTGCTGAGCTTGATCGGGATCTTCTCTGGATTCGTCGTCGTGTTAGCGCTGCTTGTCGGGAAACGGCTCGACCGCTGGACTGCGCTCTTTCTGGTTAGCACCGTGGCTACGAGCGTGACTGGGTTCCTCTTTCCGTTCCATCGCTTTTTGCCGTCGCATGGCGTGGGCATCCTATCGCTGTTGATGCTGGCGATTGCAATCCTGGCCCGCTACGCCCTTCAGCTCGCGGGCGCCTGGCGCAGGATTTACGCGGTCACTGCCGTGATTTCCCTGTATCTCAACGTCTTCGTCTTGATCGCGCAGGCTTTCCAGAAGGTGCCGGGCCTGAAAGCGATCGCTCCGACGCAGTCCGAGCCTCCATTCTTGGTAACGCAGGCTGTTGCTCTGGCGCTTTTCGTCTTGCTTGGCTTTGTTGCGGCGATCAGGTTCCGGAACGAGCCGGTCCGGACGGCTTGATCGGTCGCATTCCCGATTGCCGAGCCCAGCTATCACATCTTCTGGTCGGGCGGGGTCGCGACGGGTAAGTCGCTCACCGCCAAGCGAAGACCCACGTGTAAGCTCGACACGTGAGGCACGCCCAAATCATCTTCGCCGTTTACGTCCGGGCCACCCGACCTGGATGCTCGTCTCCCTCCGATTATTCAACGCCTTTATCGATAGGGTAAAACTGAAAACAAAACCGTACTGTCTTATTTTGGACACGGCATTCTCGAGAAGCCCACGACGCCTTGCCGTGCGGTCATCTCAAACCGGTTTCGCGGGTTGGTTTTCGATTCGCTTCGGCGGACCATTGTAAGATTGTTGCGGCCTGCGTCTGGCAATTATCAGAAAGTCGGCAGCGGACAAAATGAGAGTCGCAATCGTATCGGATATTCACGGGAATCGGCGCGCTTTCGAGGCCGTTGTCGCGGACCTGCGCCAGGTAGCACCAGACGTCGTTGTCCATGGCGGGGATTTGGCTGCGGGTGGAGCTCACCCGGCGGAGATCATCGATCAGGTCCGCTCGCTCGGGTGGCCCGGGGTCCGCGGGAATACAGATGAGATGCTTTGGGCGCCGGAACGTCTGGCCGAATATGCCGCCAAAAATCCGAAGATCGCGCCCATTCTTGCCATGGTCCAAGAGACGATTCGCCCGACGCTCGCAAGCATCGGTGAAGAACGCTTGCGATGGCTTGAAGGACTTCCTGCTCTGTACTCCCAGCCCGGCTTTGGCCTGGTTCATGCCAGCCCCGATGACTGCTGGCGGGCTCCCCTGCCCAATGCCAGCGATACCGAATTGCAGAGTACCTATGCGTCTCTTCGCGCTCCGGTCGTGGTCTATGGACATATTCATATTCCGTACATACGCCGAGTGCAAGGCATGACTGTAGCGAATACAGGCAGCGTCAGCCAATCCTATGACGGGGATACACGCGCATCTTATCTGCTGATTGAAGGAGCGAGCATCACCATTCGCCGGGTGGAGTACGATGTGAAGAGTGAAGCAAAGGAACTCTTGCGTTCGGGGCTACCGCATGCCGACTGGCTGTCCCGGATTCTCCTCGCCGGAAAGTACTCTCCCCCGGAGTAGATAAAGACTGTGCTAATTCGACTATCATCGCCAGCAGATTGGCGATGGTGCGAAGTCGTCGGCGTTCAACAGGAGGACCACATGGCCATTGAGATACGGGGGATGGCGCCGTTGCTGCAAGTTTTCGACATGCATACGTCCATCGCGTTTTACCAGGATGTGCTGGGCTTCGTGGTTGTCAGCACATCCAACCCTGGGGAAGAGCGCTTCGGATGGGCGCTGCTCAAGCTCAATGGCGTGGAGTTGATGCTGAACACGGCTTACGAAGACGAAGCGCGGCCACCGGTTCCTGATCCCGCTCGCATCGCCGCCCGCGACGATACTGCGATTTACTTCGGTTGCCCGGACGTGGATGCGGCGTACGCTCACCTCCGCGCGCGCGGCGTTACTGTGAAGGAGCCCAAGATCGCGCACTACGGCATGAAGCAGTTGTACGTCAGCGATCCCGACGGGTATAACCTGTGCTTTCAGTGGCCAGTTAAGTAGCGATTTGCGATCTGCCATCGAAGGTCAACCCAAAATTTGATCGATATCGGAGCCCCCTGGAGCGGAGAGACCCGCCATGGCAGGAGCTCGAATTCACCGGAGCTTAGCATGCGAGGTGAGGATGGCGAGATAGCCACGCCTGTACCACGAGCGGGTTGCAAGGCATTTTGGGAGGAGCCTATACTGGCGGAGATTCGCGGCCGTTCGTGAGAATCGGGCGAATTCGTGTTTCTGGACGATCGTATG
>WNFJ01263576.1_pt1 | contig 13125 bp, 12 predicted proteins | sample 5400461 | NCBI WGS metagenome assembly WNFJ01 (sample SAMN13153349, study PRJNA577476) | soil metagenome | isolation source: 115 cm saprolite on Douglas fir-dominated hillslope | place: USA:California | collected 2013-09-17 | reverse complement strand
GCAGCGGCCAGCATCCGGGCCCGCAGCTCGGGCGCAACGCCGGGGGACGGGGTCTCCTCGGCGACCTTCTGATGCCGCCGCTGTACCGAGCAGTCCCGTTCCCCGAGCGCCAGGACCCGCGAGTCGTTCAGGCCGAGGATCTGCACCTCGACATGGCGGGCCCGCTCGATGCAGCGCTCCAGCAGGATGGCCGAACTGCCGAAGAACCGCTCGGCCCGGGAGCGTGCGGTCTCGAAGCCCGCGCGCAGCTCGGCCTCGTTCGTCGCGGCGCTCATCCCGATGCCGCCGCCGCCGGCCGCGGCCTTGATCATCACCGGATACCCGATCCGCCCGGCCTCGGCGAAGGCGGCGTCGATGTCGGCCACCGGCTTCCTGCTGCCCGCAGCGACCGGGACGCCGGCCTGCTCCATCAGGTTCCTGGCGTTGATCTTGTCACCCATCTGCTCGATCGCCGACGGCGGAGGGCCGACCCAGGCCAGGCCCGCGTCGATCACCCGGGCCGCGAACTCGGCGCTCTCGGCCAGGAACCCGTAGCCGGGGTGGATCGCGGCGGCCCCGGTTCGCCGGGCCGCGTCGAGTACGCCGCCGACGTCGAGATAGCTGCGCGCGGCCGGGGCCGGGCCGATCGGCACCGCCTCGTCGGCCTCGCCCACGTAGGGCAGGCCGACGTCGGCCTCCGAGTAGACCGCGATGGCCCGGATTCCCATCCGCCTGACGGTCCGGATGATCCGGCGCGCGATCTCACCCCGGTTCGCGACCAGCACCGACTCGATCACTGTGTTTTCCGCTCGCCTCCGGGCGCCCTTCGGCTCGAACACCCGGGCAGCCTATCCCAGGCGGCTGGCGAGACGCTTTCCCGCGACTTCGGTCAGCGCCTCGATGACCCCGGGATCGTACTCGGACGCGGTGTCCAGGCGCAGCCGCTCCAGCGCCGCAGCGCTGCGGTCCCGGTCGGCGGATCCCCCGACCAGGTCGTCGAAGGCGTTCGCGGCGCGGATGATCCTGCTGCCGACCGGCGGCTCGGGATCATGCCCCCGGCTCGGCCAGCTCTGGCACCGCACCAGCTCGGCCACCCGGTCAAGCACGCCGGCCTCGCTGATCACGTCCGCGCCCAGCTCCGCGATGCGCCGCTGGTCCTCCCTCGAGACCAGGACGGTGGCCCCGCCGGGGATCGGGTCGGGTAGCGCCAGCTGCCCGATGTCGTGCATCAGCGCGGCGTACTCGAGGTCCAGCAGGTCCATCTCGGCCAGCCCGAGCTCCCGGCCGACGGCCACGGCGAGCCTGCTGACGCGACGCGAGTGCCCGCTTTCCACGTAACCGCCCACCTCGGTGACCCTCGCGAGCGCGCGCACGGTCTGCAGGTAGGTGGCGCGGATGCCGGAGTACCTGCGGAACGCTACCTGCGTGACCAGGAGCGGGCCCATGAAGACCGCAAGCTCGGCGAGCCCCATGACCTCGGCCGCGAACGTGATCATCACGGCCGAGACGCCCACGGCGGCGCCGAGCGGCCATTGCAGCCGCATCTCGTCCCAGAGCGCGACGGAGAACTTGGCGTGCAGGTCGTCGGCCCTGATCAGCGCTCCGATGGTCGCCTCGACCAGCCAGCCGGCGGCGACGAGGGCCGCCATCACCGCGAAGGCGACCCACCAGTGATTAGGCCGGCTGATCACCTCGGCGCCCGCGATCGGCCGGAACGCGAACGCGACGCAGGCCACCGCGACCAGCCGGGTCGCCATCCCGGTCAGCCCGGCCGGTCGGCCCGCCGCGACGTGCGGAAGAGCGCCGACGGTCATGCCGACCGCGGTGACCGCGATCACCTGAAGCGCGGCCACTTGCGGCACCAGACCGTCAAGGTGACCGACGCGCATGAGCAGGGCATAGGCGAGCGCTCCCGCGGTCGCGATCGGTGCCGCCTCGCGGCCGCCGGGCAGCCCGAGCCTCAGCAGCTCGCCGATGGCGATGACCGCGCCGAAGGCGATCGCGGTCCGCGGGTTCATCACATGGCCGACGGCTGCCGTGCGCGCCAGCGCGGCCACGACCATCATCCCCACCGCGGCCAGGAGCAGGAGCCGCCCCGAGTCCATGGCCTGCCACGAGGGTAGCCGGTCGTCGGCGTGGCGAATCGCCACCGGTCCTCCCTCGGTCAGTAGCTCTCGACGACCCGCAACGGCGCCGTCGGGTCGTCATGATCTTGCGCGGTCACCGTCTGCCGGTCGGCCGGCGCCGCGGCGCGCTCGGGCAGCCGCCAGCCGTCCCGGTGCAGTGCGGCGATGAACGCCTCCACCAGGACGGGATCAAACTGGCTGCCGGCTCCCTTGCGCAGCTCGTTGATCGCCTCGTTCATCCGGCGCGCCTCACGGTAGGAGCGCGTCGACGTCATCGAGTCGAACGCGTCGGCCACGGCGATGACCCGCGCGAACTCGGGAATCTCGTCGCCGGCGAACCCCATCGGGTAGCCCGTGCCGTCGATCCTCTCGTGATGATGCATGATGCCGGCCAGGGCCTCGTTCAGGAACCCGATCTCGCGCACGATCTCCAGGCCGCGCATCGGGTGCAGCTGGATCGCGGCGAACTCCTCCTCGGTCAGCGGCCCGGTCTTCTGCAGCACCTTGGTGGGCACCCCGAGCTTGCCCACGTCGTGCAGCATCCCGGCGAACATGATCGCCTCGGCCCGGTCCGCGCGCATGCCGATCTGGCGCGCGATCATGCCAGACCCGCGGGACACCCGCTCGCTGTGGCCGCGGGTATAGAAATCCTTGGTCTCGACCGCCTGGCAGAGGGCCGCCATGGTGGCCCCGTAGGCGCGCTGCTGCTCGGCAAACTGCCCCATGGCCCAGCGGGCCACGAACAGCGGGACCAGCACGAGCGCGGCGGCGAACGGCCCTATCACCGTCCACAGCGCCGCGATCACGAGGCCGAGCGCGGCGTACCCCAGGTCGGACGCCACCAGCAGCGGCAGGCTCGACTCCAGCTGGATCCGGCGCGGAGCACGGCCATCGTGCCTGGTCACCTGCAGCACTCCCCAGATCAGGCCCTGGTTCACGAGCACGTGCGCCGCGGCGGCCGCCGCGAACGGCCAGATGATCGCCCGGAAGTTGTCCGGCTCGGGCAGGCCGATGTGGCCGCCGAGCCCGACGAACGCCCGCCCGGCCGCGAACCCGGACACCGCGTACATCCCGCCGTTGAACACCCGCTCGGCCAGCAGGGTCTTGCGCCGCAGGCTCATCACGGACACGGCTCCGACGAGAGCGGCGCCGAGCGGGCCGAGCAGCACTACGGCGGCCAGGGTCGCCGACGAGCTCGGCGACCAGGCCGCCTGCCGCGCCGCCAGCGGAGTGGGCGTGGAATCGCAGATCAGGAACAAGAGCATGAGCACGCCGAGCGCTATCCACCAGCTCCGGCTCAGGGGGCGGTCGGAGAGCCTGGGCGCGACAACGGAGGCAGCCGCGATCACGACTGCCGCGATGTAGATCCACGCGGCCCGCGAGACCCTGCCCATGACCCCCTCGCTGTCGGCCCTTGGCAACCCCGATCGACCTGCACCGGCGATCGACCCGGCGCCGGCCAGCCGCATCATGCCGATCGCGACATGCGTGCTGCCGTGCGCCGGCACTCAGAGTAACGCGGCCGAACGCCCGCGCGAAGGCCTCAGCCAGAACGTGTGCAACATGCACACGACATAATGCAATGTGTAATTGAAGCGCCCGCCGACACCTGCCGGCAACAGCTGACGAACATCAATGAGCGTAACGTTCCGCGGCTCGATCGCGCGGCCGGTTCCGTTGGCCAATGCGGGTAAATCCCGCGATTAGTCACCACCGACGGTGACCACTCTTGCTAGTCGACGCGGAACTCGGCGACCTCGAGCTCGGCCCTGACCTCCTGGATCCGGACGAGCACCTTGGTCCTGAGCGCGCTGGGCGCTGGCTCGGAGCCGCAGCACTTCTGCACCAGCCGCTTCACGGCCTCCTCCAGGCCGTACTCGCGTAGGCACGGCCCGCATTCCTCAAGATGCTCGCGGATCTGAGCGAATCCCTTGTCCTCGATCTCGCCGTCGAGATAGGAGTACACGCGCGCGAGCACCTCGCTACACGGCACGTCGTGTGGCTTGCCGCAGCTCATTCCGCGTCCTTCCCGGGCTCGTCGCCCGATGATGACGCCTCGGTGGGGGCGGTCGACGCCGCCCGGACCAGGCCCTCTTTGGCCGCGTAGTCCTGGAGCATGTCCCGGAGCTGTCGGCGCCCGCGATGCAGGCGCGACATCACGGTCCCGATGGGGGTGCCCATGATGTCGGCAATCTCCTTGTACGCGAAGCCCTCGACATCGGCCAGGTAGACCGCGATGCGAAACTCCTCGGGGAGAGCCTGCAGCGCTTCCTTGACGTCGGAGTCGGGAAGCCGCTCCAGCGCCTCGGCCTCCGCGGACTTCAATCCCCCAGAGGTGTGCGACGCGGCCCTGGCGAGCTGCCAGTCCTCGATCTCCTCCGCGCCCGCGCGCTGTGGCTCACGCTGCCGCTTGCGGTAGGTGTTGATGAACGTGTTGGTGAGAATCCGGAACAGCCATGCCTTGAGGTTCGTGCCCTCCTGGAACTGGTGAAAGGACGCGTAAGCCTTGGCGAAGGTCTCCTGCACCAGGTCCTCCGCATCGGCTGGGTTGCGCGTCATTCGCATCCCGGCCGCGTACAGCTGATCCAGGTAGGGCAAGACATCGTGCTCAAAACGCTCACTGCGCTGCTCGAGTGTCTCTGGGACCTGACTCACCCCCTCAGCGATCGCTGGCTGCGACTGGCCGCTTGGCCACTTGCCGCCGTGCCAACTGTCTCGGCCGGAGGATACAACGCCGGGCTCGCTGAGTTTGCGTGCCATCGCCATCGAGACGCCATACAACGTCGGGACGCGATCGCGCCGCAGGTTGCTTGCTATGGGCACAGGCGTTGCAACACGCTCCGTCGCGCCCTAATTCCAGCAGCCAGCATTCCGGCTCGGATGCTCAGCGCCGCAGCCGGTCCCGCTTGGCCTGGCACGACACGCAGCGGGCCGCTGCCGGCTTGGCCTCGAGCCGACCTTCGGGCACCCCGGCACCGCAGTCCACGCACGTCCCGTAGGTGCCAAGTTCGATACGGCGCAGGGCATCGAGCACCTCGGAGCGCTGCGACTTGGCCAGGGCGAGCACCGCTTCGGTGCGCTCCGACTCGGAGAGATTGGCTCCCGCGTCGGCGGGATCCTGCGGATATTCCGAGGCCCACTCGTCCTGCTCCTGCTCTCCCCTGAGCACCTTCATGGACCTCTCGAGCTCGGCGCGGATTTCATCCAGGCGCTTGCGAGCGGCGGCGGTATCCATCCGATACCCACCTCCTATCCGCACAGGGCCCGGTAGCGCCGATCGGTGTCCTTGCTGCCAGGCCGGTTCGGCTCTGGCTCAGAACAGCTTGTCGGGAGCGCTGCCAGAGATTCCTTGGGACGCTCCGCTCCGGGATCTGCGGGAGCGGGCGGATGGTGCACCCGGGCCGGCGCCCAGGCCCGGCAGGCCCGGCTCGACGCGCTCGATAAGTTCCGGGCTGTTGTTTCGCACCGAGTTGACCGCCTGCGATACCGGATACGAGGTCAGCCCGCCTGAGGCCGCCGGGGCCAGCAGCGCCATCAGGTCAGCCGGGTCGTTGGCGGCCGGATCGAGCCACTCCGCCCAGCGCTCGGGCTCGATCACCATCGGCATCCGGTCGTGAATCTGGCCCAGGTCGTCCGGCGCGCTCGTGGTAATGATCGTGGCCGTCCACAGCCACGCACGCTCGTGGTCGTCTGGCAACGCGGCATCGCGCCAGAGCTCGTACAGGCCGGCGAAGGCCAGCGGGCCGCCATCCTCGCGGAAGATGTAGTACGGCTGCTTGGCCCCGGCGCCCTTCCCGCCCGGCGAGTCCGACTCGCCGCCGTCTGGGCGCTGCCACTCGTAGTAGCCGTCCGCGGGCAGCAGGCACCTGCGGCGCTTGAACGCCTGCCGGAACGCCGGCTTGGAGTCCACGGTCTCGGCCCGGGCGTTGATCAGGCGGCTGCCGATCTTAGGATCCTTGGCCCAGTACGGCACCAGCCCCCAGCGGACCACCCGCAGCTCGCGTGCCACGCCTGACGCGGTGGACGAGGTGTCGGCCGGCGGAGTCTCGACGGGCGGAGTCTCGGCTGAGCGGGTGCCGCGGGTGAGCACCGCGTAGACGGCCTTGGTCGGCGCGACGTTGTAGTCCGGCTGGAGCGACTCGGCGACACGGTCGCGCTCGACACGGAACTCCTCGAGGAGTTCTATGCGCTTACGCGCTGACGCATACCGGCCACACATGTCCTCACCCTGTCCGCTTTGGGGGTTCGCCGGGATCTGGTTCCCCGCAAGTGGGCTCCCCCTCGGCCGGAGGGAGCACAGATTGTGCCAGTTCATAGCCAAGATCCGGGTTTGCCAAACCTCGGTGAGGCTTTTCGCTGAGAGTTCCCTGAACAGGGTCCCGGCCTCCACACTAATGCGGCCGGGCACCGCACCACGAAATCCGGGGCCAGAGCGAGCCCGGCGGCCCGGTGAGCCCGCAGTTCTCGGCCAGGTTAGGCCGGGCCAGTACGCTCGCAGCATGCACGGAGCTGCGGAATCAGAACGCCGGCCGGCACCGGACTGGCAGGCGCCCGCCGCAGTCGGACCGGTGCGCAGCCGGCTGCGGCCGCCCGGCTCGAAGTCGGTGACCAACCGCGCGCTGGTCCTGGCCGCGCTTGCGGGTGGCCCGACCGTGATCACCAACCCGCTGCAGGCCAGGGACACCCTGCTGATGGCCGGGGCGCTGCGCGCGCTCGGGTCGGTCATCGAGGACGCCAGCGCCGACACGGGCACCGGCCGCGAAGGCAACGGGTACGAGGCCGGCGGCAGGTCCGCAGCCTGGCGGGTGACGCCGGGCTGGCTGAGCGGAGCAGCGACGGTAGACGTCGGCAACGCTGGGACCGTGCTCCGCTTTGTCCCGCCTGCGGCCGCGCTAGCGCGCGGTGACGTGGAGTTCCGCGGTGACGACCGCATCGCCGCACGCCCTGTGGGACCGCTGCTGGCCGCTCTTCGCGAGCTTGGCGCCGTGATCCATGACCAGGGTCGGGGCGCCGTCCCGTTCACCGTCCGCGGCCGCGGCGGGATCAGCGGCGGTACGGTCACCCTGGACGCCTCCGGCTCCTCGCAGCTCGTCTCGGGCCTGCTGCTGTCCGCTCCGCGCTACGACAAGGGTGTCGAGGTGCAGCATGAGGGCCCGCGGGTCCCCTCCGCCCCGCATATCGCTATGACCGTGCAGATGCTGCGGGACGCCGGGGCCGAGGTGGAGGTCGGGACCAGGGTTCGCGGTGGGATCCAGCAGCAGATGTCCGTTCCGGATCTCTGGCGAGTGCATCCGGGCGAGCTGCGGCCCGGGACGGTGGTGGTGGAGCCCGACCTTTCCAATGCCGCGCCGTTCCTCGCGGCGGCCCTGGTGACCGGCGGCTCGGTGACGGTCGCCGACTGGCCCGAGCGGACCTCGCAGCCGTCGGGCCATATCCTGGAGGTACTGACGCGGATGGGCGCCGTGTGCTCGCCGACCGCCGACGGGATGCGGGTCGCCGGAGCGGGCACGATCCACGGCATCACTGCCGACCTGCGCGATGTCCCCGAGCTTGTCCCCGTCCTCACCGCACTAGCCGCGCTCGCGGACTCGCCGTCGGCGTTCACCGGGATCGGGCACATGCGCAGGCACGAGAGCGACCGGCTGGCCGCGCTGGCCGCCGAGATCGGCGCCCTCGGCGGGGACGTCACCGAGCGCGAGGACGGCCTGGAGATCCGGCCTCGCCCGCTGCGCGGGGAAGGCGCGGTGTTCGCCAGCTACGACGACCATCGGATGGTCATGGCCGCGGCGGTGCTCGGCCTGGCCCTGCCCGGCGGCCTGCAGGTCGGCAACGCCGCGACGGTGGGGAAGACGTTTCCGGACTTCACCAGGAGGTGGTCTGCCATGCTGGAGCGCTCCCCCTGAGCCGCCCGATCGGCCACGCCGGGCTCGATGAGGACGACGTGCGGGTGCGCCCGGGCCGAGGCTCGCGGCCGCGGACCCGGCGTCGGCCCGCTCATGAGGACGCGGCCGAGGCGTTCGTGGCCGCCGTCGACCGCGGCAGGTACACATGCGTGGTATCGGAGCCGGGAGCGGCCGACCGGGAGATCACCGCCATGAAGGCCCGCGAGCTTGGCCGTCGGAGCGTCGTCGTCGGGGACACGGTCAGCCTCGCCGGGGACGTCACCGGCGCTCAGGGAACCCTGGCCCGGATCGTCCGGGTCGCTCCCCGCAGGTCGGTGCTCCGCCGCTCGGCCGACGACACCGACCCGGTGGAGCGCGTCATCGTGGCCAACGCCGACCAGCTGGGGATCGTCACCGCGCTGGCCAACCCGCCGCCGCGACCCCGGCTGATCGACCGCTTCCTGGTCGCCGCCTATGACGCTGGGCTTGACCCGGTGCTCTGCCTGACCAAGGCGGACCTGGCCGACCCCGACGACATCCTCGCGGCCTACGCCCCGCTCGGCCTCCGCTACCTGGTCACCGGCCGGCCGCTGACCGAGACGGTTCTCGACGAGCTGCGGGCGCTGCTGGCCGACCGGATCAGCGTTCTCGTCGGCCATTCGGGCGTAGGCAAGTCCACCCTGGTCAACGCCCTGATCACGGACGCCGGTCGGGCGGTGGGCGCGGTCAACCCGGTGACTGGCCGGGGCAGGCACACCTCGTCGTCCGTAGTCGCGCTGCCCCTGCCGGGCGGGGGCTGGATCATCGACACGCCGGGACTGCGCAGCTTCGGCCTGGGCCACATCGCGCCTGACCGCGTCGTTCAGGCGTTCCCCGACCTGGCCGAGGGGGTCTCCGCCTGCCCGCCGGGCTGCACCCACCTCGCGGCGGACTGCGCCCTCGACGGCTGGGTCGCCGAGCATGACGACAGCAGCGGGGCGCTGGCCGCCAGGCTGGACTCGCTGCGGCGCCTGCTGCGCAGCCGCGAAGGCGACGACGGCTGAGCGGTAGGCCTGGCAGCCCCATTCCATCCCGGACCTGGACCGTCTACCGGCACCAGATCTCGAGCGCCCCGGCGGCCCGGACGGCTGGCACTATGGATGTGATCGACCTCGCAGCCAGCGGGGAGACGTCATGACCGGTACCGCAGGCTCCCAGGTTAGGCTCCCAGGTTAGGCTCCCAGGATCATGGCACAGCACTCCGACCAGGCCAGCGAATGGTCCGACGACCTGCGTTTCGCGCACGTCCTGGCCGATGCGGCGGACGATATCACCATGCGCCGGTTCCGGGCGCTGGACCTGCGGGTCGAGTCGAAGCCCGACCTCACCCCGGTCACCGATGCCGATCTGGCCGCCGAGGAGTCGCTGCGGCACATGCTGAGCCGCTCCCGGCCGCGCGACGCGGTGCTCGGCGAGGAGTCCGGCAAGACGGGCGTCGGCAAGCGGTGCTGGGTGATCGACCCTATCGACGGGACCAAGAACTTCGTCCGCGGCGTGCCCGTCTGGGCCACGCTGATCGGGCTAATGGTCAGCGGCGACGTCACCGTCGGAGTGGTCTCCGCGCCGGCTCTCGGCCGCAGGTGGTGGGCAGCCCGAGACGGCGGCGCCTGGACCGGCCGGAGCCTGACCAAGGCCTCCGCCTGCCGGGTCTCCGAGGTGGCCATCCTGCAGGATGCCTCGCTGTCATACTCGAGCCTGTCCGGCTGGGAGCGCCAGGGCAGGCTGGATGGATTTCTCGGCCTGGTCCGCTCGGTCTGGCGGACCCGCGCGTACGGCGATTTCTGGTCTCATGTGCTGGTCGCCGAAGGCGCGGTCGACCTGTCGGCCGAGCCAGAGGTATCGCTCTGGGACATGGCCGCGCTGCAGGTCATCGTCGAGGAGGCGGGCGGCGTGTTCACCGACCTGACGGGTAAGCCCACCCCGGACGGCGGCAGCGTGGTGTGTAGCAACGGCCGGCTCCACGGCGAGGTGCTCGACCTCCTGGCGGCGCGCTAGGGGCGGCGTGCCAGGGGGCTCGGCATCGGGACGGGGCGGCTCGCGGACCGGCTGGGTCCACTTGCGGATCGGACGGGACGGCTCGCGGGCGGGGCGGCCGTCGCGCCGGTCACCCAGTGAGCCGGCGGCGGGTATTGCCCTGCGGGGCGAGAGCGCGGATGCTGGAAGGCATGGATGTCACAAGTTCACAAGCAGGCGGGGAAGGAGCGATCATGAACGTACGCGACGGGATGACCAATGTGGTCCTGACCGTCGGCCCTGCGCACACGCTGCGCGAGGCCTCCCGCCAGATGTCAGCGAGACGCGTTGGCGCGGCGGTTGTGACCGACTCCGAGCATGCCGGGATCGGCATCCTGACCGAGCGTGACATCCTCGACTCGGTCGGCGCGGGGCAGGACCCGGACACGGAGCTTGTCGCTGATCACCGCACCAGCGATGTCGTGTTCGCCTCGCCCGAATGGACGCTCGAGCACGCCGCCACGGCGATGGTGCGCGGGAACTTCCGCCACCTCGTGGTTATCGAAGATAACGAGGTCATCGGGCTGCTCTCGATGCGCGATATCGTGCGCTGCTGGTCGGGGAGCGCGGGCGCGCCAGCGGACCGGGCCCGCGCGGCAGCTCAGGCCTGACCCGGTCCTCGCGACACCCGCGGAGCGCCGCCCAGGGCTACAGCCGGTCGGGGGCGGTCACGCCGAGCAGGCCGAGGCCGTTGGCCAGAACGATCCGGGCCGCGTCAGCCAGCCACAACCGCGACCGGCCGAGATCGCCGGCTGGCTCGCCGTCACGGGGCAGCACGCGGCAGGCGTCGTAGAACCTGTGGTACGCGCCGGCCAGGTCTTCCAGGTATCTCGCGACTCGATGCGGCTGGCGCAGTTCTGCGGCGCTGGCCACCACGCCCGGGAATTCTGCGAGCGCCTTGAGGAGGTCGTCCTCCCGAACGTGAGAAAGCAGGCCTGGGTCATACTCACTGCCGCGCGTGATGCCCGCCTCGGCGGCCGCGCGCAGCAGCGAGGAGATCCTGGCGTGCGCGTACTGCACGTAGTAGACGGGATTGTCCTTGCTGCGGCGGGTCCAGAGGTCGAGGTCGAGATCTATGGGAGAGTCCAGCGAGTACCTGGCCAGCGCGTAGCGGGCGGCGTCCACGCCGATGGCGTCGACGATGTCATCGATCGTGACAACGATGCCGGCTCGCTTGGACATCCGCAACGGCTGGCCGTCACGCACCAGATTGACCAGCTGCCCGATGAGGATCTCCAGCGTCTGATCCGGGTCGTCGCCGAAACAGGCCGCTATGGCCCGCAGCCGGCCGACGTAACCGTGGTGGTCGGCGCCCAGGATGATGACGACCTTGCCGAAGCCGCGTGCCCGCTTGTCCAGGTAGTAGGCACAGTCAGCGGCGAAGTAGGTGAAGTCGCGGTTCCCGCGGATATAGACACGGTCCTTGTCGTCGCCGAAATCCGTGGTGCGGACCCACGTCGCGCCCTCCGCCTCGTATACATGGCCGGACTGCCTGAGCCGCGCCAGGGCCGAGTCAAGCTCGCCCCGGTCGCGCAGCTCCTTTTCCGCGAAATAGACATCGAAATGCACGCCGAAGTTAGCCAGCGAGGTCTTGATCTCATCAAACATCAAGGCCACGCCCTCAGAACGGAAGATCTGCCGCGCATCTGCCTCTGGCATGCCGAGCACGTCCGGGTGCTTCGCCACCACCGCCTCGGCGATCTCGGCTATGTACTCCCCGACGTAGCCGTCGTTAGGAGGTGTCTGCCGGCGCGCGGCGGCGAGCAGGGAGTCGGCGAACCGGTCAATCTGCGCGCCCGCGTCGTTGAAGTAGTACTCGGTGCTGACCGTGGCGCCCTGCGTGCGCAGCAGCCTGGCCAGCGCGTCCCCGACGGCCGCCCACCGCACGCTGCCGATGTGGACCGGGCCCGTCGGGTTGGCCGAGACGAACTCCAGGTTCACCCGCTGGTCAGCCAGCTGCGTTCCGTGCCCGTAGGCGTTGCCCAGCTCGACGACCAGGCCGGCGACAGTCCCGGTGGCCGCGGGACCCAGGCGGATGTTCAGGAAACCCGGGCCCGCGATCTCGACGCTCTGGATGGCCGGGTCGCTGATCAGCTTGTCCGCGATTGCCTGCGCCATGTCACGCGGGGTCAGGCCCGCCTTCCTGGCCACCTGGAGCGCGAGATTCGACGCGTAGTCACCGTGGCCAGGATCTCTGGGCCGCTCGACGCCCGCCACGGCCGGCAACACGGACGGGTCCAGATCCCGGTCGGCCAGCGCGGCCACCGCAGCCGTCCTGACGGCGTCGGCAAGCTGGGCGGGAGTCACATCACACGATGCTAGTTGCGTCCTGTATCAATGGCGGCCTGCCCGTGGCGCCTGCGTGGTTGCGGCTAGGCGGGCGAGCTGCGGCGGGTGCGGATCGAGCGGATGATGACGGTGATCCCGAGCACGCCGGCCGGCGCGAGGGTGACCAGCGCGGGGAGCTGGTAGCGCCAGGAGAACTCGAATGCGTCGGACACCAGCAGCACCGACGCTGCCGCGGTGAACAGCGCCAGGCAGGCCAGGGCGAGCTGGCGGATCGCAGGGTCGGCCCGCCGACGCAGAAGGGCCGCCGAGCCGGCCAGCAGCGGGCCGGGGGTGTAGCCGCCGTCGAGCTGGTAGGACCGCAGGAACGCGGCGACCGGCCGCCAGACCGCGGGCGGGCCGCCGCCAAAGCGGCCGGTCGCGGTCTGGACGACCGCCTCGGCGGCGTGCGGGGGGTAGTAGGGGAACGTCGTGTGGAACTGCCAGCGGGCGATGGGCGTGTCGCCCTGGCGGCCGTCGCGGGTCAGCGCGAACGGCTTCAGCGCGTCCCAGGCGTAGGCATCGGCCACACGCAGCGGCTGCTGGGTCAGCACCCGGTGGCTGAAGTCGGAGATCAGGCTGTCGGCCTCGGCCCGCGGCAGGCCCGAGTAGTAGGGGCGTACCGGGGACCCGGCAGCGTACTCGAGCCAGTCGGGGCCCTTGGCCTGCTGCGCGGCGGTCGGGCACATGCCCCGCTCGGCGGCCGGGAGCCGGATGGTGGCGCAGTCCGCGGCCGCGGCCGTCCGGCCGTAGAACGAGGT
>WNFJ01102971.1_pt4 | contig 13125 bp, 11 predicted proteins | sample 5400461 | NCBI WGS metagenome assembly WNFJ01 (sample SAMN13153349, study PRJNA577476) | soil metagenome | isolation source: 115 cm saprolite on Douglas fir-dominated hillslope | place: USA:California | collected 2013-09-17 | reverse complement strand
TCGACGGTGAACTCGATTACAAGCTGAGCGACATGTCTTCGGTGTACATCCGGGGCTTGTTCTCCCATTTCAATGATTTCGGTGAGGATTGGATTTACTCGCCGGGAATCAACAATTTCATCACCGATCCGGCAGACCCGAATAATACGTGCGGGATCACGGATGTGAGCGGCGTGCAGGGTTGCGGGAGCATAAGTTTCACCAACGTTTATCTGAAGCCCACCCAACAGATCGTCAGCGTCCAAGCGGGAGCTAGGCACCTCTTCGGCGGAACTGTTCTCACCTATGAGGCGGCTTTGTCCCAGGCCAGCTATACCGGCGGGTTCGGTTTTTCCCGCTACTTTGGGCCGGGTGGCGTTGCCTTCAGTGTAGACACAAAGAACCCGTTCACTCCCAAGTTTCGCGTGCTGAATGGAGTGAACCTTTACGACCCGACCACTTATTCGTATGGATTTGGGGACATCGAGGACGATGGAATTTCCGAGCGCGATGCCGTCGGGGACATTTCGCTCAGCAAGCCGTACAAGGTAGCAGGGCATTTCAGCACGTTCGAGGTGGGATTCAAAGGCTGGGACGCACGCAAGACCTCGCTGGTGGATCGTATGAACTTCGACTCCAGCTTCGGCGGTCTACCGATGACACAGTTCCTCGGCACCTATCGCGATAACAACTACTATTTCGGCCAATACCAGTTTGGCCCCACGACAGTCTTCTCCAAGCTCCTTTCCACAGTTTCTGCGTTGCCTCTACAACCGAATGTCGGATTCAATCTGCCGAACGACTTCGACATTTCGGAGCGCATCTGGGCCGGCTATGCGATGGACACGATCGATCTCGGACACTTCCGTTTGCAGGGCGGGGTTCGCATCGAGTCTACGTCCGACGATTTGCGCGCGAACAGCGTCACCTATGATACGAATGGTGATTTCCAATCAGCCTCGCCGCTGGTCACGACTCACAGCTACATCAACGTGTTCCCCAGTGTGCAGGCCCAATATCGATTTACACCGGACACGGTTCTGCGGGCGGGGTACGGTGCTGGAATCGCACGGCCCAATTTCCAAGACCAGGCGCCGTTTCAATCGTACGACCAGAGCAACCCAAATGTGCCCGTCACGGCTGGCAACCCGAACCTGCTTCCGACGCACGCTCAGAACTTCGACCTCCTCCTGGAGCACTACATGAAGAACGTAGGGTTGATCCAGGGTGGTTTCTTCTACAAATACCTGACGAATCCGATTTACTCTGTCAACACACCAGTTCCTTCGGGCACGCTGGCCGGTTTGATCGAAAATATCCCCATCAACGGGCCCAATGCACACATCACAGGCTTCGAAGCAGCTTGGCAGCAGCGACTTACCTTCATGCCCGGCGCCTTGAATGGCCTGGGAGTGAGCGCCAACTATAGTTACACCACCTCGCAGGCTACGTTCCCGGCCGATGCGGGACGAACAGATCATCCCACGCTTGTGCGCACCGCACCCAACAACTGGAACTTCGATGTGACCTACGACAAGAAGGGACTTTCGGCACGCATGGGCTTGAGCCACAACGATGCCTATATCTGGTCGTATGGCGGCGGGAATACCAAGGATCCGAACGGTGATACCTACCTCTATCCGCACACCCAGGTGGATGCCCAGGTCAGCTACTGGATTCCGCGCAGCCATGGGGTGCAGGCGGTGGTGTCGATGCTAAATCTGAACAACGAAGTGTTCGGGTTCTATCTGGGAGCCGAGCAATATCCGATTCAGCGCGAGTACTACAGCCGCACGGTTTCCGTGGGATTGCGGTGGACACCTTTCGCTCCGGATCCAAAGTAGAAACCGAGGATTACTGACAGGGTACATGGTTTCCGACACATGGTTTCCCAACGGTTGACGCACAGCGCGGTTTCATAATAATCTGCAAATAACACCGGAAAGGAGGTGGTCGGATGACAAGTTCTGAAGGCAGTAGTTGGGATGTTCAAAGACCAGGTGAGGTGGCTGAGACTTAGAGCGGGTTGCTCTAAGCGGGGCTTCAAGGGCGTTACGCACCATCGACGCGCCGGAAGCTACAGCCCGCACACTACCGGTGAAGTAAGGATTGGATCCGCCTGACGCAGGTCGGTCAGGAATCCCGGAGTTGCCGTAGAGGCCACGTAGAGTGACCACCTCTTGGTCAATCCCAAACAGTCCACCGGACGGGGCTTGAGTCTTCAAAGACTCAAGCCCCGTTTGTTTTTTGTTATCTCTGAGTTCGGCACGGGGATTTTCGGGACGGCGTTTTCAGGAGGGAATGAAGATCTTTGGTGCCAGCCGATGTCCTCGATTACATTTGCTAAGCTGCGCGTCCCTTGCCGTTCGACGATGGGCTGCCAACCAAGTCTTGCCGGAGTCGTTCCATTTCCGCCGCGGCTTCTTTCATCTGCTCGGCATATGCGTGTCCCTGCATAGGGAGAAAACCTCCGTAATTCTCCAACAGCAACCGGGAATTCATATTGATGGCAACCATGTTAGAACGCGCTTGCCCGGAAAGAGCAGAGATTAACTTTTCTAACTGCATATTCCGCACCGCTAGCTCATTCCTGCTCTGGGCGGCTTCTTCTCCGAGCAGTCGCCCATGATGGCGGATTAGCCCAAATGCGCATACTGCCAGGGCCAGCAGGACCAAATTGGAAATAATGATTGCAGAAAATGCTCTTTTCAGCGCGGCTGTCCTCTCTCTGTCCAATCTCGCAAAATTGCTGCTCTCGGTTGAGAATAGCGAAGACGCGATGCGCCGAATCTCATCCATGTAGCCTTTTCCTTCGTCCGTATCGACCAGCTTGAATGACCGATGGCGATACCCCTGTTGGCGCAAACTAATAGAGCGTTCCATCTCAGCCAGCTTTGATGTAGCCAAGGACTCCATCTGCGACTCCAGTGATCGTTCGCGCTGAGTCCGATTCGAGAGCCCTGCTCGAAGTGTGACAAAATCAATTTCCAGCCTGCCCTTCGCGTCAACGTAGGGCTGCAAGTACGCAGGGTTCCCGGTCAGCAGGTATCCTCGCTGACCCGTTTCCATATCAGTCACATCTTTCTCAACCCCCGAAAGTTCCGCTTGGATCGCGGAGCTTTCAAGTGTGAGCGCCGCAATTGTCTGCACCCGCTTTAGATGGCTGACGGCAAGGTACGCATTCCATGCGATAAAAGCGAGGAGCGCGGGGACTCCTATTTGCAGCGCTGCTTTTCGAATCATCTAATTTTGCCGCCCTTCATGTGACATTGAGTGCACCCTCAGTCGTGATTCGACTGGCTTTGCAAATTTCCTGCGCAACCCTGACCGCTGCCTTGCTGCTGTGGACCGGCCCTTCTGCTGACATTACCGAACTGGCAGCCAGAGTGAAAAGCAAAGCATCCTCGGGCTTCTCAAAGTAAAGTACAACTTGATTCGCTGCCATGAGCATAACTCCTACTGACTGTTCTTTGGATGATAGGCCGATTCAGGGCAACGATGAGGTTATCTGTTTTGGTGCGCCCGACTATGAAGTGCAGACGTTCGGGTGTCCAATACGTGCCGATCACTGCCCTGGCGGGACTCTATGGCGGAGCTCGTCGAAGAAATTGAAGATGAAGGAAAACTTGTTGCCGGACGAGTCTTCTGCGGCAGCAGGCGCCTTCAACACTCCGAAGCGCTTGCCGTCGGGGTGTAGATCGAAGTTCACGCTTCCGAGGCGTTCCGTGAACTGCCCGGGTGACCAAAGTCGTGGTCTACCCGGGCTAAACGATTCGCCGGAAACGCTGTACGGCACAACCATAATCTTGCTGTCCGTGGTGCGATAAAAAAGTTCCTTACTGGTGCGCGACCACTTCGGGTAGCGGCCACCGCCGGTTGAAATCTGCCACTTTCCCCCTGGCCCTGGAAACGGGCGTACGTAGATTTCGTAGTCTCCGTTTTCGCACCTCTTGGGTGGCGAGAGACCGTGGGTGATGTAATCGAACAGAAAGATCGCACGAGGTAAACGCTTATGGGTACGGGAGATAGAACTTCTGGCGGAGAGGGAGGGATTCGAACCCTCGATAGAGTTGTTTCAGGATTTGACTACTACCAGCCGCCACTCGATTGTCCCAGCTAGCCCGGCAAGGCGTCCCGCCGAATCAGATCACGGACCAAATGATTGGGCCCACTGCGGCATATTGGCGCAACTTGCTGGGGCCGCTCAACTCCAACGCCACCGGTTATGAGGTGTACTGTTTACACACCCGACGATGATGTCCGTGGTCTTCTCGCCGCAATTTCGCGGGTTTCGCCCTGAAACCGGACTGAAGGACCGTTCGGTCAGCTATGATGGTCTTTCTTTCACCGAAGGTGGGACTGCATGCACTATCGCCAACTCGGAGGTACACCCTGGAAAGTTTCGGACATAAGCTTTGGAGCCTGGGCGATCGGCGGAGCGTGGGGACAAGTCTCGGACGACGAATCGATGGCCGCTCTCAACCGCGCTGTCGATTGCGGCGTCAACTTTATCGATACTGCGGATGTTTACGGGGATGGCCGGAGCGAACGCCTGATCGCTCGTCTAAAGAAGGACCGCAAAGAAGAGATCGTGGTGGCGACCAAGGCGGGCCGCCGCCTTCCACGCCAGACAGTCGAAGGTTACACCCGTCAGAACTTGACTGCCTGGGTTGAGGATAGCCTGCGCAACCTTGCGACCGACACTGTCGACCTGCTGCAACTGCACTGCCCGCCGACGGCGCTTTACGATCACACCGAGGTCTTTGGCGTGCTGGATGACCTGGTCAAGTCCGGGAAACTCCGCTATTACGGCGTAAGCGTGGAGAAGGTCAACGAAGCGCTGAAGGCCGTCGAGTATCCCAACGTGCAAACGGTACAGATTATCTTCAATTGCTTTCGCCAACGCCCCGCTGATGTTTTTTTCGCGCGAGCCCGGCAGAAGCAAGTGGGAATTCTCGCGCGGGTACCCTTGGCAAGCGGCTTGCTTACCGGCAAATTCCGCCCGGATTCTACCTTCGCGGCCGATGACCACCGCAACTTCAACCGCCAGGGTGAGGCCTTCGACGTGGGAGAGACTTTTTCCGGGGTGGATTATCAGGCTGGCCTGGAAGCGGTTGAGGAAATTCGCAAACTCCTCGCTCACGGCATGACCATGACTCAACTTGCCTTGCGATGGATCCTGATGTTTGACGCCGTCACTTGCGCCATACCCGGTGGCAAGCGTTCTGCGCAGATCACCGAGAACTGCCACGCCTCGGACTTGCCGGCGCTCTCGCCTGCGATCATGGAGGGGGTGCGTCGCATCTACGCCGAACGGATCCGGCCGCAAGTCGAGAATCGCTGGTAGTGAGGATCGCGATTGACAAGAAATCGCGTTTTTGCCATAGTGTCAAAGCGGTTAGACGGGCAGGAAAGCCCTGTTTTCCCGGCCCTGTCCATGTGCCGCCAAAAGCACCCATGAGCGAAAGCGACAGTCTGGTCCATTCCCGAAATTTGCTATCGAACGTTTCCGGCGAACTCCTGTCTCTGCCCCGGACCGAGGCTAAATGGGAGTGGACGAGCTTTTTTGTCCGGCGGCTGCAGCCCGGCGATTCCTATCGTTCGTCCACCGAACATGAGGAAGCTGCCTTCGTGCTGCTCGGCGGAACCTGTGGGGACAGGGCGTGCAGAAGATTGGGCAGCGGAAAAACGTTTTCGATGGTTTGCCTTACACTCTCTACCTGCCGGCTGGCCACAGTGTCACCTTCACTGCGGAAACCTGCTGTGAGATTGCCGAGTGCAGGGTGCCTTCGGAGGCGCGGTTTGAGCCTCGCTTGATTACGCCGGACGGTGTAGCCACGGGCTTGCGCGGCGGGGGCAATGTCTCGCGACAGATCGTCGACATCATTCCGCCATCATTTCCTGCCGACAAACTGATGGTGATTGAGGTGTATACACCCGGCGGCAACTGGTCCAGTTATCCGCCTCACAAGCACGACGTGCACAACCCGCCGGCAGAAGTCGACTTGGACGAAATTTACTATTACCGGATTCAGCAGCCCGAAGGGTTTGCCTTTCAGCATCTCTACTCCAGTGATGGCGGAACGGAACGGACGGTGAAGGCCCGCAACGGTGATGCAGTCCTGGTGCGGAGTGGTTTTCATCCCGTGGTTGCAGGGCCGGGATACGACGTCTACTATTTGAATTTTCTTGCTGGATCAGCCCGTGCCCTGGCAGTGACCGAAGATACGAAGCATGTCTGGATCCGGTCAACCTGGAAAGAAACCGACCCCCGGCTGCCTCTCGTGAAATGACGGCGCGGCAGAGACCTTGCTAATCGCTTAGATAGGGTTGCGACCGCTTCGATCCAGATGCGTTGCCGACTGCTCCAGGAGTGATGTTTCATGACAACTCGCCTCACTGTCGCCCAAGCCATTATTTCATTTCTCAAGAATCAATATTCCGAACGGGACGGTTCCGAGCACCGTCTGTTTGAAGGATGCCTGGGTATTTTCGGCCACGGCAATGTTGCCGGACTGGGACAGGCCCTCGAGCAGGATCCCGGTCTGCCGTACTACCTGTTCCGCAATGAGCAGGCGATGGTGCACACGGCGGCGGCTTTCGCGAAAATGAGCAATCGGCTTCGCTGTCTGGCCTGCACCAGTTCCATCGGACCGGGCGCCACCAACATGGTCACGGGGGCCGCGGTCGCCACGGTCAATCGCTTGCCCGTTCTGCTTCTGCCCGGCGATATTTTCGCGCGCCGCAACGTTGCGCCTGTCCTGCAGCAACTGGAATCGGCCGTTACGCAGGATATCTCTGTGAACGATTGCTTTAAGCCGGTGGCTCGTTACTGGGATCGCATCGAGCGCCCCGAACAAATTTTGACCTCGTTGCCGGCAGCCATGCGCATGCTGACTTCGCCCGCGGAAACCGGCGCGGTCGTGCTCTCGTTGCCGCAAGACGTCCAAGCCGAAGCGTTTGACTTTCCGGCCCAGTTCTTCGAAAAGCGCGTCTGGACGATTCCGCGTGCCCGGTGTGACAGCAACCTTCTTGCGCAAGCGGTTCAATGGATTCGCTCCGCGCGCAAGCCACTGCTGATCGCCGGCGGAGGAGTGATTTATTCGGAAGCGACCGAGGCGCTGGCAGCTTTCGCATCGCAAACGGGAATCCCCGTTGTCGAAACGCAGGCAGGCAAGGGCTCTCTGAAATACGACCACCCGCAAGCACTCGGCGCCATGGGCGTGACCGGCACCCCAGGGGCCAACGTCCTAGCGCGTGAGGCTGATTTAATTCTTGGAGTCGGCACCCGCTACTCCGATTTCACTACTGCCTCCCAAACCGCCTTTCAGAACCCGGCTGCCAGGTTCAGCAACATCAACGTGAACGAGTTCGATTCCGGCAAACAACTGGCCTTGCCGTTGACCGGCGATGCACGGGCCACTTTGCAGGAGGCTGCAAAGGCGCTCGAAGGCTTTTCTGTCGACGCATCGTACGCTGCTCGCATTCAATCGTTCCGCGAGGAATGGGAAAAAGAGGTGGATCGCATCTATCACATGAACTGGGGTCCGCCGATCAGCCAGGGAGAAGTGATTGGCGTGGTCAACGAAGTTTCCGCTGCTCGCGACGTTCTGGTCTGCGCCGCCGGCAGCCTCCCCGGCGACCTGCACAAGCTGTGGCGGACGCGCGATCCGAAGGGATACCACCTCGAATACGGGTACTCCTGCATGGGCTATGAAATCAGTGGCGGCCTCGGCGTAAAGATGGCCGCGCCCGATCGCGAGGTGTATGTCATGGTCGGGGACGGTTCCTATTTGATGATGGCGCAGGAGATCGTGACTTCCCTGCAGGAAGGTTACAAGCTGAACATCATCGTGCTCGACAATCATGGATTCTCAAGCATTGGCGGACTCAGTCGCGCCTGCGGCAACCAAGGCATGGGCACCGAGTACCGCTACCGCCGCTCCGGCAAACTGAATGGCGAGATGATCACAGTCGATTTTGCCGCCAATGCCAAGAGTCTCGGAGCCGATGTGGTTCGCGCTAACACGCGCGACGATTTCCGGCAGGCTCTGATCGACGCCAGGAAAAATTCCAAGACGTCGGTCGTCGTGATCGAAACAGCCTATTCCCAGCGGGTTCCGGGATATGAATCGTGGTGGGATGTCCCGATCGCAGAGGTTTCTGAAATCAAATCAGTTCAAGAAGCTCGGGCAAAGTACGTAGAGGCGAGAAAGAAACAGCGGGCGTTTTAAGAGAAATCGCCAGATCAATTCAATTGTTCCCGGAACGTTCTTCAGCTTGCGCTTTCGACACGTGAAGCGCGAACCCGCACGATTCCCGGATCCGCAGTTCCGGCTGCAGTTTTCTGACTACCGCCTTCTGACGGCTGCCGGAAATGCGCTCGATCAGTAATTCCGCGGCTTCACTTCCAAGCTGATGCTTGGGCAATTCCACGGTTGTCAGCTTCGGACGAAAGACACCCAGCCAGGGATAGTCATCAAAGCTCACCAGCCCGAAATCGTCCGGACATGTCAGTCCCATTTCCTCGGCCGCCCTCAGCAAACCCACCGTCATGAGATGATTTGCGACGTACACCCCATCGGGCCGGTGCGAAAGCAGCGCGTGTCCGGCGCGAAACCCCGATTCGATCCGGTAATCTCCCTCAACCATAAGCTCCTTTTCAAAAGGGAGACCTTTGGCCTTGAGCGCGTCGTGAAACCCCTGCCAGCGCGCCATGGCATTACTGACCCTCAAGGGTCCGCTGATCAGCCCGATGCGACGCCGGCCGGCTCGTGCGAGATGGCATACAGCGTCGTAAGCACCCTGGTAGTCGTCGGTGATGACTGCATCTTTCGTAAGCTTCGGGTAAGTACGCATCACGAGCACAAACGGAACGCCAGCTTCTTTGATCATTTGGCGCATTGGGGGACGAAAGTCCTCTGCCGCCTTGGTCAGCAGGATTCCGTCCACTCGCTTGGATAACAGTAGTTCGATCGCTCGTTCCTCTTTATCGAGGCTGTCATCACTGTTACACAGCAATAAGTTGTATCCGTGCTTCTGCGCGGCATCCTCGGCCCCGCGAACGACCATTGGGAAAAATGGATTGGCGATGTCGGGAACGATCATTCCGATGGTGTGAGTGCGCTGTTTGGCCAGGCTGCGCGCAATCAGATTGGGCCTGTACTTTAACTTGCCGATCGCCTCTTCCACGCGTTCGCGCAGCTTCTTACCCACATGGCTTTTGTGGTTGACGACAGCGGAGACAGTAAAGACCGATACGCCTGATTCGCGAGCGACATCGTAAATGCTCGCGGCCTTTCCAGCTTTCTGACGGTTATTTTGGCGAAGCGACATACTTCTTACCGTTTGCTTGTGAACCACTTTCTACCAGAGTACAACAGCGTGGGATAAACACAGTCGATGTTCACACGTAATGAACCGACGCCGCTCTGCCCCGCTTGGCGGATTGGTAAATCGCGCTCATGATCTGGACATCGCGGTGACCCTGCACTCCGTCAGCTTCGACTTTCCCTCCGCGCTGGACTGCCTTTGCGAACGCATCCAGTTCCAGCGCGAACTCGTCAATTACCCGGAAGCTTCGCTCAATCCAGCGCCCACGAATTTTCCCGGTCAGCCTACGCTCTTCATTAAACGGGAACGCAGGATTCAGCTCAATCCATCCTTTCGTTCCCTGCACATTGATAAACGAAGAGAGAGCCGCTCCATAACTCGAGCTCCCTTGCACGACCAGTCCGCTCGCGAAGGTCATTCGAAACGTGATGCCCTGCTCGACGTCGCGAAACCGAGCAGCATCATGGCGCCACAACTGCGCGGAAACTTCTACTGGATCTACATCCACCAGCCAGCGACACGTGTTCACGCAGTACACGCCCAAATCCATGAGCGGACCTCCGCCAGCCAGACTTGCATCGAGCAGCCATCGTGGTGACGCATTCGGCACATACAGCTCGCTGAACGCTGTGTGAATCACATCGATGTGGCCCAGGTCCCCATCACGAATCAGCTTCTTCAAATAATGCGTGGCCGGCTCGAAATACTTCCGGTAGGCCGTCATGAGAACGACGTCATTCCGGCGGCAAGCCTTTACCATTTCTCCAGACTGCTCGACGGTGGCCGCAAGCGGCTTCTCGCACAGGACATGCCTCCCAGCCTCGGCAGCCCGCACTGCAAATTTAGCGTGCTCGCCCGGCGGAGTCGCGATATAAACGGCCGTAACCTCCGGATTGGCCAGGCAATCGACATACTCGTCGTTGCTGTATGCAGCGCCCTTGAACTTTCGCGCAATACCAGCGGCCTTGCCCTTATCGCGGCTCACCAGCGCCGTGAGCTTTGCTCGCTTGCAGTTCGCGAAAGCCGGCAGAATTGAACCCTGGGCAATGCTGCCCAGCCCCACAACCGCGACGCCAATTTTCGCCGCCTTCACCCTAACTCTCGCGGTCCGCGCGGCTCAGACGCTGGTTCCGAATCGCCTTGTAATCCAGTCCACGGAGCTCTTCGATATGGGTCAGCACTTTTTGGATCGCTTCGGCAATCGCGTCCACATCCTTCTCGCTCCCGAGGAAAAGCTGATGCGGGAACCACACCGCCTCGTGATAAGCAGCACGTTCCGCCTCAGGACACGAAGATATCTTCCGCAAATCGAGAGGCTTCTCGCGTCCCCAGCACAGCGCGGGAAAATCGCAGGGGTTCAGCGGGAATAGAGAACTCTTGTACACGGGTTCGTAGAAGAGACCGTCGCAGGGAATTCCTTCCAACTGCAGCGCCCCGACGAACGCGGCGCGAGGCATGTCCTTCGCCCGTTCGGCAAAATATTTGATTACGTAGCCGTACGGTGCGAGGCGCGTAATGCGCGGATCAGGCTTCAGCAGCCCAATCTCCGACGTATTCTTCAGGCGCGACTCAAAATGCGCCATGTTCTTGGCACGGACCTTCGCCTGTTTCGGCAACCTGTCGATCTGGGCCCCGAGCACTGCCGCTTGGAATTCCCCCAGCCGGTAATTAAAGCCGATAATGCGATGATGGAACTGGTCTGTAACGCTGGCCCGACCGGCGTTAATGTAACTCTGCACTTTCTCCATGTATTCCAGGTTGTTGGTAATGACGGCCCCGCCCTCGCCGCACGTAAGCAACTTACTCGACTGAAAGCTGAACGCTCCCAGATCGCCCATCGAACCCGCGCCCTTGCCCTTCCACATTCCGCCGTGGGCATGGGCGCAGTCCTCGATGACTTTCAAATTGTGCTTTGCCGCGATGCGTAGGATCTCATCCATGTCTGCGAACCGCATTCCGAGATGAACAGGGAGAATCGCCTTGGTTTTTGGCGTGATCGCCTGCTCGATCTTTCGCGCATCCAGGCAATAGGTATCGGGGTCGACGTCAACGAAGACCGGCACTGCATTCAGCAGCAGCCGGGAGCGATGACTTCATCGCAGGGCTGGATCTCGATTGCCTTCAGCGCCGCCTGAATCGCAACCGTCCCGGTGTTTACGCATTGCGCGTATTTTGCGCTGTGCAGTTTCGCGAACTTTTTGGCAAACGCCATGGAATGCTTGCCGGGAAACGGTTGGCCTCCCCACTTCGAACTGGTCAGGACGTCCGCGAGTGCGCGCTTTTCTTCGACGCCCCCATACGGCCACTGGGTGAAAGGAGTTTTTCGTAACGCTTTACCGCCAGTAATCGCGAGCTTGCCCACGTGCGGAGGCCTCCTCTTTAAAAGTTGCAATACGAGCAAACGCCGCTTTGCCTCGCGGCCCTCGTCAATTCGTATCCGGGTTCGGAATCAGAAAATCTCGCACCAGCCCATCCAGATCATGGCAGGCCGCGACAAACTGCCGCAGCGTGCGCCGCGTTGGACCAAACGAATCGAACTCTTCGATTGCCAGGCCTCCTTCTGTGTTCGCGCGCCGGAAATCCGTAAATTTGCGGGTCAACTCGTCGACCATCTTGGGATCTACGGGATCATCGATCCGGTTTCGCACCTCGATGTCGCTGGCATTAAAGCGTACCTGCCAGGAGTAGGGCGGGGAAATCACGACTTCGCCTCCGATCATCTCGCTCCAATGCATGTGGTTGCGAAACGCCGCCGATAACAGGCGCAACCTGTATCCCCGCTCACGAAAGAGTCGGTAGGTTTTCTTGAACACAGCGACGCCGGCCCACTCCAGATATCCCGGGTCGATGGCGATGTTCTCTTTCTCGACGAGCACCTTGAGCCAATCATCGAGCCGCCCGACCATGATCGTGCACACCGGACCCATGCTGGTGATTTCCTTGCCCTCGCGCTCGCGCCGCTTCAGTCCACGCTCGACCGCCTCCGCCACGGCAACACATTGCGGCAGAGAGAAAGAAACAGTCGCGTTAATGCTGACTCCGCGGTAGGTTGCTTCCTCAATCGCGGGAATGCCGGCGCGCGTCACCGGGATCTTCACGATCATGTTCGGCGCAAGCCGGCTGAATTCCACCGCCTGTTCGACGATCGCCTGCGTATCGCGAAACAGTCGTGGATCGGTTTGTATGGAAAGCCGCCCATTCCTGCCGCGCTGCGCATCGAAGATCGGCCGCAGCAAGGCTGCACCTCTGATCGAAACCTCCCGCACCAACTGCCAGGCAATTTCGTCTTCCGTTGCCGTGGGGCGTGCTTCAATCAGCGCCTGGATCCGCTCTTTCCACTGGCTCATCTCCTTCTTGAGGACACCGAGGACAATGACCGGATTGCAGGTCGCTCCAGTTGCACCGTGTTCGATTGAGTAGGTTAGCTCCTGCATGGAAGCGGAATCGTTCCACAGGCGCGTCGGAGTGGACTGGGTCATCTCATGCAGAGGGCTTTTATAAGCGACAGCCATCGTGCGGTTCATACGCTCCTCCCGTCGATATCAGCCACCCGCGTTGCAGTGCCCCACGAAGCGGCCAGCGGAACGGTCAATCTCCGCTGCGGGTTTCTGCCGTGCGAAGTAGCTCCACATCGGTGGTCTCGACTTTCCGTGGTGTGCCCTGCACGTGTGATTCTTCCGCTGCAATCGCAATTTCCAGCGCCCGCATTCCATCGTCTCCAGTGACGCGCGGCGCACGATCGTGCAGCATGTTGTGAACGAAATCGCCCACCTCGCCCAGATATGCGTCGGCAAAGCGACTAAGAAAATGATC
>WNFJ01130608.1_pt1 | contig 13128 bp, 11 predicted proteins | sample 5400461 | NCBI WGS metagenome assembly WNFJ01 (sample SAMN13153349, study PRJNA577476) | soil metagenome | isolation source: 115 cm saprolite on Douglas fir-dominated hillslope | place: USA:California | collected 2013-09-17 | reverse complement strand
CGACCGCCTCTGCCGCCGTAGCAAGGGTCGCGGTCAAACACGATTCGCAGGAGCGCACGATCGTCGTCGAAAACAGCCTTTACCGCGTGGAAATCTCGAACAGCGGCGCGGTCGTGAAGAGCTGGCAGCTCAAGAATTACAAAGATGATGCCAAGCCCCAGCGTGTTCTCGACGTCGTGCACCCCGAGGCATCGCAGCAAACAGGCGGCTGGCCCTTTTCCGTGGTGCTCGATGATGAGCAGTTGCAGAATGCAGCGAATGCGGGCCTCTATCAAAACTCTTCCGACGGCACCACGCTGCATGCCCCGGCCGATGTTGAATTCTCCTGGAGCGATGGCCACCTGGAAGTCACCAAGCATTTCCGCTTCGATCACACTTATGTGGTTCGAATAGAAATCTCCGCCAAGCTGAACGGAAGCCCAATCCCCGCGGGGATTGCCTGGCTGGGCGGCTTCGGCGATTTGACGGTGACGAATCCCGCTCCCGTGGAAACGGTCCAGACGTATTACAGCGAAGGCGGAAAGATTTCCACTTTCCCTCATAAAAAGCTCGAAGGCGTGGAGAAGTGGCCCCCAGGCGTCTGGCAAGGCGGAAAAGAGTTTACTGGCATTGAGGACCGTTACTTTACGGCGGCGTTTCTCCCCGCGAGCGGGGCCACATCGGGCGGACTGGAAACGCGTTACTGGAAAACATCGCGCACCGTCCGCGCGAATGACCAGGATGTGCTGGAGCCGGTCCCGCAGGTTGCGACGAGGACATCAGCGCAGCCGCTGGCTTTGCGCGTGTTTGTCGGGCCGAAAGATTACGATGACTTGAAGAAAATGAACCCGCCGCTGCACGGGCTCATCAGTTTCGGCTGGCTGGAATTCATCGCCGAGCCGCTCTTCCACGGGCTGAAGTGGATTCACAACTACATTCCCAATTGGGGATGGGCCATCGTCGTCCTCACGCTCGTCATCAACATGCTTCTGTTTCCGCTGCGCATTTCGAGTTACAAGACCACGCTGAAAATGCAGCGCGTGGCGCCGGAAATCAAAGCGATCCAGGAAAAATACAAGAAATACTCGATGCGCGATCCGCGCAAAGCCGAAATGAACAAGGAAGTCATGGCCGTCTACAGCCGCGAAGGCATCAACCCCGTGGGCGGGTGCTTCCAGATGTTTCTGCAAATGCCGGTGTGGTTCGGTTTGAACACGGCGCTGCGCTACGCCATCGAGATGCGGCACGCGACATGGCTGTGGATCGTCGATCTTTCGTCGAAAGACCCCTACTACATTCTGCCGGTGCTGATGGGCGTGTCCATGTACCTCGTTTCGAAGATGACGCCGATGACGTCGACCGACCCGCAGCAGCAAATGATGATGAAAATCATGCCCGTCAGCATGGCCGCCATCTTCATGATTTCGCCTATTTCGAGCGGCCTGGCAGTGTATATTCTCACCAGCAGTGTGATCGGGATAGCGCAGCAGTGGTATTTGAACCGGACGCACCCAATACCGGCACCGACAAAGCCCGTGCGCGGGAAGAAGTCTTAAGAAGACATTACAGAGAGGCGCACGCGGCTCTTTAACGTTTCACTCGAACACCCAATGGCTCAAGAACTCATTCGAGATGGGAAACTGGACCGCCAAGCCGCAGCCGAAGCACTGCGCCATTTTCTTGAGAACATGGTTCGTGCTTCAGGGCTGGAATTGAAGGTGAACGTCCAGGTGGTTGCGGCTGAGGGATTGGCAAACGGTGCGGAAGTGCTCGCCGATCTCGATGGCCGGGACAAAGAGATTCTTCTGGAGCGAGGCGCGGAAGTTTTGAAAGCCTTCGAACATCTGGCCTTCCGGGCGCTGCGGCTGGAACCTATCTACCATGAGAAGATTCACATCGATTGCAGCGGCTACCGCGCGATGCGTTTTGAAGAATGGCGCCTGACGGCGCGCGTTGCCGCAGAACGCGTGCAAACTTCCCGCCAGCCGTTCCGGTTGAATCCCATGTCCTCGCGGGAGCGCCGCATCGTGCATCTGGCGTTGAAGGACATGGCTGGAGTGCGCACGGAGAGTGTCGGCGTGGGCGAAGACCGCCAGGTCGTCATTCATCCCGCGGACAACAAGCCTTCCCGGTAGGACAGGCATTCTTGCCTGTCATTCTTCATGTGGCAAAGAAGAACTACCGCGTGGCCCAGCCTTGCGAGAGCACGTTTCCTGCTAAGTCGAAGCGAATGCGATAGGTAAAAGCCGGGGAACCGCCGCGTCGCGATTGTGCGAAACGAATATCGGAAATCTCTACCAGGGCTACTTCGCCTTCCTTGCGGAAGCGCGTCACAGGAAATCGCGAGAACCACAATACCTTTTGCACTTCCGGCAGGCTTTTGGCGGCTTCAATAAACGAATTTGGCGGCGCGTCGGGGTAATAATGATGCTCGCGCGTGAGTAATTCAGCATCGGTGGCCGGTTTGTCGCTCAGGTCCATGCGGAGTTCATAGACGCCGCGCTCCGTTCGAACCAGCCCGTCCCAATGCCACAGCGATGGCGGAAGCGGCAGCGCTCCGATCGATTCGACCTGCACAGAATACAGCTCCGCGAACTTTTGAATGCGCGAGAACGCGACGCGGTGCGCGTAAAACGTGCATGCCACGTAGATCGCAGCAGCGGCAAGACCAGCGCGATTCCAATTGTCATGCCGGATTTTCACGCCCCACCTGAGAAGGGCTGGAAGAAAGAAAAGCGCCGCAAGCACGATCAGGACGTCCAAGACGGTTCGACCGGAAATCGGCGCGCCGGCGATTTCGCCCATTCTGGCAATCAAAAACGGTGCGGGCATGAACACCAGCCACATTCCGAGCGCACGGCGCTTTACTTTTTCGGGTTGGGCATACGCCCACGCGAGCAGCTGCGGGACGAGGAGGATCGCGGTCAGCGTGAAATCGATGATGAAGATGAGGTCCCAGGCCGGACGCGACCACCGCAGCGGCGACCAAATCATCGTGCCAAAAGACGTCACCAAATCGAGCAGAATATGGCTGAGTATGCCCACGGCGTAGATGCCCACAAGCGCGGCAAAAGACGGCGCTTCCCGCTTGCGTGAATTGGCAAACATGCGCGTGATCCAGGCGAGTAGCAGCGCGCAGATGGGAAGCAGGATCAGCGAATGCGTGATGCTGCGGTGCCAGGTGATCACCAGCAGTCTGTCGTGGGAAAAAATATCCCGGAATACATCGGAATCCGGAAAGATCGCGCCCAGCATCAGCGACCACGTGATGATGCGACCGCGGTTCATCGGGCGCGAGGCGAACATATCCTCGCCTCGGAAAATGGCCTTTCCAATCAGCGCGCCGGCAATGCCATGTGTGATCGTGTCCATCGTTGGAGTTTATCCGATGCGCTTAGGACGCGGCATTCTAGCGGACGAACAAAAGTGGTTTTGTCTTGGTGATGACTTTGCCTACGCGGAAGGCCGAGACGCCGTGGCGGTCGAGAGCAGAGACGGCGGTGTCAGCAGATTCGGGCGAGATTGCAATCAGCAGCCCACCTGAAGTCTGCGGATCGAAAAGCAAATCGCGATATTCCTGCCGGACGTTTTCGGCGAAACTCACGCAATCGCCAATGAAATCGCGGTTATTCTTCAATCCGCCGGGGAGAAATCCTTGGCGCGCCGCTTCCAGCGCACCGGGAAGATACTGCACTGCGGAATGATCGAGCTCTAATGACACGGCTGCAATTTCGCGCTCGGAATTCCCAAGCGCCATCTCGCCCGCATGGCCTAGCAAACCGAAACCGGTAATGTCGGTCACTGCGTGAATCGGCTGCGCCGCTCCTGCGTTCGCTTGCACTTCCTGCAGCGCTTCCGAGGCTGCACGATTCAATTCCGTCATCGATGCGACCGCCGCCTGAACGTCATTCGCAGCAGCTCGATCGTTCTTCAGTGCCGTGGAAAGCACGCCTGTTCCAATCGGCTTGGTCAGCAAAAGTACATCACCTGCGCGCGCGCCGACATTTCGCCACACTCGCTGAGGGTTGATGGTGCCGGTAACGGCGTACCCAAATTGAATATCATCGTTTCGAATTGAATGGCCGCCGATGACGCTGCATTTTGCTTCGCTCATTTTCGATAGGCCGCCGCGAATAATCTGCTCGAGAATTTCCGGATCACCTTTGTCCGGAAAGCCGACGATCGAAAGCGCGGAAACCGGCTTCCCCCCCATGGCGTACACATCGCTCAGCGAGTTTGCCGCCGCAATTTGTCCGAACGTAAATGGATCATCGACAATCGGCGTAAAGAAATCGACCGTTTGCACCATAGCCATTTCGGGGCTCAGCAGATACACCCCGGCGTCGTCGTTGGTGTCAAAACCAACGAGCACATTCGGATCAGTAGGCCGCAGCAAACGGCGCAAAACGGAATCCAGCAACCCTGGACTCAGCTTCGCCGCTCAACCCGCTGCCTTGACCATGGCCGTCAGTTTCACGGTTGGAGTCAAGCCGCACCTCACTGTAATGCGTTTTGATTATAGCGATGTATGGCGGTTCGTGCTCGCGGCTAGCGGCCGTGGGACTGAACCCAAGCGGCGAAAGCGTGCCACGCCGCTGTTTTGCCGATGGGTATCCGGATTTGTTGCACAAAGATGAGGTAGGCGCTTGCCCACAGCGTGGCGCGATGAATCTTTCGCGTGGACCAGAAATCGTAAGCCGCCAGGGCGAGCAGAAAGAAATAGGTGAATAGCGCCGCCACTGGCGCCTTCTTGTAAACGAGGTCAACCGGCCAACGGGCAACCGCGGCGATCAACAGCGCCGTCGTTGCAACGATGATAAGGCGCTTGTGTGTCGGGGGATTGGTGCGAGCGCGAAATGCAAAACAAATCAGGGTCGCAAAAATCAAAATATCTGTAAGCGGAACGATGTAGAAAAATTGCGGGTCGCGGCCTGCAGGCCCCGCCTGCCGGATCAGTGAATCGGTCGCCGCCAAGGAACCCAGGATGATCATCAGGCAGCCCAAGAGAAATCCCGCGATACCTAGGCGGCGATGGATGTCCACGCGGCCAGCAGAGACCAGCGAAGTCTGCGTGACGAGCAAAAGAATCCAGCAGGAAAATGCCGCTCCGTGCAGGTGAACGATCAAACTGGGCAGCGGCGCGCGGAAAATTCCGGCGAGATAGTAGGTCCGCGCAAAGCCGATGAAAACGGTTGCCAGCATAGCCCAAGCCATGACCGAGAAAAAGAGATGATCGTAACGGCGGCCGGGCAAAACGAATGCGGATTTAGCGGTATTGCTTGCACCAGCAACTGTTGTGGCCATTGTCTCTCTCTAAATCTGGATTTCTTGGAGCTGCGGGATTGTAAGGAGTGTAGGACAGACGGCGCCCGGTTTGCCAGCGAATATTCTTGTTCATGCCTGCAAGATTGCTTGCCAATTTCAAAGGCCGATTGAACGTTCCAACGCCCGCGTGGTAACGCTGTTGGAAACGGGCTTGCCCCTCGATACTTTGGTCACTTGCGCGATCTGCGTGAAAAGTGTTCTTATTCGCGGATGCCTTGGGACATCTGGCTCATCTTTTTTGTGCTGGGCGTAATTCTGCCCTGGCGTGGACGGGCGCGCATCAAAAAACTGCTGGCCCTGCCGCACGTGACTACCGCGGAGCGCCTTGCGCTTTACGCCTCCACCATCGCCTTTCAATGGTTTGCCGCTGGGGTTGTAGCTTGGCGCGCTTGGGTGCGCGGATTCACGGCCACCCAGTTGGGCTTAACCATCCATGGCCGAAACAGGATTGTTCTTGCCTCGCTTGTCGGCGCCGCGACCATTGCCACTCTCCAGTGGTTAAATCTGCGCCGCGCGGGGAAGCTGCCCATCGAAGCACGCGGCTCGCTCCAGGCCATTGCTGAGCGGATCTTGCCGCGGTCGGGCGTGGAGCTCCTTCCCTATCTGGCGCTTGCGATTACCGCTGGGCTTTGTGAGGAATTTCTCTATCGTGGGTTCGCTATGGCGGTCCTTCAACACGTAGGGTTACGAGTGTGGGCAGCAGTCCTGGTTTCCTCAGTTCTCTTTGGGCTGGCGCATAGCTATCAGGGGCGCGGAGGCATCGTGATGAGCCTTTTGATTGGCCTTATTCTAGGTAGCAGCCGGATTGCCTACGGTAGCCTGGTTCCGGCAATTTTCTGGCATAGCGCTGTGGACGTGGTTGCGGGAACCGCCGGACCGCGCTACCTGCTAGCAAAAAGGGCGGATGGTGAGAAAAAGGAGATTTTGATACACTAGAACTAAACAGTTACTATTATGACAACAACGACACCAGCCCCTCCTTCGGCAGCCGTGATTCGCCGCGCTTTGGCGGAGTTTAAGCTCCCGTCTTATGACGATCAAGTGCTTCAAATTCAACAATATATAGAGATTTTGCTGAAATGGAATGAGAAAATCAGCCTGACCTCCATTCGCGACCCCCTGGAGATGCTATATCGGCATTTTTGTGAGTCTATGTTTGCTTCTGTGGCCGTATCTGTGGAAAAAGGTCGGCTCGCCGACGTTGGCTCTGGAGCTGGATTTCCAGGGCTCCCTTTGAAGATGATTCAGCCCAATTTGCGTGTTTTCCTGGTGGAATCCAACATTAAGAAGGCAACTTTCTTGGCGGAAGTCATTCGTGAGCTTGGACTTAAGGATGCCCAGGTTCTTGTCCGGCGCTATGAGGAGTTGCACGAGGAAATCGCTCCTTTGGATTATGTCTGTTCAAGGGCTTTGGGCGAATTTCCCTCGTTTCTTAAGTGGGCAGGTTCGGAACAGATAGGAGCGAAACAAGTTATCCTCTGGATTGGGGCGCGCGACCTGCCGGAGATTCGGAGAATCGGCAACTGGGAATGGCGTGAGCCCATCCAAGTGCCTCATTCCCTGCAACGCCTCCTGCTAGTCGGGACAAAGAAGGTTCTATTCGCGAGCAGAGGGGACGATGTTCCACGTGGAACAGCGGACTCAGACTGATCTCTCGTTTCACGTGGAACACTTCCTATCCATGCAAATGAACCGGCGACGAGACGCTTAGCCCAACGTTCCACGTGGAACACTTCGAGCCTCCTAGGTCCGATTTCCCAGTCCAGTGATGTTCCACGTGAAACATCTTGCATCCTTCCTCAGCCTTTGCTAGATTTTCGCTCGAGAGGAAATTTTTTGACTCGCATCATTGCGGTCGCTAACCAAAAAGGTGGCGTTGGAAAGACAACGACGGCCGTAAACTTAGCCGCCTGTCTCGCTACCGCTTCGCAGCCCACACTCCTCGTTGATTGTGATTCCCAGGCGAATGCTACCGCCGCAATCGGATTTGCCAAGGATCCCTCTCGCAGAACTCTCTATCATTCTCTGATTTTGAATGAGCCATTCGACAGGATCGTCCAGAAATCGCAAATCGATGGATTAGAAGTCGTCCCGGCGGACAAGCATCTCGCCGGGGCCGCCGTTGAGCTCGTGAATGCGGAAGGTCGCGAGTATAAGTTGCAGGCCGCGCTAAAAGGTCCGCACGAAAAGTATCGTTTCATCATTCTGGACTGCCCTCCCGCCCTTGATTTGCTCACTTTGAACGCTCTGGTTGCCGCGAATGCCGTTCTAGTTCCTATCCAGTGTGAATATCTGGCGCTCGAGGGCGTTTCGGAGCTACTGGACACGCTTATGCGTATTCGGCGAACACTCAATCCAAGTCTTGAAATCGAAGGAATCTTGCTGACGATGTACGATGAGCGAACCACGCTGTCCCGGCAAGTTGCCACCGATTTACGCAGCTTTTTTGGCACCCAGATCTTGCAAAGTCTGATTCCGCGCAATGTACGTCTTGCCGAAGCACCTAGCTTCGGCAAACCGATTATTCTTTACGATATTCATAGTAAGGGCGCAGAAGGATACATACAACTCGCCCAGGAGGTTATTGCTAATGCCGAGAAACGCGCTGGGACGGGGGCTCGGAGCGCTCATTCGGGAGCCTGAGCCGAAGACGCCGCCAGAACCTGCTCAAATCCAGCCCCAAGCCACAACCTCGACCGCTGCAGCAGCCGCGCCGGCTCGTGAGACGGTGCACGCGGGTCCGCAACAGATAGATATCGATCTCATCGAACCAAGCCCCTACCAGCCGCGAACACGCTTCCGGGAAGAAGCCCTGGATGAACTGGCACGTTCGATTCAGGCAAGCGGCATCATCCAACCCTTGGTTGTCCGCCCTATTGGCCAGCGGTTTCAGCTAATCGCCGGGGAACGCCGCTGGCGCGCCGCGCAGCGCGCCGGCCTCGGCAAAGTTTCAGTTATTGTCCGCCAAGTCTCGGACGAGATCGCGCTGGAAATGACGCTGGTTGAAAACATCCAGCGGGAAGACCTGAACGCCATTGAAGCGGCGCGAGCTTTTGAACGCCTGATGGACGAGTTTCAATTAACGCAGGAAGCGGTTGCGGAGCGGACCGGCAAAGATCGCGCAACAGTGGCCAACGCCATTCGGCTCTTGAAACTGGAGCCTAAGATTCTAGATTGGATTGAAGAAGGAAAGCTGACAGCCGGACACGGTCGCGCATTGCTGGCGGTGCCTGATCCGCAGCTACGGATGCGCTACGCTCAACGAGCCGCCCGCGGCGGATTGACGGTTCGTCAGATCGAACGGTTGGCTTCTCGTCGTTCGCGCAGAGGACAAGCACCACCGGAGATTCACTTGGACGCCAACATCCGGTCGGCTCTGGACGAGCTGCAACGTCATCTCGGAACGAAGGTGCTTCTTCACCAAAAAACGAAGCTGCGCCCGGGACAGCTCGTGCTCGAATACTATGATGAAGCGCAGCTGATGGGACTTTACGATCGCTTAATGAAATAGCTCACGGGCCTTCGCGACTCGTTCAACTGTCCATTCGTCCAGTCGCTGCTTTCGACAACACACTTGCTCAGTTGCGTTGACTTGTAGCCGCGCGCAGCTAAAGTGGTTGAGTCTCTGCTTGGGGGAAATGTCATGGCATGGAAGTGGCCCGCTAGCTCGAAGGACAGCACCAGCGAAGAATGGACAGGATTCATCGACCAGGGCGTGACGCTCGAAGGAACGCTGACTGTCACTGGCACGTTTCGCATTGACGGCAATGTGAAAGGCAACATCATTTCGGAACAGACGGTGATCCTGGGAGAAGGCGCCAAGGTCGAAGGTCAGATCGAAGGCAACCGGGTGGTCATCTCCGGCCGTTTCGATGGAGTGATTTTCGCCAAGGGGCGCGTTGAAATTGAAGCCAAGGGCGTGGTGACCGGAGAGGTCCACTCTCCGTGCATGGTCATCGATCCGGGCGGGATCTTTGACGGCCGCTGCCACATGCTGGGATCCTCCGAGGCGGCTGCCACGGTGACGATCCCGATCCGCGCCGCGGGCAACGGCTAAATGGTTATCATATTATTATTATAACTATACAATTAACAACACCATACGAATCGAGACTAGCCAGAGTCCCGCAAACTTGCCCGCTGAAAATAGCGCTTCATTCCCTGAACTAACTTACGTTTTCGTCGTCGAGGCGTAGGATCCGGACAATGCCAGTTCCGCATTCTGGATTCCCGCTTGGATGTTGGACTCCCAATCTACGTGAGGCACCGTGGACGCTTTCGCGGCTTTGTAATGGAGCAACGCGTCCGACGGACGGTGGAGCTGCTTCAGCGCCAGACGTCCGGCAGCGAGGAGCGCCAATAGTGCTTGCCGTTCTGTCGGATACGCCTTAGCCACGAGTTCGTACTCCTTCACGGCGCGCTCAAAGTCTTGCTTTCCCTCCGCCAAACGGCACAGCTCAAGCCAGGTGGCGGCTGGCATGCGATCCCCGCCGGCGTTCGAATACTCCTGGTAATCCTCCCAAGCCGCGTCGGCATCATGTGCTTTGAGGTGCAGTTGGCACAATTTAATTGTGGCTTCGAGGTACGCAGCGATATCGTTCTTGCGCCAATAGAGTTGCCGCAATAAGGAATAGGCGTCGATGGCGTCTGGTTTTGCCGCTAAGTGCTTCTTAAGAACCGCGATGCCCTCGTCGAACTTTCCCTGCTCCAAAAATTCTGTTCCCTGCACGACGGCTGGATCAGCGGTCCAGCCAATCTTATCTTCGATGACCGCGTTAGCTTCGTGCTCCAGACCGGTCTTTTGAATGGCCAGCGCCGCCAGCACTCCGAAGAGGAAACCGCCGACGTGCGCCCAATGGGCAACCGCCGACATCTGTCCGAAGAGAGAGCCATAGAAAATTTCTGTAAGGAGCCAGAGCGGAAGCAGCCAGTAGGCGTAAGCCTTGAAGCGGATTCGAAAGATCAACATGTACCAGAGCATTTCAATTTTCAGCTTGGGAAACCGCACAAGAAAACCACCCATTAAAGCGGCTACCGCGCCGGAAGCTCCCAGGGCCGGAATGGTGCTTCCCGGATAAAACAGAGCATGAAAAATCGACGCTGTTATTCCAGCAAGGACGTAAAAGATTGGGTAAATGACGCGGCCCCAGCGATCCTCGAGAATGAAACCGGCAAGCCACAGAAACCACATATTCCCGATGAGGTGCAGCCAGCCCGTGTGAAGAAACATGGACGTTAGGTATGCAATGAAAGTGGTGTGTGCGGGAACAAAAGCGTAGTTCGCCAGAATAGAGCTTTTCTGCTGCTGTGCGTAGCGCTCCGCTAGAGAATCCATCTCCGACTGAAGCTGCTTCGAATCTTCCACCAAACGAATCTGCTCGTCCCACTCGTCCTCATAGGGACGCTCTGGAGACGCCAATTCCCTCCAGACTGCTGCGGGAACCTTTTTTTCACGTCCTTAAGGAGCAGCTGAACATCAAGGGGCGTGTCTAATTCTGGGTGCATGCCGGCAAGGAGAATCAGGTGCGCACGAACTTCGACGCGAGCGGGATCCTGGACTTCGTCCATGATCTTCCCGTGGGTTCCGAGGAAGATAAGAAAATTCAAGGCGATGAGGGCAAAGGTGATGACCGGCCAGCGACGGCCCTCCATTTGTTCATGACGCAGAGGAATGAGCACGGCAAAGCCCTTTCATCTTGGGAATCCAGGGAAGCTGCTTCATCGAGTATGGAAGCCGAGAACTATCGCCGTAACTGGTCTAACGGGCAGGTTCGTCGCATTGATAAATGCCTGTCGCTTCCCAAGAAGTTCCCGAGCCTACGCGACGGAGAGGTAGTGGGTCAGTTTCCGACAATCCGACGCAATATAAAGGGGCATTGACAACCTGACCTTCCGGTTGGTTTGCCGACCATACGCTTAGTACTTCCCGGAAGCGCGTTTGTCGGTACTAATCCGACAAGCGAGCTGATAACTTCCAGGTTGCCCGTGATAGCACGTCTCCGAGAAGCCGCCGAATTCTAAGCGGGAGAGGAATCGGCGCGGAAAAGAACATCTTTCAGCGCCGATGAACATATGCTACTTCCTTAGTATGCTTCTAGACCTCTTGTGGGCTCTCCGTTGGTTGCGCAAGAACCCGCTTTTCACTGCGGTGATAGTCTTTATCCTGGCCTTGGGGATCGGGGCCAATACGGCCATCTTCAGCATTGTGGACGCCGTCCTCCTGCGGCCATCTCCGTACCCTGCTCCCGAGCGTCTGGTGCGCATTGAAGAGAGCAGCACGAGCCGCTCGCTCTCCGGCGTGCCAGTGAAGGACTACCATCGCTGGGCTGGCCGCAGCGACATTTTTGAAAGAATCGCTCCGTACTTCAGAGACACAGTCACGCTCACGGGCGACGGCGAGCCTGAGCAGATCATTGCAGTGCGCTCGTTAGGACTATTTCCACTGCTCGGCGTTTCCGCGCGATTGGGCCGGACCCTTATCGAATCTGACGAAGAGGGAACCCGCAACGTTGCGTTGCTCAGCGATCGGCTGTGGCAGCGACGCTATCATGCGGATCCGAGCGTGATCGGCCGCCGTGTCACCATCTCCGACGAGCCCTACACGATTGTCGGTGTTATGCCGGCGGATTTTGAGTTTCGTTATTCCGAGGCTGAGCTGTGGACGCCGCTGCGCCTGACCCCGACTTCACCCTGGCTTCAGGTGATAGCCCGCCTTCATGCAGGAGTCTCGGTTCTGCAAGGCCGAACCGCCCTGGAAATCGTGGCGCATCAGATGGAACAGGAAGAGCCGAGAGAACGCACCGGTTTCAAGATCGCAGTGACGCAGTGGAGCGACATGCCGGAACAGAAGTACAAACTGACCCTAATCTTTGTATTGGCCGGCGTCGGTTCGGTGATGTTGATCGCTTGCGCTGATGTGGGCAGTTTACTGCTCGGGCGTGCCGTAGAGCGACAGAAAGATATTGCAATTCGTGCCTCGCTGGGCGCCGGGTTATGGCGTATTGTGCGGCAGTTGCTATCGGAGAGCCTCGTTCTTGCCGTTCTCGGGAGTTTAACAGGGATCGTGGTGGCGCGACGGCTGTTGCTGCTTCTGACGAGGCAATTGGCCGCATTGCCGATTGTGCTCCCCCATTTGCAGCGAGTGGCGCTCAACGGAAGAGTGCTGGTGTTCAACACCGTCTTGTGCCTGGTCCTGGCTGCGCTGTGCAGCCTTGCACCCATTCTGGTGGCGCTCCGAACCGACCTCCAGACCGTACTGCTCCGCGGACAGGCGGCTGCGGGACCCCGAGGTTCTTCTCGCCTCTTCTCCACTCTGATCGCGTTGGAAACCGGCTTAGCATTCCTGCTACTTGTAGGTTCCGGCCTCATGATCCGCAGTTTGGTGCGTTTGCAGCAGGAGGATCACGGGTTTCGTCCTGACCATGTGCTCACTTTGCGAGTGCCAGTTGGCACATTGACACAGCCGCGTCCGACCGGCAAGTACGATACGCGACCGCGGCAGATGGCTTACTATCGCGAGATTCTCGAGCGTGTGAAGACGGTTCCGGGAATTAAGGCTGCGGCCATCGTCAATAACCTGCCGCTCTCTGGTATTAGCAGCTCCCTTAGCTTTAACTTTGGCAGCCGCGACGGCGAGTCTCAGCTTATGTCCGCCCGCACCATCAGTCCACAGTACTTTGCCGCTATGGGCATCCCGCTGATTACCGGCCGCACCTTTACCGATGCCGACAATCAACCCGGCGCGCCCGGCGTGGCGATCGTAAACGAGTACCTGGCGCGCCAGCTTTTCCCGAACAGAAGCCCGCTGGGCCAGAGGCTGCTGGA
>WNFJ01465365.1_pt1 | contig 13129 bp, 13 predicted proteins | sample 5400461 | NCBI WGS metagenome assembly WNFJ01 (sample SAMN13153349, study PRJNA577476) | soil metagenome | isolation source: 115 cm saprolite on Douglas fir-dominated hillslope | place: USA:California | collected 2013-09-17 | reverse complement strand
GCTCGATCGTCTCGGTGATCGTTTCGACTGGAAGATTCAAGCTGTCCGCGACCATGGCCACGGATTCCGGCAGGCCCACGTGCTTGATCACACCGGCATTCACCTGCGAGCGAAATTCTTCGACCGTCATGCCTGCGCCGATTTTTTTCTGCAGCGGCAAACGCCGTTTCGAGGCGTCCACAATGCGCAGCGCTTTGGCATGTTCGATGCGCTGGGAAACCGCCGCCAGCGTCACTACCAGCTTGTCCATCACGAAGCCGGGATTCACTCCAGTGCCCACGAGCGCCACGCCCCATTCCTTCGCCGCGGCATCGAGCCTGGCTGCGAGTTCCGGGTACGTTCGAAAGGGGTAGGACAATTCCTCGCAGGTCGAGACGATGCAGGACTGGGCTTCCAGGCAAGCCAGCAATTGATCCATCACTTTGGGTAATGAGGAAGAAGTGGAGTGGATGACCACATCGGGATTTTGGTCAAGAGCTTCTTTCGCATCAGCAAAAACCTTGACGCCCCAGGGGGCATCCTGGGCACCGACGACTTCTCCCAAGTCGCGGCCGGCCTTGGCGGGGTCCAGATCAATCGCGCCGATGATTTCGATGGCCCGCTTTTCGCGCATCAATTTCGCGATGGATGCACCGATGGGACCGACGCCATACTGAATGGCGCGAATCTTCTTTTTCACGACGGTCTCCGTCTCTTGCGGTGAGAGCGCCTGCCGCGTATTTTGGCTGCAAAAGAAACCCTTACAATAGTGGATTTCGCGGGCGCATTCAACGAAGAAGCTTGGGGTCAGGGATTCGAACCGTCCGCCGCGAACGCCCGTCGACGAACCCGTAATAAGGGCGGGGCCGTTGCTGGCGCTGAGATTGCGCCGCATAATGACTCGGACGATTCGAATGGAGTCGCCGAGGGAGATGGCCATGCCGGCAAAGAAACTGAGTGAGGCCGAAATCAATGCGCTGCTGTCGAAGGCCAAGGGATGGGGCGTAGTCAACGGCAAACTGCATCGAGAATTTACGTGCAGCGATTTTGTGGCTGCCTTTGGCAATATGACGCGCGTGGCCCTGGTTGCCGAGGCGATGAACCATCATCCCGAGTGGTTTAACGTGTGGAACAAAGTGATTATCGATCTGACCACGCACAGCGTGAAGGGCATCAGCGACTACGATTTTGTGCTGGCGGAAAAAATAAACGAAATCTTCGCGCCTTTTCCGCCGGCGCGACTGCCCGGTAGCGGAAAGGGTCAATGATATTTCCGGTGCCTGAGGCGTTCGAACGGATGGCGGCCCAGCAAGAATGAGCGCGGCAAGCCAGCCGAAAAAACTGCGCAGGAGCTGGTATTTTCTGCTGGCGCGGTGGGCGGCTGCCGCGCTGGTGCTGGGCATCCTTCTCTACCTGCTTCCGGTCGCGCCGCTGCGCGCGGCGCTGGCCCGCGTGCCGCTGACACGGTTTGTGTCCGTGCTGCTGATTTATCTCTTCGCGTTAAGCGCAGGAATCATCAAGTGGCACATCGTAGTGAACACCGCCGGTGCGCAGCTTCGATTCGTTGAAAGCGCGCAATGCTACACCAGTGGACTTTTCGGAGATCTTTTCCTACCGTCGGTCATTGGCGGTGACGTGGCGCGTCTGACGGTGGGAATTTCGCACAGCCCGCGCCCGGCCGCGGTCATTACCGGAAACGTTGCCGACCGCCTTCTCGACTTGGCGGCTCAACTCACGCTCGTTTCGGCCGGCATCCTGTTGCTAGCCGGCTCTTTACCAAAAGCGCTGCAAGCCCCCGCGCGGCACGTGCTTTTTGCGGGAGTGGTTGCAGCTGTAGTTCTCGTCTTGCTGGTGTGCATGCTGCGCCGGCCGCTCTTGCAGGGGCGATCGATTCGGGTGCGTCGCCGGCTCGCACAGGTGCGCCATGCGATCCGCATGGTGGGGCGGCGTCCGCACCGCCTTCTGATCGGCTGGCTGCTGGGAACCACCGTCCAGGGCACCTACGTTCTCCTGTCTGCACTTCTGGGAATTTCCTGTGGATTGCCCCTACCGCTACGCGTGTGGCTGTTTGCCTGGCCCCTCGCGAAAATTGCCGCCGTGATGCCCATCACGCAAGGAGGCATCGGAGTTCGGGAGGCGGCGTTGGTGGTGCTGCTCGCGCCGTTCGGAGCTCCGGCGTCCACAGTGCTCGCCACTGGAATTGTCTTGGAAGGCGTCATCATCGCGGGCGCACTCCTGGCGGGATTGACGGCATTCCTTTTGCGGCTGGCGGGAAATCGCGTGCAGCCCTCTTAGCATTTCTGTAACACGCTCCGGAGTTTGCTTGACACCTCCCGTACTTAGGGCAAAATAAACAAACCCCTTCCAGACAACCGAGTTGCCACAGGACTGCCCTCTCCAGTCTCGCAAAGAGAGCTGGCTCACCGTGAAGTGTCCCTCCGAAGCGGGTGGCCAGCGGATTCGCATCGTCGGCGCTTTCGAACCGCGAAACTTCGTGCGGTTGCGGGGCTTAGCCGAAAAGGGGCCACACCCATGAAACAAAAGAGCCTCCGCATTTTGCTCGCGGAAGGAGAATCCGGAGAGACGGCTGCAGCGTTGCGCCAGCTATTTCCGGGAGAGCAAAACGGCCTGGCATTGACGCTGGTTTCCGGAGTTTCGACGCTGCTGGCCTCGCTGGACCTTGTGAACCCAGAGGTGATCCTCCTGGAGCTTTCCCTCGCGCATCCCGATCCACTGGAAGCGGTGCGGCTGGTGCACCGGGCAGCGCCAGCCGTGCCCTTGATCGTGTTGGCGGGGGATTCGGAAAAGAGCCTTGCGGTGCGCAGCCTGCGCCGAGGCGCGCTCGATTACCTGCTCAAAGGACACATAGATGCAAACGCGTTGGATCGCGTAGTTCGCGTGGCTTTGGAGCGCAACACCCTGGAGGGACTAGCGGACCTGCTGAGGGATCCGTTGACCGGCCTGTATACGCGTGACGGCTTCCTGACGCTCGGAGAGCACGCCATGGACACCGCGGGGCTGAAGAAGAGCACGCTGATTCTCTTTTGCATGCGAATCGAAAATCTGTCCGCCATCCGCGCAAAATTCAGTTCCAGCGCAGCGGAGAGTTCCTTGCGCGAAATCGGAGCCCTGCTGGCGGGCAGTTTCCGCCGGACGGACATTGTCGCGCGCTTGGGAGAATCCCAATTCGCCGCGCTGGCAGTCGACGCGGTAGAACCCAGCGGGGCGGTGCTTTGCCAGCGTTTGGAGCGGCGCATTGCCGCGCTGAACCGCGATATCGGTCCGTGGGGCCCGCTGGAGCTTCGCATGAATGTGAGTTTCTGGAATGCAAAGGACACCAGCACACTTCCGGAATTGCTGGACACGGTGGAGGCGGGATTGCGCGCTGGTATTCCGCGAGCGGAACCAGCGTCACCGGTCAGAGAAACGGTATCCGAGTGATGAAAAAGAATGCCCAATGCAGCGAGTCGCTGTGGAGGGCAGAGATCCGCGTCGCGTTCTATTTGGATTGAGGTGGTTCCTATGAAAACAGGCACGGCGGGAGAGGTACGTACCTCCCAAAGCCTCGAGATCGCCCGGCTGCAGCGGGCCCTGGCGGAGAGTGAGGCGAGCGCACGGAAAAAAGTCGCGGAACTCGAGCTGCTGTATCGCTCCCTGCCTATTGCTTTGACGGTCTTCGACCGCGACATGCGTTTTTTGCGCGTCAACGACGAGGTCTCAAAAGTCGACGGAATTGCTGCGGCCGCGCACATCGGCCTTTGCATTCGGGAGGTCGCACCAGACTTTGCAAACGCAGCGGAGGGTTATTTGCGGAAGGTCTTCCAGACCGGTGAGTCCATCTCACGCGTCGAAATGCGCGGGGGCACACTTCGCCATCCTGACGCCGTGCGGGACTGGCTGTGCAGCTTTTACCCCATACTCGGGGAGGATGGAATCGTATCGGCAGCCGCTGTCATGGCCGTCGACATTACGGATCGAAAAGACGCGGAGGAGGCCCTAAAGCTTTCCGAGGCGCGGAACCGTGACCTGGTGGAGCACGCGATCTATGGAATATCCCGCGTAGCCGCGGATGGCTCCTTTCTGGATGAAAACCCCGCGTTTCTCTCCATCCTCGGTTGCACTACCGGCGCGGAGCTGCACGCACTCAATCTAATGCGGGATGTCTTCCGCTTCCCCGAACAGCACGCCGAGCTCCTGGCTACGTGCCGTGAACAGGGAGAGGTGCATGGCGCCGAAAGCGAATGGCGGCGTCGTGACGGAGGTATCGTGGCCGTGCGTCTCCACGTGCGCATGCTTTCTATCCCCGCTCATGCGGGAGCCATCGAAATCATCGCGGAAGACGTGACGGAGCTGCGCGCCGTGGAGCGCCAGTTGCGCCAGGCACAGAAATTTGAAGCCATTGGACAGCTTGCGGGAGGCATCGCGCACGATTTCAACAATTTGGTAGGCGCGATTTTGGGGTGGGCGGAACTGGGTTATGAACAGAATCGTGAGAACCCGCAGGTCGCTGAGCGTTTTGCGAGAATCCGCGAGCAGGCGGAGCGTGCTGCGGCGCTGACGCGCGAGCTGTTGACGTTTGCGCGGCGGCAGGTATTACAACCGCGCGCCGTGGACCTGAACACCATTGCGAGCAACCTGACGACCTTCCTCGACAAGGTGATCGGAAAAGATATCGAGCTGAAAGTGCTCACCACGACGGTTGATCGAATCCGCGCCGATCCGGCTCAACTCGAGCAAGTGCTCATGAATCTGTGCCTCAACGCGCGCGATGCGATGCCCCGGGGCGGCCGCCTAGTGGTGGAAACCGAAGTGGCAGAGCTAGACGATTCCTACTGCCGGTTCTATCCGGGTGTGACCCCGGGCCGCTATGCGGTGCTGTCGGTCTCCGACACGGGCATCGGCATGGACTCCGAAACGCGCGAGCGCATCTTCGAACCGTTCTTCACAACCAAGGCGCGAGGAGAAGGCACCGGCATGGGACTGGCCACGGTCTATGGAATTGTGAAGCAGCACGGTGGGTTCATCCACGTGTACAGCGAGCCCGAGCAGGGAAGTCTTTTCCGCGTATACCTGCCCGTGGTCGACGGACCGCAGATGGCGGACTCTGCTGCCAAGGCGCGGGTTGCTTCTCTGGCGGAGATGAGAGGAACGGAGACGATTCTGTTAGCAGACGACCATGAAGCCATCCGCGAGATGGCGCGCCAGACGCTGGTCAGCCTGGGCTATCGCGTGCTGTCGGCTGGCGATGGCCTGGAGGCGTTGCGGTTGTGCGACAACGAAGAGCCTGCACTTGCAATTCTCGACGTGGTCATGCCGAAACTAGGTGGTCCCGCGGCCGCGGAGAAGCTGGTGGAGAGATACGGACAGCTTCCGATTATTTTTACCAGCGGGTATTCCCAGGATCCCGAGAATTTGGCGGCGGCAGCAGCTCACGCGCAGTACCTGCAAAAGCCGTACAGTCCAACTGCGCTTGGCTACATGGTGCGGGAAATCCTGGACAAGGCTAAAAACGAAGCCGAAGCAACGTGAGGGTGCGCTGTTCTTTACCAAGCTGCGCCGGCTGACCGTTTCGACCGCGGCACCGAATGGAGAGATTTTTGCCGTTGACAGGAGCGCTTTGCGGTGCTACAAACCGCTGAAAGACAAGCTCTCTGGTGGTGAGTCTCCTATCGAATTGCTGAAAGCAGTGCGCGAGTGAGGCCGCAGACCTGCCTGGCAGGGCAGGCCTGCTGAGCTGCCGAGAGTTCTGTCGTGCAACACCCCACCCACCCCGGGAGGTGAAAACGAAGCTGTTTTCACCTCCTTTTTGTTTTGGGCTCCCGGAGCACCAAGCGGCGTGCGCCAAAATGAAAATGAAACGGAAGCGGTTCCCTGAAGAACGGGGCTGGCCATCGTTCGGGTTCACAGGTGCTGTCGCCATCCTTCTTGCATCGCCTCGCTGTGACTCTCGGTTAAGATGACCCTGCCATTTTTGAAACCATGAAAACCCTAGGAGCGCTGTGACCCCACCCCTTCTCTCATTCAGGAACGTGACGGTTATGCGCGGTGACTGCGTCGCGCTCAAAGAAGTGACCTTGGAAATTGCGGCGGGGGAGCACGTGTGCATCCTGGGGCCGAATGGCTGCGGGAAATCCACGCTCATCAAGACTATCACGCGGGAATGCTACCCGCTGGCGCGCGACGGATGCTCGATTTCGATCCTGGGGCGCGACCGTTGGAATATTTTCGAGCTGCGGTCGCTGCTGGGAATCGTATCGCCGGACCTGCTGGCTTCGTGCACCACGGACGCTACCGGAAGGGATGTGGTGCTGTCCGGTTTTTTCAGCAGCACACGCATTTTCCCCCATCATCATCCAGACTCGGAACACTTGGCGCGCGCTGAAGCCGCGCTGGAGCGGCTGGGCATCGCGCACCTGGCGGAGCGCCCGGTGGCGCACATGTCGTCGGGCGAGGCCAAACGCACGCTGATTGCACGCGCGCTAGTGCACGAGCCGCGGACGCTGCTCTTTGACGAGCCGAGCAATGCGCTGGACATTGGCGCGCAGTTGCAACTTCGCCAAACTTTGCGCGGACTGGCGCAATCCGGTCTGGGCATTTTGCTGGTAACCCATCATGTATCGGAAATCATTCCGGAGATTGAGCGAGTGGTTCTGCTGCGCGAAGGAAGAATTATTGCAGACGGGCCGAAAGCAACGATCCTGACTGCCGAGAATTTGTCGAGGTTATTCAGGGCCAATATCCGGCTCGGCGAGCATGACGGATTCTTCCATCTTTATTAGAGCATCCCTTTGTAGAAACAACCTGATTGGATTAGACTCCCGCGCAGGCGCTCAAGCGGATCAAGCAAATAGGTTGAGCTAACCGGAAGCCCGAGAGATTCAGGGGAGAGAGAACATGTGTCACAGAAAAGTGAAGATTAGAAATCTGCCTTTCGTTTGTTTAACTCTCGTGCTCAGCCTGGTTCCCTCCCTTGCGTCGGCGCAGTTCCACCCGAAAGATACCGAGTGGTTTTCGTACGCGGCTGATGTGGCGGGCACGCGTTATCGGCCGCTGGACCAGATCAACGCATCCAATTTCAGCGACCTCGAAATTGCGTGGCGCATCAAAACGGATAATTTCGGAGACCGGCCGGAGTACAAGCTCGAAGGAACGCCGCTCATGGTGAATGGCGTTCTGTACGCCACGGCCGGATCGCGCCGGGCAGTGATTGCCCTCGATCCCGAGACTGGTGAGCTGCTTTGGATTCACGGCGAACATGAGGGCAAGCGCGGCGGCGCAGCCCCGCGCCAGCTTTCAGGACGTGGCTTGGCGTATTGGTCCGACGGTAAGGAAGAGCGCATTTTCTATGTGACCCCTGGTTTTCGACTCATTTGCCTTGATGCGAAGACCGGCGCGCGCGTTCCATCCTTCGGAGAGAACGGCATGTTGGACCTGAAGCTTAATGACGACCAGGATATTTTCCCGGACCTGGAGACCGGCGAAATCGGGATTCAATCGGCGCCGGTGGTGGCAAAAGACACGGTGATTATCGGCGCAGCGTTTCGCGAAGGTATGACCCCGCGAAGCATGCGCAACAATAAGGGTTACGTCCGCGGTTTCGACGTGCGCACCGGCAAGCGCCTCTGGATCTTCCACACCATTCCGAAGAAAGGCGAGTTTGGTTACGACACTTGGGAGAAGGGCTCGGCGGAATACACCGGCAACACCGGCGTGTGGACGCAAATCACCGTGGACGAGCAACTCGGCCTTGTATATCTACCTGTGGAATCACCAACCGGCGATTTCTACGGCGGACACCGGCCGGGAAACAACTTGTTCGGCGAGACACTGGTTTGCGTGGACCTCAAAACGGGCGAACGCAAGTGGCACTTCCAGTTGGTGCACCATGCGCTTTGGGATATGGATATTTCGTCTGCGCCCATCCTCGCGGACATTACCGTGGACGGTAAACCGGTCAAAGCGGTGGCGCAGCCGTCGAAGCAAGGCTTCCTCTATGTTTTTGATCGCGTCACTGGGAAGCCCATCTGGCCGATGCCTGAGCGGCCTGTGGAGATCGGCAACGTGCCCGGTGAATGGTATTCACGGACGCAGCCGATTCCCACGAAACCGCCCACCTATAGCCGCAATGGCGTGTCCATCGATGACCTGATCAATTTCACTCCAGCGCTACGCGAACGCGCGAAAGAAATCGTCTCGAAGTATCACCTGGGCCCGGTTTACTCGCCGCCAACGGTGAGCAAGCTCGAAGGCCCCCTCGGCACGCTCACCTTAGGAACAGCCGCGGGCGGGACGAACTGGCCCGGCGGCTCCTACGATCCGGAGACTCATACGGCCTATCTGTATGCTTGCAACTCCTGCCTCGAGCCGATCGGCCTGGTTCCGGCACCAAAGGAAGTCTCGGACATGAACTACATAGCGGGAACCGCCGGGCAAGAAGTGGTAATTCTGCACGGTCCCGGCGAAAATGCAGGTGCCGATTCCCCGAAGCCGCCGAAGAAGCGGCCTCCCAGCCAGTACGTGTCATTGAATATCGACGGTTTGCCGCTGGTCAAGCCGCCTTACGGAACCATCACGGCCATCAATCTCGACAAAGGCGAGATCGTCTGGCAGATCGCGCACGGCGAAACGCCCGACGTGGTGCGCAACTCCGAACTCTTGAAGGGCATGAACATCCCACGCACCGGCCAGGAAACCTACAACATCGGAACGTTGGTGACGAAAACGCTGGTCATTGCCGGCGAAGGGCAGGTAACCACAACCGCGGATCATCCGCGCGGCGCGATGCTACGCGCCTATGACAAGGGCACCGGAAAAGAAGTCGGCGCCGTTTACATGCCGGCCCCGCAGAGCGGCTCACCCATGACGTACATGGTGCATGGCAAGCAGTACATCGTGGTAGCCGTCAGCGGCGGGCCGTACTCCGGCGAGTACATTGCATCATGGGACTGGCAATAATGTCGTCGTCGCTTTGCGTAGTGCGCGCGCAGGCACCTGCAGAGTCTCGCTCCGTCTGGGACGGAGTCTACACCGAGGAACAGGCCAAGCGCGGCGAGTCCGTCTATCACAAGGAGTGCGCGTCCTGTCATGGCGACATGCTCACCGGAGGGGAATCCGCTCCCGCATTGACTGGCGGCGCATTTCAGGCAAATTGGAATGGATTGACTCTGGGCGATTTGTTTGATCGCATTCGCAAGACCATGCCGCAAAGCGCGCCCGGCCGTCTGACGCGCCAGCAGGACGCCGACATTCTGGCCTTTATGCTGAGCGTCAACAAATTCCCGGCGGGAAAGACCGAGCTTTACCGGCAGTCCGAGATGCTGAAGGAGATCCGCTTCGAAACCAAAAAGCCTGCTTCGAAGAATTGATGGATTGACCACCAAATATCTTGAGTTGTCATTCCGAGCGAAGCGCGATTTTTGCGCTCCGGTCGGTTCTACGGAGCGAGGAATCTGCTTTTTCGTTGCGTTGATTCCAAACGGAGGATAGTTCTATGAAGAAAATGCTTCCTGTGCTTCTGATAGTAGCCGCACTTATCGGATTCATCGCCGGATATGCTTCCAAGCCCGGGACCAATCCGGGTCCGCAAGCCGTTCTTAGCGGCCACTTCGACGACCTGTCGATGATTCCAACCGCCAGCGCGCAGGAAAACAAGACCGAAATCAGGCCGTTCGGGTTCAATTCTCCGCGCGAACCGTCGCTGGCGCCGGACGCTCCGCCGATCACCTATTGGAACATCGACGACATTCGCTAGGCGCACGCCGAATTGGCCGAGAAGGCCATGAAAGCGGCCGCGCAACCCGGCAGCGGCAGCTCGCAATCATTCGGGGGCGGACCGGTGCACGTTCAGACGCGCAATTTCAGCATCTTCATGCTGTATCGTGTACACCGCGATAAGCCGGTGATGAGCCTCACGAAAGTCAACAGCGTTTGGGACGACGCCGAGATGCACGCGGGCGCATACGATTTCTATGTGATCACCGGCGGCACCGGCGAAATGATCGTCGGCGGAACAATCGCCAATCGTCAGAATCTTCAAGACAAGGACGGCATCATTCCCGGTGAATACCGCGGCCAGCCCATCGAGGGTGGGCAGACCTTCAAGGTGAAGGCTGGCGACTGGCTGCTCATCCCGCCGGACACGCCGCACCAGCCCAAGCCCGATCCCGGCGGATTTAGTTACATGATTATGAAAATCAACGTAGGTTCGTATCCCTGGGCGCTTATTCGCTGAAAGTATGAGAGATTCGGGAGCTTCACGCTGAACTCAACGGAGCTCGCCCGGCTCGATCCCTTTCTTGCGCGCCTCGTCGAGCAGCGCGTACATCTTTGATTGCAGATCTTTCTTCTTGTCCTGCAAGGCTCGTATCTGAACTTCGATAGGCTCGCGCTCGTAGCGTTTGTCGAGTTTAACACCGCTCGCGGATGTAGAAGGCTCGCCATTACTGAAATTTTTCAAGTCAACCAACTGCTTGTCCACATCGTTGAGCTGCTGCAGCAGCTTTTCGAGCTGCTTGCGGACCGATGCGACATATTGCGGGTCCGCAGGCTTGGGAGCAACGACCTTTGACTTGCTCTTTGGGTCGCCAACAACCGAAACGCTGCCGTTGGCGTCTGAGAGATTTTCATTGGTCCAAACTTTCTTCGGCTTCTTTGCATCCGGCGGCCCAGGGGAATCCTTGGGTTGAGCCGCGGGCTGGGACGAGCCGGAGTCCTGAGATTGCGCAAACGCCGAGGAAGCCGCAAGAAGTATGAAAACAGCAGCAAATGAGACGGAACGGGGCATAGCGCCTCCAGTCTCTCAAGGTCCAGGACTTACCTTCCTTAAACACAGTGTAAAGGAGAAAGTCTCAGGGATCCGCCGTCATCCCGCCAGTCTTGCCCAAGTCGGCAAGCCCTAGTTCCTTTCGAATCGCTTCGAGGGCTTCTTTCGGCGGGCCAATGTAGCGGTAATTCGAATAGAAGGTGCGCTCGTGAATGGAAAAGCCGGAAAACAATTTGCGGCCATCGAAATCGTACTGCGTAAAGCTGGGGAGCCAGAGGCCGGGCGCGACTTGGTAGCGCTCCTGCATGAAGTGGCTGCCTTTATAGATTTTTCCCAGAAAAAGCGCGATGGAAATGTCTTCGGTGACATCCCCTTCGATGCGCGCTAGCTCGCCGGCATCCTCGTCGATCCACACATATCCATGCACCTTGAGGAAGATGGAGGTGAAGCGCGACGTAGGTTTGAACGCCGGATTGGGCGACATCTCATATTTGGTCAGCGTGCGGTTTTCCCGGGGCTCGCGGGCGACAAATGTGAAAAAGAATGCGTTGCGCGTGGCGTCGATGAGATCGTTACGCTCTTTGCGGCGCTTGGCGTATTTTTCCACGCCGCTGCGTTGCGAGCGGCCTTCCACAAGAGAGGCCAGCGCTTTTTCCAGTCCTTCCAGTTCAGCGCGGTAGGCAACGGGATCCGCAGGATGGCCGTCCGGCCCCATCGGAATTCTGTCCATGCCCGTGCCATTGGGAACGACGCGCGAAATCTTCACTGCCGCCGGGACTGGACTGTTGGGACTTTTGCTTGTCTCCACCCTCTCGATGCGCTCGTAGAGGTCCAGAGCCTGTTCGTCTTTTTTTTGGTTGGCGATGACGCGGTCAACGAGTTCTGGTTTCGCGGCACCAATCGTGGGCGCGGAATCAGGCGCCGGCGATTGTGCCGCTGCTGACGCGGCAAGCGCCAGGGAAAGCAGGATCAAAGGAAAATACTTTCGCGCGGACATGGTTCAGAACGGCAAAATGCCGTCAGGCACTAAATTAATTGGATTCGCCAGCGCACCCAATTGTTGTACACCATGCACGGCCCAAGCGGCAGTTGCTGCTGCGCATCCATAACGGGCGCCGGGCTCAATGCACGCGAATCCGCTCGAGAAAGTTACGGCTTCGGCTTATCGGCGGGCTTTTGCTGTTGTTGAAACTCTTGCGTCCAGGGTGGAACAACACCATTGACGCGGGCGTAGGCAATCGACTGGCCCAGATGCTCGCCCCAGTGCCTGTCGATCATCATCAAGGCACCGCGCAGGGTAGTTTGCCGGTTGAACATTTTTTGCGGCTTATCCCCGTCGGCATCGCTCAAGGCGAGAATTGCTCCGCGAAAATGCGCAAAAGATTCCTTCAGCACCGGCAAGACCTTCGCCTTGTCCTCAGAGAGGGCTGCGATAGCCTTGAAGTCATATCCGGCTGGCGGCAGAGTTCCCAGGGCGCTGGCAACTCCGTAATTGGCGCTGATGATGTGCGTGTAGACTTCGCCGACGGAACGAACTCCCTCACTGTGCCGCCAGGAGTACTTTTCGGCAGGTATGGCTTCGGCTAGGCGCGTATATCGCTGCTCATAATAGGCGACGTCCTCCAAGAACTCAGCTCGAAACCCGGATGTGGGAGCGCCCGCCGTGGGAGCTTTTTCGGCCATTTTCTCCTGAGTCGGCACGGAACGGGCTGGATTTAGAAGAAAAGCCGTAAATAGAAGAAAACAAATAGAGATACGACGCATGCAGACTCCTATAGGTGTGCGAATCGTGCTTGTTGAGACTCATCTTCCCAGTTCGACCGCCGGAAAGGGTACAATTCAATTGATGGTCGCGGGGCAGCCGATACCCGTCTACACCGAGCTTTAGGGTACTTCAGGCACACCTGCAAGAAAAGAGCGTATCATAGTTTTAAGGATATCCAAGGAACGAATGCCCGGGGATATCCGTCTTAATTAGAGAATGATGGAGGTCTGTTTGGGCGTAACCCCCATGGAGAGGTTTGGAGCGGTCCCCCGAGGGGGTTCGCACACGGTGGATACTGCCCGGCGCCTTGGCCGGATCCGCAGCGCCGCGGTCACCACAGGGGAGACTCTCCGCCTGGCCATCGATTCGCTGCGGGCCCACAAACTGCGCAGCTTCCTCACCCTGCTAGGCGTCATTATGGCGGTCACTACGCTGGTGACGGTGATGAGCGCCATCGCCGGGCTGAACCTGTACGTCGCCGACCGGGTCGCGAATCTTGGCGCCAATGTTTTCATTGTCGACCGTTTCGGAATTATCACCAGCATGGACGATTTCCAGAAAGCGCAAAAACGTCCGCTGATCACCTTCGAGGATTACGAGCGGTTGCGCGACACCATGAAGAT
>WNFJ01367203.1_pt1 | contig 13129 bp, 14 predicted proteins | sample 5400461 | NCBI WGS metagenome assembly WNFJ01 (sample SAMN13153349, study PRJNA577476) | soil metagenome | isolation source: 115 cm saprolite on Douglas fir-dominated hillslope | place: USA:California | collected 2013-09-17 | reverse complement strand
CATGAATTGCAGCTCGGTGTCCGTTATGCGCTGCGGGACCAAACGGCCAAAGCCCATGGCGCCAAGGCGATGCTGGGCCGTGGTGAGCGGAAGGAGCGCGAGTGAGCGCACGTTATGCTCGCGGTAGCGCTACAGGAATTCCGGAAAGCGTGTCTCTTCCTCCGTGTCGCTGACCACGAAAGCTTGCTGCGTTTGCCAGACCCAACCGGCGGGGTTGCCTTCGACGGTAGATTCAGTGCCGGTAGGCTTCTGCTTTTCGCTGGGAATGCGCGTTTCAAGGATGTGGAGGCGCATGACGTTGCGCGCGGGATCGTGGAGAACGAGGGTGAGGAAGTCGAAGTCCACGACGGAGTGGAGGCGCTCGGCGAGGTCGTGGAAAAGCGCGGGGAGGTCGCGCTGCTGGGCAATGGCCTCGCTGACTTCGAGCAAGGCTTCGAGCTGACGCCGGGAGTGCTCCAGCGGCGAGGCGAAGGCGACTTCGGGCGGCGAAATGACAGGATCCGCCATAGATGGCAGGATAACATCTGCGTTGGCGGGGGCTCAACTTAGAGCGGGCTCGCTAGGGATGGGGTTCCGCCATCCGCACTTATGAGCGCATTGGGGGATAGGCGCGGAAAGAGAGGTTCGCAACAGTTAGCGCTGCCCACTGAGGTTTGCCCTACGCGCCCAATAATTGAAGACACCAAAGCCCGCCACTGAAAGAGTCCCATAGCTCACCCGAAAGAGCACTTCCCCCGGTCGTGAATGACTCCATTCGGAGCTCTGCACTCGATATATCGTCTCGTAGCCCCACCGGATAACACCGTAGACCAAAGACAACGCTCCCAGAACTAGAATAACGTCGATGATGTTGGCGAGGATATCTGCCCCCTTCTCGGAACGGATTAGCCAATATCCACCAATCATGATTACAAGTGCTGCTCCCGCGAAGAGCATGCCCATCCCCGGCATTGGGTCAAGGTGCACGCCACTGCCGATCATCGGGGTTACAAGGTAGAGCAAGCAGCCAAATAGTGTCAGTGGCGTAGCGAACAAACACCTCAACAGTGTGTTCATTGGAGATTTGGTTGCTCCGCTCTGCATAGTTCCGGATGATATGCCGCTTCGAACCGATGTCAAGGTCGGATAGCTGTTGAGAAACCCGCTTCTCAATAGCGTCTGATTGCGGAAGTATTTCGAGCATTTGGGAGATTCGTTCAAGTCAAAGTTGAAAGGTCGTAGGCCTGAGCGTGGCGGGCGCCGGTGGCGATGAGCTTTTCGATGGATTCGACGGACTGAATGCCGCCGCGGGCGCCGATGGCGGTGCAGTTGAGGGCGGCGGCGGCGCAGGCAAAATCGAGCTGGCGCTGCAAGGGCCAGCCCTGCAAGAGGCCGTAGATGAAGCCGGCGTGAAAAATGTCTCCGGAGCCAGTGGTGTCAACGGGTTGGACGCAAAACGCGGGGGCATAATGAAATTGCTTTCCGTCCCAGGCCAGAACACCGTCTTCGCCGAGTGTGGCGGCGGTGAGGCGCGAGCCGAAGCGTTCTTTGAGCGCGGGAAGGGACTTGCGCAGATCGGGCTCAGCCGTCAAACGGGCCGGAATGTCCCTGCTGGTAATGAGAAAATCGATGTTGATCAACAAACCTTCCACGCCGGGGTAAAGATCGTCTAGTATTCCGGCAGAGCGTGCCCAGGTGGCAGCGAGGGCCGCGGCGGCGGTGTCGTGCCCATCAATGTGAAGAGCGCGGGAATTAAGGATCCAATCTTTTTGCAGTTCTTCCGGTCGCAGAGTGAGGCGATCGTCGCGTTTCCAGAGGACGGTGCGTTCGCCGGCGTCATCCACGAGAATGAAAGCCTGCTGGCTGGGACAGCCGGGAGCCGTAAAGAGATGGGCCTCAACGCCGAGGCGCGCAAATTCCGCGCGGTGGAGGTTGGCGGCGCTGTCGTCGCCGACCTTACCGACGTAGCGCGTGCGCAAACCCCACTGCTGGCACGCGATCATGGCAGTGGCGATCTGGCCGCCAGGCAAGACTTTCGCGGAACGGAATTCGACTTTGGAGCCGCGCGCGGGATAGTGCGCGACGGGGATGAGAGTGTCGGTGGCGTTGAGGCCGACTCCCACGACGTCGAGCTTGGGGGAGAGCGTCATGATGGACCCGGCAACTCTAAAGGAAGCGCGGGAGTTTTCAAAGGCGGGAGAGCAATCTTAGTTGAAGCGGGTGGTGCGCCAAAGAGCAACTCCGCAAATAACGAGAAACAAGAAGAGGACCGCGGTCAAAAGCGCGGCGGGTCCCCAGTGCAAGGACATTTGCGGGACGCGAGCGATCGCGGCAAAGATTACAAAGACGGTGGTAGCGGCGACGACCAACAGCCAGTCCAGCGCGGTGCGGGATGGCTTTAGCTCACCTGTGAGCTGGCGTCCGTCCATGCGGGCTTCGACGAAGTCTGCGGCGACGCCGTAGCGGTCGCTTTCCCGGATGGCTGCCTCTTTCCAGCGGGTCTGCTCCTGACCGGTGGCGGAAGAAAACGCAATGGCGCCAACTCCCAGCATCATCAGGAGTGAGCCGCCAATCACTTCCAGGTAAATGGAGGAACTCCGCCCGTGCAATTCACCGAAAACGAGGATGCCCCACAGCAGGCCCCAGAGCTGATTCGAATTCGAAAGCGGGATGCCCCGGCTGATGCCCACGTACTTTGCGGCGTACTGCTGAAAGACATCGCCAATCACCCAAACGAAACCGCCGAGCATCAGCCAAAAAACAACGCTGCGAGCGCTGAGCAATTCCTGCCAAAGGGGAACGAGCCCCAAAGAACTTGCGGAGAGCATCGCCATCATACCTAATTCGCCGAACGAGAAGAATGTTATGAACGAGAGTGGATTCATCCCGGTCAGGTAGGCTTTGCGGTAGGGGATGTACATGGTGCCCCAAAGAATTCCGGCGCCGAGCGCGGCCCAGACGCCGTGCAGAGAATGTGCGGCGGGGCCGTGTCCTGATGAGGACGCGATTGCCAAGAGCGTTGCTCCTGCGCACATGACGAGCGCGCCACCCAGGACGCCGATGCGACGACGCCATCCGGCTTGACGGAGTTCATTGAAGAAAAGAAAACCCCAAAGGATGCCGAGAAGGCTGTTCGAGTTCCACAGGGGAAAAGCGATGCTCAATCCGATGTCGCGGATGGCGAAAATGGTCAGCGTGTTGGCCACGGCCCAAAGACATCCGGCGAGGAGCGCCCAGATGACGAGATGAGGCGCGCGGCGCACATCGGCGCGGACGGATGAAGTGCCGAGAATCAGCGCTGGCAAGCTCCAGCGCGCAAGGAAAACGCCGATGACCATGATGAGCGAAATGACCATGGGCGAGATGCCGATGGAAACGAGCTTCGTGGGAGCTTCCGCGGCACCGAGCCAGGAACCGGCGGCAAAGCCGGAAAGAATGCCGAGTAGTTGAAGCTTTTTTGAACGCGACGCATCCGGGATTGCGGAGGCGGGCTGGGGAGACGCGACTGGCGGCATTGTGCTCCGATCGGGAAATCAGCGAATCAATCGAAGAAGCAGCAATCCACCCATCAGGACGGCGACCGGCACCCAAAAATGGATGTCGCTGAGAATATTGGCCCACCAGGCGCGGGTGTTTTGGTTCTGTTCAGTTGCGTTCATATTCCATCGTCCTTGAATCGATGGCCATCAGCGGAGAGCGCGCGTGCAAATTCTGTCTTCCGCGGATAGACTGACGATTGGCGCGAATTATAGCTCTAAATCTCGCGAGATGGTTGATGGTCGAAAACATGGGAAGCATGCTGGCAAAGATCTATGTCGTGCTGAGTGGAGCTATTTTGGTGGTGGTCGGCGTGGTGGGATTTTTTCGCCACGAGATGTTCAACCTCACGTTTCCTCCCGCCCATAACGTATTTCACCTTGTCAGCGGCTTAATCGCCCTTTGGGCAGGGCTTGGAAAGAGCGCAGGCGGGCCGCGGCGATTTGGCTTAATTTTTGGCGCCATCTATACCCTGTTAGCCGTCGCTGGCTTTGCCGGTCTGCGCGACCTCGGTCCCATTCGACTGGATTTGAACACGCATTTCAATTTCATCCACCTCGGAGTTGGCCTGCTCAGTCTGGCAGCCGGTTTTGCAAGCGCAAAGACCAGCTAGCCGTTTTACTTCTTGGCGCGGGCCGCTTCTTGTTCGGCTTTGTAGGCTTTCCAGGCCTGGTCGATGACATAGGCATGAACCGCCTCCGCCTCAGCAACCGTCATGTGAGCGTTAGGGAAAGCGAACTTCGGCGGATCGGCAAGGCCCGGCATGCCTTTGGACCAGTGGCTGCCGCCCAGAACGATGCCATACCAATCCTTATGCACTTCGGGCGGGGCGTAGCGCAGATCGGGGATCGCGCCATCCTCCACCCAAGCGCCGCTGCCATCAATGTAGGGAGAGTGGCAGCCCTCGCAGTAAAAGGATGCGTAGAGTTTTTCGCCCTTGCGAATGATTTCTTCGCTCACTTTTTGCTCGGGAGGCTTCGGCACGGGCGGAATTTCAATGTGAGGAGCCGGAAAGGGAACCTTTCCGCCAAGTTTGAAAGCATACAGGCGTTCGGGGCCGCGCTTGGATTCAGGCGTGGCCATGGTGCGCGCGGGAGCAAAGAGGCGCGATCCCGAACCCCAACCCACCGAGGTAATCACGTACTGTTCGCCGTTTACAGAAAGAGTGACGGGGATGGAATCGATCGCGGACTTGGTCTGGATGGACCAGAGTTTTTTCCCGGTGTCCGCAGCGTAGGCTGCAAATTCGCCGGTGCCTTGTCCCTGAAAAACCAGATTGCCGGCAGTGGAGAGCACCCCTCCGTTGACGGAGATCTGTTCTTCGACGGACCAGCGCGCGGTTTCTGCAATGGGGTCCCATGCGATCAGCCGGCCGAAGAGCCCCACGCCGCCTTCACCTGCTTCCACCGCGGCTTTTGTATCGGGGCGGCGATCCGTTGCTGGGATGTAAACGAGCCCGGTGAGCGAGCTGTAGCTCATGGGCCACCAGTTGTGGACCGTCCACTGTCTGCCGCCACCTTGCGACGCTGGGATCAGCATGGGCCGCGAGGTTTGAAGGTCATACGCACTAGCCCAAGTGGTTTTAACGAGCGGCTTGGCGGAAAGCAGCTTGCCGGTTTTGGCGTCCAGAATGTAGAAGAAGCCATTCTTGGGGGCGGTTAAAACCACGTGACGCTTTTCCCCGTTGATCATGAGGTCGGCCATCATGATCTGGTTGTTTTCGTTGTGAACGCCCTCGGTGCCAGTCTGGTAGTGCCAGACGTATTCTCCGGTGTCCAACTTCACCGCGATGATGCATTGGGAAAAAAGCTTTTCGCCGGTAATTTTGACGCCGGTCATTTCACCGTAATCAACTCCCGCGCCTGCGGTGCCAAAAATCACAAAGCCTGTGGAATCGTCATACGTGATGGCATGCCATACGTCGCCGCCGCCGATCTTCCACGAGCCTTCACCGAACCAGGTTTTCGAGGCCATCTCCAATTCTTTCGTTTCGAAACCCTTTGCAGGATCGCCCGGAACGGTCCAGAACCTCCAGACTTCCTTGCCGGTTTCCGCGTCATAGGCGGCAATGGCGCCGCGCACGCCATCATCGGAGCCGTTGTAGCCCATGAGGATTTTGCCCTTGGCAACTCGGGGCGCGCCGGTGATTCCCGTTTGCGACGGCTCGCAGACGGTGGCTTCCCAGACCTTATTCGCCGTCGCGGCATCGATGGCAATCAGGCGGCAGTCGCCTGTACCGACATAAACCTTTCCATTCCAGACGGCCACGCCTCCATTGGTGCGCGCGGAGTAAGAGCCGTTTAGCGCCTGGTCGAGCCGAATTTGGGGATCGTACTTCCAGATGAGTCTTCCGGTGGCGGCTTCCACGGCGTAGACCTTGGAGAGCGGAGCACTGACGTAGATGACGCCATCCACGACGATAGGCTCGGAGACGATCCCCATTTTGCCGTCGTAGTCGAGATACCAGGCGAGGCCCAGGCTGCCGACATTCTGATCGCTGATCTGCTTAAGCGGGCTGAAATGTTTCGAATCGTTGGTGCGGCCATTCACCAACCAGTTTGTGCCTGTCGCGGCGTCTGCCTCGATGCGCGAGTCGGTCACGTCGCCCGGCCTTACCGTGGTGTCCGTCGAAGAGTGCAGCGCTATGGCGACTCCGATCGCAATGATCACGACCGCCAAACCGAGAATGCGTCTTGCTTTCATGCCGGGCTACCTTTCGAGCCAACCGCCGAACAGTCCGCTGCGTGGGCGAAAATCACCTGCCCGATTCGAACTCGCGTGGGATTTCCGCGTTCCATGTTAGGTACGCCGCGGAAGGAAAGTCAACGCGCGAGAAATCAGGTTCTGCGTTGTGTCAGGAGCTGAATCTCGCCCCAGAGAACGAATACCAAGTAAACGGAAAGCAGGACGAGCTCGGGTTCAATGGCGTGCCGGTATTTTGCGACGGAATAGGAAAAATAATAGGGAATGGGATAAACGATGAGGGCGGCAGCGAAAAGAAGCCACCCGCGTGGACGGCGCGTGAGGACAAAGAGAAGACCCAGCCAGCCGGTTACGGAAAGCGGCCAGAATTCCCACTGCTTCCACCACTCTTTGCTCTGATAGTGAACCGGCGTGCCATCCCAGAACCACCAGGAGCGATGGAGCGTTAAGTCGACGAACTCGGACGGATACTGGCGGACAAAACGCAGGGCGTCCTCTTTCCAATGGTCGATGTAGCGCATTTCGCCCCAGGCGGCATATTTCTGGAGCTCCGCCTCGTTGTTGGTGGGATGCTTGCCGCTATAACCCATGCCGTTGCTGTAATGGTAGTTGCCGAGGTGAAATTCAAACCAGTAGTTGCTGCGAATAAAAACCGGGCGGCTGAAGACGCGTTCGTTGCGGATCAGCCAGGGCGAAATCAGTGCGGCGAACAGCGCGGCAGCAAGAGCCGCGGAGGCCAACCAGGGCCTGAAGAAACGATGGTTCACGTAAGCGGGGTAAAGAAATGAAAACGGCATGACGCTAAGCAAAGCCGGATTGGTGAGCGCGATCACCGCCCAGAGCGCGCCTAGCGATAACCACAGCTTCCTGGTGTTTTTCTCCGCTACATCGAGGGTGACGATGAAGGCCGCCGTAAGAAGAAAGGCGCTGGCGGTAAAGTCCCAAATCCAGGAAACCGGCCAGCGGAAAAAAAAGGGGCTGAGTGTCCAGATCCACGCCGCGAGGAATCCGATTTGAGGGCCAAGTGTTCGGCGGCCCAGAGCGTGGATGGTGACGCCGGTTGCGGCACCGACGATGCACTGAAAACCAAGCAGAACGATTGCCGAGGCCACGGAATAGATGCCGAAGAACCGGAAGACCAGGGCAGCCAAATAAGGATACACAGGAGCGATCCAGGCAGTCGGGCCGGTATCCCGGTAGAAGGGCGAACTAAAACCCTGTCCGCGAACGATGTGCTCGGCAATGCTGCAAATTTCCGCTCCAAAAGGAAGAATCGAGCCCGGCTCGCGAACATAGGTCTTCTTCCACAAAACGAATCCGAAACGCAGGACAAATCCGCAAACCATGAGCAGGACATACAAATAGCGATAGGAAGTGGGCTCGGCGGAAGGGGCAGGGTTCGCGGGAGACTCCAGGGCCAGGACAGGCATGAAGGGACTCTTCGTTTCCTCTGGACAGGTAGCGTAGATGGAGCGGCGATGGTTTGCAAGAGACGGGCCGCTGGAAGATTACTTTATTTTTTCGATGGCGGACGTTACGTCCGAAGTTAGGCAGGCGCAGCCAACGAAGGATTTCTGCGAATAACGGCGTCGGCAAAGCGCTCCATCTCCTCGAGCTGCGGGCTGAACTGCAGCAGCCCGAGGTCAACGCCGGCGGATTCGAATTGGGCAAGGCGCTCGGCCACCTGTCCAGGCGTGCCAATGAGACCCGACCGCAAGCCGCGATTCGAAACGGAATAATCCTCCAGAGAAACGCGCTGCTCGAGTTGCGTGCCGGCCAGCCACTGCTGGTAGTTTGCGTAGCCGGCGGCGGATTGTTGCACATCGGTGATACGCCGCAGCTCATCCTGAGCTTCGCGCTCGGTTTCGCGAACGACAGTGTAACCTGCGACCCCGAACTTAAGCGGCGGCAAATTATGGGGGGCGCGGCGCTCGCGCAGATCGGTGATTTTCTTTTCGACGTGCTCCGGCGGATCGCCGTGCATCAGATAGGCGTCGCACTTCTCGGCGATCAGCTCTTTTGCCGCCGGAGATTCGCCGCCCGCGTAAAGCGTGGGGCGAGGCTTCGAAGCAGGTTTCGGCTCGAGGACATTGTCCTCTACCCGGTAATACTTCCCCGAATATGAAAAATGATCCTGCTTCCACACGCCGTCCAGAACGTCGAGCCATTCGCCGGTGCGCGCGTAGCGGTCGTCATGCTGTTCGAACGCCACGCCATATTTGCGAGCTTCATCGGCCCACCACGAGGAAACCACGTTCAGCGTGAGCCGGCCGTTGCTGATCTGATCGATGTTGGCGGCCTGCTTGGCAAGCAACGCCGGAAGATGAAAGGTCGGGCGCACGGCCACCATCAACTCGATACGCTCGGTGACCGCGGCCAGCGCGGCCGCCGTGGACCAGGCGTCCAACGAGGGCGCCTCGACGCCCTTGATGTCGTTGAGATTGAGTTCCGCAATCAGCGTCAGGTCGAAACCGATTTGCTCGCTTCGCTGCGCCAGCTTCTTCACGTACGCCCAGCTCACTTCCATGTTTTCGTTTTCCACGTTGCGCAGCCATCCGCCGAAAACGGGGAGCCAATAGCCGTATCTCATCGCGGACCTCCGCTTGCGGCAACGCTTTCGCTGCGGCTGGCCTGATGACGTTGCGCTTCCGCGATGAGGAAGTCCGCTAGGCGCGCGTAAGGATTGAAGCCGACCACGCGCACGGGATCGGCAACGAAATTGGAAAGCGCGTTCACGTCGTAATAAAGCTGACGGCCGCTCCGATCGTCGATCACATACTCGACGCCACCAACCTCGACGCCAGCGAGTTCCACGATTCGTTCGACGTCGCCGATCACCCTTTGCGGCGGCTCGTAGCCTTCCACCTTCATCCCGCTTTTCGGCGCGTCCACGGGACATGCGATGCGCGTTAGCTCTTCGCCTCGGGTGTTCTGACAAATATCCGCTGGACACAAGTTGTAACTCTCGCCGGTGATATGAATCTGGATCGCGTACAGAAACTTTCCCCCAAGAACCTCCACGCGTGTGATGATTCCGTCGCGTGCCGCAAACGCTTCCTGCACCAGCGCCGTGGAATCGATGCCAAAGTAAAGGCGGTTCGCCTCCACCGCGTCGCGCAGTTCGTCCCGCGAATTAAAGCGCTCAATCCCCGCGCCGCTGCCGCCGATGTTTGGCTTGATGACCACGGGATAGCCAATGGCTTCGGCGGCGGCCAGCGCTTGCGACGGATGATTGATGACGAGGGCTTTCGGATACGGCAATCCCAGTTTTTCGAGGTTGGTGAGTTGCAGCGCCTTCGAAATTTCGTGGTTGAAACAACGATAGCCGTTGACCACGCGCACGCCTTTGCTTTCGAGGTGCGCAAGATAATTGAGCGTGTAGAAGATGCCGTGACCCAGGCCACGCTGCCACGCCGAGGGGCTCATGCGATTGAAGAGCAGAGAATATTCCCGTTCCGGCGAAGCTGGATCGTAGCTGTGGTGGCGCGCGCCAATCTTCAGCCAGGGCTCGCCGCGTTCATCGAGTTGTTGGAACAGCGGCCGGAACCAGTCCGGATGTTCGTAGTAAATGGCGATCGGTTTTTCGAGAGCGAAGCCGCCGCCATTTGTTTCGTAGCTCATGTGGCCTCAAACCTTTCGGCGAAATCGTTTAATCCAGTCTCAATGTGCCTTCTGACTTTTGCGTCTTTTCTCCGCAGTATCCGTGTCTGTCCTTTCGAACCTGCTCCAGCCAAATATTGCAAGATAAAGTACCAAAAAACTAATCAGAACACCCATGGGAGCGAATGCGGCCCCTCCCCAGTACGTCTGATAAAACAGACGGCCCTTCAAGAGTGTTCTAAGACCAAGCGAAAGAAATCCCAAGCCTACGAGGCCTAGGACGGGCCTTACATACCATGGCTTGGCACCAAGTTGTTTCATGTTTCTCGCCCACTGGAAAGCAGGTCCGGCCGATTGCGGTGGGTCTTCTCAAGAGCAGCGGCGCGCCGCCACTTGGCCACCTCCGCGTGATTTCCGCCGATGAGCACTTCTGGTACGGACCATCCGCGGTAATCCGCCGGACGTGTGTAGTGTGGAAAATCCAGAAGGGCGTGACTCGTGACTGATGACTGGTGACTCGCACTATCCACCGGATGAAGCGTATGGCATTCCGGGTCCGCGGCTCCGGTAAACGATTCGTTCTGGGAGGAAGCTTCATTCCCCAAGGCGCCTGGCAGGAGCCGCGTGACCGCGTCCACGATCATCATGGCGGGAAGCTCGCCTCCGCTCAGCACGAAATCACCGATAGAAATTTCGTCCGTCGCCAGATGCTCCGCCACGCGTTCGTCAACGCCTTCATATCTCCCGCAAATAAAAATGATGCGCTCCAACTGCGCGTAACGCCGCGCCGTTTCCTGATTGAACAGTCTTCCTGCGGCCGACATCAGCACAATGGCGGTCTTTGGACCATCGTTGTTCAGCTTCGGAGCATCACTGACACTCTGGCTAAGAAGCGCTTCCACCGCTTCAAAGAGCGGCTCCGGCTTCAGCACCATGCCCTCGCCGCCGCCGAATGGACGATCGTCGACGGTGCGATGACGATCCTTGGTGAAGACACGCAAGTCCTGCACGTGGACCTCGACCAGCCCGGTTTCTCGCGCCCGGCGCACGATGCCGTGCTCGAGCGGGCCGGCAAAAAACTCCGGAAATATCGTGATGAGATCGAAGCGCATGCAAAACCAGTTTAGCCAATCGCTTGACCAGCCGCCATGTCCTCAAAGTTTGGGCTCGACCCTATCAGCCTTCGGGCAGATTCAAGTCTCGCAGTCCCTCCGGCAGCACCACATCAATCCGCCGCGCAGCCGGATCGATTTTCGTGCAGATGTCCACTGCCAGGGGAATCAAGACCTCACCGCGCGATGTCTCCACTTCTAGCAGCGGCGTCCCGGAAATCTCTTCCCCAGGAAATTGCACATCGCGAACCGTTCCGAGGAGAGAAGGAGCTTCCGCAAGCGAGCACGGCGACGAGGAAACAACCGGCGGCGAAGATGGATTTTCGAATATGGAGCAACCGATGAGGTCTGAAACGAAATATTGTCCGGCGGGCAGTCGAACGGAAGGAGCACGTCGAGTCCACGGAATTTCTCCGCTTCCGAAATGGATTCAACGCCTTCAAAATGAAAAACCGCCTGGCCGCGATGATTCTGGTTCAGCCAGCATGATTTCAGCGCCATGCGCCGCGGCTCATTTTCGCCGTCGGCGTGTCCGGCAAAAACTTCCCGCAATCTAGTCAAGCGTTCTGGAAAATCAGTGAGGACTTCGGCCGCGACTTCACCCTTGTTGCCGCGCGCCCGTAAGATGCGTGCAACCAGGACCCAACGTGGAGTTTCAAGGCGCAATGGGAAGTGAGTATGCTCAGCGGTCTCTGGAAAGCATGACCTCAAAAGGGTCAGTCTTCAAGAATTTCCAGCGTAAACCGCTTGCGCAATTTCATCCCTGACGCGCCTAGCAAAGTTCGCATCGCCTTCGCGGTACGCCCTTGCCTCCCGATCACCTTGCCCAGATCCTCGGGGTGCACCCGGAGCTCTAGCACCGTGACTTGCGACCCCTCGACGGTCTTCACCTGTACTTCCTCGGGATGATCTACGAGCGCCCGGGCGATTTCTTCGACCAGTTCCTTCATACGGTACCTTGGAATGAGCGCCCGCGGTGAAGCCGTGGACGCACATAATTCAGGAAGGCTCTGAAACTAAGCGATTTTCTGTCGCCGAAGGAAACTGCGCACGGTGTCGCTGGGCTGGGCGCCCAGTCCCATCCAATACTTGATGCGCTCTGAGTCGAGCTTAAGCTCCGCCGGCTTCTTCAGCGGATCGTACGTCCCCACCGCTTCCTTGACGCGGCCGTCCCGCGGACGAGTCCGCTCGATGACCACTACGCGGTAAAAGGGCTTCTTTTTCTTGCCAATCCTTGACAGACGAATCGTTAACACTAAGTCGCTCCTCCTGAACCTTCTTATTCTAGCCTGCCGGGACATCGCGCGGCAACACAAGTCTTACCGGGGAGGTACTATTGTAAGGGGCCGACAGACTTGCGCCGCTCCGAGCCTCCAAATTGCTGTTTATGGTCCTTACTCATACCTCAGGCAAGCGATGGGATCGAGATTGGCCGCCAGATTTGCCGGATAATAGCCGAAGAACAAGCCCACCCCTACGGAAATCGTAAACCCGATCGACACCCACAGATAAGACAGCGTTGCGGGAATCGAAGGCACTAACGCCCGCACCGTTGCGGACACTCCGGCACCGATGAGGATGCCGATTGTGCCGCCGACCAAGGTGAGGACCACAGCCTCCAGCAAGAATTGCAGGCGAACATCCGCGCGCCGGGCGCCGATGGCTTTGCGCACGCCGATTTCCTGGGTGCGCTCGGTTACGGAGATGAGCATGATGTTCATCACCCCGATGCCGCCCACCAACAATCCTATCGAGCTGATGATCGTAGTGAGAATCACCAGCGCGCCGGTAAGTTTGTTCCACAGATTGCTGAGGAAGTCCGGCGAGCTCAGCTCGAAATCGTTTTCCTTCCCGGCGGGGATGCGGCGGAGACGCCGCAGCGCTTGTATCACTTCGCCGTGCGCGGTTTCCACGTTTACATTTTCCGGGACCGTGAATGCCATGATCAGCTCTTTGGCTTCCGGGTACTCCTTCTTAAAGCAGCTCAGCGGGATGACGGCGAAGATATCCACACCAGGTCCCACAAACAACCCCTGGTCGTGTTCGAACACGCCGATGACTTCGTAGACGCTGCCGTTGATGCGCACCGTTTGGCCGAGAGCGTCGGTGTTGGGGAACAGGGATTCGCTGATGGCCGCGCCAAGGACCACGACGGGGCGCGCGTGCTCCTGGTCAAAAGTGCTGACGAAGCGGCCGCG
>WNFJ01739665.1_pt2 | contig 13131 bp, 16 predicted proteins | sample 5400461 | NCBI WGS metagenome assembly WNFJ01 (sample SAMN13153349, study PRJNA577476) | soil metagenome | isolation source: 115 cm saprolite on Douglas fir-dominated hillslope | place: USA:California | collected 2013-09-17 | reverse complement strand
TTTCCTGAGTCCTATCAGACGCTGGTGGGCGAACGTGGCATCACTCTGTCTGGCGGACAGAAGCAGCGCACTGCCATCGCCCGGGCGCTCATTCGCGATCCCCGAATACTGATCCTCGATGACGCCCTTTCCAGTGTGGATACTCACACCGAAGACAAAATCTTGAACCACCTCCGCGACGTGCTGCACGGACGTACCACCATCTTCATCTCACACCGGGTTTCAACCGTGCGCAATGCCGACCGCATCGCCGTGCTGCACGGCGGACGCATCGTCGAGTTGGGCACGCACGACGAACTCCTCGCCTTGAACGGCTACTACACCGACCTGTATAACAAGCAGTTGCTGGAAGAAGAACTGGCCGAAGTCTGACAGGGCTCTGCTGAGGAATTCTGCGCGGCGATCTGACTGCCCGCCAGAGCCAGTTCTGAAAACAAAGCAAGCCAGCCAAGGGCAAACATCTCAACCTCACGGCATGCAGAGGGTCATCATCCCGGAGATTCTCGACTCTGACGAGTGTCCGCCAGAGGAGGTCGAGTGCTCCTTACGTGATCTTGGCCGCATCAACCGCTGGTTTGGCGGTGTCGCTACGACACAGGCTTTGATCGAACGCGTCGCTCGATCCACGGGAAAGAAGCACCTTTCGGTGCTGGAGGTAGCAGCGGGATTCGGAGAAGTTCCAAGACTGGTCAGTCAGAGACTGGCGCGACGAGGCATCACACTCGACTTCACTCTCCTGGACCGCATGCGGTCGCATCTCCGCGGTGATACCCAATCCGTTGTAGCCAATGCCCTGGCACTTCCCTTTCGGGACGGCTCCTTCGACGTGGTCAGTTGCAACTTGTTTGCGCACCACCTGGATCCAGAGGAACTGTCACGCTTTGTGAGGGAGGCGGCGCGGGTTAGTCGCTGCGCGGTTGCAGTTAATGACCTGGTTCGCCATCCCCTGCATCTCGCACTTGTCTATGCGGCGTTTCCTCTAATGCGTAGTCACGTGTCGCGGGTTGACGGCGTAGCGTCGGTGCGGAGCGCGTATGTTCCCGCCGAGATTCGCGCCATCCTAGCGTCGGCTTTCCCGCCTGGTTCTGCGGTGATCGAGATCTTTCGTCAGCATCTCTTTCGAATGGGAGTGACCGTGTGGAAGGATTCCGCGGGCGGGACCGCTGCTGGCCGCCGCACCTAGCGCACGACCAGCACTTCCCGCACGTTGTCCCGCGCGAGAAAGAACTTGATGGAAGCAAAATCGCGGAAGAGATTTTCGATATGACGGTTGTTGAATACCCGCTGCAACTGAAAACCGTTCGTGATCGCGCTGTGGACCGCCCCGGTGGGTCCGCGTCTTGCTTCGCGGCGGAGCACGACGCGCTGCATCTCCAGCGTGTCCTGGCTAATGATATGGAAGCGGTAGCAGGGAGAGTCGGGGCCCGCATCGCGGGTGTGGAAGAATGCCAGCAGCATGCCACCCGGCTTCAGGACAGACCACAACCGTCCTACGACGGGCCGGACCAGGCTCTCATCCAGATAGTCGGGCAAGTTCCAGCATAGGACCATGTCGAAGTGCGCGGCGGGATAGACCAGGTTGTCGGCAAGAAATTGCCGGCTGTCGAGCACCATCGCGCCCTGCTCATCCTTGGTGACGAGATGGGGCTCGGTGGAAGCAGTCAGAAGATCTTCGCTGTAAATCTTGTGGCCCCTCTCGGTAAAGTGGCGGATGTTGATGGCCGACGTGGAACCGAGATCGAGAACGCATAAAGTCTCTTTCCTGTCCCAGCTACGCGCCAATTCGCCCAGCCCGCTTGAACGCCGGGTGAGCTTTTGACCGCTCTGTGCCGGGTTCGTCGCCTCCGGTCCGCTGGATGAGCTGCGAAAAAATTTCATGAAGTTCTGCGCTGCTGATGCCATTCCAACTTCCCGGCTCCACCTGTTCGCATCGCTGCGAGCGGGGGCCAGAGCTCGAACCCAACAGCATTCTTCCAGGACGATATGCCCTCTGGCAGATCGATCAGATTACTGAAACCAATACTTTAAGCGATAGCAGGACCTAAAAACTGCTCTATTTCGCAGGCGCGGCCTTGCCGTCAGACTTGCCCTGGATGTCAACCTTGCCTTTCAAATAGGCTCCTTCTTCAATCGAGATGCGCTGGGTCGAAACGTCGCCGGTAACCACCGCCGACTTGCGCAACTCAACTCGTTCGCTAGCCTGAACGTTGCCTTCCAGCTTACCTTGCACGACTACAATTTTTGCTTCCACGCTGGCTTTCACCTGGCCATTCGGGCCCACGGTCAAGCTGTTGGTTTTCAGTGCGATAGTTCCCTCAACTTGACCATCTACGTAGAGATCTTCACTGCCTGATAGTTCGCCCTTGATTACGACCGACTTGCCGATTTGTGCCAGATCGCCAGACAGGGGTGCACTCATAGACTCTCCTTATGAAGCAGGATCAAACATCTTAAGCAATGTCGACAGCAAAGATTCCCGCAGGCGGGTGCAGTAGACGTTTCTCCTCGACTATACCCACCCTTTGAGTGCGCGGCAAGCGGTTGGAGTGACGTTTGGTCCTGGGTATCCTACCGGAAGCGCTGTAGAGGACATCGCAGGGTCGATTGGCTACACTGGTTATGGTGCAAAAAAAGATGCGCTGGCAGCGCCCCAGGTCTCACTTCGCTATCGCAGTCGCGTTCGCAGTCGCCGCTTTGCAGTGGGGCATCTCAGGTCAGGTCTCCGACCATCCTGATAATTTGTCTCCGGCGGCGTTGGTTCGCGCTGTCGTCGCCAAGGAAGCCGCCGCTTCCAACAACGGATCAGTGAAACATATGTTCCGGGGGCGCAAGCAAACTCCCCGGGGCTCGCAAACCAAGCTCTACGTGCAGACCACGGAAGCGACGGCGGGACTGTTGATCGCGAACGATGACAAGCTGATATCGCAGCAGGAGTTGCAGAACGAGACGGCTCACCTGGAACATCTGGCCACAGATCGCGATGACCTGCGTCGTAAGCAGAAACAGGAACACGAGGATGCGGAGCACGCGTTGCGGATCATCGAGGCTCTACCCGATGCTTTTATCTATGAATTCGACGGGACGGAACCGGGCCGGGAAGGCGTGGGCAAGGTGGGCGACGAACTCGTGCGGCTGAAATTCCGGCCCCATCCGCATTACTCGCCGCCCTCGCGCGTGGAGCAGGTGCTGCTCGGCATGCAGGGATATCTGCTGATCGACAAAAATGCTTGCCGCCTGGCCAAAATCGAAGCCACGCTGTTCCGCGAGGTGAGCTTCGGCTGGGGAATTCTGGGGCACCTCGACAAAGGCGGCACCTTTCTGGTGGAACAGGCAGACGTAGGCGATGGGGCATGGGAAGTGACCCACATGCGATTGGACTTTACGGGCAGGATTATGATGGTGAAACGTCTCGCCATCAAATCGGAGGAAACCTTCACCGAGTTCCGGCGGGTGCCGGATGATCTCACATTCGCCAAGGGGGTCGAGCTGCTCAAGACTGAACATGCCCGGCTGCAGCGCGGGGAGACAGGAACGGCGACTGCGAGCCGGAGCCGGCGTTGAACTCGCGCGGACTACTTGTTTCCGACGGTAAGAGTCTGCTTGCGAACGGTCAACTTCTCAATCAACTCCTCTTTGACGCGGTAACCGGTACCGGGCTGGTCGCCGACCGGGATCATCCCTTGCGGCGAGACTTGCACTTCCGGATCGACGATGTCTTCTTTCCAATAACGCTTCGACGCAGAAACATCTCCGGGCAGACGAAAGTTCTCCAGAGTGGAAAGTGCAATGTTGTGAGCGCGTCCGATTCCGGACTCGAGCATGCCGCCACACCAGACCGGGATATTTTGCGTCTGGCAAAGATCATGAATTTTCTTGGCCTCGGTGAAGCCGCCTACGCGTCCCACCTTGACGTTGATGATGCGGCAGGCTCCGCTCTCGACCGCGAAGGCCGCAGCGCGCACGTTCACGATGGATTCATCCAGACAGATCGCAGTGCGCAACTGTTTCTGCAGCCGGGAGTGGTAATAGATGTCGTCGTCCCACAGCGGCTGCTCGATCATCAGCAGGTTGAATTGATCGAAGAGGCGAAGGTGTTCGACCTGGTCGAGCGTGTAAGCCCAGTTGGCGTCACAGCTCAACAGAATTTCCGGCCAGCGCGAGCGAATTTTCTCCAGGACATTTACATCCCAACTGGGTTTGACCTTCAACTTGATGCGGCGGTATCCCGCACTTAACTCAGCCTGGACCTTCTCCACTAACTGCTCAACCGAATCCTGGATGCCGATGGAAACGCCGCAAGGAATCTCCTTGCGCGTGCCGCCAAGCAGTTTCCATAGTGGCTGCTGTTTCTGCGCGGCCTCCGCATCCCACATTGCGTTTTCCAGCGCCGCCTTGGCCATGCGGTGAGCCCGGACCCTGGCATAGAACGCGGGACACTCTCGCGCCGATTCAATTTCACGGCCGAGCAGAGCGGGAGCGAGATACTGCGTAATCGTCGGCCACGCACTGTCGATCCACTCGCTGCTGTAAAAAGGATCTTCTGCCGCAACGCATTCGGCCCAGCCATTCACGCCCTCACAGTGAACAGTGACGAGAAGAATGCGACGATGATAGACACGGCCAAAGCTTGTCTCGAAGAAATGGACAAGCGGCATCTGAATTTCACGGAGAGTGATGGCTTCGACTTTCATGTAGTTTGTCGCGAACTACTCTGACGCATACGACCAGTTCTCATCCCATTCACCGAGCACGAACTTGCCGTTGCCGTCCGGATCGCGTTCGTAACCCAGCACCGCAAGTTCATTCGAAAACGCTCGCAGAAACTGATCGCGATTTCGCTCCTGCACCTGTCGCGCCTTGCCGCGCGTTTCTGCCGCTGTTTTCCAGTCGTAGATCTGACCCGGCACATCGATAGTTGTTTCGCGCTGAATGGGTGGATTCCTCCCTGTCGCCAGCAAGCTTTCCACGCGCTTCGACTTCAACCACCATTCGGCGATCAAGCGGTCACTGGGCAATCCGCCCTGCAGCGGTGAAGAAGTGATGCCGTACTGGTTGATGTTATAACGGCGGGCAATCGCGCCCAGCTTTTCGATGTTGAGATAGGCATTCTTGATTTCGAGAGGATCGAAGGTCCATTCGATCAACTCGATTCCCCGCTGCAGCGCGTCTTCCCGCTGCAGCAGCTTGAGGCGCCGGCCCAAACCGCTGTTACGATGGTCCTGTCGCACCGCCAGCATGTGGAGAGTGCGAATCCGACCATCTCGTTGCCGGCGAAGGCCCCCATTACCTGGCCTCCCACTTTTCCCGCCACAACGAACATCCGGAGCGGCACTAGTTCCGCGTCGGTAAAGTTCCAGACTTCCTTCTGCAGGGTTACGCAAGCCCGCAGTTCCTCAAGGCCCTGGCAATGGCGAATAACGACAGGGTCGGAACTCAAAGCTGTTTCTCCTGGAGCTTGGCTTGCTGCCACAGTGACTCGAGTTCCGCCATCGTGGCCTGGGCCGCCGTACGGCCGGTTTCGAGCAAGCGTTTTTCCATCCACTGGAAGCGGCGCTTGAATTTCCGATTGGTCTTACGCAGCGCGGATTCCGGATCGAGCGACAGATAGCGCGCCAGATTGACCATGACGAAAAACAGATCCCCGACTTCCTCTTCCAGACGGGTCTGCAGCTGTTCCGGAATCTGCTGGCGCCCTGCGCCGGCCATGCCGTGGCCTTGCGGCCGAGGGCCAGGCTCGGGAAATTCCTTCAGTTGTTCGCGGAGTTCGACCGTTTCCTCATGAAGTTTGTCGAACAGGCCTTCAACATTCGGCCAGTCGAATCCAACCTGGGCCGCGCGAGAGCTCAGCTTGTAGGCTTCGAGCAGTGACGGCATGGCCGACGATACTCCAGCGAGAGCGGAGTGCTGGCTCTCCGCGGATTTCTCGTCGGTTCCCTTTTCGCTTTCATTGCTCCGCCGTTTTTTCCTCTCTTCGCCCTTAAGAGTCTCCCAGTTGCGCTTAACTTCCGCCGAGGTCTCGGCCTTCACGTCCCCAAACACGTGGGGATGGCGGTCGACGAGTTTGTTCGACAGTCGATCCAAGACATCGTCGATGGAAAACGACCCCTGCTCTTTCGCCATCTCTGAATAAAAGAGAACCTGCAGCAACAGATCGCCAAGTTCGCCCGGGAGTTCGTCCCAGTCGCGATTGTCAATCGCCTCCAGGACTTCGTAAGTCTCCTCAAGGGTGTAAGGCTTGATGGAATCGAAGGTCTGTTCGCGATCCCAGGGACATCCGCCCGGAGCCCGCAACCGCTCCATGATGCCGACCACTCGCTCGAATCGTTCTCCCGTCGTGGACATCGGCAACCAATGTAAATGACCGCCATCGAACCCGGCAATGTGCCGCTCTTAGATAGCGCAGAAGTCGACGCCCATCGGACAGAGAAACGGAATGTCTTCCAACGCGGCCGATCCTTTTTGTCGGGGCAAAAAATGCACGAAGCTAACAACCGACAATTTTCCAGACGGCAACTAAAAACAAAAGCGGTAGAGAGACTGGGCCGGTTCTTAATCTAGTTTCTTGTTTAGAATGATCGGAGAAGAACCCGGTCGCTCATGGGCTTGCTCACTTTGGGCCAATCATTAAGAAGCACTAACGTCACTTTCTGCGGGGGCGCAGGGGAGCGCAGACTTGAATTGACGGAGTGTCTCAACGCGGAGCGAGCTTCAAGGAACCGAAGACTGTATTGGGTGTATCTCGTTGTTGGACAATGATTTGATACTCAATGACATTAGCGCTTAAGCCTCGAGCCTCCCTTGACGGGCAGACGTTCCACGTCGTCATCATTGGCGGAGGAATCAACGGTGTGGCCGTGGCCCGGGAATGTGCTCGGGCCGGCAAGCGTACACTTCTCGTCGAGCAGAATGACTTCGCTTCTGGTGTCACCAGCCGCTCCACACGCATCATCCACGGTGGCCTGCGCTACCTGGAACACGGCGAACTGGATCTGGTTCGCGAATCTGTGCGGGAGCGAGATCGCCTGCTGCGTGAACGCTCTCACCTGGTACACCCAGTACATTTTCTGTTGCTTTTGAACGAGCACAGCCAGCGCAGTGCGATGAAGGTGCGTGTAGGACTGTGGCTCTACCAGCGCATGGCGGGCACGAAGTCGGTCGGGCGCCCCAGCGAAATGGAATTGAAGCGCGTAGAGCGCGCTCTGGATGCGGGCCAGCGCTGGTCATTGTTCAGCTACGAGGACGCGCAATGCGAATTTCCCGAGCGCCTGGTCGCGGAATGGCTAACGGAGGCAATCGAGGCTGGAGCAGTGGTTCGCAATCATTCCGAAGTCTTGGCCGTTGATGTAATGCATGGACGGGCCAGAGGCATTCTGCTCCGTGATCGAACCGACGGACGCGATGAACGCATCAGTGCCGCGTGGGTTTTAAACTGCACCGGGCCGTGGGCCGACCGCGTCTGCCAGCGATCCTCGGTTCGAACTGCGCAGCCCATGCTGGGCGGCGTGCGCGGATCGCACATCGTGCTTCCGCGTTTTTCGGGTGCGCCCAGCGCTGCCCTCTACTCTGAGGCTGCAGACGGACGTCCGGTCTTCGTCCTTCCCTGGAACGAGCAGATACTGGTGGGCACGACGGAAGTTCCCGATGACAGCGATCCGGCAAGAACTGCTCCTTCCGCGGAAGAAATCGAATACCTGCTGCGCACCGTAAAGCAATTGTTTCCCCGAGCAAAGATCGCGGCGCACGATGTTAAATATGCCTTTGCCGGCGTCAGGCCTCTGCCAAATTCTCCAGGGAGTCGTCCCTCAAGTGTGACGCGACGGCACTTTTTGCACGACCACACCGACGAGGGCGCCGCTCGCATGATTTCAGTCATTGGCGGCAAGTTGACCACCGCCGCTTCTCTGGCCCGAGAATGCGCGCGCAAAATAGGGATCAGCGTTCCCGAGCCGAAGACGGTTGCGGTCGGGCCAGGCACTGCCCTCGATCCGTTGCTCGATCAGGCGGTCGCCGAAATTGCCCGGGCAGGATCGGTGAGCGAAGAATCGGCGCGTGGAATGGTGGAGTGGCATGGCAAGAACGCCATGGACATTGCCCGCATGGCGCTGGTGAGCGCAGAGTTGCGCGCTCCCATCTGCCCCCACACCTCGCACATTGTGGCCGAAGCGGTGGAGGCTTACCGGAAAGAGTGTGCGGTGACGCTGGGCGACGTTCTGCTGCGGCGGGTGCCGGTGGCGCTGGGCGCGTGCTGGTCTGAATCCTGTAGCCGCGAAGCCGCTCTGCGGATTGGCGCCGTGCTCGGCTGGAACGAACAGGCTATGGGTTCCAACCTGGAATCGTTCGAGATGGAAAGGACAGCTTTTCTGCACAGGCCCACGCGCAACACCTCAGCGCTGGAAGCTGCGGCAGACTAAGCTCCCGACTATCGCAACTCAGTTCAACGCCGAAGGGTTTCGCCCAGAAGTTTGGTGTCGTCGCTGATGACGCCATCCACTCCTGCCTTTTCGAAACGCCGCATACCCGATCGTTCGTTGGCCGTCCAGACGAGTATCTTCTTGCCTGCTTCATGGAGTTCGCGGATAAGTTTAGTCGAGACCAGCGTGTGATGTGGAATGACGTATTCAGCGGGTGATTGGCGCCACGCACTCAGCTGATGCTTGGTTTCGCAGATTAGCCCGAGCGGAATGGACGACCTCTCGCCGCGAATACAGCGCAAAACTTCGGGCAGAAAAGACGAGACCACAAAGCCACGACTGCGAGGATACTTCCGCAGCAGGTTCACGATCAGGGACTCCAGCCCGGGAACTTTCAGTTCGATGTTGAGAAATGCGCTGTCCCGGTACCGGGCCAGTACATCTTGCATCTGCGGGAGCCAACTCACTTGTTCTGCTGTAGCGCGCGCGATCTCAACCCCGCGGCTCTGCGGATCATGAACTACCACCGCTTGGCCATCGGCCGTCAGGCGCACATCAAACTCAAAACCATCACAGCCATCTGCCAGGGCCTGATCGAACGACGCAAACGTATTTTCAGGAATCGACTTAGTGGCGCGGGCACCGCGGTGGCCGAGCAGAAGTGGCCTGGTTAACATTGCCGGCAATTCTACCTGTCGAGCCTAATCCAGATCGAAATCGCGGATGGGTTTGCCCGTGTCGGGAGATTCCTTCGCCTTCTTCACCGCTTCCTGAAATTTCTTCTCCAGGAGGTCGGAGGCGTGCTTCTGGGCTTCTACCGACTGGCGGAAGAGCGACTCACGCCGGTTGTCCTGCTCCTTCATGGAGCGCGCAGCCTCTTCAAAGTCATTGAAGGTCTTGGGTTGCTTGGGAGCAGTGTGGGCGATTACTGCGCGAGTTTCTTCATCCACCTTGAGCAGCGCACCGCAGCAGGGACAAGCAACTTCGAAACTCGGAGGATGCTTCACCATGCGAATCATACCGCAAAATCAACTCAATGAAATGCTCCGGTCAGGATACTACCGCTTGAGCTTGATCGGAAAGATGTGGAAGAGGTTCAGCATCTCCCATCCCAGCAGAATGACTGAGAGAATGACGACCAGCACTGCCATCAATTCTCCAAAGCTTAGACCGCGATGCCTCGGTTCCAAACGTTTCGCTGCCAGGCTGAGAATATTCAGGGTGGCGAATCCGAAGACAACTGCCCAGAGAATGTTGTAGATGTCCCCGCGGGAACCGCGGTATTGCAAGGCGAGAATAAAACCGAAAACAATCGGAGTCTGGCTGCGCACAACGGGATAGGCCGCCATCGCTGCCCGGGTAGTCCGGGAAAAGCCCGAAAGCAACGCCATTGCAGAAGACATCGCCATAATCACAGACAGAGCACCGGAAAGTCAGTCCCATGCTCGAAGCCGAAACTTGGATATTACCCGTTTTTCTGCCGCGGAGGGAACCTAGTTTCAAGTCGGGTCAACTCATCCTTCCCGACGCGAGTTTCATCTCGGTTCCTGACAGTTTGAGTAATATAAATTGATGGCAACGCGGCGAGTCATCTTCTTCGATGTCGGCAATACCCTTCTCTTTCCAAACCGGGATCGGATACTGGCGCCACTCCCGAAGGATCGTCATCCGACTCTTGCTCAGTGGCACGCCTTGGAGCGCACGACTAAGAAGGAATTTGACCAGGGGATGATGGGCGGCAGGGTGGATCATGGCTTCTGGTGGACGTTCCACACCTACCTGCTGCAGGACCTCGGCGCCTTGGACGATGGCCTGCGAAATACTCTGGTCGAGAATACGCAGAAGGCGGCCAACTGGGATCAGATCCTCCCAGGAACCTGTGATGCTTTGCAGCGAATTGGCCATGACTACGCCATTGCCGTAATCTCCAATTCGGATGGCAAAATCGCGGACGTGCTGCGGCGCTGCGGTATCGCGGACTGTTTCCGGTGCATAACAGATTCCGGAATTATGGGTTGTGAAAAGCCGCATCCGGCGATTTTTCAGGCTGCTCTACGGAAAATGCAGGCGCAGCCGGCGGAGAGGTTGTACGTGGGCGACGTGTATTCGATTGACTTCGTCGGAGCCCGGAATGTTGGGATGGAAGCCGTTCTGTTCGATGTTGCGGGGGCTTACCGCAACCGCGACTGGCCGCGCGTTGACTCGCTCGAAGGATTGGAGAACTGGCTGAAACGGTAGACTCTGAAATAAAATCTCCGCATGTTTGATTTCACAAAGTTCCTTCTCTTCCTGACCGCAGCACTGCTGCTCGCCGTCGCTCCTGGGCCCGGGATGCTCTACGTTCTGGCGAGAAGCCTGGCAGGTGGAAAGCGCGAAGGCGTTCTCTCGGCCTTGGGGACTTTTCTTGGCGGCATGGTCCATGTATTCGCGGCGGCGCTGGGGATTTCCATTGTGCTGGCCAAGTCGGCACTCGCCTTCGCGACCGTGAAATTCTTGGGAGCCGCCTATCTGTGCTTTCTGGGAATCAGGATGATCCTCGATGCCCACAGGGAATCGGTGGTGGTCGCAGAAGACCCGCTGGCAAGTGCTGAACCCGGCTCCGAGATCGGCAAACCGGCGCGAAACCCGCTCTGGCAGGGGATTGCGACCGAAGTGCTCAATCCCAAGACAGCTTTGTTTTTTCTCTCGTTCATCCCCCAATTCGTAAACCGGGAGAGCGGCCACGTCTTCCTGCAGTTTGTTCTGCTGGGCACGCTGTCGGTGTTCTTGAACACGACCGCCGACCTGATCGTGATCATCCTGGCAGGACCTTTGGGGAATCTGATTCGCTCGTCGGCAGTGTTCCGTCGCCGGCAAAGGACGGTCACAGGCGCCATCATGATAGGACTGGGAACTTATCTGGCCACCAGTGAAAGCAAATAGGGCGGCGAAATGGCGATCGAGAAATTTAATCCCAGCGGCTGAAGCCGAACTCATTTTCAGCAACGCAGGGCATGACTGAAGTCATGCCCTGATACGAATCCGGATGTTCCAGAAAGTTCTAAGCTCAAAGCTCCAGAATCTGATGGTCGTGACAGTCGGTATGGATGGTGGTATAGATCTGCTCGAGAAGCTCGGGTCCGTAGCGGGCCAGGAAGTACATGCCGCCGATAGCCCGTTCCTGCAGGCCTTTCTCGGGATAGAGCGATTGGCTGAGCGTCTCTGCATGACGTCCGATCAGTTCGCCCTGCCGCAGTTCCGCGCGCGTGGCCTGTGTGTACAGCCGTTCCAGTTGATGCTGCATTTTCGAAGCCGCGGTCTGCGCCGCGTCCACCAAAGTGGGATCCAGCTTGGCCAACCTCTCGCGGATGTCGGTGAGGCTTGTCTCGAGAGACTTCTTGGCAACATCGAAAGCAGCCTGCAAATCTCGCGGCAGGTTACGCGCGGCCAACCGCTGTCGTAGGCTATCCGGTCCGCTGAAAACATCAAGCACGGTGATTCCGTGACGCTCGATCAAGCGCTGGATTTTCGGCTCGACCAAGGTTGCAGAGAAACGCGGCACAACGGGCGTGTCCCGTCCAAGCAGCACCTTGTACACCGAACCATGCGGTTTCCGCGGCCCCGCCGGTATACACGAGCGTGGGTAAAAGAAAGTCCTGCACCACCGGCCGCAGCAAGACGTTGGGACTGAATTGCTCCGGCGTCGAAGCGATCCGGACAGCCAATTCGGCTTGCGAAACCTTTTCGCCTCCGTCCTCGCCACCAATCACAAATTCCACAGCAGGACCATTCCCGCGCCGGTGTATGGGCGTGCGCGCACCGTTTTGCAACGTGAACAGCAGAACCGAGGACGAGGTGACTTTCACCTGCTGGTGGTAACCGGCGGCCTCCAGAGCCTGACCTCGATCCAACAGTACGCCTTCCAGTTCGTCCGCTCGCTCAATGGCGGCACGATAAATCGGCTCCGCAATTCGATGCAGATCGGGGTCGGAGGCGTCCAGTAGAATCACTCCCCACCCTGCAAACAAGCGTGTACACAGCCGGGCAAATGCCGTGCCGAGCGTCTCGCCGGGACGATACGCTTCGCGCAGAAATTGCGTCGCCGCAGAATCTCCCAGCAGAATTTCTTCGCCGAGCCGCACCGCGCTGACAGGAGCGCCAGCGACATCTTGGCTCGGAGTGGAAAGCGTTTGCAGCAGTCCGTTGGGTCCCGGGATGGATACATGATTCACTTCCGCGAGGTCATGATCTGATGTGGCCAGCCAGAAGACTGGGACTGCATCCACTCCTGCCGCAGTCGCTTCTTCCGCCAGCTTGACCGCGGTCAGAGCCTTGTAGATGGCGAACATGGGACCGCCGAAGAGTCCGACCTGCTGTCCCGTGACCACGGCGGACGCACCGTTGCGAAGACGATCGAGGTTAGCAAGAGTCCGTGAGGAAGCATCCCAGGATTCGTTTTGCCGCTTGAGGATGGCGCTGACGCGTTCGCGCTGGAACGACTCATAACGAATCGCAGAGGCTTCCTCTTTTAACCATTCTTTGAAGTAGGGGGAGCGGGGATAAAAGGGCTGAACCTTAGGCGAATACGCCAGGAAATCGAGGAAAAGGCGCGTCGTATGCGGGATTTGGCCGAACGGTAGACAGTGCGCCTTCACTGGCAGGTCTCCTGACATCGCGGGATTGCATAAGTTTGGACGCACGAGATCATCACAAGTCAACGTCCTCATCTTAACAATTTGGT
>WNFJ01673051.1_pt1 | contig 13133 bp, 14 predicted proteins | sample 5400461 | NCBI WGS metagenome assembly WNFJ01 (sample SAMN13153349, study PRJNA577476) | soil metagenome | isolation source: 115 cm saprolite on Douglas fir-dominated hillslope | place: USA:California | collected 2013-09-17 | reverse complement strand
CTGCGAAGTGTCAAGCGGCTTGAGGAGCTTGGCTTCAAAGTGACCATCGAGGAGCCTGCCGCCGCATGATGTCTTGACTACAAGGGCGTTACAGAGGAACCCCCCTACGGGGGGCTTCCGGACCCGCGCAACGCGTATGAAACGCACGCCACTAGTGTCACCCAGTCGAGCTGGCTATCGAGCGTTGTTATAGGAGCCAGGTCTGGCGGGCTGTGACTGCTTCATGAGAAACGCAACGCCCGATTAGTCGGCACTCTAGTCGTCCCGGCCCGTTGAGGAAAGCGACAACAGAGTCGAGCCAGGCGCAGATTATCGAGCCGGGTTCTGCAGAGCCAATTCCACAATTGGCTTCGCCCAATCTGGAACCGACGAAAGATCGGGTATGAAGACGGCCTCGCCTTCGATAGTGACCACCAGGAGAATCGGGCTTGGCAACTGTCCCTCAGACACTTGCTCGGTGTTGTCGTAGAGCGCTAGCTCCGTTAGACGGGGTAGTAGTCGAAGAAGATTTTCCCGGCTCCGGTTATAGCGCTCGCGGATCTTCGATTCATCGATGTCGTGGCCGCCCCCGGCGACTCGAGCTCTAACGCGAGCGATATTCAATTCCGGGCTGGCAAGCCCTACGTAAAGCATTCGGACTTCCATCCCACGGTCTAGGGCCCTTTCGAGGAGTCGCGTAATCGTGCGACCCCCAAGAGTAGTCTCAAAAGCATAGGTGCTTCGATTCCTTACAGCCTTCTCAAGCGCATCGCGGCTGATGCTCCACGCACGACTGTTGGCATCAGACAAGGAAAGCGACGGATCCGAGGCCATCAGCTCACGCGTGAGTGCGTCAGGATCTACAAAGTCGGCGGACGTTCGGCGAACGAACTGTCCTAAGACGCTAGTCTTGCCTGCTCCGTTCGTACCGGCCAGTACATAGATACATGCATTAGCGGCGGACATCGCGAGTCACCCGTCGACGCCATTCGCCGGGTGCCGCGCGTCCCAACTGCGTTGGCGCGGTCTCGAACGCCTCTCTCAGACGCTCAGTACCGTCACTGCTAGACATTGCTAGTAGCCGCTCTTCGAATGCGCTGGTGAGCTGAGCAAGTCGGCCGTCACCTGGCTCCAGGTCCTCATATCCGGCCCGGCCCGCGGGAACGGCCTCCGCCTCGAAAGAAGCCTCTTGTACTGCAACCCGCGGGTCTAGGTAGATATCGCCTTCGCGACGCGATCGGGCAAATCGGTAGACATAGCCCTTCTTTGCGAGTCCACTCAGCCGGTTTACGGCTGCGCTAATTTCAATCCCTGCGAGATGGGCGAAGCCTGAACTCGTAATCTCTCCGCCGGCTTGGCATACGAGCTGAATGGTTTCCGCCTCAGCTGGCGTCGCGGCTCCGACGGGGCGCGCGGACGTTAGTGCGTCTTCGGCCGATGACAAGATGAACAAAGAAAGAGAATTTCTCTCTGCCAACGACTGCACGAAATCTCCAGTTGCGTCATCCGACGTAGCCACAATTAGCACGGCAGGACCATACGCGCCGCTACGTATTGCCTGTCCCACAGGCAGGATCAAGTCCTGAATTGCTCCTGGAGCCATGAACGTGCCGTCGAGGTTGATACAAAAGACGCGATGCTGGTCTGAAGCAGTGACCGGGAAATAGTCTTCCCTGTACCGAGTGACTTGTTGCCTATCCGGGTAAACGGCGGTAGGCGGCCGCCATGGCCTGAACTCGACCTGTAGTCCCTCACGCACGGTCATTACCTCGTTCCTCTTGACCAATCCTACACGCCTGTATGGTGTAATCATGGCTCCCACTTCAAACACTTGCTAAACTGCTTAACGTGTACTATTATTTCCCTAGCTCGTATTCTTGACTGATCGAGGAGGAAACATGCCGGCGAACCAAATTGACCTTGCAGTAGTTGTGAATGGCCAGCCGACCCTAGTCAAAGCAAACGTGGAAGCTCCTTTGGGAACGGTGATTCCGCAGGCGTTGCAGCAAACCGGTAACGCGGGTCAGCCGCCCGATAACTGGGAGCTCAGGGACCAAGGTGGCGCCCTACTTCCCCTGGACAAGAAGATCGAGGACTTTCAGTTTCCAGCCGATACCCGGCTTTTCCTCAATCTCAAGGCGGGGATCGGGGGGATCGATTGACGAGCAATCAGTTCGTCGACCCCGCCGTCTCAATAGGCAAGTTCTCCAGAGAGCTTGAGCAGTATCGCGCCTCCGAGCCAGAGTACCGACGCCGCGGATGGATTCTCGCGAGAGCAGATTTCCCCGAAGTTCTAATCGTCCTTGCCGCACCACAGCTGACGCCACCTGCAGTAGTTACCGGAGTCAAGTTTGACTACAGTAACTACGACTCGCGTCCGCCATCCGTGCAACTGGTCAATCCGTTCACTGGCGAGCCTTATCGCCTCCGAGAAATTCCCACGACACTCCAACGCTCAGTCGAAGCACCTACGTTCCAGATCCCNNNNTGGCGATAGGACCGCAAGTGCGCCTGCTGACTCAACAATCCCTCATGCAAGCGTATGGTCCGGAGGACATCCCATTCTTGTGCATCGCCGGAGTGCGTGAATACCATGACCATCCAGGACACTCAGGTGACTCGTGGGAACTTCACAGAAAGAGCGGCGCCGGTCGCCTCGTTCGACTCTTGGAAGTGATCAGCAAGTACGGCGTCGAACCAATTTCGAATTATCGAATTGCGATCGTGCCTCAGGCTACCGGGTTCGTGCAGGGCGAGGCTCCGGGCTAATGCTCGCAGACATAAGGCGGTTCAGTGTCTCTAGCGAGGCAGTGGCTAATACCGAGGCTGCGCTTCGCAATGCTGGCGACGCTGGACACGAACTGTTTGTGTTGTGGAGCGGCAAACGCGACGGTTTCACGTTTGAGGTCAGGACGACCCATGTCCCCAAGCAGACCTCGTACCGCTTAGATAGCGGCTTATCTGTTCGCGTGGAGGGCGCGGAGCTGCACCGTCTTAATGTCTGGTTATACGAAGCGGGCGAAGTGCTTGGCGTTCAAGTGCATGCGCATCCGACCGACGCTTTCCATTCGGAAACCGACAATGCGTTCCCGATCGTCGCAACAATCGGCGGCCTGTCAATAGTCGCCGCGGACTTCTGTCGCCGAGGGCTCTTGTCAAAAGAGACAGCGATATTCCGCCTCACTGAATCAGGTTGGACCAAGGAGCGACGCGAAATAGTCGAAGTTACTGAATAGTGGCCCTCGCTGAATACTACGGGCGAAGTGCGTTGGCCGCGTCTCAGGTGATAGCGGGCTTTGACGAGACCACATTCCGCCGCACGCTCGACAACACAGTTATTGGGGTTGGTGTTAGTCGTAACGCTGCACGCAGCCCAGAAGGACGATCCCTGCTCGAGTTGGCTGTCCGGTTGCTCTCGCGGCTCTACCCCGCTGTCGAGTTCAGGGCCGAGATAGGAACTGATGAAGAGGCCGAAAGGCTGGCCGGCCTTGCGCGTGCCATCAATCCAAAGATCGAGTTCAGGTCAGGCGCTGAGATTGGCATCTGTGTTGGCTCCGGCTCTCCGACCTTCGCAGAGTCATTCTGGGCGGGTAGCGCGGGCTGGGATGCGTATGTATCGAATCGCGAACCGGTGCCCATTGCCTCTTCTCACAATCCACTTGGCGCCGCCTTTGCGGCCTGCCTCTCTGCAGGTGAGATTTTCAAGCGAGTCTTTCTCCCAGACTGGCAGCACAGAGTGCTGGGAGACGCCAGCTTTTCGACTTACAGCCTGACCTCCGAACGAACTTCGCAAGACGTCAGCAAGAGGGTTTGGAAACTTCACGACGATGCAGTTCTCGTTGGCGTTGGCGCTATTGGTAATGCGGCCGCGTGGACTCTGTCGCAGGCTCCAATGTCTGGCACCTTGCATCTGGTCGACCCTGAGATATTGGAACTAAGCAACCTGCAGCGATATGTGTTGGCGCAGCGTGACGATGAGAGGCGTGCGAAAGTCGATATTGCGCACGCGTTCTTTGATGGGAACCTTCGGTCGACACCACACGGGCTAAATTGGGCAGAGTTTCTTGAGAACCACGGATACATCTGGCACAACGTCTTGGTCGCTCTGGATAGTGCCTTCGACCGCCGTTCTGTCCAAGCCGCTCTTCCCGAATGGATTGCAAACGCCTGGACCCAACCCGGCGACGCTGGTCTTTCTTTTCACGGATCATTTGATAGTGACGGCGCGTGCCTTTCATGCCTGTACCTTCCGCAAGGGCAGATACCAAACGAAGATGAACTGGTTGCTCAGGCTCTTGGCATTCCCAATCTAGTTGCCGAAGTCCGGACACTCTTATACAACCGCCAGGGAATTGGCAGACCCTTGTTGGAAGCTGTTGCCGCCAGCCTTAGCCTCCCTGCCGATCAGGTACGACAATGGGAGGGAAAGTCACTGCGTGACCTGTACGTCGAGGGTATCTGCGGAGGTGCCCTAATTCCGTTGGGAGCAACTGGTGCTCCAAGACAGGAGTTGCACGTGCCCCTCGCGCATCAGTCAGCACTCGCTGGTGTTTTGCTTGCATCTGCGTTAGCGCGACATACGATGGAAGGACCGAGCCGGATGACGACGATCACGCGCATAGACGTCCTTGGGCGACTTAGCAGTTTCGCAACTCAGCCGGCTCAAAAAGCTTTTAGTGGCATGTGCGTTTGCGAGGATGGTGACTTTCTGCAGATATTCAACAGAAAATATCGGAAGCCGCCGCTTGTCCGTTCTTCGAAGGCTAAGAAGGCAGGTTAGAGCCACTCTGACGCGACATGGTTGTCGTCCCCTTTTGGTCCGGCTCGGCCGAAAGTTCCACAAATCGCAGCCCGCTTCGGCAACGGTTGCTCTCCGTAAGAGACGACTATCGCTTTCATTTCTGACCTGACTTGGGACTCGATCCCTACCCGGTGAGTCGCTGGGCATCGTGGAGCAACATGGAAGCGGAAGCTGCTATCCGGCGCTGCGCAGCCGGAAAGGGCGCAGCCGCCATTGTGGCCAAATAGCTTTGGACTAATAGCAAGTTGTAAAGCGTTATGGCGCGCTCACGGCTAGTGGCACGATTTCGAGCTGCGCCTCCGGGAGCATCCGCTGCTAGAAGTTCTAGACGTGGGTGGTGAACGGACCGTGAGAAGGTTAACCACATGCCATACAAGAGAGTGGCGCCTCCCAGCCGTTTGTCAGCAGCTGCAGTGCTCAGGGCTCGGAGGGTGGCGCGGACATCGCGCGACCGACGTCCCCGGCCTGCGCAAACGCATGCTTGCCTAGCATGCAATCGGGAGAAATAGCGCGCTAAACCTCTTGCGCTTTCCACGTACCCGGGCGGAAATAGAATCCAAAGATCCGACTCGAGAAACTCCAATTCGTCAGCCAAGGCCTTCGCCATTCCGAGCTCAACACAGAGGGCCCGTCCGCGCGCAGTCATGGGCGCCTGAAGTCCTCCTGCGCCGCCAATCCAACAAGCGTGTGCGACGAGTTCGATCAGGGCGCGGATGTGATCGTCCGCCGTGTGGCTCAGCATCGGTCGAGTCAGAAGAAGAAGTCCAGCCTCGAAGTGGCTAAGTCCGACCAAGTGGAGCGTTCGCAGCGTGCGGCCGGGATAAACGCTGCGGGGACCAGGGGGTCGCCATGGCTCCATCGACTCAAACCAGTAGGTTGCTTCCTTGGGGCTCTGCGTCAGGAGCCATTTCAGCGATTTCCCATTCATGTTGCGGAGCATAGATAGCTTCCTATAAGTAGCCCGGTTAGCCTGACCCAGCCTGCCCGCGAGCAAGGTACAACGGGTCAGGACCGCGAGGCGCTGCTGGCACCTTTCGCGTCCAATCTATGTATGGCTGATTGCTCGCGATAAGCGTCGGTTCTCGTGAGCAACCTGGTGACAATGGCTCACAAGCCGAGTCTGCGAGCGAATCCTGTCGGTTTGCCGCGAACAGAAGAAGACGCGTAGCAGTGGCTAGCGCAATAGGCCACATTGAACACCACCCAGCCTTTCACAGGAATAGTCGCTCGACAAGGTGGACGACGTAGACCACAGATCGGCTGGAGCGGGCCAGGCCGGCAGTCACTGAATTCGAAGCCGCTTCGGGCACGAGGGTCGAAAATTGACCAGCCCTCATCCATACTCGCATGGTGACGACACCCGGTGATGATCGCCGCGATCGGCTGATGGAGAGCCTGATTGCCGCTGCAGAGGCACGGCGAGCGAAGCAGTCTCAGGAACAAGCTGATCAGCTCGGCATAGCTGCTGAGCAAACATATAGTTCAACCGTGGAGTACGCTGCCGCCGCCCGATTCATCAGAGAGTTGAACGACGACCTCAACACCATAGGACCTCAGCTCGGCCAGGTAGCCGGCAGACCTGTGGGAGGAATTCCTCATGAGCCCACGCGCACCAAGAATGCGTTTGACGGGGACAACCATGACGAGCTGATGTCCTATCGCATCAGCCAGATGGAGCTAGACGCCAAGGCGTGTCGGCAGTACGTTTCGGCCCAGGTTCGGCGCGTCTCCGACGGCAGCCTCGTGTTCGCAAGAGAGTTTGGGCCCGAGGACATCCGCGGCAAGGCTTACGAAGCCAATCTCTCCGGATTGGCGTGGGACTTCGCGCGTACAGCACTAGACCTGTAGGCGACGTCGACGAGGCGCCGACAGAATTATCGCCTGGCGTATCCCGCGAGCTTGGCTCGATAGCGACGGCCCAGCATCCGCGCTGACCTGGAGAATCAATCTCTTTTGGGATCAGAGGACCGCCCGCACGACAGTCAATAGTGGGCGCGCTCGCGCATGACGCGGTCCATCATCTCGGCCTCGAGAGCGCGTCCGACGCGGCAGTCCTTGCGTCACTCGGTCGGTCCGGCAGGCCACCTCGCCTGATCTGATGTTCGAGGCCCGGGCGCTCAGCGGTACTCGATTTTGTCCGGCTTGATGCCCTTCTCGTCGTACTCAGGTACCGCCGGCCGCGGCGGCGAAGGCGCGAACGGACTGTTCGGCGCGGGTTCAGGTCTGGGCGCCGGCTGACCGGGTTCAGGTCGAGGAGCGTGCTCGCCTTCGTCGGTGGGCATCCTGATCGTGACTATACCCGGCTCAATGCCAGCGCAATCGCGGTGGTTACTGCCGCGCCTGCGAGCAGCCAACAGCCCGCCGCATACCGCCGAGCCTTGGCAGGCAAGAGCGCCCGATTGTGCTCGAGTGCCTCCACGAGTTCGCGAAGGATCAGTCCTTTGGCCTCCATCATCGTGCCGCTGAACTCGCGGTAGATGTAGGGCACTCGAGGCCCACGCTGAAAGGATTGGTGCCACAGGGACAGGACGAATGCGCCACTGGCGATTGTCTCGAGTAGAAGCGGCACGATCCACAGAGGCACTCCCCAGAGCGATCGCCAGTCGTGCTGTGCGCTGGCCACGAATGCCGCAGCTGCAATGCTGGCCGCGATCATGCCAAGCGTTTTGATGTCCTGAGCGTCAGCTGTCTCGTATTGGAGGACGATCTGGCGCTGAGCTTCAGCCGTGAGGGCGTCGGTCGCTCGCTCGACTTCCTCGCCGTGTCGAAGGCGTGCAACCAAGGCGCCAGCGATCGCGGAAAGGAGCACCTGCAGCGGGCCCGAGGCCTTGGCCATGGCTGCCGAATCGTAGTCCTGGCAGTTCTTTCCCGACTGGCAGCGACCATGGCGACTCGACGGCGCCCTTCGCTTTGGTGAACTTGGTCATCGATTCTTCAAAAGTGGACCTGTCGATTTGGTGGCCGGCGCAACTGCCCCCCGGCCAGAAGCTGATTAGGTGGCCACAACGGTCGCCCCACCCACTGTCGCGTTCCGCGACCAGGTCGGTGTATGTGCTCACCCCGCACGGCCCTAACGGGCCGGTCAGGAACTATGAGGGGGCTGTAGCCGCGAGCTCCCTAGCCACCGAACGCACTCGTTCCTGGAGCTCCGGATCCAATTCCGACAGAGCCGATGCATCCCCCGCTACGAGTCTCTTCACGAGCGCCTCCGGGATGCGTTCAGTCAGCTCGGCCATCCCGCGATACGCCACCGCCCGACTCCGCATCGCAGCAAGCACGGTCTGTCCGCCGTCTGTCTTGATCCACGGCATCACGAACAAGATCATGGGGACGAAATTGGCCAAAGTGAGCTCGTCCAGCTTGATCAGCCCGAACAGGTCCAGGCCAAAAGCCCGACCTTGGCCAGACGTCTTCGAGACCGCGATTGCAAAGTCACGGAAGAAGGGGATGACCAGCCGGGTCATTTCGCGCGCTTCTTCCAACTCTGCCAGTGTGGCCACCGCTGCTCGATCTCGCATGGCCGTTAGCGTCGCCTGCTTCAAGAACGACTTCAGCCCCTCGTAGTTGTCGTCGGGCACGATAGGACCCAGCTCGCCTATGCGGTGCTGGTAGAGACCGATGAGCCCCGAACCCTTGAGCATCAACTCAAAGCCGACATCGGATGGAATCTGGCCCGTGATATAGGTATGAAGCACCGTGTACAGAAGGTCGGGGATGCCGTACCGGTCTCCGTTCAAACGACTCTTCATCCACCTGCCGTGCAGAGTAGTCAGCGAGTAGCGGGCGATCTTGAGGACCCAGCGCCCGAGGCGATCCTTGTCTTTCTCGCTGCTCAGCGGGCCGATTAGCCCGAGCATCTTGTCGAAAGGTCTGGCGAACGCCGCGCTCAGCGCGTTGGGGCGCACGTACAGGCCGCGCATGAATACGACGCGCGCGAGCTCATCGTGCTTGCGGTACTTCTTCGACAGGCGCGCGACCTCCACAGCTTGCTGGCGTGCTACCGGCGAGTAATTCGCCTCCGACGATCCCCCGCCGGGGTAGCGGTGCTCCGCCTCCTGGATCATCCCGGCCTGCCTGAACGCCTCGATCTGCCATGGGCTGACCTGCCATCCGAGCTGGGCACTGACGTATTCCGCAAGTTCGCGGTCTGCGTCGCTGCGCGCCTTGATCCTGTCGTTCATCGCAGCTTCCCAACGAGCTTACCCGCAGCCCAGGTGCCCGCGATCGTCAAGCCGAAGATCGCCAGGTTCTGCACGATTGGAGACTGGTGTTTCAGTAGACGGTGTACGAGTAGTGCCGTCTCTGCAGAGACGGCCTGTTGGACGATGTACTGACCGCAGATTGGGCAACGCATTGAAGGTCTCCTCGAAGAAGTGGCCGGCTACAACTCGGACTATCCTCAGCAGGGGCTGGCACAAATGCCGAGGTGCGAGCTGAGGCCTGAAACAGACGGCAAATGGAGGCCCTCGCTACAGGCGCGGTGCGCCTTAGCGAGTGGAGCGATGCGGTCTGCCGTTGCCATCAGAATCCTCGGACTGTTACCCGCGAGTCAGTCAGTCGGAACGGCACGTCCAAAGGTTGTCGACTTCCTCGCCTGATGCCAAGGCCCTTAATGACCAGCGCCATCAGGCGCGGGCCGTCATCCCCGGATCGAGCTGCGGCCGGCCGCAGTCCAGCACTCCTACCGCTACCAGGTCCACCGACAAGAGCCCGCACGGCAGAAGAGTCTCCCCGCATCTGCACCACGGTCCTCGACCCCGCCCGCGACCTTAAGGAGCCGCGCTGTATACTACGAACAGTCGTTCGGCCGGAACTAGTCAGTGGAGGAATAACGCATGGCAAACAAGAAGGAAAGCTACGACATCGAGAAGCGGCCGGTACAGGGCGACTACGCCGTGCGCAAACCCGGGGCCGAGCGCGCCAGCGCCGTCCAGCCGACCCAGGGAAAGGCGATCGACCGCGCTAGGGAACTGAACCCGGATGCCGGGCTCCGCGTTGAGCGAGTCCGAAACACCAAGGCCGGTTCTCCCGACAGGTGGCGGAAGGCCTAGCCCAGGTCACGTTGAGCGTCTCGGCCGGCATCTAGCCGGTAATACCCTCCTTCGCGTCCCTAATGTCGGCCTGTCGATCGTACCCGGCCGCGGCCCGAGGTAGGGGGCAGTGCTCTCGGTGGCCCGCCCAGGGGGCCGCGACCCATTTCTACACCTAAGGAAATACAGGGCAGCCCGTCGCCAGTTGAGCGAATCACAACGTCAGGCCTCGGTGGCTGGGGTGGCAACGGGCTGGTAGCCAGAGATCCGCGTCGTAGGGACTCAGTATCGGGTCGGTCGCGCAATAAGAGACGCGGGCACGACAAAGGCATCTGGATCGCGCATCAACTCGGATTGCTGACAGCCAAGAAGACAGCCAAGGCGGCGGAAAAGGGCGGATGAATGCGGACGTTCATGGATTGCCGCCGCATCCGACTGAACTGCTGCGGACGCTGACGGACGTCAGTGGATCGTAGCCCCGCGGTCTTCAAAACCGTCTGCGGTCGTCCGTGGACATCTATTCAAGTTCGCTTGCGATCGCTGACGTCCCGCCGGTTAGGCGAATGACAGCCAACGACAGCCAAGGCGCCGGTCGGCAGACGGTTTGGCGTTTCGAGAAGTTGGCGCTGGCCACGACCGGTCCTCGAGCCGCAGACGGTTTTCTGAATCGTGTGTGGTCTTCACGGACCCAGGCCTGAATTAAGTGACGTGCGCGAAGCCAGACCGGATTACTAGAGGCAACGGGCGAAGCCGCCGGCCACCGCGGGCCGAGGCTAGGGCGGACGACGTTTGGCTCTGGGGCACGGCTCTGTCAGGCCTCACCGTTCTGGAGGGGGCTGATCGATGTAGACCGTCTTCCACTGCGTGAAGAAATCTCGTGCGACCTTGCCCTGCTCACGACTGCCGCTCGAACTTGCCTTGTAGCCGCCAAACGGCACGTGGAACTCAAGTCCCGCACTTTCCTGATTGATCTTCACCACGCCGGCCTGGATGTCGCTCGCAAAGCGGAGAGCGCTCCGGAGACTGCGGGTGAACAGGCTTGATGAGAGCCCGAATGGCGTGTCATTTGCCAGCGACACGGCCTCCTCGTACGACTCAGCGCGCTGGAGTGCCGCGACCGGCCCGAATATCTCCTCGCGCAACACCGCTGAGTCGGCCGGCAGGTCCGCAATCACCGTCGGGCGGACAAAGTAGCCATTGCCCAGCTCCATCGCCCGCCCTCCGCCTGCGAGGAACCTGCCACCGTTTGCTTCGCCCGAACGAATCCGATCGAGGATCGAAATCATGGCCGGCTCGGACACAACGGGCCCGACCTTCGTGCTCGGGTCGAGCGGATCGCCGAGCCTCCAGCCGGCGGCCAGGTTCGCCAGCCGACTCGCAAGCTCGTCATAGGCTGGAGCCTCGACGATGACGCGGCTCGTGGCGGTGCATTTCTGGCCCGCGGACAAGAAAGCGCCCCGGGCGATATGTTCGGCTGCCAGATCGAGATCGGCGTCGGCGAGAACCACCGCGGGATTCTTGCCGCCCATCTCCAGTTGAACCTTGGCGCCCCCGTCGAGAGCTTTCAGCTGTACGGCGCGTCCAATCGCGTTGGACCCTGTGAACGTGATCGCAGAGACATGCCTGTGCTGAACCAACGCGTCACCGACAACGGAGCCTCGCCCCAGGACTAGGTTGAGCACGCCTTCCGGAAGTCCCGCATCAACCAGCGCTTCTGTAAACCGGACTGACGTCAACGGCGTCAGCTCAGCCGGCTTCCATACGACGGTGTTGCCGTAAGCAAGCGCCGGTGCGATCTTCCAAGCCGGAATGGCGATAGGAAAGTTCCAGGGCGTGATGACAAGGAGAACCCCTAAAGGCTCCCGGCGGGCGTACAGGAGCGTGATCGGGGAGTGGGATGGAAACGTCTCGCCGTCTGGCTCGAGCGTTTGCGCGGCGTAGTAACGCAGGATGGCCACTGCTCGCTGCGTCTCTCCTCTCGCTTCGAGCAGGGTCTTCCCCTCTTCGCGGCAGAACTCGCGCGCGATCGATTCGGCGCGCTGCTCGAGCAGATCGGCGGCTTTGCGCAGCACCTCCCCCCGCGCCGGGGCCGGCGCTCCTCGCCAGCGCGAGCCGGCTTCCCTGGCCGCGTCGACCGCCTGCGATGCCGTTCCCGCGTCGGCGAGTGCGACTCGCGCGACTACCTCTGACGGGTTTGCAGTGTTTGTGTCAGTGCCTTCCTGAGGGCCGCGAATCCACTCGCCTGCGACGTAAGACCGAAGCTCAGCAGCGGTCGAAGTGGCCTGCATCGCCACAACCATCCTTGGTGATATGAACCGAACACGCACTTGACAACGAACCGGTCTTGAGTACTATGTGTTAGCGGTCACACAGTGAACGGTCACATATTACCATTTTCGCGCCCGACTTATGGAGGAGACGATGGAGAAGCAAGAGGAGCTGAAGCACTGGTTCGTGCAGGGACGGCTTTCACGCCGGGACTTTGTCCGGTCAGCAATCGTGCTCGGCATGACCAGCACCGCGGCGTGGGCCTTCCTCGAAGCATGCACGCAACAAGCGTCAACCTCGTCGGGCTTAGGACCGAGCTCTGTACCCCGAAACCGCACCCTTATGTACGCCCACGGCGGCACGGACGGGAAATATGCGGACTTCGAACTCTGGAATCCCTATAACGTCGGAGCCTATTTCGGCTACGGGTCGAACGTCATTTATGAGCCGCTTGCGTATTACAGCGCTTTCCAGGACAAGGAGTACCTGTGGCTCGCCGAGGGCTACCAGTACAGCTCGGATTTCAAGCAGCTGACGATCCACACGCGCAAGGGCATCAACTGGAGCGATGGCACGCCTTTTTCGGCCGACGACGTCGCCTACACGATCCAGACGCTGGCTCAGCTTGGGCCAAAGGTCCAGCAGGGCGCCAACGTGCAGCCATACGTCGACTCGGTGACGGTCACGGATCCGAACACCCTGGTGGTGAAGTTCAAGGTGCCGGCCCCGCGGTTCTTCTTCTATATGACGTACAAGTACGACATCGGAATGGAGATCGTACCGAAGCACATCTTCGACGGCAATGACTGGACCACGTTCAAGCACTTCGACCTGGCGAAAGGTTGGCCGGTAACCACCGGGCCGTGGAAGGTCGTGTTCTCCTCCCCCACGCAGAAGATCGTGGATCGCCGTGGCAGCTGGTGGGCCGTGAAAGCTGGGCTGGCGGATGCTCTGCCGAAGATAGAGCGGATGGTCATGCAGCCCTTTGCGGAGACCCAGGACACCCAGCTCATGATCACGAACGATCTCGACCATGTTCGGCTTCTGGTGGATGA
>WNFJ01130454.1_pt1 | contig 13134 bp, 10 predicted proteins | sample 5400461 | NCBI WGS metagenome assembly WNFJ01 (sample SAMN13153349, study PRJNA577476) | soil metagenome | isolation source: 115 cm saprolite on Douglas fir-dominated hillslope | place: USA:California | collected 2013-09-17 | reverse complement strand
CTTGTACACTCCGGCGTCGTCGGCGGTGTCAAAGCCGACCAGGACATTGGGATCATGCTGCCGGGCTAATTTCCCAAGCACCGCGTCCAGCGCCGCCGGACTCAGCTTGCTCGCTCAACCCGCAGCTTTCACCTGTTCCGTCAGACGGATTGCTTTTGTCTCGGCCATGGACCAATTCTAGCAGTGAGCAATCAGTGATCAGCAGTAAGTGCCTTTTTCTGAAATCCCGAAAGCCGCGAAGCTGCGCGTCGGCCTGTTTGTTGCAGTGAAACGCGGCTGAGGGATCCCTATCACCCGAAATCGTTCTCTGGTGGCAGACACTCCCGGAATCTCATCCTCGGCTTGATATGTCCGGAGCCGATAGGGGCCCCTCGCTTCGCTTCGGGGTTTCAGAGGGAACTGCGGCTTCCCTAATACCCCACGCTAACCACCTTTACCTGCGGGATTTGTCCGTCCCAGTCGGCGGTAACGTTCTCCAAGGTCAGGCGAAAAGGGCGTGACTGGCCGGGGGCCAGCGGAGCGCGATCGATGAGGCCATAGTCAGCATAGGGAACACTGGATACCAGGACCGTTACCGGCAGCGTTTCTTTCTGGGTGATCTCGGCCAGCGAGTTCCTGAAGATCACCTGGGTGCTGGCCGCGGTCACCTTGCGCTCGCCGGCGTTGGTGAGCGTGCCCTCGATGTAGGTCACGGAGCCGCCGCCGAAATTTTCTGCCGTGGCCATGTGCAGAGCGGAGAGTTGCAGCTTGCTCAGGTAGGGATCGCCGGGGTTGGCGCCTCGGGACTGCGTCAGTCGGCCCACCAAGATCGCAGCGGCGATGATCACGACCACCAGCCCCGCTCCCGCGATGATGGGCGTCCAGTTCCTGTCTTCCGGCCCTTGGTGTTCCGGAGAAAAGGGCTGATCGTGTTCAGAATTGCCCATGGGCAGGATTTTACTTTAATTCTGGAATCCGAGCGCAGCCCAGGGAACCCTTTCGCCGGTAGAGTCTTGGACGTCTCGTCGTGATATGCGGACCACGACACCGCTGACCAGTTCGGGATTTCGACGATGATGAGAAAGAAAGCCGATAGGGATCCCTCACTTCGTTCGGGATTTTAGAATCAGGCTATTCTCCCGCGATCGTCATGCCCTCGATGCGCAAGGTGGGCGCTGCCGTTGACCCGCGAAACTCGAGATCACTGCCAATCTCAGAGATATTGTTGAGCATGTCTTTGAGATTGCCGGCCACGGTGACTTCTTCGACCGGAAAAGCGAACTCGCCATTTTCAATCCACAGGCCGCCGGCGCCCTGGGAGAAGTCTCCCGTGACCAGGTTCACGCCGAAGCCGAGGAGTTCGGTGATATAGAAGCCACGCTTGACCTCGCCGATGATCTGCTGCGGCGTGCGCGTACCCGGTTGGAGAAAGAAATTGCCGGACCCAATCCCGGGATTGCCGGCCAACCCGCGTGCCGCGTTGCCCGTGGTTTGAAGGCCGAGCTTGCGCGCTGTGTAGCTGTTCAGCAGGTAGGACTTGAGCACGCCTTTCTCGATGACCACGGTGCGCCGCGTGGGCACGCCCTCGCCGTCGAAGGGCGAGGTTCCGAAACCGCCGGGCATAGTGCCGTCATCCACCACCGTCACGTTACCGCCGGCGATCTTTTCCCCCAGCTTGCCGGCCAGGAAGGAAGCTTGCCGATAGATGGCGTCGCCGTTGACGGCGCTGAAGATGTGACCGAGCATGCTTCCGGCGACCATCGGGTCAAGCACAACCAGGGCGTGAGTGGAGGCAACTTTGCGCGCGCCCAGGCGCCGCAGCGTGCGCCGGGCTGCCTCGCGACCTACAGCTTCCGGCGACTCAAGCTTGCTCAAGGTGCGGGCGACAGAGAACCAGTAGTCGCGTTGCATGGCCCCGTTCTCCGCCTGGGCAATGGGGATGGCCGCTACCGAGCAGTAGGAGCGTCGCGATTCGCCCACAAAACCCAGGGAATTGGCTAGCACTCTGTGGCCGGTGGAGACGTCGAAATTGCCACCGTCGGAATTCTTAAGGCGCGGATCTGTGTCCAATGCAGCCCGTTCCGCCCGGCGGGCGTAGTTGATTCGCTCTTCCGGCGGCAGCGAATAAACGTCATCATAGTAAAGCTGCAGATCGCCGCTCAGCGAGCCAAGCTGCGCAGGTTCCGGCAGCCCGGCGAAAGGATCTTCCGAGGTCACGCGGGCCAGTTCCAGGGCGCCCTGGATCAGGCGCTCGATTCCTTCCCGCGTAAAATCGCTGGAATACGTGCTGGCAGTGCGTTGGCCGAGGAACACGCGAAGGCCAAGGCCGCGTGATCCTGATTCCTTCAGGGTCTCCACCTGGCCGAGGCGCACTACTGTGGAAAACTCTGTGCCCTCGCGGACAACGGCATCCGCGGCTGTGGCGCCGGCCGTCATAGCACGGGCCACTACGTCCGTGGCGATATCACGCAGATCGGTTTCGAGAGCGCTCGCGATTTCCATGTTGGTGGACATCGCGCGCTATCTCGCCGTCCCGCCGACGGTCATGCGGTCCAACTTGATGGTGGGGATGCCCACGCCCACCGGCACCGACTGCCCGTCTTTGCCGCACGTGCCCACGCCCTCATCGAGCTCGAGGTCGTTACCGACCATGGAAACTTTGGTGAGCGCGTCCGGACCATTGCCGATCAGGGTGGCGTTCTTGAGCGGAGCCGTGACCCTGCCGTCTTCGATCAAGTAAGCCTCAGACGCGGAGAAGACAAACTTGCCGTTGGTGATGTCCACCTGCCCGCCGCCGAAGTTGACGGCATAAACGCCGCGCTGCACCGAGCGAATGATGTCCTCGGGTGCGTCCTCTCCGGCCAGCATGTAGGTGTTGGTCATGCGCGGCATAGGGATGTGCTCGTAGCTCTCGCGGCGGCCGTTGCCGGTGTCCGCCATGCCCATGAGTTTGGCGGAGAGCTTGTCACTCAGGTAGCCCTTGAGAATACCCTTCTCGATCAGCACCGTGTTCTGCGTGGGCGAGCCTTCGTCGTCCACGTTGATGGAGCCGCGGCGCGAAGGCAGGGTGCCGTTATCCACCACAGTGCATTTTTCCGAAGCCACGCGCTTGCCGATCAGGCCGGTGAAAGCGGAAGTGCCCTTGCGGTTGAAGTCGGCTTCCAGGCCGTGGCCAATGGCTTCATGCAACAAAACGCCCGGCCATCCCGGACCCAGCACCACTTCCATCTCGCCTGCGGGAGCTTCACGCGCGTCGAGCTGGATAATGGCCTGCCGCGCCGCCTCGTGAGCGTAAAATTCCGGCGTCCTCTCGGTTTGAAAGTACTCAATACCCACGCGGCCGCCGCCCCCGGATTGCCCGCGCGCCGAGTTTTCGGCTGATTTCGCGATGCAGAACAGGCTGAATCGGGCCAGCGGCTGCACGTCCGTGGCATAGGTGCCGTCGGAGCCGATCACCAGGATCTGGCGCAGCTCGTCGGCATAACCGCAGCGCACCTGGACGATGCGCGGATCGTACGCCCGGGCGGCATGGTCGGCGCGCATCACCAGCTCCAGCTTGGCGGCGATGGCGGCGTCCGCCGAGGGTGAAGAAACCTGGTAAAGCTGATGCGCCGGGCTTTCCTTGAAGCCCTGTACCGGCTCGCGCGCCGGGCCGCGGGCAATCAAGGCCGCGGTGCGCGCCGCCCGCAGAATCTTCTCCGGGGCCAGATCGTCAGTGTAAGCGTATCCAGTGCGCTCGCCGGAAAGCACGCGCACTCCGCAGCCCGCTGAGATTCCCTGCGAGGCCGATTTCACCATGGATTCATCCATGTTGATCGACGTGGAGGTGAGATATTCGAAGTAAAGATCGGCGTATTCACCACCGGCGGATAGGGCTTCGCCCAGGTATCGCTGGAGGTCGTTCGCCGTGATGCCGAATTTCTGGAAGAACAGTGATTGATTGTGGGTCATGATTCCTAATTTTGATGCGTGCCCGCCCCGAAAAGGCGCGCTCCATATATTGTCGCAGACTTGCCAGAAGCGTGGAAATGCCCAGGGTGAGACTCGCGGGTGCGCAGGCAGTGTGCACCAGAATTCGGCAGTTTTCATCCAGCCCCACTCGCGGTATGATGAGCCTCTCCGTACCGCTAGTTTGCTCAGTTTCCGCCGGTTGAACCGGCGTAAGGGTATGACGCCTGAACTGCTGGCCCGCTTGCTCCAGGAATTCCTTGCCGAAGCCCACCGCGGCGTAGTGATCGAGGACGGCCAGGTGGTCTTCGAGCTGGATTCGGCCCGTCATGCCATCTCTTCGGAGCGCGGCCGCTGCCTGCTGCATCTCTGGTCGGAACAGCGCAATCAGGTGCGCGAAGTGCTTGACGCACAACTGAAGCAGGGCACGCTTTCCTTGAGCGTGCGCAGCTTTGCCAAGGCCCGTGCTCACAAGCTGGAGATATGTCGCGACCGTGACCGCCGCAGTCCCGTGATCAAGAAGGAAGCGCGCGGCCGTTACGCCCGCCTGTTGGAACGTGTGCTGCGCCGCCAGACGCCGGACTGGACGCTGGGTAAGGCCGGACTCTCTACCAGCATGGACCTGGAGCACAGTTTCTCGCCCGTTTATGCCCGCGGCCTGGCGCACAAAGGACGCAGCTCGCTTGCCGTGCTGGGCGTAAACCGGCAGGAGACCCAGGCTTCCGTGGACGCGGCTCTGACTTTCGGGCTGCTCTGGCTGGAGGCCTGCCGTGAACGCGAGGCCGGCCGCTCCGTTGTGGAAGGGCTCAGCCTTTACGTGCCCCCAGGAACCTCGACCACTCTGCAGATCCGTCTGGCCCACCTGAACCGGGATGCGGCCAGATTCCAGATCTGCGAACTCGAGGAGCGGGACGAGTCTCTCAGCGAAATTGATTCCTCGGATTACGGCAACATCAATACGCGCCTGGCACGCTTCCCGGATGCGGCCCAGGCCCACGCGCGCTTCGCAGCCGCCATCGCCAAGGTTCAAGCCCTGGTTCCTCATGCGGAACTCGCGGTCCTCTCGCCGGCCGAGATTGCTTTCCGGCTGCACGGCCTCGAATTCGCCCGGGCACGGCTGGCGAATGCTCCTGGGACGTTCAAAATGGAGCAAGAGACCATCTTCGGCGCGGCGGGATTTGAGGCGCGCCTCAGTGACGAGACCGAAGCGGCCTTTGCCGAGTTTGCCCGGACCGTCGCGCTGGTGCGCAACGCCCAGGGAGACCGCCACGACCCGCTGTGGCGAATGTATCCGGAGCGGTGGCTGGAGTCGCTGGTCTTCAAGAACATCCCCGCGATTGATTCACGGCTCGATCCGGCCCACGTGTACGCCCAGGTGCCTGCGTTCTCCGCATCCGACCGCGCCATGATCGACGTGCTCACCTGCACCCATGACCGGCGATTGGCAGTGTTGGAACTGAAAACCGATGAAGACATCCATCTGCCGTTGCAAGGGCTCGATTACTGGGCGCGAGTCCTGTGGCACCACCGGCGGGGAGAGTTTCAGCAATACGGTTACTTCGCGGGACTTGAGCTCTCGCCGCGGCCGCCGCTGTTGTTCCTGGTTGCGCCTTCATTGCGCGTGCATCCCGCGGTGGACACCGTGTTACGCTACTTCTCCCCGGAGATCGACTGGGCGCTGGTGGGAGTAGATGAGAGATGGAGAGAAGGAGTTCGGGTGATCTACAGAAAGCATCGAACTGCAGCGAGGCCAGAGTGACTCGGGTGCTCCTGATGAAGCGCGGGTTTGGTATTGCAGCCATCTGATAAATGTTCCTTAACTTTTTTCTATGCTGCCTGCGGTGCTCACTTCGACTTCGATCGCCGGAGCCGGTGGCTTCTCGCCTTTGCTGACCCTTCCCACAGCATTGGCGATTCTTCTCGCGGAGAGCTCGCCTTCGTCGTTGGCCAGGATGATCTCGCCCACCTTGTGGCTGCGGTAATACCAGCGCTTCAGGATCGCCAGCTCTTCTGTGAACTGCAAAGCTGAGCGCGCGCCCGCCGGTACGAATTGCTGCAACGTTCCGCGGACACGGTGCTCCAGCGACTCGCCCACATTCTCCATCTCCACCGCAAAAGGATGGGGGCCGGCCAGCTCGCCGCGGCGGAAACGGAACAAGGCCACCGACTTCGCTTCCGGCGAAGGCTGAACAATGACCGCATCGAGCCGGTCCAGCCGCCGGCAGATCTCGTCGGCAGCGGAGAGAACCCCCTTCACTTTCGCGACTTTCGCGTGCTGCTGCGCGGCGCCCTCAAAGTCGAGAGCGGCGGAGTGGCGTTCACGCTCCGCCTCCATCTCCCCCACCAGCGACTGTCCGCCGGAATCGAGATACGCCTGCACCCGCGCGACCTCAGCCGCATAGGCTTCGTCGGTGCAGCCCTTGAAGCACGGCGCCAGGCACATCTTCATTTCCGAATAGATACAGCCGGGAAACTTGGGATCGGGATTGAGATCAAACGTGCACCGGCGCATCTTAAAAAGATCAAGCGAGTCGTTCAGGTACTTCTCGGCCACAGCGCGCGAGCGGAAAGGACCGTAGTAGAGCGACTTACCGCCCAGACGTCCCAACCTGGTGGTGACGTACGCGCGCGGGTAGTCATTCTCCAAGTTCATCCGCACCAGCGGCGCCGGGCGGAGGCGCAGCCGCTTCTGATAGCTCTTGGGGAACTCCTGGCGCAAGAGTTTGTACAGCAGAAGTACCGACTCGAAGTCGGAGCCGGTGAGCGTGTATTCGATCCCGGCTACGCGCTCACGCAGGTTCAGACGCTTGGACTGCGATTCCGGAGGCGCCAGCAGGCGCTGCAGACGCCGGCGCAAGCTGGCCGTCTTGCTGACGTAGGGTTCCGCCGAGGCATCCGCCCCGCGCAGCAGGAACACAGCCGGCGCCGCGGGAAATTGAGCAAAGAAGTCCGGCGGATACTCACGCGAAAACGGGATGGAGCAGCTCAGCAAGGCTCACCCACCATTCTTATTCTCCGCTAAACCCGCAACATGCGTATCCACAAAGAAGCGTTGCACAATCCGTCTCAACCGCGAAATCCGCCGGGCGTACAGACCCATGAGCAGGCAGCCAAACACCGCGGCCAGCGCCGTGGCCACAAAGCTGGGCCCCGCAAGAATGCCGGCCGCGCTCAGAATGTGGGGATTGACCACCACGATGTAGGACATGGTGGTGAACGTGGTCAGTCCGGCAATCACCTCGCGGGAAAAGCTGGTCTGGTACTTTTCAAACTGGAAAAACGATCGCAGCGCGCTCATTCCTGGCTCGGCCTCGGTTTCAGGATGGTATCCAGGTAAGCCAGATAGCCGCACAGCAAGCGGTAGGTATCGTAATAGTTGTTGGGGCGAAACGGCGTGGTGGCGCCGTTGGCCAGGTTCTGCTGCGTCAGGGAGTGAATGGTAATCTGCGGAATCTGCCGCGAGGCAAACGGTTCGGAGTCGCTGGGACCCGCAGCTTCCCTATCAATCTGGCTGGCCGGGAGCTTCAGCGCGTACACCATGACGAGCAGGTCATGGACCAGGTCCTTATCGGAATGGCTGGTCCATACCTTGGTGGGCGAAAGACCTAGCACGTCCAGGTTGACCATGGCCTCGGTGCGCCGAAGATCAGCCGGACTTATCTGCCCGGCAAAAGACTCAGCTCCGGCGAGCTCAACGCCTTTGTCGGCGAAGGCCGCAAAGATGAAGTGGTGGCGGCGTTTCCTGCTGTGAAGGCTGTGGTAGAGAGCAGGCAGCAGCGCAGCGCCGCTCCAGTTGTCAATGGGCCGCCCGGCGGAAGAGACACGGTCATAGTGCGCGCCCACAATAACAACCTCATTGCCCTCACCCGGCAATTCACAAATGACGTTAGGCGCGTCCGCGCCCTCCACTGTTTGCTCGCGGAGCAATCCCGGGCTGCAACCCGCCTCAGCGAACAGTTCCTTGATTCGGGACGCGCGGTCCAAGTCAGTGGCCGGCATTTCTTTAAACCTTTGTACGATCTCGGCTTTGTCCTCCGGCACAAACCGGACTTTCTGTGCCGCGACGGCTGCGCACGTGGCGGCAACAAAAACCGACAGCGCAGCTCCGCGCAGTCCCGAGCCGGTCTTACGCGGCCTTGGCAACAATCTTGCCGCCCTCGAGCGCGGGATACATCCAGGGAATTTGAGGATCGTGCGTGAAGATGGTGAGCCATCGCTCCGGCACAGCTTTGGAGTAATAACGCTTGCGGTTCTCGATGGTCTCGAGCGGGAACAAGTCATAGGCCATCACCCAGGTGACATCCAAGTGCCAGGTGGTAGGAATCAGGTCGGAAATGTAGCAGGCGGTCTTGCCGCCGCTGCGGATGAAGACGGCCATCATGTTGCGCGTGTGTCCGGGATAAACCTCCACGGAGATGCCGGGAACAATCTCGCCCGGGCCCTTGAGCAGCTGCATCTGGCCGGAGCGGATCAGCGGGTCGTAGTTGTCGCTGATGTAGCTCACGCGGTCGCGCTCCAGTTGCAGGGAGCCGTGCTTCCACTCGCCTTCCGGCGCGTAGTATTTCGCCTTGGGAAAGGTGGGCACGGCCACGCCGTTCTTGTACACCGTGTTCCACCCGCAATGATCAAAATGCAGGTGCGAATTGATGACGATATCAATGTCTTCCGGCGCGACGCCGGCGGCATGCAGGTTTTCGAGCAGCTTTTCCTGGTTCTGATAAATGTGCTTGAACTTTTCCGACAGCTTGCTGCCGATGCCGGTCTCAATCAGCATGTTCTGCTTGCCGGTGCGCACCAGCACGGAGTTGCAGCTCACGGCAATGCGGTTCAGGTCATCCGCCTTCACCTTGCGCTCCCATAGCACCTTGGGCACCACGCCGAAAAATGCGCCGCCGTCGGCCACGTAAGTCCCGTCGGGCACAACCGTCAATTCGAAGTCGCCGAGGGAGATGGCCTGGTTCTTCACGGGTGCTTTCCTTATTGCCCGCTCTTCACCGCCGTCGCCGGCTCCCCGCCCAGCAGCTCGCGCCGGAAGTGCTCGCGGATGCGGGTGTAGAGATGGACGCGAGCGGCCTGGCCGGCGATGCCATGCGTCTTGCGCGGGTAGAGTTGCAGGTCAAACTGCTTGCCGGCGTTGATGAAGCCGTTGATCATCTGCATGGTGTTCTGCATGTGCACGTTGTCGTCACTGGTGCCGTGCACCTCCAGCAAGTGGCCGTGCAGCTTATCGGCGAAGTTCACCGGCGAACTCTTCTTATAGCCGGCCTCGTTCTGCGGGAGCAGGCCTTCGTAACGTTCGGTGTAGATGGAGTCGTAGTCCTCCCAATCGGTCACCGGAGCCACCGCCACGCCGGCGATGAATCGGTCGGAGTGGGTCATGGCGTTGAGCGTCATAAAGCCGCCGTAACTCCATCCCCACCAGCCCAGACGAGAGCCGTCGAGTTGGGGGAATCTCTGGAGCGCCTGATCGATGGCGGCAAGCTGGTCCTTCAGCTCCACTTCGCCGAAGTTGTGCATCAGGGCGGCGGCGAATTTCTTGCCGCGCGCGCCCATGCCACGATTGTCCACTTCCAGGACCGCAATCCCGTCGCGCATCAGAATCTGATTGAAGAAGAAGTTGGCGCCGCCCCAGGCGTTGCGCACGTTCTGCCCGTGCGGCCCGCCGTAGGGATTGTTGAGCAAAGGAATCTTCTTGCCCGCGCTGTCCGGCGGCAGGTAGATCAAGCCGTGCAGCACGGTTCCGTCTTCGGCCTTGAAATCCACGAACTGCGGCGGCGTCAATTTGTAAGCGTCTATGCTCTTGGACTTCCAAAATACGTCACATGTTCCGCCCACGCGGCAGAAGGCCAGCTGCGGCGGGGTCATCAGGGCGGAAAAGTGGTCAATGTAATTCTTGGCGTCCGGGGACAAATCGGCCGCATGTGTTCCCCGCTGGCTTTCGGTCAGGACGCGGAAGCCGCTGCCATCCAGCTTCGCGCTGCAAAGGTGGCGCTGGCGAGCGTCGCCGGGGTTGGCGGCGACATAAACCGTGCCGGTGGTTTCGTCGATTCCGTAAAGGTCGAAGATCTCGAAGTCACCTTTCGTGATCTGGTTTTCGAGCTTGGCGTCACCGCCCAGCGGATTCGCCTTGTCAAACGAATAGAGATAGAGGTGGGTGTGGCCATCGCGCCAACTCGACCAGATAAACCTGTCGGCTGATTTCAGGATCGCGAAGTCGTCGATCTCAATCCAGGTATCGCTGGTTTCGCTGAGCACGCGGCGCGACTTGCCGCTGTCCGCGTTAATGAAGTAAAGATCAAGCTGGTTCTGGGCGCGGTTCAGCACCATGGCCCAGGCCACGCCGTCGCGCACCCAGCCGAAGCGGGGGATGTAGATGTCGTTATCTTTGTCGCTGGTCAGTCTGATCCACTTGATGTTGCCGCCGTCGGAGCCGGCCACGCCCAGCCGCACTTCAGGATTGGGATCGCCCACCTTGGGATATTTTTCCTGGGACACGGTGGGGTGCTGGGGAATGAAGTCGGTGATGGGGTACGTCGGCACCTTGGCCTCATTCATCTGCATGAAAATGATCTTCCTTCCGTCCGGCGACCAGAAGTAGTTGCTGCGCACGTCAAGCTCTTCGGCGTAGACCCAATCCACTTCTCCATCCAGCAGGTCTTCGCCTTTATCGTTGGTGATGGATTTCTCGTCGCCGCCTTCCACCGGCCGCACCACCAGGTTGTGCTTGCGAACGTAGGAGAGGCGCTTGCCGTCGGGCGAGAACTTGGGATCGCCGGCGGGATCGGCTGATGCAGTCAGGGCCACGGAGGTGCCAGTGGCCAGGCTGTAATACCAGAGCTGGCCGTTGGCGTCGAACAGGATGTGCTGGGAATCGGGCGACCAGTGATATCCGGCCACGCGATAGCGGGCCCGGTTGTCGCGCTCGCGGTCGTCCTTGTTGCCGGAGGCACGCGGCGCCATGGCCGCAATCTTCTCCGAGCCCACCAGCACCGCCGGCTTGCCGCTGGTGACGTCAATGTAATAGAGATCGGCCTTTTCTGCGTAATAGAGATCAGCCTTCTCCGTCGGCCTGTCAGTCTTCTCCGCCGGCTCCTCGTGGACGATGTAGGAGACTTTCTTGCCGTCGGGACTCCACTTGACGTTGTCGGGGGCGCGTCCGGTGATGCTGCTGGGGAAAAAGATGGATTCGATGGTCAGCTCCTGCGCCCGCGCCGCAGGCTGCAGCCCCAACATTACAGATGACAGTCCAGCTACAAGAACAAAAAGACTAAGCCGCTTCACAGGCACTCTCCAGGTTGAAATGACGAAAAAGTGTATCACTGCTCTTAACCTCGCCTTCCTCAAGGGCCTCCGATCCCGGCGACTGTCCCGGCTGGCCGTGGATGGTGGAGACCACAGGCGATCACTCGGCCTGCTAACAAGTGGCATCCGCATACCACTCTTGCCCACACGACTTTCGCCCCTTGGCCTCGCCTCCCCCCTACCCGGTCTCAACCGTGTCAACCGATGAAACAAAGGACTTAGCTGCTATTCAACCGACGGTTAACCGGCCTTCTACCCGTCCTCTCGACTCTCTCCTTCGGCTTAGGGCACGCTTCTTTTCACTCGCCCTTGCCCCTTTGTGCAGTGTCAGGTATGCCCCCGAGTCTAATCTGTCAGGTATCCGCCCGGTCTGTACCGACCCCCCACCCCCCCTAGGACACGTTTGTTGCAAACAAAGGTGGTTATCCGATTCGACCGCCTGGTGACCGGACGGTCGAAGGCCCTAATTCTCTAGATTTCGGCCCGCTGCTTCTCATGTTTTTCGAGCTGAGCACTCGTGCAGCCAAGCGCCCAAAAGACAAAAAGCCCCCGCGAGCGCGCCTTGCGCCAAAGGGGGAGATCTTAGCCTTAGTCGCAACGCCGCTGATAACGATACCGTAGTATAAAATATTACTATATCTAACACTATGACGAATGTCAAGCGAAAAAGAAGGGTCTGTTTTTGCGTCCCAGGTATCAGACAAGTGTCAGGGATTGACTTCATAGGTCGCGGAAAAAGTCTCCCAAGCAGCGCGACACGTAACAGGGCATGGCCCAGCCCACGCCTTCAGGCGTGGGTGAGCGGAGCGAAAAAGTGCCGCAAAGCGTTCAAAATCAATTGGCTTCAGCCCCTGGCGTTCCGTGGCGTTCAGCAAGGGACAATTTCTCCGCAACCTCTTCAGTTGTGCCGTTCAGATGCCCGCGAAGAGAATTCCGTGCTGCCCGAGATGGGCCTTTACGGCACGAGTAAACTCATGCATTGACAGTTGTTTTAGCTGGAAACACCTGGGATGGACAGTCAAGGGAAAAGGCGTTGCAATCGCGTTATACTTTGTCAGCGGGCCTCCGTGACGGACGGAAACGGACATGGGCGCTACAACCAAATTGACATTTGAGGACTTCACCAAGCTGCCGGAGCGCGAGGGGACGATCTATGAACTCGACGAGGGGGAGCTTGTGATGGAACCATCTCCGGTGCTCCGGCACAACGTGATCCGGCAGCGCATTGCCACGCAACTCCGGCAGTTTGTTGAGTCCCGCAATCTGGGAATTGTGGTCGAGGAAATGGACTTTCGGCTTGGAGCGGACACGGTAAGGAACCCTGACGCGGCCTTTATCGCCGCCGAGCATCTCAAGAACATCGATCCGGACCGGTCGCCCGTGGATGGCGCGCCTGCCCTGGCCGTTGAAGTGATCTCTCCCAGCAACCAGACCGAGGGTACGGTCAAAGAAATCCAGCAGTATCTCCGGGCCGGCTGCCGCTCGGTTTGGATCGTTTATCCGACCTTGCGGCTGGTAGAGGGCCACTCCAGGTCCGGCGCTCGCAAAGTGCAGGAACCGGAATCGGTCAAAGACGAAGATTTGCTTCCCGGGTTTTCCTTGTCGCTTCCCTATATATTTGACGGTATCAAATAGGCGAACCGTGGCCACTGCGACGGGCCCCGCCCGATCACCCGCGCTGCATTCATAGCGCAAACATTCTCGGGATCCTTCGACTTCGCGCCCATCCGCAACATTCGGGGAAATTTTTCAGGCGCTTCGCTCAGGAGGACAGGGGAGAGTAGTCAATGAACCCATTACAAAATCTTACATCTGCTCTTCCATCTGCTTTCTCAATCTGCGCGATTCGGCCAGCAGGCCCATGCTGTGCATCAGGTTCTGAAGGGTAACGATCCCCACCAGCCG
>WNFJ01599924.1_pt1 | contig 13135 bp, 13 predicted proteins | sample 5400461 | NCBI WGS metagenome assembly WNFJ01 (sample SAMN13153349, study PRJNA577476) | soil metagenome | isolation source: 115 cm saprolite on Douglas fir-dominated hillslope | place: USA:California | collected 2013-09-17 | reverse complement strand
GAGGGCGTGGACGCCGCCATCTTTCTCGAAACCAGGTGATTGCGAAGGAGCACGCCGGACTCGATCAGCCCGAGCGCCAGGTACGTGGCGAAGTAGGCCGCGAGCACGTACGCGGGATGGAACTGGGTGGCGACGATCACCCCGCCGATGCAGATGAGCATGAACACCGCGCCCGCCTTGGGCGATACCTTGACATCCTTCAGCGTCCGGTAGCGGACCGTGGAAACCATCAGCAACGAAAGAACCGCGACCACCACCGCGATCGGGACGTGCGCCTTCGTCCCGAGCGAACCGCCCTTCGCACCGTGGTGCGCGACCACCATCGAGACGATGGTTCCCGCCGCCAAAGGGGTGGGCAGGCCCACAAAGAAATGGGAATTTCCCCTTCCCTGCACTCGCTGAGCAAGCACGTTGAAGCGAGCCAGGCGGAGCGCCGCGCAGGAGGCAAACGCGAAGGAGATGAACATCCCGATGAAGCCCAGCGGAAGGAGCGCCCACTTGTAAACGAGCATCGCCGGGGCCACCCCGAAAGAAATGACATCGGCCAGGCTGTCGAGCTCGATGCCAAATTGGGTCTGGGTCTTGGTCAGCCGGGCAACCCGGCCATCGAATCCATCGAAGAAGATGGCGAAGAAAATGGCGAGCGCGGCCTGGTAAAGCTGCGAGGGCGAGGCCTCGCCGGCGCACAGCGTGATCGCGTAAAACCCACAAAAGATCGAGCTGAGCGTAAAAAGGTTCGGAAGAACGAACATCAGCTTGCGTAGCTTCATCACTTCCTCGCGACTCCGAGCCACCATAACAAGGTTTCATTGCCTGCGAGCATCCGGATGACGGGTTGGGCCAATCTCGTAGCCTTGCTGGGATTTTCCGCTGCAGTGGCGGCCCTGTTGGTCCTGTGGTCCCTTGTCGTTCGGCGCGTTTATCGCGTGCGCGGAGGGCGGCCGACCATCCTTCGGCAGCGATGCTCGGACGGTTGGGAGATTGGCGCCCATTACCGCCCTGCCGTTCGCCGCCGGTTCGCCGAGCCGGTATTGCTCAGCCATGGGCTCGCCGCCAATCACTACAATTTCGACTTCGAGCCGCCGTTCTCTTTAGCGCATCTGCTTTCAGAGCGCGGTTTCGATTGCCTGAGCGTCGATTGGCGGGGGGCGGGCGTATCGCGCCACTCGCCGGGTCTCTGGCCGTGGGCCCAGTACAGCGTGGACGATCACATTCGACTTGACGCTCCGGCGCTCCTCGAGATGGCGCTCAAGAAAACGGGCGCGACGCGGGCACTGTGGGTCGGTCATTCGCTGGGAGGACTGATTGGCCTGGCGGTGGCGCAGGGCGAGCTCGCCAAGCAGCTCCACGGGCTGGTGGTGCTCGGCGCACCCATCTACTTCAACTACGATCGCTGGTTGAAGGCCACGACCAGATTCGCCCTCGCCGCCGCATGGCCTTACCGACTGCGGCACGAGCTGCTCAGCGTTGTCCTGGCCCCTTTTTTGGGGCGCGCGGTGCTGCCTTTTTCAGACGTGATTGCCTTCCCCGGGCACATACCGGCCGCGGTGCAAAAAAAGCTCTATGCCCATTTGATCACTTCGGTCGGCCGGGGGGTTTTGGCGCAGGTGCACGATTGGGTCGAGCACAACGTCTTCCGCTCCCTCGATCGGGCGGTCGATTATCGGGATGGGATCAAGGATTTGACCGCGCCGATGCTGCTGATCGCGGGCAGTCGCGATCGACTGGCGCCGCCGGCGAATCTGCAGTGGGCGCTCGAGCTGGCGCGAACCTCGGACAAGAAGCTGCGGATTTTTGGCCGGGAACATGGGGATCGCCAGGATTACGGACACGGGGACCTGATTTTCGGGGAGCAGGCGCCCAGGGAAGTCCTTCCGTTCATCGCCGACTGGCTTTCTTCTCACGCCACCCCGCTCGACGGGCAAACCCCGCCGCCCGCCACCAATGACTGATCGGGTTGAACCTCACCTTGCCAGGTCGGCGCACTGACCCGGTGGAACCTTGGTTCCATCCTCCGTGGCGCACCAGACCCGAAGCTTGCCGCCCCTGGCCGACTCCACCCAGAAAAGACCCTGGGAGTTGTCTTCCGAGCGCAGCACACCGACCTCGATTTGCGCCGCGTCCGGCACGGCGACCGCCGGGCCATCGCACTTTCGAACCGTCCATGAGCTGCCCTGGACGTGGGCGAGGGTCTCCGCGATGACCCCGCCCCAATGGCATCTGTCGACCGAAAAGTCGCGCAGCTCCAGGGAGCTGGCCTCGGCGGCGAGGAGCCCCGACCCCGCGGTCCGTGAGATCGAGACCGACTCGATCGAGCCGCGGCATCCGCGCAGTTGGATCCCGTCCCCCGCGCTTCCGCCCTGGTCAGTGACGTCGGAGATCGCGCCGTCGCTGAGCGAGATGGTGCTCTGTCGACCCAGCAGGCCGTAGGCCTCCGGATGCTGGAAGCGGAATCGCCGGAGCAGCACGGTCGAGCCGACGAGGTGGACCGCTCCAAAGCTTCCGCTGTCGATCGCGGTGATCTCTTCCAGGTGGGCGGTGGCGCGGGTCAGGGCAATCGCCGCGCGCTCCGCGCCAACGGATGAGAAGCGGAGAACGCGAAGGGTGCATCCCTCACCGCCTTGAAGCGCATACTCGTGCCCATACACATCGACGTCGAAGAGCTCCAGATTCCCCTGCGCGCAGAAGACCGCCGGTCCCCGGCCGCCGGCGAAGCGGGTTCGCGCAACCCGGGCGCTTCCCCGGATCTGATGCATCCCCGTCACCGGGCCGTCGAAAACGGAATCTGCGACCTCGACCCGCGCCGGCGCGTTGAGCTCGAGCGCTCGCCGATATGGCCCTTGGAAGGTACATCCGATCAGCTCGGCCTGGGCATTCGGCTCGATCCGGACGGCGGTCGCCTCGGAGACGGAGGCGGAAAAGACAACGCCCCTCGCCAAAAGCTGGCCCGAGCGCAGGTGAACGCCCAGCTTGCGTTGCCCACTGAAGCTGACCCCGCTTAGGCGCAATTCCGCCGCGGTATCGATTCCCACCTCTCCCCCCTGGACGATCACGTCCTTGAGCTCGAGGCTTCCCTTGGGGGTCAACACCGCGCCGGAGCCTTCCGCGTACAGCACCGCGGCTCCGGTCCCCGCCAGCTCGGTCCCGCGCGCCGGCTGGAAAGGTCCGCGGTAGAGGCCAGCAGCGAGGTGGATCATCGCGCGGGAGTCGCCGGCGCGGGCCAACGCCGGTCCCAAGCTCTTGAAGGGCCGCTCCCGCGTCCCGCTTCCGCCGGGCGCTGCGGATCCGTCCACCCACCACTCCTCCAGATCCACAGGGGTGGATACCGGGGACGACGCCGTGGCGAAGACCGCAAGAATGGCCGCCAGCGGCAGGCACCCGATCACACCTTGAAGCCTAGTGGGTTTGCGATCGACTGTCCCGTCGCGATCAGAAATCCGGGACCAAGTGATCGCAACGACAAGCTTTTTCAGACATCGCTGGATCAGAATAGCCCATCCACGCCGCGCGGCGATGACGCCGGCCTTGCCTTTTCGAAAGCTGCGACGTCTGTCTTTACGACCTTGGGCCATTTGACTTCTCAAATGGCTATTTGTTAACAATGAACCGAATTCTGCATGCAGCTTCAGGAGTGACGATGACCAAGGCGCAGCTCGTGGAAAGGATCGCCGCCGAAGCGAGGATGACCAAGAAATCCACCTCTGAGCTACTGGACAATGTTTTCCAAAACATCCTCGATGCCGTAAAGACAGACGCGCGCTTCAGCTATCCCGGTTTCGGCACCTGGCTGCTCCGGCAGCGAAAGGCGCGCAGGATTCGAAATCCCCAAACCAACGAGCTGATGAAGCTCGAGCCGTCCCGCACGATCGGCTTTCGTCCTGCTAAGGAACTGAAGCAACGACTCTAGGAGGGCCTCCTAGGGCAGGGGGATTCCGCTCTGGGAGCCGAACCGCTGAACCATCTGCGTTGGTGAAAGCCCGGTGATCCGGGAAAGCTCGTCCACTGCGTCCGCGGCGCGAATAAAAAAGAGATCGTCCCCGTGAAAGAGGGAGATGAACACTCTGCCGCACCGCGGAAGCTTGAAGCCGCCGCTGTCCAGAAAATAGACCAGGCGCGGCATCAGCGAACCGGTGAGGTACTCGGCCGGATTTGACGCCGGGACGATCGCCTCGTAACTGACGGCGGGTCGATCGTCGGACCCTTCCTCAAGCCGCATGTCGGCGATGGCCTGGTTAGCGTCCGCGGCCTTGACGCGGGCGAAGGCTCGATCGAGCAGCGCTTGAAGACTTGCCTCGGGGCGCTCCATCAGCCACCGTTCATCGCCCGGCGAATGCGGGCGAGGGCCTCGTCGATGTCGCTTTGCGACACGTCGAGATGACAGACGAAGCGGACTGTTTTCGCGGTGCGTCCCTCGGCATTTGCCCAGATCCCGATCGAGCGAAGCCGAGCCACCGACTCCGCGCCGGAAGAAGATGGGAGCTCGGCGAAAACCATGTTCGTTTCGACCCGCGAAGGATCGACCTCGAATCCGCGGATCTCGCTCAAACCTTCCGCCAACCGCCGGGCATTGGCATGGTCTTCGGCGAGGCGCCCGATGTTGTGAGCGAGCGCATACAGCGCGCCCGCGGCCAGGATCCCGGCCTGACGCATCCCACCGCCGAGCCGCCGGCGAAGCCTCCGGGCTTCCCGGATGAGCTCTTTGCTCCCGCACAACGCCGATCCCACCGGGGCGCCCAGCCCCTTCGAGAAGCAGACCGCGGCGCTGTCGGCGATCCCGGCATATTCGGCGGCGGGAGTGCCGCTGGCCACCTGGGCATTGAACAGCCGCGCTCCATCGAGATGAACGCTCAGCTGCGCATCGCGCGCGGTGCGGATTACCTCTCGATATTGCTCGATGGGCCAGACGGTGCCGCCACCGTGGTTGTGCGTGTTCTCCAGGCAGACCAAGCGCGACCGTGGAAAGTGATCCCCCGGGGGCCGGATGCTGGCCTTCAGTTGCTGCGGCGTGAGGATGCCTCGATCGGAGGCGATCGGCATCGGCTGGACGCCCCACAGCGCGGATACCCCTCCGGTCTCGAAGTTGAGGCAGTGGCTTCCCGCCTCGGTAATCAATTCGTCGCCCGGCCGGCAGTAGACCCCGATGGCGATCTGGTTTGCCTGCGTTCCCGAGGTCACGAACAGCGCGGCGGGCAGCCCGAGGAGATCCGCGGTGCGTTCCTCGAGCTCACGAACCGTGGGATCTTCCCCGTAGGCGTCGTCGCCCACCTCCGCTTGCGCCATCGCGCGCCTCATCGGCTCGCTTGGGCGGGTGACGGTGTCAGAGCGCAGATCAATCACTCGCATCACCTCGAACTAACAATTTCCGCGGTTTCATTCCATCCCATTCGGAATGGTTTCATGGGATAAGCGGCCCTGACGTGCGTGAAACAAAGGAAGAAAAACGCCGGCGCGCGGAGGCGGTGATCGCTCGCCTGGACGCGCAGATGCCGAACGCGAAGATCGAGCTCGATTATCAAACGCCGCTCGAGCTTCTGGTCTCGGTGATTCTCTCCGCGCAATGCACGGACAAACGGGTGAACATCGTCACCCCCCCTTTGTTCGAGCGCTACCGCACCGCGCAAGCCTACGCCTCCGCTCGCCCAAAGGAGCTCGAATCCCTGATCAAGACGTGCGGGCTCTATCGCAGCAAAGCAAAGAACATCATCGCCGCGGCGCAGGCGCTCGTCCGCGAACACGGCGGTGTGGTGCCGGTGTCACGGGAGGAGTTGGAGTCACTCCCCGGAGTCGGTCGGAAGACCGCCGGCGTGGTCACCATCCACCTCGGCGGCGACCCCGCCTTTCCGGTCGATACGCACATCCGCCGGCTGGCGCACCGCCTCGGATTCACCCGCCAGACGGACCCGGACAAGGTGGAGTTGGACCTGCGCGCTCTATTGCCCAGCGCCCTTTGGGCGAAGGCGCATCAGCTGCTCATCTGGCACGGCCGCCGAACCTGCTTCGCCCGCTCGCCAGCGTGCGAGCGGTGCGTCGCCGCCGATCTTTGCCCGAAAGTGGGGGTGCCCGGAGCTAAGCGGAAACCGGTGCTTCGGCCCGCTCGCTCTTCAAGCGCTTCATCCGCCTCTTGATCAGGTCGCGCTTCAAGGGGGAGAGATAGTCGACGAACATCGTTCCCAACAGGTGGTCGGTCTCGTGCTGGATCGCCACCGCGAGAAGACCTTCCGCCTCAAGCGTCTGTTGCTGTCCCGAAACGTCGAGAAACTTCACCGTCACCTTGGCGGCGCGGTCGACCTCTTCCGCTTCGCCGGGGACCGAGAGGCAGCCTTCCGAGTACCGCGTGCTGCCTTCCTTGGCGATTATCTGCGGATTGATCATCGCCACCGGCTTGGATTCAGGTTGTCGGGGGGTGGTGTCCAGGACGATGACCTGCTTGAGCACGCCAATCTGCGGCGCCGCCAGCCCGACACCGTCGGCGGCGTACATCGTTTCAAACATGTCGTTGACCAGGCTCCGAATCGAGTCGTCTACGCGGGTCACCGCAGAAGCCGTCTTTTTGAGGATCGGGTCCGGCCAGATCAGAATTTCACGAACCATATTCCCTTTTTAATGCGCCATCGCGCCTCGGGCAACCGGTGCCCACCCACGGAAGACCCAAGCGGTCAGTCTAGCTCAATCGACCAGATTTCCTGCGTAAGCGGTGCGCAAGCGGTCATTCTGGAGGGTATGAGCGGCCTCGGCGAGTAAGTCCTGAATCTGCGTCGCCTGCGCCAGGAGGCTGGGGTCGAGATGACCTGCAAACTTGAGCGGGTTGAATTCGGCGGAGAGCACTTCAAAGGCCTGCCGGACCTCCTCGCCGCCTGCCGAGCGGGAGAGCCCAAGTACGGTGAAGTAATCCGCTTCCCGGATCTCCTCGAACTTCGATTGGAGACGCCGGATGTCCACATCCGGCCCGGGAGCCCCTGGTCCCCGGCTACCCGGCCGAATCTCGATCGCGCGCAGCAGGCGGGCCAGCCGCAACAGCTTGAGCGCCTGTTCCTGAGGCATGGCGCAACCCAAAAGCAGCTCTCCAACGCTGGAAACGCCGTCGATCGCGGCCAGGAGTGCCAGCTCGGCCTCCCCCAGGCCAAGATTCCGCAGAGCGGAAGCCGGCTGCCGGGGAATTGGAACGGCGTCGAGACCGCCGAACGAGGACAGGATCGACTCCTCCGACATCGTTCGCCCCAAGGCGCGCGGAAGGAGCTGCGTCACCGGAGTTGGGGAAGGTGCGGCAATCGCGCTTCTCTCGACGGCCTGCGAGCTCAGCCGATAAGCGCATTCTTCCTCACTGAGCGCTTCGAGGGCGATCTGCTCGGCGTTTCTCTGCACCAGCGGGACCACTTCCACTTCCCGCAGATAGCCTCCTGTGCGCATGGCGCGAATGAGCTCCGAAGCTGAGCCGGCCGCAAGCGCTCGCAGCTCTTTTTCCTGTTCCCGGTCGAGAAGGCCATCTGCCCGAGCACGGCTGAGGAGGGATTCTTCGTACAAGGACGAAGCGGCGGCGATCAAGCGACCGTCTTTGAGCCACAGCGTGCGGGTGGCCTCGGAGCTCGTCATCTCCAGGCAGGCCGAGACCCGGGAGTTGGACAGCTGCATCACCAGCTGCGCCAGCTGCTCCAAGGTGATCTTGCCGTCGGAGGGCGCGTGCAGAGCGACGGGCTCGGGCGAAACCAGATCGGTCGAGCTTGGATCGTTCGAAGCCGGCACCGGGTACCACCAACTCGGCGCAGTACCGGACGCCTCGACGCCGGCGGGGGGCTCTACCGGGCCCGGGGACTCCGCGTTGGCCAGAAGCTGCAAGAGGACGGCGCCATCCAGCGGGAGGGGAACCACGGAACCGGTGGTTCCTTCGACGGCGCCGCCCAAAAAAAGGAGGGCCGCGGGCGGCGAAGCGGGGTGCTTGGCAAGCTCTTCAAGGACGAACGGCCCTCGCCCTCCCTCGACCGTGGGATCGAGGATGAGGACTCCGGGGGCGTAGTGACCATAGGCGATCACCGCATCGGCGACGGACGTTGCCAGTACCGACTCCAGGCCCTCGCGCTCGAGCAGACCGCGCACCATCGCGACCAGGGCGACGTCGTCGCAGACGATGAGAATCGGGCGGTCCATCGACCACGATTCTACAGCAGCGCCCCGGGGTCCACGTCAATTGCCACTTTGACCGACCCCCCCAAAGCGCTCAGGCGCTCTTCGACCGCCTGGATGGGTCCGGACAGAGCTTCGTAAGTGGGTCCTTTGAGCAGAATCTGCCAGCGGGTCATGTTCTTGATCCGGGTCAGGGGAGCCGGCGCCGGCCCGAGAAGCCTCACGCCCCGGGACGCCGAGGGCAGCCTCTTCGCCATGAGGGTGCCCAGCTCTCGGGCCACCGCCGCGGTCCGCTGGGCATCCGCCCCTTCGATCCGGATCGCCACCAGCCTCGAAAACGGAGGGTAGGCCAGCGCCCGCCGCCGCTCGAGCTCCAACCGCGAGAATCCCTCAAAGTCGTGGGTGAGCAACCGGCTCACCGGCTCCGAGTCGGGGTTGTAGGTCTGAACCATGACCCTGCCCGGGTCGCTCCCCCGCCCTGCGCGACCACCCACCTGCGTGAGCAGATGGAAGGTCCTCTCCGCGGCGCGAAAGTCGGGGATGGCCAGCGACGAATCGGCGAGAATGACGCAGACGAGCGTGACGCCCGGAAAGTCGTGCCCTTTGGCAATCATCTGCGTCCCCACAAGCACGTCCAACTCGCGCCGCGCGAACGCCGCCAGCATCGACGTCAGCCGCTCGGTGGTCGTCGCGGAGTCTCGGTCCAGGCGCGCCACCCGAGCGCGCGGAAATCGCGACGCTACCTCCGCTTCGACGCGCTCGGTGCCCGCGCCCAACTTGAGCAAGGCCCCTCCGCATTCCTGGCACTTGGGCGGCACGCGGCCGGCGAAGCCACAATAGTGGCAGAGGATCCGGTTGGAGGAGAGGTGGTGGGTGAGGCAGACGTCGCAGGAGGTGCAGCGCAGAGAGCTCCCGCAGACTTCGCAGACCAGAAACGTGCTGTGCCCTCGACGATTGAGGAAGAGGATGGCCTGCTGCCCGCGACCCAAGACCTCCTCCATGGCCGCCAGCGCAGGAGCGGAAAGCAGGGGCGGTTCCTCGGTCGACCGCACCTCCGACCGCGGCCGTTCCATCCGTAAATCCACGATGAAAACTAGAGGGAGGGGCCGGTCGTCCACCCGGGCGCGCAGCGGCAGCAGCCGATATCTTCCCCGCTGGGCGTTGTAGAGCGTCTCCAGGGAAGGCGTGGCGGATCCAAGCAGCGCGGTCGCCCCGAGTTGGCTGGCGCGGACGAGCGCGAGATCGCGCGCGTTGTACCGCAGCTTCTCCACTTGCTTGAACGATGGGTCGTGCTCTTCGTCGACGACGATCAGTGAAAGGTCGCGCACCGGCGCGAAGATCGCTGAACGCACCCCGACCGCGATTCTTGCTTTGCCCACTCTCAGCGCCTGCCAATACCGCAGCCGCTCGCGGTCCTTGAGGCCGGAGTGAAGCACCGCCACCTGCCCACCAAACCGGCTCCGGAAGCGGCCCACGAGCTGCGGGGTCAGCGCGATTTCTGGAACGAGGACCAGCGCGCCTCGGCCTTTTCCCAGCGCCGCTTCCGCGCAGCGCAAATACACCTCGGTTTTTCCGCTCCCGGTCACGCCATGGAGCAGAAATGGGTGGAAGCCCCCCGCGTCCAGCGCTTCGACGACGGCCTTCACCGCTGTCTGTTGCTCGGGGGTGAGCTCTTCCGGACGCGGTTGTCCAAACCCGCCCCGCTCCGCCGCGGCGACCTCCTTCGCCTCGATGCGCACCAGCCCGCGCTCGGCGAGCTTGCGCAGCGACTCACGCGAGCCGGGAATGGCATGGGCGATTTCGGCCAGGGCGGCGCGCCCCCCCACCGCGAGGAGGTACGCCATCGCCGCAGCCTGGGCCGGTGCGCGCCGCGACGCGACGGCCTGCTCGGCGCCGGGCATTGCCTGCACGAACTTCTCCATTTCCGGCTGGTCTTCGGGAAGGTCAATCGGCTCGGCCAGGCCCGGTGGCAGCGCCACCCGGATCGTCTCGCCGAGCAATAGCTCCATCACGTCCGCGGGCAAGGCCGGTTCGGTCTCGAGCTCCCGTTCGATTTGCCGAAGCTTGCCGCCTTTGGGAGCGACGCTCGCCGGACCGAGATAGAAGGCCAGGGCGGTGGTCCTGCCGAACGGGACGAGCAAGCGCTGGCCGGGAATGAGCCTGCCCACCAATGCGTCCGGAATCTCGTAGGTGAAGGCACCGTGCACCGGACGACCGACCGCGCACGATGCGAGAGGTGGGGAGGTCACGTGCGGGTGAGCTTAGCGGCGGGTCCCGACGCAGTCAGAACAGTTTATCGGCGAGCGTGCTGCGCGTGTCGGACTTGAGCCCGGCGAACCGGAGGAGAAGCTCGCCGTCGCGATAGAGCTCGACCACGCGCGGAAATGATTCGCCGCTGATCGGCGATCCGTAATCGAGGAAACGAATGTCCCAGAGTTTCTTGTCCGGGTCAGCCCAGCGGACGCGCGCGGGGAGGAAAGTGTCCTTGTAGACCCAGAACTGCGATTGTCCTTCCGCCGCAGCGCCCAGCACGTACGCGACCTGGCTGCCGAGGCGGCCGAGGGTCGCCGTGCGAACGTCGACCTTCAACGCGCGCAAATGCCGATCGACCGCCGCCCGGGTTTCCGCTTCGTTGCTCGACCGCGCTGCCAGGAATGGACAGATCTGACCGAGCGCCGCGACCAGCTCGTCCAGCCGCGCGCCTTCGGTGCGCTCTTTGCCGTGAGACCAGATCGCAACCGAACGAGATCCTTCGGGAGTCGTCGCTTCGAGCCGACAGCGCCCAGGCAGCTTCATCAGCAAGAGCGCATCGACCTGCACCTCGGAGCGGCCTACGCCTCCCAGCGCCACGCCGGCGTTGCGGGCGGTCGAATTTGCGAAGGTGAGCATCCCGTCAACCTTCAAATTCGACACTTGAAGCTCGTCGCGCGCCTCGCTCATCCGGCGCAGGATCGAAGCGGGGGGAAGGATGTACGCGCTCGCGGAAACGGCGAGGAGAAGAGGAAGAAGGCCGAAGCGGTGCCAGGGCCGATTCACGCGCCCTTGACCTCCCGCACCAGCTCCGCAAGCCACGCCAGCAGCGGTCCCCGGAGGTCTTCGCGCTTGAGCGCGTAGGCAACATTCGCCTTCACGTAACCCAGCTTGTCGCCTGCGTCGTAGCGTTGCCCTTCGAACTTGTATCCGATCAATCCTTCGCTGGCGCGCAGCTTGGCCAACCCGTCGGTGAGCTGAATCTCCCCGCCCACCCCGGGCGCCTGCGTCTCGAGAATGCCGAAGATGCTCGGCGGCAGAACGTAGCGGCCAATCACCGCCAGGTTCGAAGGCGCGGTCCCCGGCTTGGGCTTCTCCACCAGATGGGTGATTCGCATCGTCCGCTCGTCCAGCCATTCGCCGGCGGCAACCCCGTACAGATGCGCCTCGCTTGGCGGCACCTCCATCAGGGCGATCACCCCCTGATGGTGCTTCTGAAACGCCCGGGCGAGTTGGCGGATGCCGGGCTCGACCGAATCGATCACGTCGTCCCCCAGGATGACGCCGAAGGGCTCGTTGCCGATCAGGTTCTTCGCGCAGAGGACCGCGTGCCCCAGGCCGAGTGGCTCCTTCTGCCGCACGCTGACGATGTTCACCAGGTTGGAAATGGCGCGCAGCTTCTTCCATTCCTGTTCCTTGCCGCGCGATTTGAGAACGGCTTCCAGTTCCACTGCGAGATCGAAGTGATCTTCGATGCTCGACTTGCCCCGCCCGTTGACGAGAATCACATCCTCGATACCCGCCGAAGCCGCCTCTTGAACGATGTACTGCAGGGTCGGAGTATCGACGATGGGCAGCATCTCTTTCGGGATTGCCTTGGTCGCTGGCAAAAAGCGCGTACCCAATCCCGCGGCCGGAACGACGCATTTGCGAATCAGGCGAGGCTCCGGCATTGAGGACGCCAATGTAGCGTTCCCCTCTTCAGCCTTCAAGGTAGGATGCGCTTCATGCGACGAGCCCTGCTTCTTCAACTCCTCCTCCACCCTCTGCTCGCTCTGGGCCAAAGCGAGCCCAACCTGAGCGATCTGATGCGCGCGCGCAACTACGGGATGGGCGGCGCCTACCGGGCCATCGCCCTGGGGGGCGAGGCGATTACCGGCAGCCCGGCGGCGCTTGCGCTTCGCCGTCGGTACGAATTCGAGCTTTCCGGCGCCTTTGATTCGCAGACCAAATTCGGCTACGGCAGCATCGCGGTGATCGACAGCCAGACGAGCGATCTGGCGGCAGGGATAAGCTACCATTTTGCCTCGCTCGGCCGCGGAGATCAGCAGCGGTCGGTAAATCTGACGACGCTGGGGGCCGCCACCGCCGTCACGGAAAACATCTTCATTGGCCTGGCGGTGAAGTATCTGTTGGAAAGTGGCGCCGTTTCAGCGAACGCGTTGACGATGGATGTTGGGTTGCTGGTGCGTCTGAGTGATTCGCTGATCGCCTCGTTCACCGGCCAGAACCTGATCGACATCAGGAAGATGGACCTGAGCCGGTATTACGCCCTCGGCCTCGCCTACGTCACCGGGCCGTTCACCGTCGCGGTCGACGCGCGCGCCGACTTCACCGGACCTTCGAGCCGCTTCGCCTATCACGGCGGAGTCGAATACGTCCTCGGGGGAGCCTTCCCCCTGCGCGCCGGCTACGCGCACGACAACATTCTCCAGACCGATTTCGTCAGCGGGGGGATTGGATTCGCGGGCAAGGGCGGAGGGATTGATTTCGCCTACCGTCACGAGCTCCGCGATGGCGGGGGACGGCTGTTTGCCTTAACCCTTCGCCTATAGGCGCCTGGGCGACAAGGACCTGGACGAATCTACCGCTTCCGCCGGAGCGCCCGGATGATCTTCGACTTCGCGCGGGGGTCCGAGGCCTGGCCGAGGCTCAGCGCGGGACGCTGGGGCGCTCGCGCCGCTGGGGCGTGCGCCTGTGCCCGAAAGAGGTCCATTTCGATCATCAGCAGCTGGTCGGCGAGGTCGGCGGAGCCCCCGGCGGCCTT
>WNFJ01584346.1_pt1 | contig 13135 bp, 10 predicted proteins | sample 5400461 | NCBI WGS metagenome assembly WNFJ01 (sample SAMN13153349, study PRJNA577476) | soil metagenome | isolation source: 115 cm saprolite on Douglas fir-dominated hillslope | place: USA:California | collected 2013-09-17 | reverse complement strand
GACCGACTGCTGAACGCTGGAGGGGGTCTCAAATCGCTCTGTCAACGCCAACCCCAGGAGCTACGCGCCATCGCCGGGGTTGGTCCAGGCCGAGCCGCGCAAATTCTCGCCTTGTTCGAGTTGGGGCGGCGCACCCAGCGGGCGCTGGATCCCCGGCCCCGATTGCGGACCCCCCAAGACATCTATCAGTACCTCGCTCCTCGGTTGAGCGCTCTTCGAAGGGAGGTCTTCCACGTGCTGTCCTTCAACCGGCGCAGCATGCTTTTGAACGACGCGCGGGTGGCGGAGGGCACCACCGACTGCTGCCCGGTCGATCCTCGGGAGGTGTTCGCCGCCGCTATTTCCGCGCGCGCCTGCGGGATCGTCCTGGCGCACAATCATCCCTCCGGGGATCCGGAGCCCTCCTTGATGGACCTGGCGCTCACCCAGCAGCTCGCGGAGGGAGGCGAGATTCTCGGCGTGCAGGTGCTCGATCACCTGGTGGTGGGGGACGCGCGTTTCGTTTCCCTCTACCAGCGGGGAAAGTTTCCCAAGTCCAGCCGGCGTCAGGAGGAGCCGCCCCAGCGTCCTGCAAAACTCCCCGATCTTGTCAAGATTGACCCAAGCTAAGGAAAGCCGATGATGCGCGTCATGTCATTGCCGCCGCTCGCGGTCGACGAGGCACTGGGTGCGCTGGTACGCCACTTCGGGCTTCGCGATTTTCGCCCCGGACAAGCGGAGGTGATCTCCGCCGTCCTTTCCGGCAGGAACGCGGTGGTGGTGATGCCGACCGGCGCGGGAAAGAGCCTCTGCTTCCAGCTGCCGGCAGTGCTTCTGCCCGGTTTGACGGTGGTGGTGTCGCCCCTGATTTCGCTGATGAAGGATCAGGTCGAACAGCTCTGCGCTCGGGGAATCTCCGCCACCTTGATCAACTCCACGGTGGGAGAATTGGAGCGCGCCGAGCGGCTTCGCGCGCTGCGCGGGGGCGCCTACAAGTTGGTCTACGTGGCGCCCGAGAGGTTTCGCAGCAGTGCTTTCCTCGATGCCTTAAGCGAGGTCAGGGTCGAGCTGCTCGCGGTGGACGAGGCCCACTGCATTTCGCAGTGGGGGCATGATTTTCGTCCGGACTACGCGCTCCTGGGCCAGGTCCGAAAGAGATTGCGGCCGCCCCGCACGGTGGCGCTCACCGCCACCGCCACTCCGGAAGTCCGCGATGACATCGTGCGCTCGCTCTTGATGAAGGATCCACAAATCTTCGTCGCCGGGTTCGACCGCTCCAATTTGTTCTACGAAGTCACCGCGGTGAGCGGAGATGAAGATCGACGCGTCGCTTGCGAGCAGCTGATCGCGGAGGGAGGCTCGGGGATCATCTATTGTTCCACCCGCCGCGCCGCCGAGAGCATGGACCGCGCGCTCAAGAGCGCTGGACATGCCTCGGTGCTCTATCACGCGGGAATGGCCGACGATGAACGGCGCCGAGCCCAGGAGGAATTCATGGACTCGCGCAACGCAGTCGCGGTGGCCACCAACGCCTTTGGAATGGGAATCGACAAGCCGAACATTCGATTCGTGGCCCATGCGAACATTCCCAAGGCGGTCGAAAGTTACTATCAGGAAATTGGGCGGGCGGGGCGAGATGGTACCGCTGCCCACGCGGTGCTGCTATTCAATCACGCGGACGTTTTTACCCAGGAACGTCTGATCCAGAGCAGCCATCCTCCCGAAACGATCTTCGCCGACATCTGGAAGCAGCTTCAGGAAGAGGAGGTCTTCGAACAGGGAATCAGTTCCCTGGCTGGGCAGATCGGCGCGTCGGAGTTCGAAGTCTCGGCGGCGCTGCGGATCCTGGAGCGAGAGGGAAAGATTCAACGCGCCGGCCGCGGCGAAGGGCGCTACGGCCTGCGGATCCTGGCGAAAGCCCACCAGGTCAACCCCCAGGCGCCGGACGCCAAGGCGCTCCTCGGATACCTGCTCAAGGATTTCCCGACCGGAAAGCTCGTCGACGCCGAATTGGCAACGCTGGCCAGAAGCTCAGGCCTGGCCGCCGATCGAATTCGCCACGCGCTCGGACTGCTGGGGAAGAGCGGGGCGATCGATGTTCGTCGTCCATTTGCGGGCCGGAGCATTCGCGCGCTGCAAAGGTGCGCCTTCGTGGATTTGGGGCTGGATCTCTCGAGAGTGCGGGAGCAGGAGAAGCAATCGCTGCTTCTGCTGCGCCGGATGACGGACTACGCCTATGCCAAGCGCTGCCGTCGGGCTTTCATTCTGCGGTATTTCGGCGAGGCGAAAGTCAACGCCAAATGCGGTGGGTGCGACATCTGCGTCGGTGCACGACTCCGTTCCGGTCCGACCAAGGGCCTGCGGGCGGACGCGGTCGGCACCGATGCTGGAAGTGAGCTGGCCGCCACCGAGTTGAGGAGGTGGCGGCGGGAGCTGGCGCGAGACCTCGACGTCCCCGCCTTCATCATCTTCAACGACGCAACGCTGCGGGGCCTGGCCACCGCGCTTCCCACCGATCGCGAATCCTTCTTGCAGATCAAGGGAACCGGCGCGACGCGGTGGGAGCGGTTTGGCCCCAAGGTGGTGGAGATTTGCCTCTTGGCGCGGGCTGCCTCGGCCCCCGCGGTTCCGGGCAAGATCGGCAAGAGGTCCTCGGCTGGGCGGGCTTCGAGCTAGCGCCGCACCAGTCGACGCAGCCCCGCCATCGCCCCTCCGACCACCACGCCGAGGACGAAGATCACGCCAATCGCCACCGCCCCAAAGGTGAAGCGCAGCCAGAATTCGGAGAGATGTCCCTGGGCGTACCAATGGCGAAGCCCGGTCAGCAGTCCGCAAAGCTCCAGCACCCGCGCCGGAAGGGCGTCCATCGCCAGCGACGCGTTCTCGGCCCAGCGCATCGGGTAGACGCGCCGGATCACCTCGATCGTCGCTCCGACGGATAGATAAATGGCGGAGAGGATCGCCGCGTTGGCCATCATCAGCCGCAGCAGCGGAATCCGGGTCACCATTTCCGGCACGCTACCTCGATGCCAGGGTTTTCTTGAGATTGGGCAACAAACGCTTCACCCTCGATTCGTCGCGCGGGTTTCCGCCGATCCGCAGGAAGGCGCGGTAGTGCTCGAGCGCCTCGGCGACATCCTCCTGCCGGCGGGCCAGAAGATCGGCGAGCGCAAGGCGAATGCCTCCGTAACTCGGATCGAGCGCGGCCGCCTTGGCGAGCTCTTCTCGCGCCTTGGTTTCGTCCTTCTGGTGCAAGGCGACCAGGCCGAGGGCGAAGTGGGCCTGGCCCGAGGAAGGGACCAGCGCGACCGCCTTTTCCGCCGCCGCCCTCGCTTCCTTGGTCCCCCCGGTGCTCAGCAGGACGCGGGCCAGGGTGGCCTGCGCGAAGGACCGGTTCCACGGCCGAGGTGACTTCCCGGCGATTTCCCCCAACTCCCTCGCGGCGGAGCGGCTGCCGGAAGGCAAGCGGGCATAATGCGCGCCGATCTTGGCGCAGACGCTTTCGGAGTCCTCGCGAAGCGCCGCGGCATAGGCTTTGATTGCATTGGCTCCATTGCCTTGGCGCACGAAGGCCCGCCCGATCTCGCAAAAAGTCTCCGGATCCTTGGGGTTGAGCTGATTGGCGCGCTCCAGCTCTTGAAATGCGGCCCTGCCGTTGTCCTGAGCAAACAGAGACATGGCGTGGATCCGATGCGTCTCCGCGTCAGCGGGCGAGAGCTTGAGGGACTTCCCCAAAGCGGCATCCGCTTCCCGGTATTTCCCCAGGTAGTAGTAGACCAGACCGAGGTCCTTCTGCACCACCGCCAGATGGGGACTCTCCGCCTGCCAACCTTCGAATTGCGTCAACGACTCGGGATATTTCCCCAGCTCCAGGTAGGCGCGTCCGAGCGCGTGGCGGGCTTCCCCGTGGGAGCCGTTGTGCATCACCGCCCGCTTCAGTGGCTCCAACGCCGCCTCGGTCAAACCCGAGGTCCAGAGGAGCCGTCCGAGGGAGCAACTGCCTTCGAAGTCTTCCGGGTCCTTCTGCGCTTCCTCGAACTGGAAGCGGGCCTTGTCCAAGATGCCCCGCTGCCAGTAGATCCGTCCCAGCGCGACGCGCAGATCTCCCTTCGCCTTCCGACTGGCGGCGAGCGCCTTTTCCAGCGTGCTCTGGGCGCGCTCGGCCCCTCCCTCCGCGGCATCGGCCAGCGCTAAGTAGAGAACCGCTTCGCTGGGAAACTTTCCATCCAGCTGGGTATTGGCGAGCTCGGCCCGCGCGCGCTTCCATTCCGTCAGCTTGGCAAAGGCGATCCCGCGAATGAGGGAAACCCTCCGCGAGCGCGGGTCGGCGGCGAAGCGGCTGAGCACTTCCTTTTCCCGATCTCGCGCGATCAGCGTTCGGCCCAGCGCGTCGATCGCGTCCTCGCTCTTGGGCTTTGCCTTGAGTGCGATTTCGTAGTCGCGCTGTGCGGCTTCCATCTGGCCGGCGGCGCGCTTGGCATCGCCCAGGGCCAGGTGGAACTCATAGGAGAAGGTCGGAAAGAACAATGAGCCTTTGCTCAGCTTCTCGATCGCCGCCGCGGGTTGGCCGTTGACGGACAACAGTCTCCCCAGGACCAGCTCCCGCCTCGGACCGAATTGCAGCGGCAGCGCGTCCAATCCGGGCAGCTTCTCCACCTCCTTGAGCGCATCCTCCAGCTCGATTCCCAGCGTCAGCCGACTCTCCGCCGCGCCGAGGACCCGCCCCGGGTGATCGGGTGCGATCTGCGCCGCGGTGCCGGTGTACGTCTTGAGCGCGGCGGGGTTGTCCCCCGAACGGCGGTAGTAGTCTCCCAGCGCGACCAAGGCTCGAATATTTCCCGGTTCGGATTTCAGCGCCCGGCGGAGCCGCTCCACCGCTCCCTTGAAATCGTCGCGCGCCATCAGCAGGCGTCCCGCCAATTCCTGGACCTGAGGCTCGTCGGTCTTGGCATTCAAGATCGCCACTTCGGCGGCGGCTTTGGAAGCGGTCCCTTCCGCCAGGTAGAGCTCGCTCGCCAGGAGCGGCCCATCCAGCTCGGGGTGCCCCCTGGCGCGATCGGAAGCAAACTGCGCCTTGGTCCGAGCCTTGGGGCCGGCCCCGTGCTCGGCGAACAGAATCGATTGGACGTAGGCGGTCAGCGCCCAGCTTTCGGAGCTGCCCTCATCCATTTGAAGCGCATGCGAAAGGCTCTCCAGGGCCGAGTCGTAGGAGGCGTGGGTGTCCTTGGAAATGGATCGCCTGGCCTCGGCAATCGCATCCTTTAGATCCTGTCCGCGATGCGCCGAGCGGGTGCGAAGGTAGGACATCGCGCCATAGAGGATCGGCAGCCCGAGCACGACGGCCAGCGCAACCTTCCAGCCGTGCAGCGCCAGAAAGGATTTCTTGGCCGATGCGTCCTTGAACTCCTGGTGGAGCTGGCTCTCGTAGTCCTTGGCAATTTCTGCGGCCGCTTCCTGGGGTACCGGTTCAGCGGAGTCGGGCGGCGGGGGCGCGAGCTCCGAATGGTCCACCACGTGCGAAAGCAGCGTTGGCTGAACGGCCGCAGCAGTGGGCTCGACGATCGATGGGGGGTCGGGTTCTGGGATTGCAACCTCGCGCTCAATTATCGGAGGAGGCTCAGGGCGCCGGGGAACGGGCGTTAGCTGGGGAAGTGGAATGTCTTCGTACTTCCAGGCGGCTCCCGGGCCTCTGGCGAGCGCGGCCTGCGCCTGATCCAACCAATGTTTGATTCGAGCATCTTCGGGTTGAAGCAGCGCCGCTTTCCTCAAGATCGGGAGGGCCGATCGAAACAACCCCTTCTTGAGCAGGACCTCGCCGATCAGGTGATACGCGTAGGGGTTTTGGCGATCGACCTGGATCGCCTGTTCGAACTGTTCCATCGAGGCGGCCGCCTGCCCCTGGTGAATCAGCGCTTTGCCCCAGAGGACGCGGCCTAGAATCGAATCCGGGTGATGCTTGAGGCCCGAAGCGCAGACCTCGATCGCGCGCAGATAGTCGCCGCGTTCGATCAAATCGCTGGCGAGCGCCTCAAAAACAGGCGAGGAGGGATCCTCGGCGAGGATTTTCTCGCGTTCTTCGAGGGTGGGGGTGGCCATGTCGAACGGCTCGCGCGGGCGAGCGCAAGCTCAAAGATAGCATTCCACCGAGTGATTTCGACGAGCGCCCCCGGGACGGCAAAAAAAACGCCCGCCGTCTCGGGGCCGGCCGAGGCGGCGGGCGGCGGACATCCCCCGATGGGATATCCTACCAACTCAAAAGGGATTGAGGAGCAAAGCCGGTGCCAGGGCCGGTGGATTAGCCATCGCGTTAAATTTCAACGGTTTATTGGAAGGTGTCGTACCAGGGCGAAGCGCGAAGTGGCGTGCCCTTCTGACATAGGTGTCGCAGTCGGGCGGCTGCCCGACGCTCGCCTACGGAGCAACCGCCGAGCGAATGGTATCCCGCATCGAGTAGTGCGGCTTCCAGCCGGATTCCTTTTGCCAAGCGGATCCATCGACGGCACATAGGAACTGTATGTGATCGAGCTCGGGCGGTGGAAAGCTCGCCAATCGGTAGCGAAACAGGAGACCGAGGGCGGATCGGGCCAGAGGTTGCGGCACCGGGATGGGGACCCGGTTCAGCTCTCGAAGGATGGCGCTGAGGGGAACCTCCCCCGGCCCGACCACGTTGTACACCCCCCGGAGGCCGGGTCGGAGCGCCAGCAGAAGCGCTCGGCAGACATCCTCGACGTGGATCAGCTGCACCATCGGATCGAATCCAGCCACCACCCAGGGGTGGCGCAGCCGCAGATAGTTGGAGGAGGCGTTTTTGATCGTGGGGCCCACGATGTGAACGGGTCGAAGGATGACGGTTTCAATCTGGGGATGCCGCCAGAAAAAATTGTGCGCCAACATGTCGACTTCGATCAGATCCCGAACTCCGGAGAACCGGCTGGCTGCCATCAGGGGAGCATCCTCGGTGAGGAAGTTCGAATTGTCCGGCGATGGCCCGTAGACGTCGGCGGAGGAAAGAATCACCACTTTCTTCAAGCCGTACTTGACGCAATGCTCGAGTATTCGGGTCGTTCCCACGACGTTGAAGGAGTGGTGCTCCTCCTCGTTCATCCGCGGGTCGTGCATGATTCCCATGTGGATGGCCAGCGGGATAGATTCTTTCCGGAAGACGTCCTCCGCCTTCTTCTTGCGCAGATCGAGCTGATGCATCTCGAGGTCTTTGGGCTTGCCGACGAACGGGCGTCGGTCGATCCCGATGATCCGATGCGTCCGGTGAAGTAGCTTGACCAGGGTTCTTCCTAGATTTCCGCTGACTCCGGTGACCAACACCGCCGCTCTCATCGCGCTGGAGGGCTTACACCATCGGCGAAGGCTAGCGGAAGACGTGTTCTCGCTCCTCCAGACCCTGATTGATCATCCCCTGAAGCGTGGCCTTGAGGTTGGCGACTTTCCGGTCGAGCTCGGCGTCCTCATCGTCGGCGCGCCCGGGAAATGCAATCGGTTCGCCGAAGTAGATCCGGTACTTGGTGGGAAGCGGGATCGGAAGGCCGGTGAGGGTGAGGTTGAGGTAGGGCATCTTGAGAGTACGGGCGAGTCTCCGCAGATTGAACAGGGCGGGTGCCTGCTCCTCGGCTCCGATCACCGCCACCGGCACGATCGGCGTATCGGTCTCCAGAGCCAGCCGCAGAAACCCGAGGCCAAACTCCTGCAGCTGGTATCGCTGGGGCCAGAGCTTTCCCAGACCGCGGACGCCTTCCGGAAAGACCAGGATCGCTTCCCCCGCCGCCAGCAACCGCCGGCAGTTCTCCGGCGTTCCGACGATTTGGCCAACCCGGGCCATGAAGGTCGAGACATAGGGGAGGGTGGGCACCCACTTCTCCACCATCGTGCGAATGGTCCGCGGGGGATCTGCTTCCAGCAGCAGCGCGACGCCGATCATCGCCCCGTCCAAAGGAAGCTGGCCGGAGTGGTTGGCGACCAGCAACACCCGCCCCTTGGGGACGCGCTCGATGCCGAACGTCTGCACCCGGAAGTAGTGCTTGTAGAGCCACAGGAACGGTGCCAGTGCGGCGGTGGTGTATTCGAGGCTGAACCCGAAGGAGTGCGGACGAGCGAGCGAGCCCAACCGCTTTTCGAAATCGCCTCCGGCCATCTGCGACGTCCAATGGCGAAGGCGCTGCTTCACCTCGTCCGCTAGCTGTTCGAACATGACCGGCGATTGCGCCACTGGGTGGCAGCCTGGGCAAGGGTGACGATGGAGTAGTCGCGGGCCAGCCAGCGCAAGGCCTCTTCCAGGCGCGCTCGCTTGCTACCCCAGGGAATCAGGAGATCCCGCTGCCGGCGGGCCAGCAGGGCGGGAACGCCATCCGCGGCATCGAGCAGATCGATTCCGTGCAGCTCGAAGTTGAAAAACGGCATTCGCCGCATCGTGCGATAGACGGTCTGAACGAAGGGATGGGGCATCGTGGTGACGAACGTCCCGATGAAAGGAATCCGGCTGAAGGGCGCGGTGGCGATCGGAAGCTCTAGCACGGGCCCCTCTCCTCTTCGATAGGGAGACGCGCGATCTGGATAATAGGGATGGCGGGGCGCGAGGAGGACCCGCGGGCTGTCGAGCAACGCGGAGGAGGATCGGCCAAGGACGGCCAGCCCCCCCAGCACCGCGGCTTTCGCCGCATAGTAGGGAGCGGCCGGGAAGGCCGAGGAGTCATAGAGATATTCGCCGGCGCAGAGCGCCCGGTAAATCGCCGCCGAGAGCGCATAGCCGGGCGCGCGAAAGCCCACCGGGCGCTCACCCACCGCGGACTGAATCGCCTGCCGACCCCGCTCGATGTCATCGGCGATCGAATCCTCCGGCCTGCGCGCCAGCCGATAGTCGTGGCCAAAGCTGTGGTTGGCCACCTCCAACCCCGATCCCGCGGCTTCGCGCAGCGCGACCGCCGCCTGCTCTTCCTCCAAATCCTCTCCGATCGCGAACAGGGTGGCGGGCACCCCCGCCTGGGCGAAGAGATCCCGAAACCTCGGAAGCGCCACCGAATACACCAATCGGCGCGCCCGCGGATCCAAGAGCGAATCGGGGAGCGCATGAATCCGGGAATAGTGAATGAGCGAATCCAGATCCACTGAGATGCAGGCCAGCGCCACCTCAGTCTCCACGCACGCGAATCACGTACACCAACCTGGCCACATTCTTGAGAACATTGGGAACTCGCCTGAAGAGACGCACCGTCGGTTGACGCTTTTCATGGAGCTGGATCGGAATTTCCAATACCCGCAGGCCCTGACGGTAGGCGCGGATCACCAGCTCGCTGGCAAATACGTCGCGATCGACGACGCAGGCGCGAACGGTGGCCAAAAGCCGATCGCGGCGAAGGACCTTGATTCCGTGCGAGTCGGTTCCGCGAACCCCCAGCGCGATCTTCAGCAGCTTGTTGTGCGCTCGGGTCGCCAGGCGCCGGATCAGCGGCCGTTGGTCGAGGGCTCCCTTCGCCGCCTTGGAGCCCACCACCATGTCCGCCTCGCCCGCCTGGAGAATGGGAATCGCCGCGTCATAGAAATTCAGATCGCAGAGATCGATCTCGTCGCATACCACCCACTCGCCGCGGGCCAGCAGGATGCCCGACTTCAAGGCCGCACCGTAATTGGGGCGCTCGGAATGAAACCAGCGGATTCGCGGATTGGACTTGCGCAGCTGCTCCAATGCTTCTGGCGTTCCATCGGTCGAGCCGTTCTCGGCGAAGATCAGCTCGTAATCCCAGCCCCGCGCGGCCAGGCCGGCGCACAGCTCGTTGGCCGCGTTGGCCACGAAGGATGCTTCATTGTAAACAGGGATGACGATCGAGAGCGATGGGGTAGGCTCTGCCATGGGGCCAGATACCGATGGGAGCAGCGGACCTAGCATGAAGCGGCCGGCACCGTCGATTTCTCAGCTTGAGCTTGGGGGCAGTCGGCGGGCGCACTCGCGGCCGGCGATGATCGCGTCTTCCATCGAGGAATACTCCCACTGCCCATAGCGACCGGCAGTCTGAATGCCGGCGAGCTCCAGAAACTTGAGGATTTCCGCCTTGGCCGGTCCGTAGGCCTCATCGTAGAGCACGTAGGCGTGCGGGATTTCGCTCGCTTTTGCGAACAGCACGTCTTCGGTGCGATGAATCATCTGGGCTTGAAGCAGGTCGTCCAGCGCCTGGCGTTCGCACTGCTGCTTGGACAGCTCCCCGTGGTGCGAGTACTCCACGTAGAACGAGCAGTGCCCAGACGGGGCGAGCGGGGGATACACCGCGGAAGGCGAGCCAATCCGGTACGCCTTGAACGTTCCTTCCGGTAGGTAAATCCAGTGCCAAGGCTGGCGATTCGGACCGCGCGCGCCCACGCTCACGTGAGTCACGGTGGTGGCTCGGAGTTTTTTCGCCGCCGCGAGCACCTCGTCCGGAACCCCATCTGAGCCCTGGGCCAGCCTCTGGACGAGGGCGGGAAGGGCAATCGTCGATATTAGATGCGAGTAGCGGCGCTGGGTACCGTCGGAAAGGCGAACTTCCTTTGCCTTCCAATCGATGGCGACTGGCTGAGTATTGAGCTGAACCTCCCCGCCCCGAAGGTGGGCGAGGATTCCCCTGGCCAACGATTCGATCCCTCCGAATTTGGGGTAGAGAAAGCTGGCGTTGTACCCGATCGAGTCCTTGCCGACCCCCAGCGCCCCGTCGATCACTTCCTTGAGCGTGGGCTTGGGGACGAAGCGTCCACACCAAGCTGCCGACAGCTGCGAGGGGTGCACCGTCCACAGCTTGTGGTTGTAGGGAATCATGAAGTTCTTGGCGAAACCTTCGCCCAGGTGCTTGAGAATGAACTCGGCAAAGTTTTTTGGCTCGCGCGCCCGCAGCTCCCGGCCCTTCTCTCCGTAGTGGGCCTCGATGAACCCGACCAGGTTTTCGGAGATAACCTCGGGCGGCAGCCCATGGGTGTTGACCTGATAGGGGAAGCGGGTGAACACGCCGCGCGAAAAAATCGCCGCCTTGCGCTCGATCGTCACCAGGGCATTGGGAAGCCATTCGCCCATTACCCGCTCCTTGATTTGGGGATCCCGCAGGTGGAGCCAGTGCCCGGTCGGGTCGAAAAGAAACCCGTCCTCCAACCGCTCTGTCTTGACCAGACCACCGACGCGGTCGGTCTTCTCGATCAACTGCCAGGGGCGTCCTAGAAAGTAGGCAGTGGCAAGCCCTGCCAGCCCGCCGCCCAGAATTACCACTGGTTCCATCAACGATGACTCGTAGCATGGATTCTTCAGGGCGCGCATGGAAGCGCCGATCAGGTGGTTCCCGGAGCGCCCGATGTAGGCAAGGGCCGACGTTTCAAGTCGGGGAGTCGCTTGTTATCTTGGAGGCCCGAGCGCGCACGAATCCGCGGGGCTCGGGGGCCGCAAACTTCCCCTTGCAGACATGAAAGTCACCTGCCCCTCCTGCAACACCCACTATCGGCTCGATGACAATCGGGTTTCGTCCCCGAGCGCGAAGCTTCGCTGTGCGAAGTGCCAAAACGTATTCCCGCTGATCGGCGACCCACTGCAAGCGATGGCGGTGCCGTTGCCGGGAAAACCAGCGGGGCCGGAAAGCGCGCATCCGGTGCCACTGCCCGGAGGCGCGATGTCCGTGAACGCCCCACCCGATTGGGGGACCTTGGCATCCGCGGTACCTCTGCCGGGAAGCAGAGCCGGCGACTCGCCTCCGAGTAGGAATGGCAACGACAACTTCGAATTGGGCGATTTGAATTTTGATCCGATCGCCGCCGGAGAATCGAGCGCGCCGCAGCTCCAAAGCCACCAGCCGATTTCATTGCCCGGCCCGTCCGGTCCGGTGCTTGGAGAGGGCCCGCCCCGGAATCCGGCCGGCGGATTGACCTCTCCGCAGCCGGAGGTTCAGGGCCAGGAGCAATCGCTTTTGGCCGATCTCGGCGACTTCGACTTTTCGGACCCGGTCGACTCCGCCCCCCAGGCGATCGCCCTGGGTTTCGGGGCGGAGGGCGATTCGGCGGGCGCGGAATTGAGCGAACAAATCAACGAGCCCTCGTTCGACTTTGCCCCTCCGGATGACGGCGAGTCCCCGCTGGCGAGCGAGCTGGATTTTTCCGCACTGCCAGCTCTGGAAGCCGCGCCGCACGATCCAATGTCCGATCTCCCGGCGATCCCCGGGGAGACCCATGTGGAGCAAGGCGGAATGATGGATTTCTCCGACTTGCCCGCTCCACCTCCGGAACCGGGAAGCGATTTGACGGTGGAGATTCCCGCGCCGCCAGCCATTCCCCCCGACGAGTCGCTGGATTTCAACTTCGAAGTGAACCCGCCGCCGGATAGCCCGGACCTGCACGGGCCTCCTTCGCGGCCGGAGCCCCCCGGTCCCCTCGCAGGGTTGGCGAAGGATCTGCCCGCTCGCCGGGCCGCGCCAGCCGAACCTCCGCTAGTGCCTGAAGAGAATCCCCCGGCGGCCCACCTCGAGTCTGCTCCGGAAGGGTTCGAGCCAGAGCCAAGCATCCACCCGCCCCAAAGGGTCGCGCCGGGAGCATGGAGCGGCTGCGCGAAATCTATGAAGGCCGGATGGCCGCGGTGACGGTGGTGCGCCGCGACTCCCCCTGGGCGCAGCTGAAGAAAAACCTGCACCTGCTGGTCGGCGCCGCCGCGGTATTGCTGGTGCTGGGAGCGGGAGCAGCTCTCGGCTTGACCCGGTACGGTTTCTTTGGCGCGAAGAAGATATTCCTCTCGCGGATCTCCTCTGGAACTCCCCAGTTTCAGAAGCTGGAGGAAGCCAAGAAAGCGCTTCTCGAGGACACCTTTGCGGGCTATCGCAACGCGCGCGATCGGAGCGCCGCGGTGCTGCAAAGTCGCCCCTACCCGGAGGCGCAGGCCGTTTGGTGTCAGGCGATCTTCTACCTGCAGAGAAGGTATGGAGCCGCCACCTCGGACGAGAGCGCGAAGGCGGTCGCGCATCTGGAGGACATCCTGCTTCTGGGAGAGAAGAACAACGAGGTGATCAAGGCGATCGCCGGGAATGCAATCGCTAATGCGCGCACCGACCTGGCGCTGGCGATGCTGCAAGATGCCACCGCCCGAGCTCAAAACGCCGGCGACCTGGAGCTGTTCTTCCTGCTCGCCGAGGCGCATGCTCGAAAGAATCAA
>WNFJ01200604.1_pt1 | contig 13136 bp, 13 predicted proteins | sample 5400461 | NCBI WGS metagenome assembly WNFJ01 (sample SAMN13153349, study PRJNA577476) | soil metagenome | isolation source: 115 cm saprolite on Douglas fir-dominated hillslope | place: USA:California | collected 2013-09-17 | reverse complement strand
CAAACTGCTACTTCAAGACGCAGCTATAACCCAGAATTCAGAAACTGAAAGACTAAAAAATCAGATTATTCAACAAGCTGCTAATGGAACATTGTGAGGCGTCTTGTTTTTGATGACGCGCCGAGGCATTTCAATCTCGGTGTTGTCGTTTGAAACCATGCTCCAAATGATTTTTTGAGCAGCACCGATGCGGACGCCGGTGTAATACAAGAATGTTAGTGCTGGTCGCAAGTGCTCGGGGAAAGCATCCCGCAGAGTCCCGAAAGTGTCTGGCTCGATAAAACCTTCCCGCGGGTCTGAATCCTTCGGGAGTTCAAACGGCGGCACATCGTTTCGGATGATAACTTCGTCCTTGAGCGCACGGTTGAATGCTAGTCGCAGATGTCCGAGTTGACGGCGAATGGTGGAGTCGGCATCGCCTTCTTTGCGCCGCCACTGGATGAACCCCTTAATTTTCTGCACGCGAATTTCAGTGACCGGCAGACGCTTAAAGAACGTGTCGAGCTTATCCATGCCGAGGAAGGTCTCCTCGGTGCCGCCGTTCTCGGTCTTCCGGTGATAAATGCTGGCTGGTCTCTCCGTGCGGTAGTAATCGAGCAGGATACGCTTCAAGTCCTCGTAGCGAACGCGGCCGACCTCGGAGGGAAGAAGCCGTTGGCCTTGCTCGATCATGCCGCGGGCTTCGAGCAGTTGCCGGTACGCGGCCTCGGGATCATTCGTCTTTGTGTTGACGAACTTCTGCACGCCACTTTGGTAGAACGCAAAATACAGGAATTTGGAGGGTACTTTCTCGCCGGCGTCGTTCTTTGAAGACCGGTACCCAATCCATCCCTCGCCCTTCTTAAGCCTGTCGTTGACCGCCGCTATCTGTGTTACATTGTCCATGGAAAGGAGTGTCTCATGCACAATGCAATTTGGCAGGCCTACAATGCAGGCGTTTTATTATCTCTTTTATTTTTAACTGCTTACCTGCGTATTGCATCGACCCTTTCAAGGCTAAAATACGGGTTCGATTCCCGTTAGCGCTACCAACATACGTATGGAATGGTTTCTGCTCCGCGCCGGAAGGCAGTTGTCCAGCCGCAAGCCGCTGTTATGCTCCGCCGCAGGCTTCCCAGCTGAAAGATGTTTGACGCTTCTTTTAAGGAGTTTCTCTGAGCTACGCCGAAAAGCACCTCATCTCCGGCGAAACCGTCCAGTATGAGACCCGGCTCCACTGGATTGTGATGTTGGGACATGCTCTCATCGCCGCAGTCCTCGCGCTGATTGGCCTTAGCCTGCTCTTCACGCCATGGAGTTCCGTAAGCAGCGGACAAGCTTCGTTCGCTGGCGTGTTGCGATGGGTGGGCGCAGCCAGTCTGGTAGTCGCCGCAAGCTTTTTCGGAGTCGGTCTTGTTCGGCGCAATGCCACGGAGATGGCCGTCACCAATAAGCGAGTTATCGTAAAGTCCGGCCTCGCGGATCGCCGCACCATCGAGCTGCTCCTGCCCAGAATCGAAAGCATCGCCGTCGAGGAACCCGCCCTGGGAAGATTGCTGGGCTACGGAACCGTCGTCGTGCGGGGCACCGGCGGAACTCCCGAAGTTTTTCGGCAGATTGCCCGGCCCCTGGAATTCCGCGAACAAGTCCAGCGTCAAATTGCCGCGGAGCCAAAGTCCTCCTGAGCAATTTCGCCTTGCCCTAAGCACGATAGTAATTACAGTTGCCAGGACGTAAAATCTAAAATAGGCCAAAGAATTGATCCGCGAACGATCCATCATCGAAAATTCCGTTCTCACAAACCGTTTCGTGGAAGCGCTTGGCTACGCGGCGGAGCTGCATCTCCATCAGCGCCGCAAGGGCAAGGGCCAGCCCTACGTCGGCCACCTGCTCGGCGTTGCGGCCATCGTGATTCAACACGGCGGCGGCGAAGAGGAAGTCATCGCCGCGTTGCTGCATGATGCCGTTGAGGACCAGGGCGGTCTCCCGCGCCTTGATGAAATCCGCGCAAAATTCGGCGAACGCGTTGCCCGCATCGTGGACGGCTGTACGGATTCGTATGAAGCTTCGGGTGAAAAACGCGAATGGGGCGAAAGAAAGCACGCCTACATTGAGCGAGTCGCTCACGAGCCGGAAGACGTTCGCCTCGTTTCCGCCGCCGACAAACTGGCCAATGCCCGCGAAATTCTTTCCGACTATCGCGTGGAAGGCGACGCTGTTTTCACGCGCTTCAGCGGCCGCAAGAAGGGCACGCTTTGGTACTACCGCACTCTCGTTGATGTTTTCCGCAAGGCAGGCTCAAACCCGCTCATTGACGAACTCGACCGCGTCGTAACCGAACTCGAATCCCTCGCCAAGTAGGAGCGCTCCTGCCACTCAAAACGCCAGCCGCAAGTTTGCAGAAACGCTTCGTGGTTCTCCTAGAGCGGTCCCGGAAAATATGCTCGCAAAATTGATCACATTGAGCCGGTTCGCCAGGTTTGCCACCTGGATTTGAAGTGTTGCGCTCCTCGATTCCTTGCGGTAGATTTCCGCGCCCGCCGCAAGGTCTAGCGAAAAATTCGGCTCCACGCGCCCGCGAGCCAGATTTACGCGATCGAGAATTTCTTGTCCATACGCCGCCTGCAGATCACTGACGTTGGCTCCGCCAATGTCGGCCGGCAACCCGCTGCCATACTGCGCGCCCATCGCCAACCATGCACGCCGCGGCGCTTGAAAACGCACGCGAGCGTGCAGCGAATTCCGTTGGTCCTGAGTCACTGCGAATTTGCTCGTATTTGTCAGCGCATTGGCCGCGTCGCTGCCCAGGAACAACCCGCCTGTGATCGGTCCTTGCCCGTAGCCGGATTGATTCGCATAGCTCACGTATCCCGAAAAACGTCCCAACTGCGGAATTTCTACGCGGATTTCTTCTCCGAAAATCCGTGCCTTTGCGAACGCAATCGGAAAGCTCACACCGGTATCGAGCAGTACATCGTCGTCCGAATATTGGTGAAAATCGCGCCGGAAAACGTTGGCATCCAGCCGCAGCTTGCCCAGGAATGCTTTCGTAATTCCGCCTTCATAGAAATTCCCCCGTCCCGGCCTGACCGGCAATCGCAATACCGCAGGGCTGATGGCATCGAGCAGCGGGGAACTTGCGAGCAGCAGATTCTCGACTGCGGGCGTTTGAAAAACTCGATCGTAAGAAGCATGAAGCAGCAAGTTCAGCGTCGGCACAAATCTTGAGACGCCGATCCTCGGGCTCCAGGCCGATTCTTGTACCACAAATCCATAATGATCGAACCTCAGTCCCGCGCTGATGTTCCACCGGCCGAGGCGCAGTTGGTCCTGCGCATAAAGCGAAGGCTCCACATCCCATTTCCGCTGGTAAGGAAACTGGAAATTCAATTGCGTCCCGGGATCGAATTGTGCCGGATCGGTGATCGCGTATTGCAGCGTCTCGTGCACCGGGCTGAAGATCGTGTCCACACCCGTTTTCCAGTCGTGTCGTCCGTGGTGCCCTGCGAGGTCGGCTCGCGCGTATCCCTCGCGGTAGCCGCGGTCCTGTGAAACGATCACTGGCGTGGCAAATGGATTTGACGTCAATGTCGCGCTGGAACCCCGCGCGCTTCCCGACAAACTCAGAAACAATTCCGGAGAAATGCTGTGCTGAAAATAGATTTGTCCGCTCGTCTCACCGTTCTGAATGTCCTGCCGCTGGCCGGCTTGCTGTTGCACGAGTTCGTTGGGAATGAGGAACCGTATAGCGTTGTGCGTCACGCTCACCCGCAACCGGTCACTCGCCGAGAAATCCCGTTCGTAAGAAGCCGAGAATCCCACGGCATTTCCCCGGTTCGTGTAATTTGCGAGTACCGGCGCGTCGAGATAGCGGTCCGTGTGAAATCCCTCGCCATTCGCAGAAAACCGGTTCGCTCCCTGCGCGTACGAAATTCCAGCGGCGCCGTTCACCGTGGAAAAACTTCCGCCGCCCGCGTCTAGCCGCCCGTGCCATCCTGCCTGGACATCTTTTTTGGTTGAGACCTCAACGATGCCTCCCAGTTTCCGCCCGTATTCCGCCGGAAAACTTGCCGTCAGAACACGCAAGGACTCGACTTCGCCCGCATCAAACGAAGGCGCAAACGCCGGCGATCGATTTTGCGTCAGCGGCAGTCCGTCCACCACGAATTGCACGTCATATTCCGAGACGCGCGGATGCAGCACACCGTTGGCTTCATACACCCACCCCGGCTGTTCGGACACCAGGTCCAGCAGTTCGCGCCCCGGCTGCGCCGTGTCGTGTTCTTCGATGGATTGCCGTCCGATGGAGTAGAGCGTTCCCGTGGAATACGGATCCACGAGAGTCGCGGAATCGTTCACCTCTACTCTTGTTGTCACCGGCGCTACACCAAGCGTCACCGCCATTCGCACCGGAACCTCCGAGCGTATTTCCACCAAATCGCTCCACGGCGCGAATCCCTCCGCCCGCAGACTCAGCCGGTAAACTCCAAAGGGCAGATCCTGCGCAACGTAACGCCCTTCCGGCCCGGCAACAAAACTTCTCCGTACTCCATTTGCTTCGCTAATCAACTCGCCACTCGGTGAAACCGCTGCTCCCTGCGCATCATGCGCCTCGATCCGCAACTCGCCGCGTACGCGCTGAGCTAGCGCATTCGTGCCGCACAGAAAGAAAAGCGCAACCACTGCCGTGAACCGTCTTGTTTCTCTCGCGAACATTTCTATCGATCTATCCGGGAAAAGCGCCGCAACTGTTGACTCGCTCGCAAAGGATTCCGGGCCAACTTTTTACGTTAGCACGAACTTCGTTTTGCTTTACAATCCCAATGTGTCCCGCACGCCAACACAACCTAAATACTTTCATGGAAACCGTTACGCATGTTGAGCCCCGCAGAATCTCGTTTCACGCCGGTTCGTTTCGCTGGAAAGTCATCAAAGTCTGATGCGAACATAGGGAGAGAACTCTCAGCGAGCGAACAACCCGTGGAAAACGAGTATCCGGGATGACCCAACGGACTTCTGGAGGGCGGGCGCACCAACTGAAGAATGCGGCCCGTGTTTTGATTATTTCCTCGGCGGCTGTTACTGGCTCGCGTGTAATTCCATCCGAAGAGGTCGATCGTGCATTTGGGATGCCCGTGGGCAAATTGCGCAGCCGTGCCGGCATCGCATCCGTCGCCCACGTTGCCAAAGGCGAGAACGAGCTGACGCTTGCCGCATCCGCCGCGCAGGAAGCTTTGCATGCAGCTTCGTGTGACGCACAAGAGCCGGACTGGATCCTAGCCACCAGCGAAACGCATCACGATTACCCATCGCTCTCGGCGCAACTTCATTCCCGATTGGTGGTGCGCGAAAATTGCGGAGCGCTGGACGTCGGTGGCGCGTGCCTTGGATTGCTCAATGCGCTCGCCGTCGCGCAATCGCTGATCGTTTCCGGGCAGGCCAAAACCGTTCTGGTAGTCACCGCTGACGTGCACAGCCGCACACTTACTCCCGGCCGGGTTGCTGGGGAATTCGGCGGCCTCTTTGGAGACGGCGCGAGCGCTTTCCTGCTTCGTAGAGCTGATTCGGGGAGTGCAAAGGCAAAGTATGTTCTTGGAGACTTTATCTTTGGTTGCGCGGGGCAGTATGCCGCTGCGATCCAAGTCGGCGATGCAAAAGATGGCAGCCTCGACGTGCAATTTGACGGCGAGGCTCTTTCCCGCGCGGCGATCACACGCATGGAAAAAGTGATTACATCGGTGGAGTTGCGCAGCGGCATTCCGCGAGGTTCCGTCGGCAGTTTCGCGACCCACCAGCCGAATCCCCGCTTGGTGGCCCTGCTTGCCAAGCAGTGCGGTGTTTCGCCAGAAACGTTTCCGCCCATTGCGCGTGTTTCCGGCAATCTTGGTTCGTCCATGTGTGGCGCGGCCCTGCATGCCGCTCTTCAGCAAACACTGAAGAAATCGCACGCGGATCGGCGGCCAATTTTTCTTGCTTCCCTCGGTCCCGGACTTCTCTTCGGCGGCGGCTGGCTCTCTCCCCTGGATTGAGCTTTTTTCCGCACGGGAAACGCAGAATACACGCAGCGCCCCGGAATCCTGTTTCATATAGGACTGCCTGTTCGCGTAAACTCCTGCGTTGACTTCCACTCAGGACGCTCCAATAATCCGCCCATGCCTCGACCCGATGCCGTGCGCCGCGTGAAGAGTTACTCTGCCGCCGACGGCTACGTCTATCAGTATTACTTCTTTGAAGGAAATCGTGCGCAAAGGAACGGCAGTCCAGGAGGTGAGTTTACCTACGTGGTCTCGGTCGACCGGCGCTCCGTGTATCCCTTCAAAATTTTCGTTTTGCAATCCGCGCTGGACAACTGGGCAAAGCTGAATGGCCGCCCGCTATCGAGCAGCGAAGAATACGCCGTTGCCAAGATGCGGCTCTTTCAGGCCTTCGATGAAGGCGCCGTTCAGGCACCGGTGGAGGGCCAGCCTCCGCGGGAAGTTGTCGTCGACGACGCCAACCTTGAGGAGATGCTCGGACGATTGGGCATCTAACCCGAAAAGGCGATTGGCTGGAACGGCGTTGTGGCGCTGAACCAAACTTCCACTAGCGGCGTCTGGATAAGTGCAGGGAGAACGCGGGCAGTTGAGGCTCGCGCAGGATAACCAATGCAGGAGCTGGTTCTGGTCCAACCAGGTCGCACGGTCGGGGATGAGCTGGAGCGCGAGGCGGCCCGGGCTGACGCGCGGCGCGAGTTCGAGGAGCGCCTTGCCGAGTGCGGTCCTGCGCAACACCGCCGATGCCGAGGATGTAGCTCAAGAAGCCATGCTCCGCGCGTATCGGCGATTCGATCGTTTGCGTGATCGCACGCGGTTCCGTGCATGGCTGGTTCGAATCGCGTTCCGCCTGGCGCTGGACCGGTTGCGTTCCGGGAAACGCCGCGAACTGCGCGATACGACATGGGCTCAACCGGAGCATCAGCCGCCTGCCGCGAACGCTGAAGACCTTGCCGCTTCGAACGAGTTCCAGGCGCGCCTAGAAAATGCCCTCGCGGAATTACCCGAAAAATTACGCCTGGCGCTTTTGCTGGCGGCCATGGAAGGCCACACGATCGAGGAGATCGCGGGGATGCTCGGGATTTCGACGGGCACGGTGAAATCCAGAATTTTTTATGCGCGAAGACAATTAGCGGAGAAGTTGCGATGCCATGCGAACATCATAAAGACGCGTTGATCGAAGCGGCTGCCGCCGGTGTTGAACCACAGGGAGAACTGCGCGCTCACCTTGCCGGCTGCGCTGGATGCCGCGCTGCATTCGAACAGGAACGGTTGCTTTTCGCTTCCATTGATTCGGGCCTTCGCGTTGCCGCTAACGCCGAGGTGCCGGTTTCGCTCTTGCCGCGAGTTCGTGCCCTGCTGGGTGTGGAGTCGGTTGTGCCCAACCGGAGATGGGCCGGCAACTGGCTGGTTTTGGCGAGCGCCGCGGTAATTGCTGCTGGAATCTTTGTCGCGCGCGTTGCATGGCGTCCAGTCGTTCGAGAGAATCCTTCGATAAATACCACGGAAAAGGGTCCATCGGCTCCAGCCGCGCGCTCTCCACACGTGGACGCGCATAATTCCGAGCGAATTGCAAAAACCAATCCGTCTCCGGCGCAACGAACCATGGTCGCGGAAAATTCACCGAAGGGCGGAATGACGGCGCGCCACTCAGGTCCTGAAGTATTGGTCCCCATGGACCAGGAAGTCCTGCTGGCCGAGTATGCGGAGCAGTGGCGCCAACGCAAGCACGCACCGCTTTTGGCTCAAGATTCCGACGCGACAATTCTTGCGCCTCTGCAAGTTGCGCAAATCCAAATTGCCGAGCTTGACGTCAAGCTCCTAGCGGAAGAGAAATCGCAGTGAGCTCCGCGAAGAGTTTTCAAATCCAAGAACGGTTCGAATCCTCCAGGAGGAATGCCATGAAGAAATGGAGTTGTTTGTTCTTACTGTGTGCGCTTTGCCTGCCTGTGCTGCAGCTCGGCGCTCAAGAAAAGCCAAAGGCCGAGGAGCGCGCTAAAGTTCCCACCCCGGTCAAGGTGCAGATTGTATTCACCGAGCAAGAAGGGGAGAGGAGAATCTCCAGTGTGCCGTACTCCTTTCTGACACTAGCGCCGGAAAAACCTGAGGCCTATGAAGGAACGAGCATTCGCCACGGTGTTCGTCTTCCAATTGAAATCGACGGCAAAGAACAGAAAACTACCTATCTCGACCTAGGAACCAACATTGATTGTCGCATACTTGCGAAAGACGACGGCCGCTTTCATATTTCGCTAATTGTGGAGCGTTCCGCGATTTATCCGGGAAGTGCTGCGGGCGATGAGAAACAGGATATTCCTCGTCCCAACGGCCAGCCGCTCATCCGTACATTCCGAGCGAATGAAAGCATAATTCTGAAGGACGGCCAGACTTCGGAAAACATATTGTCCACAGATCCGCTCAGCGGGCGCACGCTGCGCGTTACTGTAACCATTAACGTGCAAAAGTAACGCGGAATTACGATCAGCCTTTGGCGAGGATTGCGGCGAGGGCCGACGTCAAATCTGGGCGCAAAAACCTGTAGCCCAATTTTTCCAATCTTTGTGGTACGACGCGCTGGCTGGATAGGAGCAGCGCGTCCGCCATTTCTCCCAGCGCGAAGCGCAACGCAATCGACGGAGCAGGGAACAGCGCGGGCCGATGTACCGCTCTAGCAAGAATCTGCGTAAACTGAGAATTCTGCACCGGCTGGGGCGCCACAATGTTAATGGCTCCTCTTGCCGAGTTGTTTTCGACCGTCATTCGCAAGGCTCCGACCACATCTTCGAGGGTCACCCAGGACATCCACTGCTTCCCGCTCCCCAGCCGTCCGCCCGCGCCTAGCTTGAAAGGAGTGAGCATTTTTGGAAGTGCACCTCCCTGGCGCGCGAGAATAACTCCAAACCTCGCCAGTACAACGCGAATCCCCAGCGCTTCGGCCTTCAACGCTTCTGCTTCCCAGACCTGCGTCAGGGCCGCCAGAAAATCCGTCCCTGGCTTGCTCTCTTCCGTCAACATCTCGTCACCGCGATCGCCGTAAAATCCGATGGCGGATGCGGACACCAGTACATTGGGCCGCACATTCATCTTCGCGAGCGCATTTATCAGTGCGCGAGTCGTATCGATGCGGCTTGCACGCACCAGTTCCTTTCTCCGCGTTGACCAGCGTCCTCCCGCAATCGATGCGCCTGCCAAGTTCACCACCGCATCGGCGCCGACGCCTGCACCGCCCAATTCGCCGGTGGTCGGATTCCACGCCACGGCAAAGCCGTCCTTCGATCCCTCGCCGGCCGCGCTCTCCGGCCGAACCAGCCGGCACACCGTATGCCCGGCACCCGCCAGTGCGCCGACCAGCGCCCTCCCGACAAGCCCCGACGAACCTGTTACCAGAATCTTCATTTTTTCCTCTCGGCTCCATTGGCCTGACTCGGACAAAAAAACCAGTTCCTTGCACGCTACGCAAGCCGCGCGAAGCGGTCAAGTATTTGAAGCTTTCAAAATTTATCTCCAGTACGAAGCCGACGAAACTCCCGTCGTCTTGAAATAGTCGAGCAGCGCCAAGTTGCAGAATTGCGCAGGCTAAAGCCTGCCCCACTGGCTCCCTCGCCCGGCGCGGGTTACAATTCTCCTGTGCCACATGTCTCACAGACAATTCGCGTGAGCGTCCTCTTTTTTTCCCTCGAAATCGGTGAGGCCACGACAATCGAGCAGCTTTTCGGGCTCTACACGGTGCGCCTTTCGGAACTCGCAAAATACCGCTCTTCGGTTGTCGCTTCGCGAAACCAGGAATTTGCCGCTTGGGATACGCCGCTCCGCACCGGTGACGAAGTCGCTTTCCTCCCGCCGGTAAGCGGAGGCTGACGCATCCACATGGCGACATTGCCCTACGAAGACATCTACCAATTGGTGCGCGAGCCCATTGAAATGGCGGTACTGGCCCGGCACGTGCGCGCACCCGAAGACGGCGCGATCGTGACCTTCGACGGGTTCGTCCGCAACCAATCCCACGATCGCGCGACTCTCTACCTTGACTATGAGGCTTACGAATCCATGGCCCTGGCAAAAATGCGCGAAATCGGGGCTCAACTCCACGAGAAATACCGCATTCATCGCGTAGCCATCGTTCACCGGCTTGGCCGCCTCGAAATCGGTGAAACCAGCGTGTTCATTGCCGTCAGCGCGCCCCACCGCGGCGCCGCCTTCGATGCCTGCCGTTTCGCCATTGATACTCTCAAGCGCACTGTTCCCATCTGGAAAAAGGAATACTTCGAGGATGGCGCGGTTTGGGCTGACGGCGAACTTCCGGCTACACCCACGGCGACACAACGCGGGAAACCTGCATCCTAACTCCCAATGTCGATGACACCCTTTCGTCTTCACTCCCACCTGATCCTGGCCGCCGCGGCGATACTAATCACTGGCATGGCCTTCAGCCAGGACAAGCCTGACCGTCCTCCTTGGGCGCAAAAGCCGAAGTCCGCGGCGAGCGCCAAATCGACGACTAATCCAAGTATGGCCTCCACATCTACTGCGTCCCCCTCTTCGCTGCCGGACGGCGAGCCCGGAAAGATCGTGCAACCAACGCCGGCGGCGCCAAAGGATGATTCGCAAGATACGGCTCCTCAGCGCGGCCGCATCCGAGTTAACGTCAATCTTGTCAGTGTGCTCGTCAGTGTTCTTGACGATAAGAATCGGCCCGCTCCGGATCTCCCCAGAGAAGCCTTCCAGCTATTTGAAGAGGGCGTCGAGCAGCAGATCAATAAGTTCGAGCCCGAGACTTCTCAGCCGCTGGACCTCGCGATCATGATTGACGCCAGCTTGAGCGCCCACAAGGAAATCAGCTTCGAGCAGGAAGCCGCCGCCCCCTTTATTCGCCAAGTATTGCGGCCCGGTGACCGTCTGTCCGTTTTCGCGTTCGATGAGAACGTGACGCAAGTTGCTGGCTTTTCCGACAACGTCGCGGAGCTGCAAACAGCCGTTCGCAGGATTCCTGCCGGTGCAGGCACTTCGATTTACGACGCCGTGCTTCTCGGTTCGCGCGCGCTCGAACGCCGCGGGGACGAGCGCCGGCGTGTCATCATCCTGGTCACCGATGCCGGTGAAACCACCAGCACTTCCGACTTTGACGCCGCTCGCAAGGAAGCCGTCCGTTCCAACGCGCTCCTTTACACCATTGTCATCCGCCCGGTGAAAAACGAGAGTGGACGAAATACCGCCGGTGAACACGCCCTCGAAACCATGACCGACACTACGGGCGGCGCGATGTTCTATCCCGACACACCGCAAGAATTGGGCGCTATCTTCGACTGCATCGACCGCGAGCTGCGCACTCAGTATCTCCTGGCGTACTACCCCGCTCCGCGCGGACCCGCCAATGCCTACCGCTCGATCGTGGTCACCGTAAACCCTTCCACCTATCACGTGCGCCACCGCAGGTCTTACCTGACCGGCCCGCAGTAGGATCTTGGCCGCACAAACACGCCGTTTCGGAAACTATTTGTTTTCGTGCAAGGGATTTTGCGGCTGGGAGTCCAGTGTTTCCCGAACCTTTCGCAAGAGAGTGCTCTTGGTAAAAGGTTTTTGGACCAGCATGGTCATCTGTTTCAATATGCCGCGATGAACGATGACGTCATCCGTATATCCGGACATGTACAGAACTCTCAAGTTAGGGCGAAGCGAGACCATCTGATTCGCTAGTTCGCGGCCATCCAGCCGGGGCATGACAATGTCCGTAAGCAACAGATCGATTTTGCGTTGACCGTCTTTTCCTGTTTCTATGGCATCTTCGACCGCGAAGGATTCCAGAACCGTGTATCCGGCGTCTTTCAGCAGCAGGCAGGTTAGCTCTCGCAGAGCCGGCTCGTCTTCTACTACCAGGACTGTCTCTGTGCCTCTTGGAGTTTCCTCTTCCACCTTTTGAGGCAGTGACACACTTTCCTCGGTACGCGGGAAATAAATCTTAAAGGTCGTGCCACGGCCGGGTTCGCTGTAGGCCATGATGTATCCGTTGCTCTGCTTGACGATTCCGTAGACCATCGCTAGCCCTAAACCAGTTCCCTTACCTGTCTCTTTCGTTGTGAAGAAAGGCTCAAATATGTGGGAGAGCGTCTCAGAATCCATTCCGATGCCCGTGTCGCTGACTGCCAGCATTGCGTGGGGTCCAGGCTTTGCACCCAAATGCTGGCGGCCATAGGTGGCGTCGAGTTCGACGTTGGCAGTTTCGATGACCAGCTTTCCTCCGTTGGGCATGGCGTCCCGCGAATTGATTGCCAGGTTCATGAGTACCTGACTCAACTGCCCGGCATCTGCTTTCACGCGCCACAGCCTCGATTGCGGCCTGATCGCCAATTCAATATCTTCGCCGATCACGCGATGGAGCATTTTCTCAATTTCCATGACTGAAGCGTTGAGGTCGATTACGGTTGGTTCGATAACCTGCTTGCGGCTGAACGCCAACAATTGCATCGTCAGAGCCGCTGCTCGTTCGGCCGCGTTGCGGGTTGCTTCCACGCTCTTGCGCAGTCGGCCATCCGCGCCTATTTGCTGATCAAGAATGTCGCTGTGCCCGAGAATGACGCCCAGAAGATTGTTGAAATCGTGCGCGACTCCGCCCGCGAGCCGGCCGATCGCTTCCATTTTTTGCGATTGGAAAAGCTGCTTTTCAAGATTCCGCCGTTCCGTTATGTCTTCCGCGAAAACTTCGAAATAAGCAAGCGAGCGGTCCTTATCGAAGACCGGATGGCCCGTCATTTTGACAGTGATGATTTTCCCGTCTTTCCTTTGCCATTCGGCCTCAACATCACGGAAATCCTGTTTCTGCGAATAGCTTTGATGCAGACTCTGATGGGCTTGTGGATCGCGACAGACCTCTTTTTCGACATTACACGCCATTAACTCTTGGTCCGACTCGTAGCCGAGCATTTTCACAACGGCTGGGTTCACATGAAGGAGCCGGCCGTCCAAGGTGACCCGGTAAATTCCGTACGGAGCGTCATGGACTAATGAACGGAAGTGGGACTCAGACTCTTGGAGTTTCTCTTCCACCCGTTTGCGGTCGGTTATGTCCCGGGCAATCGCCGAAGCGCCTATGATTATTCCTTCCGCATCCTTCACGGGGGAAATGGTCAC
>WNFJ01130302.1_pt1 | contig 13142 bp, 10 predicted proteins | sample 5400461 | NCBI WGS metagenome assembly WNFJ01 (sample SAMN13153349, study PRJNA577476) | soil metagenome | isolation source: 115 cm saprolite on Douglas fir-dominated hillslope | place: USA:California | collected 2013-09-17 | reverse complement strand
CTCCACCAGGTGCAGGCGGCGCCGGCCCAGCACCAGCAGGTCGACCTCATGCCACTTGCCATGACCATCCCGGAACTCGAAGTTCGACCACGCCCGGAACGGCACGTGCGGCGGCAGCAGTGCCCGGATGATGCCCAGGCCCTCGGCCTCGTGTGTGAACTGGGAAGGAGTCACCTCAGTCCAGCGCTGGACCTGCTGCGCCACGGTGCCTTCTCCTCTATAGCGTCAAAACGCGACCAGGGAGAACTCACCCACGGTGGTCAATCCCCCACTGTCTATCCTGCCAGTCTCCGCCCGCAACCGAGACCAAAGAACGCGGATCTGGCTAGAGAACGCAGGAATTGTGCCTGCCCAACTCGACGGGCTCCGCTCCGGCCGCTGTAAGGAATGCCACATGACCCTGGGTGCGGTGCCGTTTGACAGCCGGAGGGCGCATGTGGAATCACAATGCTGCTGTCCAAAGGACACTTGCCGCGGCTTCAGAACGACGGGACCGCGTCCACCACCGGGGGGCCCGTCAGCCGTCCTACACCTCGCGCATGGTGACCGTGACGGACCCGTCCTCGGTGACGGCAGGAGCTGGTGCAGCGTCCCAGGGCTGGAACCGCAGCGGTACCTCGTCTCCGGGTGCGGCGGTGCACAACCAGCAGATGAACCTGGCCTTGTTGAGTTCGGGCCACGGGGTACGCGGGAACAGGGGCGGCTCGTCGGCGGTGCTCTCCGCGGCGAGTGTGGCAGCGGAGGGGGGCCCGTCGCCGTCGAACTGTGTCCAGTCCATGTGGCTGATCGGCCCGGGCCCGCCTCCGTGCAGGACCCAGTGCCAGGTGCGTGCGATTAGGCCCGTGTCGCCGAATTCTTCAAGGTGCTGTTCGATGAGGAACTCGACGACCGTGCGGGGTGGGGTGATTGCGGGCGGCAGCGGATCTGGGATTTCTATCGCGGGCATCGCCGGCACCTCCTCGCGTCAACCATGATGCGCCATGACCCGGCGGTCAATCAGCGGCCTCCCGTGCCGTATCCCGTTCCCGGGCCAGCTCAAGGATTCTCGCTGAAGGGGTGATCTGCGGCTGGGGCGGCTGGAGGATTGCGTCTCTTTCGGCCGCGGCCCGGGGCGGGAACGCCTCGCCGAGCTCGTCCCAGTCCGGGTCTTCGCTCGGGATCATCAGCCCTTGGCGTTCTTCGATCTTCTCGCGGAACGCCTTGCGCTCGGCGGCGAGATCGCTGATCCACAGGCCCATCTCGCCGATCTTCTTGTCGGGGGCCAAGGTCAGCTCGTCGCGTTTGGTGCCGCTGACGAGGGCCGGCTCGGCGGAGCGCAGGGGTTCGATCCGCTGGTCCGGGTGCCGACGGCGCAGTTCGGCGTCGGCGGCGACGGCCAGGTGGCGGGAGTGCTCGGTAGAGTGCTCCCACTCCACCCGGTCGTCCATGGTCTTGGCGAACGTCTCGTCCTGCGCCCGGTACCGGTCGCGCATCGCCCGGTAGGAGGCGGCCCAAAACTCGTGCCGCCCGGCGCGCTCGTGGTCGTCGGCCTTGCGGGCAGCTTCCGCTTCCGCCGCGGCGCGGATCGCATCCAGTTCGGCGTTCTGGGCGCCGAGGCGGACCAGCCGCAGTTCCCTGCCGACGTGCCGGGGGGCCCATTGGGTCTCGGCGGCGTAGGTGTCCCGGATGAGCCACAGCCGGCCGTTGGGCATGCCGCGGACATCCGGCCCGTCGGTGGGGCCGAGCGCGAGGAACGCCTCGTGCCAGGCGGCGCACTGGTCGGGTGCGTCGCGCGTGGGCTCGGGGCCGATCGGGTCGTCGGGGTGGCCGTAGCCGTACATTTCCCGGTAGGCGCCGATGGAGGACGCCTTCATCTCCCATTCCTGCCGGGCGGCGCCGTCCTCGGGGACTGAACCGAGGGCCTTGACCGCCCAGGCGGGGCCGTGCTCAGCGGCGTGCTGGCCGAGTCGCTGCTTGCGGTCGTCCATCATCGCTGCGATTTCCGCCAAGTACGCCCGGCGGTCTGGGTCCGGCAGTTCGGGAACCCGCTCCGACCATGGGCCCTGCGGCTGGGGTAGCAGCGGGTAGATGCGTCGGCGGATCCGGGCGTCGACAACGCTGGCGATGTCCCGGGCTCCGGCGAGGTCGCGGGATTCGATGGCCGAGCGGGCGACGTCGGTGGGGTTGAGGCCGGCCAGCTCGGCGGCCCGCAGCGTGCGGAACAGCCACCGGGCCTGGTGGGACAGTTCCTGCCGGTAGCCGGGCGGAAGAGCGGCCATGACCAGATCGCGGTAGCGGTTGTCCTGGGCGTCCCGCGTTTCGGCGGCCCAGATCGCGTTCAGGATCCCGAGGTGGTCGGCGTTGGCCAGGTTGCGCCGCCGGGTCTCGGACGCTGACAGCTCCGAGCCGTCGCGTTCGAGTACGTCGGCGAGCACGGCGATCGGCTCCCGCGGGCCCGGCCGGCCCGGCCCGGCAGCAGTGGGCTGGGCTGGCAGGAGGCCTTCCCGTTCGTGCCGGATTCTTTCGTAACGGTCCAGTTTCGGGGCTGGGCGGGTACCGGGCTCCGGGTCGGCCACCTTCGGTGGGGTCGTGAATACGAACGCCATGTTGGTGTCGGTGCCGCGGGTCATCGCCGGGTACAGCCACTGGCGGTCCTCGTTGCCGGTGACCAGCGCGATCCCGGTGTGGACCGTGCCGCCCTGGGCGGAGTGGCCGGTGACCGCGTAAGCGAGGTCACACGTACTGTAGCCGTTGTAGGAGAAGGCCTGGGCGGTGAAGCGCCGCTGCCCGGTCTCGGGGTCGGGGCCGAGCAGGCGGCGGACCGTGATGCCGTGCCCGGTGATGGCCTCGATCCGCAGGATGTCCCCGTTGGCCAGGGCCAGGCCAGGCTCGCCCGCCTCAATCGTGTGGTCGTTGTGACGGCAGATGATCAGGTCTCCGGCGCTGGCTTCGGCGCCCTCGGCGATCGGCACCGTCCGGCTGGCGTCGACCAGCCCGAGGTGGATCAGGTCGTCGCGGATCCGGGCCGACAGTTCCCGGCATCGGGCCCAGTCCGCGGCCGCCAGGATCACGTCCCGGCCGGCCAGGTAGCTGGCCACATACGCCTTGGCGGCCTGGTCCATGGCCTGGTCGGGCGGAGCGCCGTGGATCCTGCCGTGCTGGTCGTAGTCATCCAGCGCGGTCGCGTCTCCCCGGCGAAGCCGCAATGACGCATCCCGTTCCCACTGGGCGGTGAACCGAACTGGTTCGGCCAGCTGCACGTAGCCGAGGCGGCTGGCGAGCAGCATCATCCCGCCGCCGCCCTCAACGGCGGCGAGCTGCTCCTGGTCCCCGGCGAGCACGACCTTGCAGCCGCTCCGCGCCGCATGGCCGATCAGCGCGGACAGGTGTGCCACGGAGACCATCGAGCCCTCGTCCACCACGATCAGCGACCCTGACGGGATCCGGCCGCGCTCGATCTCGGTCAGGAGCCGAGTTGTGTTCGCCGCCACTTGCACGCCCGCCTTGCGCAGCTGGTTGGTGGCGTTCTGGGACGTGGCGGTCCCGAACACCCGCCCAGAACCGGCCGGCCCAGCCCACGCCCGCGCGGCGGCGGCGAGCACCCGGGTCTTGCCGGTACCGGCCGGGCCGATGATCACCTCAGCGGTGCGGCCGGAGATGAGCACGTGGTAGGCCGCGGCGGCCTGGTCCAGCCGCAGGCCGCGCTGCGTGACTTGCTTGCGTGCATCCTGCGCGCGCTGGAACATCTGCGTCTCAAGCCGCGTGGCATCGGCGCCGAGCCGCTGCGCCGCCAGCTCGCGCGGCAGGCGCGGCGCCCCCTGCGCCTGCGCGTGGGCGGCCAGCCGCTCCTCGGCGGACGCCTGCGCGGCGGTGGCGTAGCGCGTGGTGCCAGGCCGGGTGTAGACGCTGCGCCCGTCCAGCTCGCGGCGCAGCGAGCCGGGCAACGGCGGCCACTCCGGCGCCTCCAGCGAAACCACGTCCTCGACCCGCCCGGACAGGGCCTCGTCCGCGAGGCCGAGCAGCAGTTCGTGCGCGGCCTGTGGACTCATGTGCCGGGTGCCTGCGGGCATCACCAGCGCGAGCTGTTTCAGCAGGTCGTGCCTGGTCCAGGTGGACTGCTTCCCGGCCACCAGCGCCAGGGCCTTCTGCACCGCCTGCGCCTGCACCGCCCGTGTCGGCGGCCCGCCAGGCTGGGGGCCGCCCGGCTCGCGGCCGTCATCGGTCACCGGTTCGCTGCGAAGCGGGCCGCGCGCGTTCGACACCGCGGGCGCGATGCCGGCCAGCTCGCCGCCGATCGTGGCGTCCCACCGCTGCGCGAGCGCGTCCCAGTCGATCTCGCCGGCGTCCTTGCTCTTGCGTGACTGCAGCGTCGCGTCCCTGGCGATGTAGAACAGCTCGCGCGAGTTCGGCGCGCGCCCGTGCCTGCGTTCCCACGCCTGGGCGAGTTCGCGTTCCTTCTCGTGTACTTGGACGGTGCGTGTGGAGTAGGCGTCCATTTGCGCCTGCGTGATCCCTTTGAGCTCGTTGCCGCGCCCGTCGGCGCGCGGGACCCATTGCACGCCGAACTCGCGGGTCAGCTCGCACTCCACCGCCGTGGCGGCGACCGCTTGCAAGGCGCCGATGACCGCGCGCAGGCTGACGGTGTCGTGGGCCCGCCACTTGCCGTCGCTCACGGTCCGGGTGATCCGGGCGATCTGGTTGTGGATGTGATCCTGCGGGTCGCCGTCGCGGCTGGTGCCCTGCAGCCAGGAGGTCACGATCAGGCCGGCTTCCTCGAACCGGCCCGGCTCCTGGCCGTCGACCCGGATTCCGTGGTAGCCGGTCCGGGTCACCCCGGCCCACTGCTGGGCGTACTCCAGCGCGGCCCGGTTGGCCCGGTGCAGGACGGTCTGGAACTTCTCCTCCTGGCCGGCCCAGTACGCCGCCGCCCGCTGGTCGCCTGCCAGCCGCGCCCGGCGCGTGTTTTCCCTGATCGAGGCGTGCAGTACCGAGATCGACTTGCTGAAGGAGACGGTCACGTCGGTGTAGGCGGCGGGCTGGCGGGTGGCCTTGGCGGCCTCCCGCTCCAGCTCGATGACCCGTTCGGCGGTGGCGTGCGGCTCAGTGGCCCGCAGCCGTGCCAGGTGATCGGTGAACTTCGCGTAGCTGCCGCGCGGCCGGCCGAGCTTTTCCCCAGTCCGCGGGTCGTGCTGCTGGTAGACCGTGTCATACGGCTTGCGCTCGACGACCTGGCCCGCGGCGAAGCCCAGCGCTTCGGCTCCCGGACCCCACCACCGGCCTGGCGGCTCCCCGGCCTGGGCGGCGTTGATGTAGTAGCCCCCGGTGGTCTGCTCGGCGCCGGTCTGGCCCTGGTTCTTCCATACGTAGCCGAGGTCGTAGCCTTTGGCGACGGTCACGACCACAGCCACGGCCTTCCCCCCTCTCCAAGATCAACCGCCCGCCAGAGTTGACCATGATCATTCGGTAATGCAACGGTCTGCAGGGCTATGGGCAGGGCTATGGGCAGGGCTATGGGCAGGGCTATGGGCAGGGCTATGGGCAGGGCTATGGGCAGGGCTATGGGCAGGGCTATGGATCATGGTGGCAAGGAAGGCACACAAGATCAGGAAGTCAAGGACCGGCAGGAGCATGAGGGAAGGGCAGGTAGGGGCAGTGAGCAGGGGAAACGGGGAAGTGGGGAAGCGTACGGAGAAACGACGGTTCTTGCGGACGGTGGCGGCGCGAGAAGGCCGCGGACCCTACGGCAGCGGAGCCTGGGGCGCCCTTGACGGCCGGGAGCAAGTCGTGCCGTGGCACTCGGAGCGCCTGACCACGCGGTGGTCCTGAGCCTTACGGGCCGGTCAGGTCGCGACGCGGTCCGCGACAGATGTGTGCCGCTCCTCGGGCGGCGCGGTTACCCGCTCGACGAGTGGGTCCAGGTAGGACGGGGGTGGTGAGTCGACGGGGGACACCGGGCACTCGCCGCCGAGGAGCCCGGATGCCGGGGCGGCATATAGGGGCGGCTCGGGTGGGGCGTTATGACTGCGGTCAGCACCTGTCGGCGCGGCCCGAGACGGATCGGCGGCGAGGGGTGGTTTTGGTTCGGATGGGCCGAGCGCATCGCCCTGGTTCGAATGTCACCGTGGCCGCACAGAAGATCATGCAGGTCCTGCGCGCCTTTGGGTCATGAGGATGGGGACGGGTTTGACCGGCGAGAGAGTTGAATGCGCCGAGGTGGTTGCAGCGGTCGCCAGCGCAATGCTGCGTTACGTGCTCGTCGGCAAGCCGTCCGAATTGGAACTGCGGGCAGCCGACTGCGGCCATGGACTGTGGTTACACCTCACTTACCCGGCCTGGGCGGCGGGAGCGCCCGCACGCCGGGGGCGGCCTCGGAGCTGCTCCGCATCGATTCCTGGCTGTTCGATGGGGGCACCGTGGCGATGCGGTGCGGCGACAGCGTGGGCCCAGTACTTCGCTGAGTGAAGCCCGGTGCTCAGGACGCCCGACCGGGAGGCTGGCGCGGCGGTGCTGTACGAGCGTCTCCTCCCGCGCCGTCGCGCCTTCTCTGGGATGCCTCCATTGAAAGGTGCGGTTGATCCGCAGACGTCCGCAGACGGCCGGTTCGCGTCCGTGAACGTCCGCGAGATGTCGCTTAGCGTCGAGGTCATGAAGCAAGCCGACTGGGCAGACGAGCTTGCCCGAAAGCTCCTTGAGATCCCCTGCCGCGCCGCTGGGCTCACTCCCAGGGTGTCGCGGCGCAAGCCCGAAGCCTCGCCGCGATTGTCGGCGATGACGGCGGAAGCTAATGCGTGCCGCGGTAGAGGAGGCTGTTGACATGGGCTGGGCGACCGGTGCCAAGGCGCACCTGCAGGAGGCCATCGGCCTGGCGGCGGTCCTTTCCGGCACCTACGAGGCGTTCGAGGGCATGCTGTCGGTGATCCGGGCGCATGAGAGCCGCGCTGAGGGCATGTTCGCCGCCTTCGTGATGTCGGCGGCGTCGGCGGCGAACGGCCGCGACGCGGTGGCGGGCGCACCGTCGCTGCCGCGCACCGGCGGCGGCATCCAAGCCCCGGCCGAACGCGATCTGGCCGCGGCCGCCAGCGTGAAAGAGATCGCGCGAGATCTGGCCGGCCTCGGCCGGGTTCTGACCGGCCGGCTGGCCGCCGCAGCCAGTTCCGCGCCTCACCCGGCGGATCGTGCGGCATGCGCGGCAGCCGCACGCCACGCCGGGCACATCTGCGTGCTGCTTTCTGGCGCCGGGCCGTGACGAGCCGGGCCACGTTCGGGGATTTCATGCGCGCCGCCGGGCGGCACCTGGAACGGCCCGCCGGTCCCGCGGTGGCCGTGGCCAAGCGCCGCCTGCCCGCTGCGAGGGCCAAAGAGATCGCGGAAGCCAGTGACGCCCTGCTGCGCGTCGTCACCGTGATGACCCGTTACACCGCCGATATCGGTGCCGCGTTCGCCGAGGTGGAAGCCCATAACAGGCACCGGCTGAACCCATGGGCGCGGGCCTGCGCCGAGGTGCACGACGCGCTGGGCAACGCCGCGGCGTTTCTGCGGCCTGAAGGTGCGGGCAGGCACGAGTCACACCGGGTGCCCCCAGACAGCCCTCTTGCTCACCGCCTGGACGCCGTAGCGGAATCCCTGGCCGCCGGGCGTGACCTCCTGCACACCCATTTCGCGCCCGGGCCCGGCGCCGCGCGGCTGGACCATTCCGACTGGTCGCCCGTGATCACCTCGGTCCCGGTCACCCGCGCGCTGCTGGCCGAGATCGGCTCCTTGGCCCGGCGGATCGCGCCGGAGGGCACGGAGCTGGCATTGTCACGGGCACCGCTGCAGCGCGGCGCGGGCGAGGCCCGCCGCAGGCTGAACGCCGCATGCCAGTGGTTGTGGGTGACGGACGCGGCTGTCCAGGCAGGCCAGTGCTACGACCCGGTCGCGGCCGATGCCCGGCGACTGCTGCACGCGGTTCCCGTCAACATTTGCCCGCCGCGCCGCCTGCCCCGCGCGGGCGAATCGGTCACCGCTCTGGCCAATGGAATCATCGACGGTGCCGAACGGCTCCGCCATTCCTCCCGCCTCCCCGCCGCGCACGCTGCCTGGTCGCCGGCCATGACCTCCGAGTCGTCCCGGCAGACCGCGACCGCAGGCATGCTGACCAGCCACCACTGCCAGATCCTGCTCCGCTCGCTGGCCGCCTGCGCCGCGCCGCCCGGCTCCGCCGACGCGACCGCGCGACTGCTGGAATCGGCTGATGCCGCCGGCCGCGCGCGAGCGGACTGGCTGGCCGCGGCGCATGCGTGGGACAACATCACCACTGACACCCGCGGATACATCTCCCAGGCGGCGTCCGATGCGCACGACCTGGCGCTATGGACCGGGCGGCTGGCCTACGCCGACCCGGCCTGGACCCCGGTGAGCGGGCCATCCTGCCCGGTGCGCCCGTCCGAAGACTTGGCCGCCCGGCCTGGAGACATCCCGCTTGTTGTCGCCGCGATCCACCACGCCTGCGAATCCCTCACCCGCCTCGCCCACGGCAGCCACGATCAGATCCAAACCGCCAGCCAAGCCGGGCGGCTGCTGGTGCCGACGCGTTCCTTGCCGGAAAGCGTCGACATCCCACGCCCTTTCGGTCCCGCGCCACGAGAACGCACCGCCTCCCTGCTCGCCGTCCACCGTGAAGCCGGCACCGCGAGCGCGCACGCGACGGGCAAAATCGGCGAGGTGGCCGCAGACGTCGGCGCGCCCAGCCAGATCCTCGCCGCCGCCAGGGCCGCGACCCACCCCGGCAGCGAACCGACCGCCCGCAACTCTGCAACCCCTGCGCCCGAGACGCCTGACGTCGACCGCCAGGCCCGCCACTGGCCCGGCCCAGTCGAGCGGATCCTGCGCGACCTCGGCACCAGCGACCCCGTGCTCCTGCGCCGCGGAGCAGCGATCGACCGGGCGGGCGAGCAGCTGATCATCGACGCAGCCGAGACCGTGCCAGCTCGCCATTCCCAGCGGGCCGCGCACCTGAGCAGATCCCCAGACACCGCCGGGCTAATCAACCGCGTCCTCGCATCACGCGATCCCTGCGCCGTACCCCTCCTGCGCCCGCCCACGCGCCCCCAAGCAGCACAAGCAGAAGCCGAACCTTGATCTCCCTGACCATGGGCGATGCAGGCCCTGGCACGGTTCACGATCAACGCCCGCCGCCGCCCACTCGAGACCCGACGTCCAGCGACCAGATCCGCTGAACTGCAACGAAATCGTCCGCCTGGTAGCAACCGCTGACCAGACGACCAGACAAGCGGCCGCCCGCCGTAGATCCGGGCTCGCGGTCTCCAGGTTCTCGCCCGCCCGCCGGGCAGGTCCACACTGGTGATGCCGGCCATCGTGCTCTCCATTCCTTCGACGAGTTCGTATCTCTGATCGAAGGATCAGCACGGTGGACGTCTCAGCTCACTGCGACACGCCGGGCCGGTTCAAGATCCCGTACACCACTGCCGTGGACGTGAACTCATCCGGGCCGGAGCGGGAGCTTACCGCAGATGAGGGCTGGCCTGCGGGCTGACCGGGGTCTACGATTTTACGCGGGTGATCTTTGGCCTCCCGGCTCACCCGCCGTCGAGAGTGCCCCGGGCGTCCGACGGGATTCCAGAGAATCCTTTGTCGACCGACATCCTTGACCCATTCCCAAGCGAGGGAGGTTTCCGATGGCGCTGTACATGTACCAGGCCGCCTATACCCCAGAGTCGATGGCGGCCCAGATCAAGGAGCCACACGACCGGATCGAGGCAGTCAGGCTGGGGCTCGAGGCGATGGGGGCCAAGATCTTGGTGGGCGGCTATCCGTTCGGCGAGTATGACGTGCTTGTCGTCTACGAGGCACCGGACGACCCGACGGCTGCGAGCGTCGCGATGGCGGTTGCCGCCGGCGGCGCGGTCAAGTCGGCCAAGACCACCCGGCTGCTGAGCGGCCAGGAGTGGATTGAGTCCCTGCGGAAGGCGCAAGGTTCGCAGTACCGGCCGGCGCGGTAGCCGCACGATCCGCCACGTCTAACTACCCCGGTCCCGGCACGGCAGCGCCGGGACAGGCTCCGCGTGTGCGGTCAGTTGAAGCGGGCCCATGCCCTGGCAATGGGCCCGCCGGCCCCTTCCGTAGCCGCGATGACGGCCCAATCGTCCGGCAACTGGTCACCGAACGTGGCCGAGCCTCCTATGGGACAAGCACGCAGACCCGCCTAATTGAGACGCCAGCGACTGCTCTGCGTTCGGCCACGGACGGCGCCCAGATCGGGGTGATCTGCATGCCTGCGGGGACGGCAACCCCGCGGAGGCCGGCGTGAAGATGTTTGCGTCGGGGCTCTATGCGGTTGCTGTCATGCCGGCCAGGTCGGCGCTGGCCTGCCACAGGCGGGCCGCGGCAGCGGTGTCGTAGGCGGCCTTGTTGGCGGTCTTGGGCTTGCGGTTGGCGAAGTACCGGCCGGTGACGCCCTCAACCTGGGGTGAGGAGGCGAGGTAGATCGGGGTGACCGCGCCGTGGGCCGGGGTCTTCATGAAGGGGCGCGCCACGCGGATCAGGATGGCGAAGTGCGCCGCCTGGTCTTCGGCGCCGAAGTTGGTGCGCACCACGCCGGGATGCAGCGCGGTGGCGGTAACCCCGGTGCCTTCCAGGCGGCGGGCCAACTCGTAGGTGAACATCACGTTGGCCAGCTTCGACTGGCTGTAGGCACGCTGCCCGGAGTAATTCCGCTCGCCCTGCAGGTCGTCGAAGTCGATGCGGCCCCTGGCCTAGGCGCCGGAGGAGACGGTGACAACCCGGGCGGGTGCGCTGGCGGTGAGCCGGGCCAGCAGCAGGTTGGTCAGCAGGAAGGGCGCGAGGTGGTTGAGCGCGAAGGTGTGCTCGAGGCCGTCGGCGGTGATGTGCCGGTGAGCCCAGAACCCGCCGACGTTGTTGACCAGCACGTCCAGGCGCGGATAGGTGTCAGCCACTTGGGCGGCCAGACGGCGCACCTCTGCTTGGGCGGACATGTCGGGCAAAGACATCCACGGCTGCGCTGCCTGATGCGGCGCGGATGCCGGCCGCGGCCGCCACCGCGCGCGCCTGATCACGGCCGGTGACGCCAACCCGGGCGCCCAGTGCGGCGAGCCCGATGGCGGTGGCCTTGCCGATGCCACCGGTGCCTCCGGTGACCAGAACGGACTTCCCGGCTATGAGGAGGGCATCAGCCATGGTTCATTCCTTGGCTTCTTAAAGGGGTTTCCCGGAAGTGGTGGAGGGGACCGGAGGCGCCGGGGGGGTATCGTGCCCGCCCCGGCGGACGGTCAGCGGAGATAGCGGACGATCTTAAGTTAAACATCGGGGTGTCCAGCGCATCCATCAGCCGCAGCCACAGCGGGAGCAGCATCTCGGTGCCGCGGGCGGTGGAGATGTCACCGGGGTCGATCACGTCGGTATGGCCGAAGCTTTCCAGCATTTCGGTCACGGTCTTCTTGGCGCCGGCGTCGTTGCCGCAGACGAAGACGCTGTGCGCACCGTCGGCGACCTAGCGCGGGTTGACCATCAGCACGGCGGTCAGCGTGTTGAGGGCATTGACCACCTTCAGCTCAGGGAAGGCATCCGGGATCTGCTCGCCCAGGCTGTCGGTGTCCTTGACGAACAAGGTGGGCGGCAAACCGTGTCAGCAGTCGAGCGGGTTGGCGATGTCGAGCACCACCTTGCCGGCCAGGTTGTCCGGCCCGGCCGCCTAGCCAGGGTTAGCTGGCGGCTGTGACCCGGTGCACGGTGAGAGGCCGAGCGGCGGGCACGGCATCGGGGTGGAGTATCGAGGCGATGGCCTCGACGCCGTCGATCAGGCGGGGTCCCGGACGGACCACGATGCCGTCGGCGTCGATCGCCCAGACCGGTACGCCCGGCAGTGCCTGGGCTGCGGACTGCGCCTGCTCGATCGCGCCGGGCAGGTGGTAGCCGCAGGGCGCGACGACGATGAGGTCCGGTGCCGCCGTGGCGATGGCAGCCCAGCTGGTCGGGACTGACCGCGCACCCGCCCGGGCCGCAACCGGCCGCCCGCCCGCCGCGCTGACCAGGTCGGGTATCCAGTGCCCGGCGGTGAACGGCGGATCTACCCATTCGATCACCGCGACCCTCGGGCGGCGCCGCCCGGCGACTTTCGCCGCAGTGCGGGCGAGCCGGGCTCGCAGGTCACCCACCAATCGCGTGGCGCGGTCTGCTACGCTGGTCCGCCGCCCGACCACGAGGATCGAGTCCAGCACCTCGTCGAGCGAGTGCGGGTCGAGTGACAGCACGTCAGCCTGGCACCCCAGGTAGCCCAGGGCGTCTTCGATCTGACCGGACGGCAGTGCGCACACCCGGCATAGATCCTGAGTCAAGATCAGGTCAGGTTGCAGATCCGCGAGGGCCTGCGCATGAAGGGTGTAGAGATCCGCGCCGGCGGCCAGTTGCGCGCGGACGTAGCTGTCGATCTCGCGGGGGGTCATCCCGCGGGTATCCCGGCCGCCCACCACAATTGCCTTCTCCGACCGGGCATCCGGTGGCTCGTCGCACTCGAACGTGACCCCGACCAAGTCCTCGCCCAGGCCGAGCGAGTACACAATCTCGGTCGCCGAGGGCAGCAGCGAGACCAGGCGCACGAGGCAAGGATAGGCACCCTGCGCGAACGGGCACCATCGGCCGCGCAGCCGGCTCGCCTGGCGCCGGCAGGCTCGTGACCGGACCCGCCCCCCGAACGACATGGAGCCCCATTACGCGCCTGTCGCGCCATAAGGGGCAGCGAGCAGCAGAGCGGAATGGCCTACCACGCTGACCCAGTCGCGTCACAAGACCCATCCGAATCTGCCGCATATGGCGCGTCAGGTCAGCATGATGCAGCCACATGGCGGTGGGTGCTGGATCGGCAAGCAGATCGGCCAGCGATCGACGATGACCTCCAGCAGACCGGTCACACCATGCTGGACGGGTGATCATCCTCGTGCTACGTCGATCGGACGGTATCACCCTGAGTGATGGGCAATTCCGGGGAAAACGCGCGCAGTGCCGCCGTTATGGCGCGCGGCGGCGGTCCGTCTTGGGCGACCTCACCCCCACACCGAACTGGGCGATCGGTGCGGCTGCGGCTCGTCACCGCTGGCGCACGCCCGCGGGCATAGCGGTCAGCGCCGCTCCCGCAACCCGGTCGGTGA